>Ga0335081_10005572_pt1 | contig 19926 bp, 14 predicted proteins | sample Lox_Sample_35_FD_206713 | JGI IMG/M metagenome (GOLD analysis project Ga0335081, IMG submission 206713) | Soil microbial communities from Loxahatchee National Wildlife Refuge, Florida, United States - Lox_Sample_3.5 | ecosystem: Environmental > Terrestrial > Soil > Wetlands | place: USA... | reverse complement strand
CCGAGTCGGTCCGCGTCGCCAGTTCGATCGCGTGGTCGAGCGCACGCTGCCGCTCCGGCGTTCCGGTGATCGCCACGAGGATGCGCCATCGCTTCTCTTCGGATGGCGCGTGCTTGTTCATGTCTGCGGAGCGTGCTCAGTCGTCAGGCTCGTCGGAGACGACGACGATGGGCATCTCGGCGTTGGCGATCATGCGCTCGGCGAGGCCGTGGAGGAGGAAGCGACCAGGGCGTCGGTTGCGGTGGTGGCCGACGACGACGAGATCGACGCCGTGCTCGTGGGCGTAGCGGCGGAGGTCTTCCGCCGGGTTGTCGCCTTCGATGATCACGTGCTCGAGCGGGACGCCGACTCGTTCGGCACGGTCGGCCACAGCCTTCAGCGTCTCTTCGAGGTACGCGCGTGCGGCGTCGACCGACTCGACACGGTCGGCTTCGGTTTCGGCGTGAGCGGGGGAGTGGGCGACTGAGGCGGCGACGAGCTCTGCTTCGTAGCGGCGTGCGAGGTCGATGGCGAGGTCGAGGGCGTAGCGGGCTGGTGGCGAGCCGTCCCAGGCGATGAGGATCTGCTGGATCATCAGTGGTTGAGTGCGGGGATGAGGGCGAGGGCGGCGATCAGGACGACAAGGATGTAGAGCAGGTAGGTCCCGAGCCGTCCCGATTGCAGCCGACGTGTCAGGTCGGAGAGGCGGAGGCCGGCGTGGGCGAGGGGGCGGTAGAGGTACGCCTCGAACGCGGGGGTGATCTCGGTCTCGAGCAGTTGCTGCTGAGGTTCGGAGCCGGGGATCGGCTCGAGGGTGCGGCGGAAGCGGTAGAGGCTCGAGAGCACGACCCGGATCGGGTTGGCGTAGCTGTCGGGTGTGTACTGCACGAGCGCGATGTCGGGCGCGGTGCCGGAGAGCCAGACGGGGGCGCGGCGAACCGGGGGTCGGAGGAGCAGCCGCACGAGGAGTGCTGCGGCGAGCATGAAGGTCGGGATGCCGATCGCGAGCCAGGTCGGGGAGAGCACGGAGAAATGCTTGTAGACGGGGCCGAGTACGAGCGGGAACGAGATGGTGCTTCCCGCGGGGTCGAAGCCGAGGCTCTCGTGGAGGCCGCGGCCGAGCCAGCGGATCTCCCAGGGTGCGATCGCGCCGAGGACGAGCGCAAGGCCGGTGAGGCCGGCGACACCGAGGTTCGCGCGGGGCTCGCGCACACCCGTGAGGAGGGTGCGTGCGCGGCCGAGGAAGATACCGCCGTAGAGCTTGGCGAAGGCGAGGAGACCGATCCCGGCGGTGAGGGCGAGGACCGCCGCGGCGAGCGCCATGATCAGGCGGGCGATGGTGGAGTCGAGCCGGAAGCTCTGGAGCAGCGCCTCGAAGGTGAACCATTCGCTGACGAACCCGCCGAAGGGCGGCATCGCAGCGAGGCTGAGGACGGCGAGGCCGAACGCGATGGCGGTGCGCGGCATCTGGGGAGCGAGGCCGCCGAGGGGGCGGAGCTCCCCCGTCCCGGTTGCAGCCCCGACGCGCGCGGCGGCGAGGAAGGCGAGTGGCTTCGCGATCCCGTGCATGATCAGTTGGAGTGTGGCGGCGAGGAGCCCGGCGGCTGCGAGGGTGGGCCGGTGGACTGACTGGCCGAGGAGGGCGACGCCGAAGCCGAGCAGGATGATGCCCCCTTGCTCGACGCTCGAGAAACCGAGGATGCGTGGGATTTCGTCGATGGCCACGGCGTAGAGGATTCCAACCAGTGCGCTGATCGCCCCGAGGACGAGGACGACCTCGCCCCACCAGGTCGGCCCGGGGCCGAGTGTGTCGAAGCAGAGTCGCCAGAGTCCGTAGAAGCCGGCGTTGAAGGCGATCGCGACGGTGGCGGCGGTCGCTGCGGGCGCCGCTGAATAAAGGGGCGGCAGCCCGGCCTGTGTGGGGATGAGCCCGATCTTGGAGCCGAAGCCGATGAGGAGGAGGACGAAGGCGACGCTCCGAGTGGCGCCGAGGTTGCCGGCGGTCGCCCAGGCGTGAAAGGCGAAGCTGCCAGTCTCGCCGTAGAGCAGCGCGAAGGCGGCGAGCAGGCACGCGCCGCCGATCTTGGAGAGGCTGCCGCCGAAGTACGCGGCGAGGAGCGTTCCGGGTCGCTCGCGGTCGCAGGCTGCGAGCAGGTAGAGCGAGACGGTGATCGTCTCCCAGGCGAGCAGGAAGACGAATGCCTGGTCGATGCCGATCACGGTCGCGACGGCGAGCAGGATCAGTGCGTGCAGCGTGGTCGCGAGGGGCCTCGGGCGGCGTTCGAGTAGCGCGATCGAGACGGCGGCGCCGGTTGTGCCGACGAGCGCGAGGAAGATCCCTGCGAGCCCGTCGGAGCGAAGTGTGCTGTTGCCGAAGCCGAGCCAGGTGCCGAGGTTGATGCTCGCGGTCGTCCAGTGCGCGGCGGTGGCGAAGCCGACGACAGCGAGCAGCGCAGCACCCACGGCATTGACGATCAGCGCGACCCGGGCATCGATGCGCGGCAACAGCACGGCAACGGCGAGGACGAGCATCGCGGCCGTGTAGACGGCGTTCATGCGGCCGCCGCGTAGACCAGGACTCCGGTTGCGAGCAGCAGACCGTGGAGCAGTGCGATCGGGCTTGGCGGCGAGCCCGGGATGTAAACGTCGACCGGCAAGACGGCGTCGACGCCGCCGGCGGTGGCGTCGGTGAGCGAGGCGAGGCCGCCGGTGCAGGCGTCGGTGCCTGCGGCGACGACGGCCTTGGGCTCGGGCATCGTCTCCCAGGTGCGCAGGAGCGGCGCGCGCATCGGTTCGGTGACGGCGCCGGTGACGAGAAGGATGTCGGCGTGCCGGGGGGAGAGGGTGAAGAAGAAGCCGAGTCGCTGCATGTCGTAGTAGGGGTTGCTGAGGGCCTGGATCTCCCACTCCTCGCCGCCGTCGGAGCCGGCGTCGACGTGGCGGATGTGGATCGAGCGGCGAAGTGTTCGGCTGCGCTGGCCGAGCGTCGTACGGAGCTCCTCGAGCGTCGTTGTCTCGGGCTCGCCGGCGATGAGACTTGCGCGACGGCGTGTGGCCGTCTCGTACTCGGCCGCGAAGGCGAACCGGTCCGGGTCGGCGGCGACGCAGAGGCCGCAGAGGATGCAGCGGCCGCGGTCGAGCGAGACGCGTCCGTCGTCGGCAACCCGGATTGCGCCGGTCGGGCAGACCTCCGCGAGTTGGGCGCGCCCGTGCTCGGCTTGAAGGACGTTGATGCGACCGCGGAATCCTGCGGAGGCCCGCTCGGAGCGCTTCGGGTAGCGGGTGGTGACGATCCCGGTGCGGAGTCCGCGTGCGATCCACTCGATCATCGGTCTGCTCCCGCGGGTGTGAGGCCGAAGCTGTGCTCGATGAAGGAGAAGTCAGTGAGTACGTCGCCCCGGAAGGAGGCGGCGAAGAGCGGCCAGTCACGCAGCGACGGGGAGCTGATTCGCACCGTTCCGATGCGACCCTCTTCGACTTCGACCCAGTAGAGGAGCTCGCCCATGGGCGCTTCCGCCCAGCCGAAGGCGGCGCCGCTTCCTGCCGGCAGGTCGGCGCGTAGCTCGGGCCCGTACTTGTCGAGCCGCTCGAATGCCTGGCGGATGATGTGCAGGCTTTCGCCGATCTCGAGGAAGCGGACGCGTAGTCTGCCCATCGCGTCGCCGTCATCGACTGTCGCGATCCGTCCGCCGACACGGACGTAGGCGCCGTAGGGGCGCTCGAAGCGGGCGTCGACGGCGACGCCGCAGGCGCGCGCGACCGGGCCGACACCGGCGTAGTCGTCGATGGTGGCGCGGTCGAGCGTGCCGCTCCCGATCAGGCGATCGGTGAACGACGCCGTTCCGAGCAGGAGCCGGCGGTCACGCCTGAGCTGCCGCTCGAACTGGTCGAGCGCTTCGAGCACCGTTTCGGGCTCGAGCAACGGTGCCGCGGCGAGGCCCCCCGGGGCGACGACGCCGCGCCCGAAGCGGCTGCCGCAGAGCCGTGCCCGTAGCCGCTGGATCTGCTCCTTGAGGATCGCGAAGCGGGCGACGCCCACCGAGAGGGCGGCGTCTTCGGCGAGCTTGACCGCGACGTCGAGGTGGTTGGCGATCCGCTCGAGCTCGGCATGGACGACGCGCCAACGTTGCGCGCGCCTTGTCGGTTCGACGGCGAGCGCGCGCTCGACCGCCTGGCAGAACGCTGTCGCATGCGCGACACCGGCGATCGCGGCAACACGCTCGGCAACCTGGACGGCGTGGTCGAAGCCGAGCCCGCCGAAGCGCTGCTCGAGACGGCGGTGCTTGAAGAACGGCCGCACCTGCAACGCGAGCACGTCCTCGCCACCGGTCTCGATCACGTACTGGATCGACTCGAAGACTCCAGAGCGGATCGGGCCGTAGGGGATCACAAAGCTCTGCTCGCCGACGACGCGACGCGTCAACGAGTCCGGGTCGGGCGACGCGATCGGCTCGAGGTCGGGATGCCCGGTTGGCACGAGCCCGTAGCGGTCGTGCAGTTCCCGCTCCGGAAGCAGCGCCGCAGCGGTCGCGCGACTGAGCGCGGGATACTCGTGCGCCCCCTCGAGGGGTGCCCGGAGCACCACCAGCTCGCCCTGGAACGCGACCGCCGCGAGCAGCGACGGGTCCGGGACAGTGACCGGGAAGAGCGCCGCAAGACGCCCGCCCCGACTCAGCAGGGCTTCGACTGCGCGGTCGAGCCGGCCGAGCTGAACTCGCAGGCGCCGCTCGTCTTGAGGCGAGTCCTCGACGACCGCAGCGAGCTGCGGCCCGAGCAGCTCGCCGGGGTCCCTCACCGCCTGGAGCCGCTCCGCCCTCATCCGCTTGCTCCGAGCGAGGCCGCCGCGTGGTGCAAGAGCGACGACAGGCCGGTCGGCAGGTGGAACCCGAGCCCGACGACGACGAACAAGCAGACGCCCATCGCTGCCACCATCCACCAGCTCGTCTCCCCCCGGGCGGCACCGGGTTCGGGCGGGGTGAGCACCATGCGGCCGGCGTGCCAGAGGACACCGAGGAAGGCCAGGTTGACGAAGACGAGCAGGAGCGCGACGCCGACGTAGGCCGGCTTGGAGAAGCCGCCGCTGACGATCTGGAACTCGCTGCGAAAGACTCCGGCGACCGGGAGTCCCGACAGCGCGAGCGCGGCTGCGAGGAACATCGGCCCGGTCAGGGGAAGGGCGGTTGCGGCGCCGCGGACGTTGTCGATCTGTTTGCTGTCGTAGCGGCGAAGGAGCGAGCCGCTGCCGAAGAACGCGAGCCCCTTCGCGGCGGCGTGGTTGAGGACGTGGAAGAGCGCTCCGACGACTGCGAGCTGCACCCCGAAGCCAATGCCGATCGCGATCACGCCCATGTGCTCGATCGTCGAGTACGCCAGCAGCCGCTTGTAGTTCTCCTGGCGGAGTACGAACAGTGCCGCGAGGACGAGTGAGGCGGTGCCGAAGACGAGCAGGACGTTGCGCGGAAACCGATCGCCCGCCGTCGGAGCGGTCACCTGGTAGAAGCGGAGGATCGCGTAGAAGGCGTTCGCCAGCAGCGCCCCGGAGAGCAGGGCCGAAACCGGGCTCGGCGCCTCGCTGTGGGCGTCCGGGAGCCAGGTGTGCAGTGGCGCGAATCCCACCTTGGTGCCGAACCCGATCACCGCGAGCAGGAAGGCGAACTCGACCTGAACGGCTGGCAGACTGTGCGCGACCGTGGCATAGCTTGCGAACCGGGGGATGTAGGCGTCACCGAGCGCCCCGGTGCCGGCGGCGTACAGGACGATCACGGCGACGAGGCCGATCCCGAGGCCGACCGAGGCGAGCAGCACGTACTTCCACGCGGCCTCGAGCGCGGCGTCGGTTCGGTCGACCGCGACGAGGAGCACCGAGACGATCGTCGTCAGCTCGACCGCGACCCACAGCGTCGCGAAGTCGTTCATCAGCGGGACGAGCAACATCGTCCAGCCGAAGAGGTTGAGGAAGCTGTAGTAGCGGCGCGCGTACAGGACGTAGCCCGCGCGGTGCGACCCGGCTCGCAGATAGCCGATCGAGAAGATCGCGCCCGTCGCGTAGAGAAACCCCGTCGCCAGTAGGAACACCGCACCGAGCGGATCGAGCCGCAGCCACTGTCCGAGCGCAGCGTCCGTCGCGCCGTGGCGAACCGAGACGGCGAGGGCGATCGTGAGAGCGAAGGCGCCGCAGCCGGCAAGCAGTGTCGCCGGCTCGGCGAGGCGCGTCGTGCTCAGCGCCGAGAGAAGGGTCGCTACCAGCGGCAGCGCGAGCAGCACGATCAGCACGACACCCACCGATCAGCCTCGCAGCCGGTCGAGGACGTCGGTTGTGACTGCGGTCCGTTGCACCCCGAAGTACTGGACGAGCAACACGAACACGAGCAGCCCGACGAAGACGTCGAAGAGCAGAAGCAAGGCCAGGATCAGCGGCAGCCCGGGAGCGATCGTGAGCGCGGCGAGCGTCGCACCATTCTCGAGCACGAGGAACCCGATCAGCTGCGAAGGCGCGTACGGACGCAAGATCATCAGCAGGAACGAAACGGTGATCACGGCGACCGCGATCCCAAGGGCAGGTAACGGCAGCACCCCGTCGCCCGAGATCCGCAGCTGCGAGACGGCGACGAGCGCGAAGCTCGCGAGGACGATCCCGAGGAGGATCGCTCCGGGAGCCCGCACCATCGACGGGACTCGTGTCGGGACGTCGAGGTTGCGGATGATCGCGCCGACGGCAAACGGGATGAGCAGCGTCTTGAACGCGATCGTGATCGCGCCGATCGCGTAGAGGTCTCCCGCATGGAGCTTCGCGGCGGCGGCAAACGCGACGACTGCGATCGCGGCCGAGCCGAGCCCGTAGAGCCGGAGCTGCTCCCACACGTCCTGCGAGCGGAGCAGCATGAACTCGAGCAGCAGCACGACCACCGCAGCAACGGTCGCGATACCTCCGAAGACGGTGAGACGCGTCTCGCCGTAGTCGCGCTGCAAGACGAACGTGATCACCGCCAGCACCGCGAGCATGAAGCTCGCGACCGTGAACTCCGGGAGCTTGTAGAGACGCAGCTTCGCGAACGACGACTCGACGATCACGACCACGAGGCCGATCCCGAGCGCCTTCGCGAACAAGAGCGCGATCGCGAACACGACGTCGTCTGCGCGGTGGGTGCCGGCCAGCCCCCAGGGGACGATCAGCACGTCGGCCAGGATGACGTAGAGGATCATCTGCTTCATCGAGGACCCCCAGCGCAGGAGCGCGAAGCCGGGGCCGGAGTGCTCGAGCGTGCGGCCCTCCTCGATCATCCCGAACTCGAGGGTCGAGCCGTGGTTCTCCAGCGGGACCCGGCCGGTCTCGGCGAGCACGACCATGAAGAACGCGGCCGCCGCAAGCAGGTGCGCCGGGCGGACGATCTCCGCAGACGATCCCTTCAGCGTCGCCGCGAACACGTACGGCAGGTCGGTTCCCGTGATCAGCGCCACCGTGAAGATCACGAACAGGATCGTCGGCTCGCCGAGCGCGCCGAACGTCCGCAGCCGGCTCGATCCGAGCTGGGCGTAGGGGCTGCCGCTGTCGATCGCCGCGAGCGAGACCGCGTAGCTGGCCAGTGCGAGGATGAAGCCGCCGCCGAGGATGTCGCCCATGTAGGAGGCCTGCGGCGGGAAGCTCGTCAGCACCGGGATCAGCAGCGGCACGACGCAGTAGCACGCGAACGAGACGTACGGTGCCGCCCGGAACACCGGGCCTGCGCCCTCCGGGAGCACGGTCTCCTTGCGGAAGAGCTTCGCGATGTCGTAGTACGGCTGCAGTAGACGGGGTCCGTGCCGCATCTGCACGATCGCCTCCGCCCGCGCGATCACCCCGGTCAGAAGCGGCGAGAGGACGAGGATCGTCCCCAGCTGGAGAACTTGAATCAGGCCATCGCTCAGATGTGGCATCGTCCCGACGGTCACCCCTCGTCGCTTCGTTCGGCGTGGGTAGAAGCCATCAGCCGTCGGGACGGCGGTTCGGAGGGCAAGCCTCCCGCCAAGCTTCATTGGCGTTATCGCAGTCTACTTCATCGTCCGGCCGGGACTGTTTTGCGCGCGATCCGTACCGGTTCCTATGATCGGTGCGGGCGATGACGCTCGCCCTCGAGCGCCGCAACGGCTGATGGCGTCTGCGCAGGCTGGTCGCGCCGCTTGCCCCCTCCTCGCGTAGGCGACGGACAAGCTGAATGTAGAGCGGATGCCGGGCATGCCGTGACTGCTCGCCCGCATAGACCATCAGCTTCTGCCAGATACCGAGGCCCACGTCGTCCTGCCCGGGAAGGTGTTGCGCGCCGGCGCCGGCGGTGAGCCATTCCGTCGACCCCGAGCAGCACCGTCGCGCCGTCCAGATCGCGCTCATGGAGAAAGTCGACGACCGCTGCGAAGGCCGGCCGGCCGCCGACGCGTTCGTCCCGGCCGAGATAGATCGTCAGCTTGGTCGCCTCGTGCAGCTCTTCCGGGAGCTCGACGGCGTCGAGCAGAGCAGGCTCCTCCGCGAGCGGTGGTGCGTCTCGAAGAGGCCATCAGCGGCGGCAACCGCGGTTCAGGCGAGCCCCATCGCCAAAAGCGATCCTAACCGATGCGTGTGCCGACGCCGCTCCGCAAATTCCCGGATGTGCCGCCTCTGGCTTCCGGATTGGCTGAGGGAAACCATCGAGAATGAGCAGAAGGAGCCGCACAATGAAGCGCCCGATCACCGCCGTCCACGCTCGCGAGATCCTCGACTCGCGCGGCAACCCCACGATCGAGGTCGACCTCGAGCTCGCCTCCGGCTCGACAGGGCGCGCCGCGATCCCGTCGGGCGCCTCGACCGGCATCTTCGAAGCGGTCGAGCGTCGCGACGGCGACGACTCTCGCTACGGCGGGAAGGGTGTCCTCGAGACAGTCGAGGCGGTCGAGGAGGAGATCGCGCCCGTCATCCGCGGTCTGGATGCGACCGACCAGCGCGCGCTCGACGCGAAGCTGATCGAGCTCGACGGAACCCCGAACAAGTCCCGCCTCGGCGCGAACGCCATTCTCGGCTGCTCGCTCGCCGCGGCCCGTGCGGCAGCCGCCGACGCGAAGGTGCCGCTGTACCGGTGGATCGCAGAACGGGAGAGCTACACGTTGCCGGTGCCGATGCTCAACGTCGTGAACGGGGGCGCGCATGCAGCCAACTCGATCGATCTGCAGGAGTTCATGCTCGTCCCGGCGGGCGCCCCGAGCTTCGCCGAAGCTCTCCGCTACGCCTCCGAGACCTACCAGGAGCTGAAGCGCATCCTCCACCAGCGTGGCCTCTCGACCGGCGTCGGCGACGAGGGCGGCTTCGCCCCCGACCTACCCTCGAGCGAGGCGGCGATCGAGCTGATCCTCGAGGCGATCGACCGCGCGGGCCACAGCGGCGACGTGATGCTTGCGCTCGACCCCGCGCCCTCCGGCCTGTTCTCCGACGGCATCTACCACCTGCGCGGCGAGGGTCGCGAGCTCGACACCGAAGCGATGATCGAGATGTACGAGCGCTTTGCGTCTCGCTACCCGCTCGTCTCGCTCGAGGACGGCCTTGCGGAGGACGAGTGGGAGGGGTGGCGGCTCCTGACCGACAGGCTCGGCACACGGCTGCAACTCGTCGGCGACGACATCTTCGTCACCAACATCCCTCGGCTGCAGCGCGGGATCGACGAGAACGTGGCGAACGCGATCCTGATCAAGCTCAACCAGATCGGCACGCTCACCGAGACGCTCGACGCGATCGAGCTCGCACGTTCCGCCGGCTACCAGGCCGTCATCTCGCACCGCTCGGGCGAGACCGAGGACACCACCATCGCCGATCTCGCCGTCGCGACCGGCGTCGGTCAGATCAAGACGGGTGCTCCGTGCCGGACAGAGCGGATCGCGAAGTATAACCAGCTGCTCAGGATCGAGCAGGAGCTCGGCGACCACGGCGATTACGCCGGCTGGACGCCGTACGCACGGTCGCGCACACCGGCTGTGGCTGCCGGCTAACTGCCCGGCCACCGCGCGGTCGGGTGGGACGGGTCATCCGCGCGATGAGGCTCGCGCCGCTGGTCTCACTCCTCTCAACAGGCGCGATCGCGAGCGGACGTTCCGCGACACGCAGCGCGGGGTAAACTTCAAATCAGGCGATGAGGCCCGCCTGAACCGCCCCTTGGGGCTGATGGCTTCTGTCGAGAGCAACCGATGGAAGCCAATGACCAGCGCCGAACGCCTAGCCTCTGACCTGCACGAGACGATCGGCCCCGCGGCCGCGTTCCAGAGCACGCTGTTCCCCGAAGGGAACATCCTGGATGAGGTCGACGAGCCCGACTTCTTCGCCGACCTCAACCTCGACCAGGCGGTCGAGAGGATCGTCGCCGGTCGTGACGAGTACCACCTGAAGCCGTTCTTTCACTGGCCGGTACGAGACGTCGGCACGGTGGTATACCGGCAGGAGGTCTTCCGAGACCTCGAAGACGCTGACGTCTCAGCCGCGGTGCGCGCGTTCGCCGACGAGATGAAGCGCACGCGCAACTACCTGAAGCTCGTTCACGATCAGCACTACAAGCCGGAAAAGGAACGCTGGTTCCTCGACGCGGCCGACACCTACCGCCACGCCGTCTCCACGCTCACGGCCGCTCTCGAGCAGGTCGAGCTCGCCTCGGCAGGTATGCGCTCCCTGCGCGACTACCTCACCGGCTACACCGCCTCGCGCAATTTCAGTGAGCTATCGAACGATGTCGACACGGTCCGCGGCGGCCTCGATCAGGTGCGCTACACCGTTCGAATCAACGGCGGCCGCGTGACCGTTAGCGGCTACCACGACGAGGCCGACTACACGGTCGAGGTGGAGGACACCTTCGCGCGGTTCCGCGAAAGCAGCGCCGAGAGCCACCTCGTGAAGGTGCCCGATCCCGGCTCGATGGATCACGTCGACGCACGCATCGCGGAGCTCCTCGCGCGCCTCGACCCGGAGCCCTTCCGCGCCCTCGACCAGTTCTGCGCGCAGCATCGAAGCTTCATCGACGAGCGACTTGGCCGCTTCGACCGCGAAGCGCAGTTCTACCTCGCCTACCTCGAACACCGCGAACGGCTGACCCGCCAAGGGCTCGCCTTCTGCTACCCGACCGTCTCCACCACCAGCAAGGACAGCTCGGTCGAAGCCGGCTTCGACATAGCACTCGCCGCGAAGCTCGTCCTGGATGGCGCGCCGGTCGTGACCAACGATCTCAGCCTGACGGGCGCGGAGCGGATCCTCGTCGTCACCGGGCCCAACCAGGGTGGCAAGACGACTTTCGCGCGAACGTTCGCGCAGCTGCACTACCTTGCCGCGCTCGGCGTGCCGATCCCCGCACAAAGCGCGCGCCTCTTCCTGCCCGATCGCGTCTTCACCCACTTCGAGAGGGAGGAGAACGTCGCGACCCTGCGCGGGAAGCTCGACGACGAGCTGGTGCGGATGCGCGGGATCCTCGAGCACGCGACCGCGGACAGCGTCGTCGTCATCAACGAGATCTTCGCCTCCACCACCCTCGCGGACGCAATCGAGCTCGGTGAGCGAATGCTGCAGCGGATTGTCGCGCTCGACTGCCTCGCCCTCTGTGTCACCTTCATCGACGAGCTCGCGACGCTGGGACCGGCAACCGTCAGCATGGTCGCCACCGTCGAGCCCGACGACCCTTCCCACCGGACGTTCAAGATCGTGCGCAGGCCAGCCGACGGACGCGCCTACGCGTGGGCAATCGCCGAGAAGTACGGCGTCTCCTACGAGCGGTTGAAGGAGAGGCTGGAGCAGTGAAGGTGCTCCTCCTCTTCCCTGACCGCCCGGCCGACCCCGAGCTGCCGCTCCCCGCGAACGCCGACGATCTCAGGCGTGACCTCGAGCTCGACACCCTGCTCGGCGTGATGGCACAGGAGGACGCTTTCCTGCGCGAGCAGGCCGATCGTGGCCTGCTCCTGAGCCTGACCGACCCGGGCGAGATCCGCTACCGGCAGGACGTCCTGCGCGACTGCATCGAGCATCCCGAAACGGTCAGGCACCTGTACGCGATTGCGATCCAGGCTCTCGACAGCAAATACAAGACCCGTCACTTCTGGTTCCCCGACAGCCCCGAGCAACTACTGTCGAAGTCGGTCCGCATCCTCGAACTCCTCACCGAGAACCTCAGACAGTTACGCCAGGTCGCCGAGACGGAAAGGCCGAGCTTCTCCTCGGAGGGCTTCACGCGACTGTTCGCGATGCTCGACGATCAGCTGGACGAGGAGTACCTCGTCACGCTCGAGACCCATGTGCACGAGCTCGCGTTCCGCCGCGGCACCCTGATCAGCGCCAGGCTCGGACGCGCCAACCGCGGAACCGAGTACATGCTCCGGAAGCCGAACGGGCAACGGCTGCTCGAACGGCTCTCACCGAAGCGGCCACCCAGCTACAGCTTCACACTGCCGGCCCGCGACGAGCGCGGCGTGGAATCCCTCGCGGCGATCCGCAATCGAGGCATCAACCGCGCCGGCGACGCGCTTGCCCAGTCGGTCGACCACATCCTCGGCTTCTTCGCCACCCTCCGCGTCGAACTCGCCTTCTACCTCGCCTGCCTCAACCTCCACGAACAGCTGACAGCGAAGCAGCAGCCCACGTGCTTCCCCGACGTGACCGACCAGTCAACGGATCGGCTCATCACAGAAGGTCTTTACGACGCCTCGCTGGTCTTCCACCTCGACGGGGTGATCGTGGGCAACGACGTCGCCGCCGACCACAAGCGGCTGATCGTGGTCACCGGCGCCAACCAAGGCGGCAAGTCGACCTTCCTGCGCAGCGTTGGGATCGCCCAGCTGCTGACGCAGGCCGGCAGCATCGTCCCCGCCCGCTCGCTCCGCGTGAATGTCGCAGACGGGGTCTTCTCCCATTTCAAGCGCGAGGAGGACGCGACCATGACCCGGGGCAAGCTCGACGAGGAGCTCAACCGCATGAGCGCAATCGCCGATCTCATCCACCCGCGGTCACTCCTTCTGTGCAACGAGTCGTTCGCGTCGACGAACGAACGAGAAGGTTCGGAGATCGCCCGCCAGTTGATCAGAGCCATGCTCGAAGGCGGGGTCAAGGTCTTGTTCGTCACTCACCTCTTCGACCTCGCCGACAGCCTCTTCGGCCAGCAACACGACAGCGCGCTCTTCCTCCGCGCGGAGCACCGAGCCGACGGTAAGCGCACCTTCCGTCTTCACAAGGGCGAGCCGCTTCCGACGAGCTATGGCGAGGACTCCTATCAGCGGATCTTCGGCGACCCCGATGCCGATGGCCGAAGACAGGCGGCGCCCGTCACCCACCGCTCAGAGAACGACGGCGACGACCATCAGCACAAGAGCTCGGGCACCGTGTCGATAACGGAGACTGCCGCCAAGACGAGCCGTCGATGAGACGTAGCAATGAGCGTTAGGATGACTTCGTGGGCGCTGACGTGTCCGCACGCTCCGTGCCGCCGGCCTCGCCGACTACCGGCGCGACGGCAAGACGGCGCTCTACTCGCTGACCGAGCGAGGCCGCCTCCTCGTCGACGAGGTCGCCGAAAGGCAGATACCGCTTGAACACAACGCTCGAGCTGCAGCCGCGGCTGACCGTCCTGCCGGCGCAGGAGCGTGAGCACCTCGAGCGGCGCGCGCGGCTGCTCGCCATGGGCGTCCCCTTTGCCTCTATATGAGGCTACGCTCGCGGGCAAGCTCAAGGGCCTCGGCACGCGAGGAGGCGCCGAGCTTGCGGTAGATCGACTTGGTGTGGCTGCGGATGGTGTGGTGCGACAGGTACAGCTCGCGGCCGATGTCACGCTGGGAAAGCGGACCCGCGAGGGCGCGGAGAACAAACAGCTCGCGCTCGCTCAACGCCGCGGTCCGCTGTGCGGACTGCGTAGACGGAGACCGCTCGAGCGCGGCCAGCCGCTCCTCGAGGATGCCGGGATCGGGACAGGAATTGACGGTTGCCCTTGCCTCGGCGATCGCCGAAGCGGCCGCCTCGGTGTCGCCAAGGTCGCGAAAAACGGCAATCTGACGGATGAGCGCGTTCGCGAGGTAGATCGGGTGCCCGAACGCGCGTAGCGTGCCGACGCAGTACTCGAGCTCGGCCGCCGCCGCAGTGAGCTCGCCGCGCGCCGCAAGCGATACGCCGAAGGCGATGCCCACATCGCCTCTGCAGAGCTCCTCGAGGCCGAGCTCGTACATGATCTGCATCGCCTGCTCGGCGAAGAACGTTTGCCGGTCGACGTCTCCCAGCTCAGCTGCGATGAGCGACCGATAGCCAGGCGCAATGCAGGCGACCGGCCCGTGGCGCGCACGCATGCCGACGTCGGTAGCAGCTGCAAACCACGGATCGGCTTCCGCGAATTCACCCACGAAGAAGTGACACCAACCGCGCGAGTAGCAGACGAGCGGCCAGAACGGAGACTCGGGCTGCTCGAGTTCGGCTGCGCGGACCGCGGCCGCATACCCGGCGCCGACGTCATCCCACGGGAACGCCGCCCTGAGCACGGCGATGCCTCCCTCGACCGAGCCGGTGCCGTCGGGGAGAGGGCCCTGGTCGAAGTCCGGCAGCCGTTCGGCGGCCGCGATCGCGTGAGCCGCCTCTTCACGTCGCCCCGTGTGGGTTGCCACCCATGCCTTGACGTGAAGCAGCGGGCCACTCGCCTGCAGCAGGTCGGCCGGCAAGCGGTCGACCCAGGCATGGACGGTCTCGTAACGGCCGACGTTGACATGGTCGAGCCAACGCGCCGCGATCAGCTCGCCGGTCTCGGCGAACGCACCCGCCTCGAGCCCGTGCGCGACTGCTTCGTCGATCGACCCGCGCTCCCGGTGCCAGGCGAAGGCCCGCCGATGCAGGGTCCGTGCAAGTCCTGGCTCACGATGCTCGAGCTCGACTTGGAGCAACTGGGCGAAGAGGTGATGGAAGCGGTACCACGTGCCGCGGTCGTCGAGCGGGATGAGGAAGAGATTCGTCCGCGAAAGCTCGTCGAGCAGCGGTCCCGAGCCGTCCTGTTCGAGCAGCGCATCGCACAGTGAGCCACAGAAGCGCTCCAGGATCGACGATCGGAGCATGAGCGTCTGTGTCGCCGGATCGTGGGCGTCGAGCACCTCGCCGGCGAGGAAGTCGACGACAGTTCGGCTCGAGCCGCCGAAGGTGTTGACGAACGCTTTCCGGTCGACGACGCCGGCGAGCGAGAGCCCGGCGAGATAGATGCCGGCCGCCCACCCTTCCGTACGGTCGACGAGGACGTCGATCTCCTCGCGCGCGAGGTCGAGCTCCAGACTGCCGTTCAGCAACGCCTCGACCTCGTCGGGCGTGAACCCGAGCTCGTGGGCGCGTAGCTCGACGAGCTCGCCGTGCGCCCGGAGCGAGCCGAGCGAGAGGGCGGGCTCGCTGCGAGCGCCGAGCACGAGCTGGAATGTCGAGGGGGCATGGTCGACGAGCCACGCGATGCTGTCACGGGAGACGCCGGGCGAGAGCCGATGGAAGTCGTCGAGCACCAGGGCGACGTCGCCCTGCTCCATCAGCTCGTTGACGAGCCTGGGCAGCAGCACGGAGACGATGCGTGCGCTACCCACTGCTTCAGGCAACAGCGACACCGCGAGATCCGGGCAGACACGCTGTAGGGCCTCGAGGACGTGTGTCCAGAGGACGACGGCGTCGTTGTCCCCGTCGTCGAGAGTCACCCACCCGACGGGTCGCAGGCGCGCTTCCGCCTCGCGCCAAGCTCCGAGCAACGTCGTCTTCCCACAGCCTGCCGGCGCTGCGACGACGGTAAGCTTGACGCCCGGCCTCGGGCGTAACCGCTGCACCAGCCGGTCGCGCGCAACCGTCTGCTCCCGCCGAGGCGGCGGATGCAGCTTCGTCAGTAGGAGCCGTGGCTGCGCTTCGGGCGCCACCCCTGGGAGCTTCGCGTCGACTGTCTGGCTCACGGTCGGTCCACCCCCACCGGGAGAATGGAAGAACCCTATATCCAGGACGTTCCCGGTGCGAGCGGCGTAACCAGACCGAGACCGAGGCTTTCACCAGGTGAAGTTCGCGCCCGGAACGGGTCCCTGGCGCGATCGTCGTCAGCCCTCATGGTCGTGTTGCGGTCGATGCCCGTCGGCGGCGGAGAAGGAGCGCGACGGCTGCGACGACCACCCCGACCGCCGCGCCGATCGCGACCCACATCCACCCGGAGGTGCCGTCGTCGGAGCCGCCGCCGAGAGAGGTGGGCAGCGCCGCTGCGCTCTGCTGCGGGCACGAAGTACCGGTCGGGGAGGGCTGAACCGGTAGCGGTGTGAGAGGGGCGCAGACAGGAGTCGCCGCGCCGACAATCTCCGCGATTCCCGTCCCGCCGACGGGGGGGACGAGTTTCGACCAGTTGTTGCTCAGCCAGACGTTCCCCGCTTGGTCGAACTGGATCGACGTGAAGTGCTGGAACGCCTTGCTCCGGAATCCCCCCCGCGGCGAAAGGAGCCTGCCGGTGGTCGAGCCCGGAGGGCAAGCCGAGACGTTCGCGCCGCACAGCAGCAACACGATGGGACGCGCGAAGCCTGCCACCCAAATTCTGTCCGATCCGTCGACGGCCTCCGACCAGGGGATCGTCCCCCGTGGCAGCTTGTGGACACCGGCGACGGCTCCGTCGGGATTGATCTCGGTGACCGTGTTGCTGAAGTAGTTCGTGACCCAGGCGTTGTTCTGCGAGTCGATGGAGAGGCCGAGCGGCCACTTGAACGAGTCGTCTTCGATCGGCGAGAAGGACGTCGGCTCGAAGTCCGGCCCGATCACGGTGACGCTGCCGCCGAACTTGCCGACCAGGGGGGCGAGGCGGGTCCCGACCAGCTTCGCGCCGCCGAGGCCGGCGTTGGTGACCCACGCGCGCCCGTAGCCGTCGATCTGGACCGCGAACGGATGGTTCAGACCTCCTCCCGTGATCACCCTTGCCTTCGAAGGGTCGCCGCCCGGGTAGACGACGACGTTTCCCTGCCCGGGCGCGCTCTCGGGGCCGTAGTTGTTCGCGATCCAGACGTTCCCCTTCTGGTCGACGGCGATGCCCTGGGGGTGGTTGAGCCCGCCGTCCGTGTATCCGCCGGCGGGCGAGAGGATCCGGCCCGTCGGCGAGTACTTGATCAACGCGGCGCCGCCGAAGCTCCCCATCCAGACGATGCCTGCCGGGGTGATTGCGGCGCCCCATGCGCCTCCTTTCATGCCGCCGCCCTCGATGGGGCTCCCGAGCGTCGGCCGGCCCGCGGGGTCGAGGACGCTGATGCTCGTGCTTCCGTTCTGCGTCCCGGGCTGCCAGTTGGTGCTCGACCAGACGTTGCCTTTCGCGTCGATCGCGATCCGTCCGGAGGCGTAGAGGTCGGAGTCGGTGTAGAGGAGCGCGAGGATCCAGGCGGTCGGCGGCGCGTCGAGGACCGGCCGGTAGACGGTTGCCTTCCGTCCCAGTGCCCAGAGCGCTGCCGGGGCGAGCGTCGGATCTCTCGCGAGGTTGACTGCGGCCTCGGTCGTGTCCGCGGGCGCCGAGCCGCCGGGTGGTGTGGCGAGGCGCAGAAGCTGATCGCAGGCAACGCTCGCTCCGGGCGCGCAGAGCGAGACGAGGTTGGCCAGCGTGTTGAGCGTGGCGAGCGTGTCGTTCTTGTCGCCGTTGTCGGCGTTTGTCACGACCGAGCCGGCTTTGCCGTTCCCCGAGTCTGCAAGGTTGAACGCAGTCGCCGCGGCGTTCTCGAGGCCCGGGCTCGGCCCCCCGACGCCGTCCGGTTCGCTGAACTGCGCGAGCGCGTAGCCGGCCGCGACGGTGGTCAGCTCGTCGACCGTGACTGCGTCGAGCGTGTGTGCCTGGACTCCGCCGCCGCTCCCCACGCCGACGACGGCCCGCAGACCGAGACGGTTCGATTCGGCGGGCGTCGCGTCGACGTAGAGCGCGCCCACCGGGCCCGACTTGTACGAGACCGTGAACCGGCCGGAGGCATCCGTCGTCGCCCGCCCGAGCTCGACTGCGCCCTCCTGCGAGGCAGCAAACAGCGTGACCTGCGCCGACGCGAGCGGCTTGCCCGCCGCGATGACGGTCCCCTTCAGCGACGCGGCTCGGGCTGCCGTTGTCGCAGGCCCGGCGACGGCGCCGAACACCGCGACCGCGGCAGCTAGCCCGACGCTCAGCTCGAGCGCACGACGGCGCGACAGCGCGGCCACGTCGCTAGAGCAGCTTGTCCATGAGCTTGCGCTCGGTCGTGTGCTCCGTGTAGGGCGGGTACTTGACTCCCGGGTCGATGTGCGCGCTGTGGTACAGGACGCCGCGCGCGTTCGTGAACGACTCGTAGCCCCAGCGGCCGTGGTACTTGCCCATGCCGGAGTTGCCGACCCCGCCGAACGGCAGCTCGGGAACGAGCGGGTGGACCGAGCAGTCGTTCACGCATGCATCGCCCGAGTTCGTCCCTTCGAGGATCCGCTCGGCGACGTCCTCGTCTTCGGTGAAGACGTAGAGGCCGAGCGGCCGCGGCCGTTCGTTGACCCAGTCGATCACCGCCTCGACCGAGTCGATCTCGAGCACGGGCAGGATCGGCCCGAAGACCTCGTCCTGCATGATCGGGGAGTCGACCGGCACGTCGACGAGCACGGTGGGGGCGATGTAGAGCTCGTCCGGGTCGTTCTCGCCGCCTGCGACGACGGTGCCGTTGTCGAGGAACGTGACCAGGCGGTCGAAGTTGCGGCGGTTGATCACGCGGCCGTAGTCGGGGCTCTGCTTGGGATCCTCACCGTAGAACTCGGTGATCGCGCCCTTCAGCTCGGCGACGAGCTCGTCCTTCACGTCGGGCCAGACGAGCACGTGGTCGGGGGCGGTGCAGATGTGCCCCGAGTTCATGAAGCGGCCGTAGGCGATCCGCCTCGCGGCGGTCTTCACGTGCGCCGAGGAGTGCACGATCGTCGGGTTCTTGCCGCCGAGCTCGAGCACGGCGGGCGTCAGGTTCTTCGCCGCCGCCTGGTGGATGATCTTTCCGACCGGCGGGCTTCCCGTGAAGAAGATCAGGTCCCACTTCTGGTCGAGCAGGGCAGTCGTCTCCGGGATTCCGCCCAGCACGACGGCGACGGCGTCGGGGTCGAGGTACCTGGGAACCATCTCGGCCGTCTGCTGCGCAGTCGCCTCGCCGATCTCGGAGGGCTTGAGCACGGCCGTGTTCCCGGCGGCGATCGCGGCGACGAGTGGCGCCAGCGTCAGCATGTACGGCTCGTTCCAGGCGCCGATGATCAGCGTGACGCCGAGCGGATCGCGGCGCAGCCGCACGTGGCCGGGCTCCATCAGCAGCGGCGTGTGGATCCTCTCCTGTTTCATCCAGTCCTCGAGATGGTCGAGGGCGTAGTCGGCTTCGCGGATGTTGAAGTCGACGTCCATCAGGTCGGCGTCGACCTTGTTGCGCCGCAGGTCGTGCCAGAGGGCCTCGTACATGTCCTCGCGGCTCTCGTCGATCATCCGCCTGATCGCTTCCAGCTGCTCGATCCGCCACGTAGCCGGGCGCGTCCTGCCTGCCTTGAAGTACGCGCGCTGCCCCGAGACGATGCCCGAAAAGTCAGTGATGGTGGAACTCTGTTCAGCCACGGTCACGCTCCTTGAGAGGTTCGCCCTTCGTCACGTCGATGAGGGTGGTCCATATTTGGGTGAGGCGACGCCGTCCTCTGCGGTTCACCCAGGGTGAACTTCGTCGAGAGGCTCCCTCTCACCCATCTCTGAGCAAGGCTCGCGCCGATGGACAGCGGAACGGCGTACAGGATCGTCGTCCGGGGTGAACTCGACGACCGGTTCGCCTACCTCTTCAACGGAATGGAAATGCAACGCATCGACGGCACCACCGTCCTGACCGGCAACGTCCTCGACCAGGCCCAGCTCCACGGATTCATCGAGCGCCTCGATGAGCTTGCACTCGAGCTGGTGACAGTCGAGCAGATCGGGGGGCCTTCATGAGCTCCGAACCGGGTTGCCGGGCGAT
>Ga0335081_10005571_pt1 | contig 19930 bp, 30 predicted proteins | sample Lox_Sample_35_FD_206713 | JGI IMG/M metagenome (GOLD analysis project Ga0335081, IMG submission 206713) | Soil microbial communities from Loxahatchee National Wildlife Refuge, Florida, United States - Lox_Sample_3.5 | ecosystem: Environmental > Terrestrial > Soil > Wetlands | place: USA... | reverse complement strand
AATTTTGCCAATGAATCCGCGATAATGTGTTCTCGAAGAGTCACGGCTCGTCAGCTTATGGGCGAATGAAGGGTGGAGGGAGACACGGATATGCGGACCCTTGTTGCGGCTATTTTCTCGGGCGCGTTCCTGGCGACGGCGCTTTTGCCAGCCGGACCTGCGACGGCGCAGGACGCATCGGCTCCGCTTGGCGGCGCGATCGTCGGCGGCGCGCTTGGCGCGATCGTCGGTGGCGCGTTGGGGCACGGGCGCGGTGCAGTCGCCGGTGCCATCATTGGCGGCACGACGGGAGCGATCGTTGCCTCGGAGGCCCAGGCGCGGCCTAACGGTTATTACTGGTGGCGCGGCAACTGCTACTACCGTTATCCGGACGGAGCCTGGTCGCAGCCGCTTTACCCGAGCTATTGCGGCTACTGAGACCGTTATCCGCTAACGGCGACAGCCGGCGGCACCATGGGTTGCGCTGGCTTCTTGGCACGGGTGCGGAAAAATCCGAGCACACGGCTCGCGGTTTCAGGCTGCAAGCGGTTGAAGCTCGCCAGTGCGCGGTCGAGGTCGCTTGCCGACAAGCCGCGGTCGGCGGCGCGCAGCAGCAGGATGGCCTTGGTGGTGGTCGACGATAGTCCGGCCACCTTGGCGAGGATCAGCACGATCTCGGCACCCGGATCGAGCAGGGCTCGCTCGACAACGTCGATCGGCGTTTCGCACAGGAGCGATAGCGCGATCGCGGTCTCTTCGAATTTGCGCTCGCGCGCATAGTGATAGATTTCGGCTTCGCCGATGCGGCGGATGCGGTTTTGCCGCTCCACCGCCGCCTGCGCCGCGGCAAAATCTGGCGAGGCGTTACGGGCGTCGTTACGAATGCCGCCGACTACTTCGGCGACGACGCCCTCGACCGCGCTGCTCGCGGCCGGATTTTCGGCTTCGAGCCGCGCCCGTACCGTGCTTGAGGCCTTCTCCAAGAGCATGAGGAAGTGCGGCCGTGGAATATCGGGCCGCCGGCCGACCTCGGCCGCAAGTGCATCGTCGCCCGTCGATCGCTGCACCAGGGCACGGAAGCCGGCATCGGAAAAGCGGGCGCCGGAATTCTTCACCACCGTGTGCACGACGTCGTGATCGCCGCGCTCCACCAACACATCGGTGATCGCTTCGCTGAGCGAAGCGCGCTGCGCGATGGCGGTAAGATGCTGCTGACTCTTGCTCGCTGCGTTGGCGAGGAGTTCGCGCTCGCCGATCCGTTCCGATTGGCGTAGTACCGGCGCCGCGACCTCGATGTCGTCGTCGAATGCGAGCATGTTGACGATCTTGGCGGGCGCATTGCCGATCGGTGCCAACCGGTTTGACAGCTTGGCGCGCGCCTTGGCCTCGATGGTCTGCACCAGGCGGACCATGACGTCGTCGAATATGCCGATCTGATCTTCGGAAAGACGCGGGGCTCCGACGACGAACAGATCGGTGATGCGCGTAAGCATCTCGATCCGGCGCGTGTTGGAGCCAGACGTGAGCGCGGCCTCGAGTTCATCGAGCAAAGGCAGAGTACGCATCACAAGAAGCCACACGCCATTGAACTAACAGGCAGAATGCCGTCGAAAGGGTGAACAAACTCTTGCCGGCGGCGGCGTGGCGTCCGCTTTCTGCAGGTTAACAAAAGCACAACAAACAGTGGCGACCGACGTGCCGGCAGACGCTACTTGGTGATGAAAATTCAGCGAGGCCCGCGCGCGCCCATCCGGGCGTAGACTTCGGCTGGAACGCGGTAGTCGCGGATGACCGGCCGCGGGTCGCGCAGGCCGCAAGCCTCGCGCTGGACGATGAAGTACCACAGGGCTTCGCTGGCTTGCTGCACCAGCGCTTTGCGGGTGCCATCACCGGGCAGCCCCGCCGTGTCATGATCGGCCAAGGCGGCGAGGGCCGCTTCGAGCGCCCGGCCCAGCCGGCCGAGGGCGGATGCCTGCTCCTGAGCGATCTCGTAGTCGAGCGCGGCCACGGAAGCCTTGCGCGCGTTGCCCTGGGGCGGACGAACTGCCATCGCGCTACGTCTCGGCTGGAGCTTTGCGGGCCGGCGGCAATATTATCGTTCCCACGTGACAACGGTAACGCCGGCGGCCGGATCGAGATCGCGGCGCACGCCAGGCTTAAGACCGTGGCGGGTCAGGACGTCTTCTGGCGTCGCCATCGGTCCGACCTCGTTAAATACCGGGCGACCGCCGGGGATTTTCGCCCGCGGCGCGTGCGAGAGGTGGAACGCGTCGTAGAGCGGCAGGAACATGCTGAAGACCTCGGTGCCGCCGATCACCGCGACACTGCCATCCGCCGCGCCGAGCGCTTCGATGGCCTTTTCCAACGGGCAGCCCGCGGGATTCCATAGCAGAGAATTCGGATGCGACGGGTCAGGCGCAAGCGTTGCGACCTGACGCGTAAGCACCAGGCGTTTCCTGCGATCCGCGCGCGGGCCGCCCTCGTGCGAGTGGCGGCCATGCAGGATCACCGCGGCGTGGTCGAGGCCGCCCTGGAAAAACCGCTGGTCGGCATCGTTGCGAATCGAATCCGGCATGACGCCGTTGGCATCCGCGATCATGCCGTCGCCGGAGACAATGACGTAGCCCTCGATGCGGCGCACGGCGATTCCTAGTGGCGCGACGACTGTGCCGGACCGAGCTTTGCCGGCAGCAGCATCGTCACAATCAGCGTCAGCACGGCCAACGTGCCGGCAATGACATATACCTGATGTAGCGACCCAGCGATGGCATTGCTCAGCCGCGCAACCAGATCGGCGCCGAGGCTCGCACGCCGCGCCGGACTGAACAATCCACCCATGACATCGCCCGCTTCGGGCACATGGTGAGCGACCCCGAAATTGAGGATGGCGCCACCAAGCGCGGCGCCGAGCGCCTGGCCGATCGTGCGCAGGAACAAAAATGACGACGTCGCGGCGCCGCGTTCATTCCAGCCGACGCTGCCCTGGACCGCCAGTAGGAACGTTTGGTTGCAGAAGCCCATGCCGATCCCCACCAACAGCGCCGCCGGCAGGAGCCACCAAAACGTGCTGTCGCGATCAAGTGCGATGAGCAGACCCGTGCCGGCCATCAGCGACAATGCACCGATGACCCCGGTCGTCCGATACGAACTGAAGGCCATGATGCGGCTGGAAATAATCGAACCACAGCTCCACGACACCGACTGGGTGGCGACTGCCGTGCCCGCATAGACCGCGCTGCGCCCCATGACGGCTTCCACATAAGTCGGCAAGAAAGCGACGACGCACATCAGCAGCATGCCGATGGCGAGACTGCCGGAGTTGCTGGCAGCCATGATCCGGCTCCGCCACAGCTTGTACGGCAGGATCGGCTCGCTGGCGCGCCGTTCGCCTATCGCCAGCAGCACAAGCGCAATGACGCCGATCACGAGCAGGGCGGCTGACGTTGCCGCGTTGATGTACTGCGCTTGGATCGCCGGCATCAGAATGGCGCCGATGCCGAGCATAAGCAGCGCCGCCCCCATGAGATTGATCTGATGCGCGCGCGGCTCGATCTGCTCATCGAGATAGCGCAGCAAAATGGCAATCGCGATGACCCCGATCGGCAGGTTGATCCAGAACACGAAGGACCAGTGCAGGTGCTGCACGATGAGCGCGCCCAACGCCGGGCCTGCGATCGCCGCGATGCCCCATACGCCGGACAGCCAGCCCTGCACACGGGCGCGCTCGGCGGCCGGATAGATGTCACCGACGATGATCGTCGCCATCGATTGCAACGAACCCGCGCCCATTCCCTGAAAGATACGGAATACGACCAACGCGGCCATCCCCCAGCCAAAGGCGCGGCTGACACTCCACATGTTGAACACCCAGGTGAAGCCGCACGCCGCCGAGCCAATGAGAAAGATGGAGGCGCCGATGAAGAACATGCGCTTGCGGCCGTAGAGATCGGCAAGCCGTCCATAAACCGGCGTCGATACCGCCTGCGCCAGCAGATAGGCCGCGAACACCCAGCTGAACAGATGAAAGCCGCCAAGCTCGCTGACGATCGTCGGCATGGCCGTCGCCACAATCGTCGCTTCCACGGCGGACATGAAAATAGCCATCATGCAGGCGGTCGTTACGGCGCGTCTGCGGACGAGAAAGTCGGCTGAATGGGCTGGTGAAATTGCAGACAAGGCTGATTCCGGAATGTTTTGCTCTTATAATGCCGCCCCGATGGAGTCGACTATGTCACAACCCGCAAGCCTGATCATGGTGCAATTCCTGACCTGGGTGGCGGATCGTCCGCGCACCCGCGAGCAGGCGGTAGAAGCCTGGCACAGCTGCCCGCATATTTCGGTGTGGGAGGACGCGATCGTGGATGGTCTCGTCCGCACCGAAAACGACGGCCGGCGCACAATTGCGCTGACAAAGCGCGGCGCCACTATCCTTGAGAGGGCGAGGGCGGAGGCCGTGTAGCCGACTATGCCGGCTCGGCCAGTTGTCTGGCGACCGCTTCGATGACGCGCGTGTCGATCGGCTTGGTTCCGGTCGGGAATACCGCTGCGATAGTGCCATCGTTGCCGACCAGGTATTTGTGAAAATTCCATTGCGGGGTTTCATGCGGCCGCTGCGCCGCCGCCCATTTGTAAAATGGGTGGGCGTTCGGGCCTTTGACGTCGACCTTGGCGGCGAGCGGGAAGGTGACGCCGTATTCCTTGTTTGCAGTCGCGGAGATCTCGGTGGCGCCGCCCGGTTCCTGTCCGCCAAAATCGTTTGATGGCACTCCGACGATCATGAAGCCGCGATCATGAAACCGCTCGAACAGTTGTTCGAGTCCGGCATATTGCGGCGTGTAGCCGCAAAGCGAAGCGGTGTTGACCACCATGATCGGCTTGCCGGCGTAGTCGGCCAGCCGGATCGAGCCGCCTTGCAGTCCGTCAAACGAAAATGCATAGGCAGTTACCGCGCTCATGGCTGCACCATTCTTGTTGGCGGGAGCGGCGAGGGCAGGGGAGCCTGGACCGGCGGCGAGAAGGGCCAACAGCTGTCTGCGGTCAACGCGCATTGGCAAGCTCTGTCAGAGGCGCCAGCGGTTTTCCCGGTTGCGGCGGAATATCGAAGACGTTGAGCACGAATCCGATCATGCCATAGAGGCCGGCGCAGGTGACGGCTTCGATGACGCCGTCAAGCCCGAACGCCGCCTTGGCGCGCTCAAACATTGCTGTCGAGACGGTCTTGTTGGCGAGCAGTTCGGTGACGAAGTCGTACATCAGGCGCTCGTCGTCGCGCTTGAAGTCCGGCCGCCTGTTGGCGCGGATAGCGTCGATCGTGTCTTGGGTGATGCCGTGTTCGAGCGCGTGCGGTTCGTGTACCGACCAAGCGTACTGCGCGGTGGCGCTGCGCACCAGCAGCAAAATGATCAGCTCGATGAGGCGGCGGCCGAGCTTTGGATTGGTGCGGTAATAATTGACCAGACGATCCGCAGGCTCGGCGATGTCGGGCGTGTGAATGAGCACCGCGAACGGCCCGGTCAGCGTATTGCGCGGTCGCGACTTCAAGAAGTCGTCGTGCGGTTGCTGCTGGCGCGGCGAAAGGTTCTCACGTTTGACGGGATCGATGCGCGCCATGCGTCGGTGCTCCTTGTTGTCAGCGTAGGTCGGCGGAACCGTCGCCGCGTACCGCCGCCACGTAGCGGGCGATCGAGCGTTTGACGATCTCCGTGCCGTTATGGGGAATTGTGCGATCGAACCAGGCGCCGTGGATGGCATCGAATGGATAGGGTTCGAGCATGGCGCCGATGCGCTCAACGGCCGGTGCCGAGAGCGGGATCATGTTCGGATAGCTGCGCATGAAGGTGACGAACTTGCGGTCGGGAATGACCTGCACGATGTCGCCGGAGAGCAGCGCGCCGCGTTTTTGTGCGCCTTGCGCCCAATGCAGCACCGTGCCGCCGGCGAAATGGCCGCCGCAACGAATAAGCGTCACGCCGCGCGCCAGCGTCAACGTATCGCCGTCCCAGAATTTGATAGACGCATCGGGGCGCATCACCCATTCACGGTCGCTGGCGTGCAAATGGATCGGCGCGTCGAAAGCGTGCGCCCATTCGACCATCGATGAATAATAGTGCGGATGCGAAATCGCGATGCCGATCAGGCCGCCGAGGCCTTTGACGATGGCGATGGTGGCCGCATCGAGCAGCGTGATGCAGTCCCATAGGATGTTGCCTTCCTCGGTCATCACCAGGAGCGCACGCTGAGCGATGGCGAAGGCTGGCACCGTACCGATGCCGATCAGGCCCGGTTCATGCTGCTGAAAAGTGTTCATATGCCGGCGCGCGAGCGTCTCGTGCGTGGTCCATGCTTGGCCCGACGGCGGCACGAACTGGCGCGGCTCATCACAGATCGGGCAACGCTCCGGTTCCTTCGGCGAGGGAGAGAATTGGGTGCCGCAGGTGACGCAGATGTAAGCGGGCATGGTTTTTTGCTTCACATGAAAAGCGCGGTGCCAACGAGCACCGCGCTAGGGTTTGGCGCGCACCGAACCGGCGGCAAGCTTGTAGCCTGCGGCAGCCGCGGCCGCGACAGCGACGGCATGACCTTGGACAGGCCGACAATGTCCGATGGCAGCCGTTGCATGTTCAAGTGTATCCTCCGGTACGAGCGGCCGTAACGGCCACGGCTGATGTTCAGCAGCATAGTATGTCGCGGGAATGTCGGACAAGCCGCGCCGAGGGAGCACGGGGAGGCAGTCATGGAAACAGGCAAACGATCGAATCGCCGCGCCGCGTGGCGCGCCGCCACCAGCGCGCTGCTTCTATTGTTCGGCATCGCCTGGTCGGGCGCCGGCGACGCGCAGGAGCGTGCAGTGGCGCCCGTCTCCTTGCGGCTTGGCTTTAACGCCAATTCGGCGCGCAACATGGCCGAGATTCCGAACGTCGTGGCGCAGCGCAAAGGCTTCTTCGCCCGCGAAGGCCTTGCCGTCACCATGGTGCCGCTGATGGGCACGACCCACATGGTGGCCGCGCTCGACAAGGGCGACGTCGATGCGACCGGTACGGCGCTGCCTTACATGATCCAGGCTGTGCTCAAGGGCTCCGACGCTGCGGCGGTGATTGGCGGTGTCGCCAATACGATCTACAGCCTCATCGCCAAACCCGGTGTTCAGACGATCGCGGACCTGCGGGGCAAAGTGGTCGCGCTGTCGGCACCGCCCGATACGATCACATTGTCGACGCGAATGCTGCTCGCCAAGGGGGGGCTGAAAGACGGCGATTACCGCACCAAGCAGATCATCGGCAGCACGCAACGCGGCGATTGTCTGGCGAGTGGAGCGTGCGACGCGGTGCCGCTCGGCCAGCCGGACGATATCGTTTTTCAGCAGAAAGGATTTCGCAAGCTCGGCGACTCGCTCGAAGTGATGCCCAATCTGCAATTCAACGTCATCGCGATGCGCCGCTCCTGGGCGGCTGCGCATAAGGACATTGCGGTGGCGTTGGCGCGCGCCTATGGCGTCACGTTTCGCTATCTGCGCGATCCGGCCAATCGTGCCGATGTCACAAAGACCGTCGTCGAGATTACCGGTGCAAACGAACAAGTCGCGCACGCGGTGCTGGCGCTTTATTACGAACCCGACCGCGGGGTGATGCCGAAACAGGGTGAGATCAGCATCGTCGGCGTCAACAAGGTGTTGGCGCTGTTGGCCGATGCGGGCCAGATCGGCAGACCGGTTCCCGGGGCGGACCGCTTCGTGGACCTGCAATACCTGCAGGCTGCCGGGCTGCAATAGCCGGCTGCGACCGATCGGCCATTGCCTTGCCGCGGCGCCCGCCCTATCTTCATTTCAAACGGCAGTTTGAAAAATGGAGCGGCCATGACGCGACCGTCCGAAGTGACCCGCGAACGGATACTCAAGGCAGCCGAACGGCTGTTTGCCGAACGCGGCTACGACGGCACCAGCATCCGCGCCATCGTGGCGCGGGCGCACGTCAATCAGGCTGCCATCAACTATCATTTCGAGGGCAAGGAAGGGCTTTATCGCGAAGTATTGCGCACGGCATTCCGCGGCTTGACCGAGCATCAGCTTGCCAGCGCCGCGCAGTCCGGCCAATTGTCTCGCGAAGAGGCGCTCGAGGGGTTCATCCGGCGGCAATTGCGGCCATTGCTGGCGCGCGACGAGGCGAGCCGGCACATTCGTATCTTCAATTGGGAAAGCGTTCGGCCGACCCCGGTGTTTCGCAAGCTGCTGAGCGAGGAGGCGGCGCCGTTCATGGGCGTGGCGACCGATTTGGTGGGTCGGTTCCTGCCGAAAGCTGATCATCGCACGCTGGTGGTTGCGGCGATCTGGCTCCTCGGCCAGTGCAGCATCTTCGTCCGCAATCGCGAGCAACTTGCTGGCCCACCGGTGGAATTGGCCGCTGACGAAGCCTCGGTCGAGTGGCTGGCGCAGACCATCAGCCGCCTGGCCGCCGGTGCGCTGCAGTCCGCAGCCTGACTCGTCGTCGCCCAGAATTTCCGTAGATTGCCGCAAAATTTCCTTGATCCCGGCCTGCGGCTGCCCAGAACGAGTGTTTGAAATTCAATCGACCGTTTGAAAAATGCGGATATGGAGGACGGGCGATGCAGCGCAAATTCGCGCCGGGAAGGGGATCGGGTGAGGCACCGTTGCTGGTGCGTCTCGGTGGCAAGCTGGTGCTCGAAGTGTTGCCGGCGGCACTGGCAAGCGCGATTGGCGCGTTCCTGTTCGCCCAGTATCAGTTCGGCCGCAGTGCACCCGCTGCGCACAGCCTGACGCCGGCGGTGGCGGTGCCGGCTTCGGCCGAGATGCTCCAGCTCGTGCGCGAAGAGCACGCCATGATCCACGATTTTCTCACCGCGCAGCGGACCGCCGAGCAAAACCGCGCCGTTGCTGCAAACGCCGCCGACGCCACTGCCGATGACACGCTGACGGCCGCGGTAGCGCAGCGCGCCGAGCTGCCGAGCGTGCCGAAGGCCGTGTCGCGCCACGACAGGACCATCGTCGCGGCCGCGGCTGCGCCGCAAAGCGCGGCCGCGGCGCTGCCCCCAATCGTCATTGCCGGCTCGCGATTGCCCACTGTTGCCGCACCGGTGCTGGTCGCCAGCGCGCAGCCTGCTACGATAGCTCCTGTCGCCACGCCAACGGGCGTGAGCGCAACCGCGCAACTTGACGGCAGCCTCTGGCCACCCGCGCCCCCGCCCCCTGCACATCCTTCGATCATCGCGCAGACGCTAGCGGTCCCGGGCCACGTCGTCTCCGTGACCCTGCATGCGGTGATGGCCATCGGCGGCGTCCCGTCGTGGCTCGGGCACCGTTTCGGCGATGACGACGTGAGCGCTGTGGTCCCGCCAACAAGTTCAGCTTCGTAAGAGCGGCCTGGAGCGAGACCGGCGGACCCATAAAGTCGCGCTTGCCAACCGCGACGCCGGAATGCCGCTGGATGTCGCAGGCGGTGGTGCAACCCAGCGGCATTGCGCGAGGCGCGCAGTCGGTTGTGGATAATTTTTGGTGAATGCCCGCAGGTAGGTAATAACCCTAATCGGAAGAAGTCGCTGCAATGCTGATGCCGATTGGCAACACTGTTCCAAATCTCAGATTCCGCCGCTTGCCGGGTTCCGTTATGACCGGTAATCCAATCCGGCCGTTGAATCGATCATGCTCAGATTCGGCGAAGGAGGAACCCGCTCGGCAATGCCGCGTTTGTTTTTTTGATAACGGCATTGCGATGCGGGCGACATCCGTGCTGCCCTGGAGGTGGTGGTGATGCGTTCTGCCGGAAATTTTCATCCGGAGTGGGGCTACCTCGCCCCTGCGCCAACTTTTATGCGCACAGTTCGCATTGCACTCGTTGCGACCGCGATCGGCGCCGTCGCCGGAGCGGCCGTGGTTGTTTCGTTGGTTGAGCGGGCCGGATCGAACGACGACACCGCTATCGCGGCTCACGCGCTGCTGACGAGAGCGCCGGTGATTGGCTCGCCGGCGATGGCGTCGCGCGCGGCCATTGCGGTTGCGAAATCCACATCGGCTTCGCAACAGCCGCAGCCTCAACCTCATCTCTCCGTAGCGACGTCAGTACCGTCCGCACGCCCCGCCGCGGCCGCACCGATGGCTACGCCGTCGCCAGCTGCAAGTGCGCTCGCAAGCGCTGAGAAGCCGAACAAGTCCGACAGCATCAGCGCGCCGCTGCCTCTGCCCGCGCCGACGGATGCGACCGTGGCTGCGAATGCTCCGGTCGCGGAGCCGGTGCGCGTACCGGCAGAAGCCGACGTGGCGGTTGCGCCGGATACGGCTGCCGAACCGCGGGTGCCCGCGAAAAAATCGGTCGCCAGAAGGCACCGCTACGAACCCTATCGCCGGCAAGAAACCAGGAGCCGCTGGCGCGACAACGGTGGCTTCCGGCCGCTGTTCCGCCTCTTCAGCTTCCGTACCGGCTCGCCGTACTCCTCGAACTGATAAGCCTGCTTGCCAGCGCCCGTTTGCGTCTTGGGGCGCGGCGTGTGTGGGGCCATGCATTGCGCCGAAGCTCGCGCGCCGCACGGCCCTGAGTTATCGCGAAGGTAAAAGCTACGGACAGACGTCCTGTGCGCGGGCGGCGTCGAGCGCAGACATCGCGGCCGACCAGCTCGGCAGGCCGTACGCGATTCTGCGCCACCCAGCGCCAGCCGGATCGTCGCTGCTGTCATGCCAGACCTCGCAATGGCCGCTGGCGAACTGGATGAGCGTGAAGTCGGCGCGAGCCGGATTCGATGCGGCGACGCCGAAGGCCGACAAGGCGACGGCAAAAGCGATCTGTTTCATAGACAGCTCCTGATCGCCAGCCCCAATGATCTTTCTGAAATGGGATCGCAAACTTCGGCAGGCAAGGCCTGTCGAATTAAGGCGGCTCGGCGGAGGAGCGGAAAGAAAGCTTCACCCAGCCGTTTATGTTGCGGATGGGTGAAGCGTCACGAACTGTGGATCGGTGTTACCACCAATGATGGCAGCGATGATGCGCGACCGCCCAGTGGAGGTGCCTTTCGGCGGACTTCCATGTGCGCAGACGCACGTGCACGTGATGGTGATGACGCCACCACAGATACTTGCCATCCTGGGGCCCGGCCTTGACGCCGTCCCACACCCGGCAATAGCCGCTACCGAACTTCACGACGGCATAAGCCGCGCGCGCGGGGCTCGACATGCCATACGCCATGGCCAACACGCCCACCGCGAGAACGAAACGCTTCATAGGTCCAGCTCCCTGTTGTGCCTCCTCAGTATCTTTCCGATATTACGCCATCGGCCACGACGCAAGCCCGCACTGCCAAATACGTGTCGGAAATGCGTAGAGAACTGGAGGAAATTATGCCTGAAGTCGTCGTCTACATGCTTGAAGGCCGCTCGCTCGATCAGAAGCGCGGGTTGATCAAGGACATTACCGCCGCCGTAGTGAAGAACGCCGGCGCCCAACCGGATGCGGTGACGGTATCGCTTGTCGAATCGCCCAAGACCTCAAAGGGCAAGGGCGGCGTGCTGTTCTCCGAAATGCAGAGCCGCTAACCGGCCGCGCTTCTTACCGCTGTCACGGATGGCTCCGATATTTGCCGCTGGCGCAAATTTAGCGCCGGCGGGTGGAAACCATTGCCAAATTTTCGCGTTGAAATGTCCGTGAGTGCGCTGCACAATGTCTTGCTGCAGCGCGGTAAATGTCTGATAATAGAGGGAACAATAGGAATTGAGTCGAGGAAGGCTTCAGATGGATGAGATTTGGGACACCAAGGATGGCCGCCGCCGAGTCCGCCGCGATCCGCCGACGGTTGAGGAAGCAGTTCTCGCCGCGCAAGGCCTGACGGACCAGGTTGGTGAGCAGACCGAGATCGTGGCGTCGCTGATGCAGATATCGGCCGAAGAGGCGCGTGGGGCGGTCCTGCGCCTCGTGCAACCGAAGAATGCCGGCCGCCTTACGATTACCAGCCGCTCGAGCCGGCCTGGCCAGATCGCGACCCCACGAGCGGTCGTGGTCGAGCGGCGAGTGATGCGGCGTCCGCTGGTGACCGGTTCGAAGCGGTTCGCCTGACGGCGCAGCCCGGCTGACCGGGTCCGAACGACTCTTGCCGCTCGCCGATCAAGGATCGCGGGCCACATGCCTCGAAACTGGTGCGCTTCCCGGCGTTTGACCTATACTGCGGCGCTTTGTTTCTCACGGGCTGGGGGAGCAGGGGGCGTTCGCGATGACCAAGACGCTCGTCAAGCCGCGCACCAAGGTGAAGCCGAAGACGCAGCGCCCGCCGCTGTACAAAGTCATTCTGCTTAACGACGACTACACGCCGCGCGAATTCGTCGTCCAGGTGCTCAAGGCGGTCTTCCGGATGAATGCCGATCAGGCCTATCGGGTGATGATGACGGCGCACAAGAAGGGCGCCTGCGTCATCGCGGTCTATACACGCGACGTCGCCGAGACCAAAGCCAAGGAAGCCACCGAACTCGGCAAGAGCAAGGGCTATCCGCTGTTTTTCACGACCGAGCCGGAAGAATAAGGCGGGCGCACCCAGCGGTGCTCGGTACGCCCATGCGACCCGGTCACAGCGATGACAGGTAATGCGCGATCGCCTGCCGTTGGCTTTCGGTCAGCGCCTTCACGAACCCTGGCATATCGAGATTATTGGTGCGCTTGCCGTCGGCGAAGGCGTCCATGGCGCTGATCAGGTATTCGTAGCCCTGGCCGGCGAGCCGCGGCGCGGGTTGTCCACCCTCGAATTTCGGCCCGTGGCAAGCTTTGCACATGGCGATGCCCTCAGGCTCCGCGCCGGCGGGAGCAGCGGATGCTTGTTTTGCCGGCCAGGTCTTGGCCGCGAAATAATTGGCGATGGCGCGCAGATCCTGCAGGCTGAAATTCTTCACCAGCGGCGACATGATCGGGTTGTCGCGCTCGCCGCTATGGTAGTCGTGCAATTCCTTGTAGAGAAAATTGCCCTGCTGGCCCCATATGATCGGCGTGTTGCCGCTGACCGGCTCGCCGCTTTGTCCGTGGCAAGCGCCGCAGACCGTCGTCTTCGCCGCCATGTCGTCTTGCGCATTGGCCGGCAGCGCGGCGACCGCCGAAATGACCGCAGCGCCGAATGCGGATGCGACGAGACCCTTGATCATGTTTCCCACCCCAATTGTGACGGTCTGTGCTAGCGAGACCGCTTTTGTACGCCCCCGGCGCGTTCATCGCGCCCGACTTGGATCCGCATTGTAAAGGCTTTGACGGCTTTGTCAGCCGCCTCCGGATTGTGCGCTGTGTATCGCGCGCGTGGCCTCACTGCGCCTCGAGTTTGGCGGCCAAACCCAGCTGACCCCAACGCATCACGACATTATGGTTCCAGGTGAACACAGGCCGCAGCAGCGGCGCGAGCGTGCGTTGCCACGGCTTGGTGATGTCGACAATCCAGTCGTAGCGCGCATTGGTCCGTAGGCTGTCGCCGGACAGCGTCCAGCGGCCGAGGCCCTCAAGCTCGCCGTCCGCTTGCCCCTCGATCACCGTCATCGGTTCGACCCGAGTGGTGCGCATGACAAAGGTCAGTGAGTAGGGCAACGCCGTACGCCATGTCATGCGGCGTACAGTCCCGACGCCATTGGCGTCGCCGTCGGCAAGGTGCTCGACCTTTGCAACCGCTCGCCACCACGATGGCCAATCCTCGACGGCGCACAGCGCTCGCCATACGGTATCGCGCGGCGCGGAGAGGCGCCAATCCGTGGTGAGGTGGAATTTGGTCGCGGACATGACCCCAGTGTGTGGCGGACTTGCGTATTCGGCAACCCGCTGACTTGCCGACGGTGGCGAAGCCGCAAATAATGAGCCCAACGCCAAAACGGCATTCGCCGAATTTTTCGAGGGAACGCAGGATGCACATCACGCACGCGGTCGAAAGCACCCAGGGCAGCAATGCCGTGCGCGGCGGTAACCGGGAGTTCAAGACGCTGCTGCGCGGCGACGATAATTCGCCCGGTAATTACAGGCTGTCGTTCGTGCGCCAGAGCGGCGAACTTTACGTACCGCGCCACAAGCACAATTTCGACCAGCTGCGCATGTGCCTTGAAGGCGAGCCGCAGAACTACGGCAAGAATAAATGGATCAACCCGGGCGAAGTCGTCTATTTCCCGGAAGGCACGCCATACGGTCCCGAGGACAGTCAATCGCATCGGCTCAGCATTACGCTGCAATTCGGCGGCGCCAGCGGCAGCGGATATCTCGGCTCCGAAAAAGTTTCCGCCGCCATCGAGGAAATGAAAGCGTTCGGCAGCTTTGAAAAGGGCGTCTTCACCCGCAATGGTGAACTCCTGCCCGGACAGAAGCGCAACCAGGACAGCTACGAGGCGATCTGGGAGCACGTCAACAAGCGCAAGCTCGTTTATCCGCCGCCGCGCTATGAAGAGCCGGTCCGCATGATACCGGACGGCTTCGCCTGGGTGCCGGCCGGCCAGAAGGGCGTGGCGAAGAAGCTTCTTGGTGCGTTCTCCGAGCGCGGCTGCGCCATATCGATGCTCAAGATCGACGCCGGCGCGCGCGGCCACATTGCGCCGCACGGCGCCTGTCAGGTCGGATTTGTGGTGAGCGGGGAGGGCGAAGCGAGCGGCAACGCCATCCGCAAATATACCGCGTTCTCGCTGGGAGCCAATGAGGGCTGCGAGATCGCGAGCTCGGGCGGCATGGAGTTTTTGCTGGTCGCGTTGCCGCTTGTGGGCGCGATCGAACGCGCTGCGGCGTAACGGCATGCCAGGTCCAATGAGTGGGAAGAGAATGCGCGTTTTCGCGGCGATCGTCGCATCGTGGGCGCTGTTCGCGGCCGCGCCGGTGCAGGCGGAGAGCCAAACGCCGGCGCAATTCTACCGCGGCAAGACCATCGACATGATCGTCGGCTTTGCCGCAGGCGGCGGCAACGACGTGTATGTGCGCACGCTGGGCCGCTACATTAGCAAGTACATTCCCGGTCATCCGGCGGTGGTCGTGCGCAACATGCCCGGCGCTGGCACATTCCTCGCCACCAATGCCGTTTACAACACGTTGCCGCGCGACGGCACGGTGATGGCGCTCGGCTCGACGACGCTGCCGCTCGACGAGAAATTCGGCAATCCTGGGGTGCGTTTCAAGACCGCCGAGCTCAACTGGATCGGCCGTATGGCTGCGCGCGTCGATGTGCTGATGATGTGGAAGACATCGCCGGTGCAGAGCATCCAACAGGCGCTGACGACGCCGTCGATCCTGGCCGGCACCACGGTCGGCTCGCCAGTCGTGATGTATCCGAACCTCCTCAACAACGTCATCGGCACTAAGTTCAAGATCGTTCGCGGTTATGAGGGCACGCGCGCCGCCCTGTTGGCGTTGGAGAAGGGCGAGGCCAACGGCAATTCGACCGGCTTCGAGGCATTGCGCGCCATTCATCCGGACTGGATCAAAGACGGCACGGTGCGGGTGATCGTGCAGTTTGCGCTCAAGCGCGACCCGGCTTTGCCCGACGTACCCGCCGCTGTCGAACTTGGCCGCACGCCCGAGCAGACCGAGATCTTGAAAGCCGTGCTGAATTCAACGGCGATCGGGCTTGCGATGTTCACGACGCCCGGCGTGCCGGCTGATCGGCTGACGGCGCTGCGCCGCGCTTTCGATGCCACGGTGAAAGATCCGGCGTTTATCGCCGAACTGGAGAAGCAGGGTGGCGACGTGTCGCCGCTCCCCGGCGAAGAGCTGCAGAAGCTGGTGCGCGAAGTTGCCGATCTGTCGCCCGAGTTGGCCGCCAAGGCCAAGGCGGCCTATCTCGACGTGAAATAGCTACGCGCGCCGCCGCGCCGGCGCCCGGTACGCCATGCGGGCGTGGCCTGTGCAGTAGGACAAGCCGTCGATCGCGGCGTTGCCGCAGAACACGAAATCGGCGCCGCCGCTGTGCGCATCGCTGACCGGCCAGCGGCACTTGCCCTGCGCCAAATCAAGGAGCGAGCATGGCGCGGCGCTCTCAACCGCGGCGGGGGCTGCTTCTGCCTCCGCAGTAACGGCGCCGTCAGACCACAACAGCCGTAGCCGCCGCCGCTGACTTGCGGCCCTCGGGTCGCGGGTGCGGGGAGGGCAGTTCCGCACCGTTGCGCCCGGGGGCCGCACCGGCGACAGTCCAAGCCGGTGGATTTTGCCGATGACGGCATTACGGGTGACGCCGATCTGGGCGGCGATCTGACTGCAGCTCAGGCCGGCGCCGACGAAGCTTTGCAGCTGTTCGACGCGCTCGGGCGTCCAGGTATCGATGCTCATGGATAAACGGCCTCGCGATTGCGGCGGCCGGTGCTGGGCCGCCGTCAGGGCGAGGAGCGCGCGCAACCGACGCCGCAAGCGCAGCAACCGGAGGAAAGCGCGAAATCGGTGCGCAGCGGCACGTCACTTGAAGAAGAGCCGCCCTCACCGAGCCGCATCCGCGCTGACCGGATTGCAAGCTCGCAAGCCTAGGAAGCCACCCGCACGCAGAACTGACCGGGCCGTATCAAAAGTGTTGTGCGAAAACCCTCGCCGACTCGAACCCTCGCACGATTCGATTCGCCTGCCAAGGGTTTTAACGCTATTATAACGAAGTTATAATCCGAGGAATTTAGTCCAGGAAATATAGTCCAGGGAAAGTGAGTCAATGGCGCGTCCCGAGAACCGTTCGGAAGCGCGGGCGCTCAGCCTGACGCTGCCGATCGAGACCTTCAATTACCTGGTATTGCTGGCGTCGCTGGGGAAGCTCGGCCGCACCGAGAACGAAGTCGCCACCCACATTCTGGTGCGCGAGACTTACGCCATGATCGAGCGCCGTTTCCACGAGATGCGCATTCCGGCGCCCGAAGGCGAGTGACAACGCCTACAGCGGTCGCGTCATGTCGCGCGGCGAAGACTTCAAACAAAACAAACTTGCTGCCGTTTTCGGATCCGCGGTGCGCGGCGCAGAAATTACTGGGCAAGCGCGGCGTCGACGAACGGCCGCAGTTCGGCGGGCAATTCCGCGCGGGCGGCAATCGTGGCGGCCAGCGTCTTGTCGCCGTTAATGGCGGAGACCACCCGGGCAAAACCCATTTCCGATACCCGCGCCTTTGGGTTATCGAGCACCTTGCGGCGAACCGCGGTGTTGCCGCGCTTGAGCAGCACTTCGGTGACCGCCTCGCTCAGCTCGCCGCGTGCCGCGATCCTGGCAAGCAGGCCCGGATCGATGCGGTCCTTGTCGGCGATCTCGACGAGATCGGCATCCGGCAGAGCCTTCGCCCGCTCGATCACCGGGCCATAGACCGCCGGATCGGCATGGTGGGCGAGGGTCGCCAGCACTTTGGCTGGCGCGTTGCCGGCAGCGGCGAGCGCATTGCTGAGTTCGACAAGCCGCCCACGGTCCATTTTCTTGATCAGGCGGCCGATCACCTCGTCGAATAGCGCGAGCTGCTCGTCGCTATAGGACTCCGCGCCGCTGACGAACAGCTCAGTGATCCGGTGCAAGACGCCGCTGCGCCAGGTGTCCGTTACCTGCGGCAGGCTCGCATCGAGGTCGGAGAGAAGCGATTGTGCGGTCAGGGCCATGGCGAGCCCATTGTGCCGGCAAATTCCTAAGGAAAGGCGAACCAGTTTGGGCGAAAAGGGGCTATTTTCAGAGGCTTCCAGCGGTTTCCGGATACGAAATGACACCTATGGCAATGGCCGGAGATACGACGTTTGGGCATTATTGCACGGCCAAGCCGGTGGTCACGACACGGAAGCGCTTAAGCCCTGTCGGATGGCAGCAGAAGATCTTCCTCTCCAAGCAACTCGCGCAGATCCCCGATCGCCTCGATCGCGTCCTCTTCGGTCGCGACGGCGCGTAGACGATGCCATAGTTCGCGCCAAGGTTCCGGGTGCCCGACGCGCATGGCCTCGTCCACATAGGCGCGCGCTTCGGACAGCTTAGCGAGCCGCCGCGGCTTCGGCGTGTCCTTGATGACGATGGGCGGAGCAATCGGGAAATCGTCCATGGCGCAATTGTAGCCTGGATTGCGCGCCAGTGAAAATCCGGGGACTCGTCATTGCGAGCCAACGGACCCGCGCGAAGTCGCAGTGACGAATCACCGTAGCCCGGTTTGGCTTGCCGACCCCTGGGCTCGCGCCGTTGCGTGTACACTCCGCGACAGATTCGATTCCTCATCGGAGCATACGATGTCAGAGCCCGGCGCTGCCGGCGCAGCGCGCCCACTCCACGACAATGCGGCTTTGCAGCGCGCCGTCGCGGCGCTGCCGATCTGGACCTATGACGCCGGCGAAACGGTGCTGGCGGAGGCGACCAGAACCGGGCGGCTTTTGATTCTCAAACAGGGCGCGGTTTGCATTGTCGCGAGCGGCGTCGAAATCGCGCGCGTGGCCGAGCCCGGCGCTGTGTTCGGCGAACTGTCGGCGCTGCTCGACCAGCCGCACGGCGCCGACGTGCGCACGCTGGAGCCTTGCGAGTTTTACGCCGCCGATGCCGCCGTGCTGTTGACGCGGCAGCCGGCCGTGCTGCTTTACGTGGCAACGCTCCTGGCGCGGCGGCTCGATCTCGCCAACCGTGGACTCGTCGAATTGAAAGGAGAGCTTGCGGCGGAGGCGTCTCCGGGCGTCGTCCGCAGCGCGCTCGGCAAAGTCGAGGGGCTGTTGTCCTCGATCGGCACCGGCTACATCCGCGCCGGCGCGGGGCCTTCGATCAATCTGTTCGCTTAAACGACGCCGAAATGCCCGTGTGTTCCGACTGGTCACAGGTGGACAAGCACGCACGCCATGTTGACCATGCAGGCAGTCACCAGGGCGACGATCAGCATCACGTTCATCTGACGCTCCCAGAATCGCATCAGGAGCATGAACGAGACTCGGGCCGCGAGTCCCAAAGTATGTTTTTCCCTCGATTCATATGTTGTTAACCGGCCGGGGAGGCGATTCTTGATGCGGGGAGTAGAACGCGGCCACGGGATGGTTGAGCGCTCTGGATGAGGGCGGGAATCTGCAGTGGATAGGAAAGCGGCGCGCGGCGCGCTACGCTCGCCGGCTTGATCGACCAGACGTGACGGGGGCGTCATGAAGATCATGAGGCAGCGTTGTCTTGGACTGGGCGTTGCGACGGTTATCGCCGCGTTCGGCGCGCCGCTCGGCACGGCAAATGCGGCCGGCGTCGGCGAGACCTGCGGTGGCACCGCCAAAATCGCCTGCGATGCCGGGTTGTGGTGCGACCCCTCACCCAAAGCATGCAACGCCGCGAACGCATCGGGCCGATGCGTCCGGCTTGGCGCTTTCTGCGACGCGATGTTCCTTCCGGTCTGCGGCTGCGACGGCAAGACATACGGCAACGATTGCGAGCGGATGCATGCCAAGGCGGCGAAGGATCACGACGGGGCGTGCAAGTAAACGGCGGCGGTTTATTTGACCGCGAGCAGATCGACGTCGAACATCAGCGTCGCGTTTGGGGGAATGACGCCGCCGGCGCCGCGCGCGCCGTAGCCGAGCGCGGGCGGGATGATCAGCGTGCGCTTGCCGCCGACTTTCATCGTGGCGACGCCTTCGTCCCAGCCGGCGATCACCTGGTGCATGCCGATCTTGAATTCGAACGGCTCGCCGTGATCGAGCGAGGAATCGAATTTCGCGCCCTTCTTGCCGCCCTCATAGAGCCAGCCGGTGTAATTCATCACGCAGGTCTGGCCGGTCCGCGGCGAAGCGCCGGAGCCGACCTTGACGTCGATGTATTTAAGTCCTGACGGCGTGGTGACGACGTGCTGGGCATCGGCGGATTCGGACAAGGCAAAAACTCCTGTGGTTGCGGCAAGGGCTGAGGCGAGCGCCGAGCGGCGCGAGAATTCTCGCATTGTGCGGTCTCTCCCGTGGGGAATGGGGGCGGGAAAGTAGCGGAGAATGGACGGCGAGGCCACCGCGCCGTTTGGGCCCGCGAAGCGATCTTCAGCCGGGGTTTGCTTGACAGTACCTGCAATAATAGTTAC
>Ga0335081_10005569_pt1 | contig 19932 bp, 15 predicted proteins | sample Lox_Sample_35_FD_206713 | JGI IMG/M metagenome (GOLD analysis project Ga0335081, IMG submission 206713) | Soil microbial communities from Loxahatchee National Wildlife Refuge, Florida, United States - Lox_Sample_3.5 | ecosystem: Environmental > Terrestrial > Soil > Wetlands | place: USA... | reverse complement strand
CTGGCCGCGCTACTGGTCGCTCTCCCCGTCCTCGCGGGCGGCTCGAGCGGCCCCGCGCCCGGCTTCAGCATGACCGCGCGCGACGGCAAGACCATCAACCTGTCGCAGTTCAAGGGCCAGGTGGTGATGATCAACTTCTGGGCCAGCTGGTGCCATCCGTGCCGCGATGAGATGCCGCTGCTCGAGAACATCTACAAGAAGTACGGTAAGCTCGGCTTCACCCTGATCGGCGTGAACGTGGAGCCGGACCGCAAGGCCGCGGAAGCGTGGCTCAAGCAGACACCGGTCAGCTTCCCGGTACTCTTCGATACGGACAGCAAGGTCAGCAAGCTGTATAACGTCACCGGAATGCCGACCACCGTGTTCATCGACCGCAAGGGCAACCTGCGGCACGTGCATCAGTCGTACAATCCCGGCGACGAGAACGGCTACATGGATCAGATCCGGGCCTTGATGCGAGAGTAAGCCCTCATGCCGCGTCGCCTCGTCTGTGCTCTTGCGCTGCTGGCGCTGCTCTGCGCCTGCAGCCCCATCGAGCCGTGGGTCAAGCCTTACGAGCGCGAGCATCTCGCCGATCCGATCATGGCCTTCGACCGCGTGCCGATCGCCACCGCGTTCATGGACCACGTGTACGAGGTGCGCATGGCGGCGCGCGGGGCCACGGGCGCGGTCGGCGGTGGCTGCGGATGCAACTGACCTCGACGAGACTCAAGCTCCTTGCCGTGACCATCCTCGGACTCGGCGCGCTCGCCAGCGCGCCGGGTCGCGCAGGTGTGCTGCCCGAGGACGAGGCGGACGTCGAGTGGAACAAGTACTCCGGCGGCGGCCAGGTGATCGAGGGCAAGACCTGGCTGGTGCGCAAGAAGATCGGCGACAAGATCGACGTCGAGTACACGCACCTGATCGATGTGGTGTCGGGCGCCTCGATCGATGTGCAGCTCGCGGCGAGCCCGTACATCGAGCAGCGCACGCAGGACAGCGCCTCGGTGCAGTACCTGCATGGCAAGTCCACCTACTCGGTGTCCTTCAGTCACAGTTTCGAGCCGGACTACCGCTCCAATACCGCGGTGTTCTCGATCAGCCAGGACATGTTCGGCGACCTGACGACGCTGTCGATGAGCTATCGCCGCACCTGGAACGACGTGTACCGCCAGGAGTGCGCCATGCACGGCAAGAACGGAGCGTGCGACGAGAAGATCCACGATCCGAGCTTCGGTGAGAAGACCGAGGATCAGCGCTCCTACGGCGTCGGACTCACCCAGATCCTGACCCGCAACTCACTGCTGTCGGCGAACTTCGAGGTCATCACGGATGAGGGCTGGATCGCCAACCCGTATCGCGACGTGGCGTACCTCGATCAGACCGTCGGCAGAGGCTTCAGTCTGGAGCCGGAGACCGACCCCAACACCCGCACCAGCAACGCCCTGGGACTCGACTACAAGTACTACCTGCCCTACCGCGCAGCCGTCGACGTGCAGTACCGCTACTTTCAGGACACCTGGGGCATCCGCGCCCACACCGGGCAGCTCGGCTACACGCACCCGTGGCGCAACTGGACCTTCGATGGCACGTTCCGCTACTACACGCAGACGCACGCCGATTTCTACAGCAACGCCTTCCTGTTCGCGACTCAGCAGAACTTCATGTCGCGCAACCGGGAGCTCTCGACGTACACCAGCTGGTCGGCCGGGCTCGGGGTGAGCTATCAGTTCACGATCCCGCACTTCCGCTGGATCACCAAGAGCACGGCGAACCTGCGCTTCAACCACCTGGTCCTGAATTACAAGGACTTCACCGACGCGCTGCTGGTGGATCCCAAGAACGGGATCGGCATCGACAATGCGCCCCTCTACAGCGTCAGCATCAATGTGATTCAGGCTTTCGTATCCGCCTCGTTCTGACGAGGGCCGACACGCCTCGCCTACTGCTTCCTAGCCTCCCCGCCGCCCTGCGCCGCCGCGCCGAGATCCGGCGGCTCGAGTCCCTTCGAATACCAGATCTTGCCATCCGGCGTGATCGCCACGGCGTCGACGTCGGGCAGGGTGTTGATGAAGTCGATCCCCTCCTTCGCCCCCATCACGAACACGCTCTTGGTGAGCGCATCGGTCCGGGTTGCGTTCGGGCCGATGATCGTGACGCTGCGCACCTTGTGCGGCGACTTGCCGGTCCTGGGATCGAGGATGTGGTGGTAGCGCACCCCACCCTCGTCGAAGTAGCGCTCGTAGTCGCCGGAGGTGGACATCGCCGCATCCGAGATCGGCATGCGCACGACGATCTTCTTCTTGTCGTCGGGGTCGCGGATGCCGACGATCCAGGGCTTGCCGCGGCGGTCGCCGATGATGCGTGTGTCGCCGCCGCAGTTGACCATGGCGTGCGCGTAGGCGGCGGCCTGCAGCAGCGCCGCGCCACGGTCGACCTCGAAGCCCTTGATGCCGCCGAAATCGATGCGTACGCCCGGGGTATCGAAGCGCACGGTGCCCGCGGCCGCATCGAGGTGCACGTGGCGGTAGTTGACCGCCGGCAGCTTCGCCGCGATGGTGGCGTCGTCGGGGCGGATGCGGTGCGGATAGTCGTAGAGGTAGCCGATGCTCGCGTAGGTCACATCGAAGGTGCCGTGCGTGATCTCCGAGTACTTGAGCGAGGCGGCGAGCAGCTCGTAGAGCTCGCCTGAAACCTTGACCGGCTCCTGCGCGGCGTGCGCGTTGACGTAGGACACCTCGCTCGTCGGCTTGTACGTGCTCATCATGTCATCGAAGTGCCGCATGTCCTCGAACACGCTCTCGATCGCCGCTTCGCCCTTCGCCTTGTCGTCGGCCCACAGCTCGACGTCGCAGCGCGTCCCCATGATCGCCGCCTCGCGGTAGATCCATTCGGCGCGCGCCGCTGACAGCGGCAGCACGAGGAGCGCGGCAGCGAGCGCCGCGCAGCTCGATGCACGTACCCGCGTTGGCGTCAGTGGAGTAAGCTTGCGGGATCTCGCAAGCGCCGACTGCGCCCAAGCGTCGGCGGATGGCGACACACGAGAGGATCCCGTGATGCGAAATCGTCTCAACGTTCTCAGCCTGCTGACCATCATGGCAATCACCGCGGTTGCTTCCGCCCACGCTCAAGGACGCGAGGAGGCGCGCCTGCTGACGGCGACTCAGGTACTCAACGAGCTGCGAGCCTCGCCCGATCAGTTCATCCCGGACCGTCTGCTCGAGCGCGCCTACGCGCTGGCCATCATACCGGACGTCACCAAGGTGGCGTTCTTCGCCGGCGGGCGGCGCGGCAGCGGTGTCCTGGTCGCGCGCGACAAGGACGGCCGCTTCAGCGATCCGGTGTTCGTGAACCTGACGGGAGGCAGCTTTGGCTTTCAGTGGGGCGTGCAGTCGACGGACGTCGTGCTCGTGCTGACGACGCGGCGCAGTCTCAACAAGATCTCGAGCGGCAAGCTCACGCTGGGCGCCGACGCCTCGGTCGCCGCCGGCCCGGTCGGCCGTCAGGCCTCGGCGGCCACGGACCCGACACTGTCCTCGGAGGTCTACTCCTACTCGCGCAGCCGCGGGCTGTTCGCGGGCGTGGCGCTCGATGGCAGCGCGATCACGATCGATCATTCGGCCAATTCGCGCTTCTACGACAAGGGCACGGTCAACGTCGCCGACATCATCGACGGCACGCTCAAGTCGAACAATGACATCGCCAGGCGCTTCATGACCGCCGTCAACTCAAGCACGGCGAGCGGCAGCAAGGTGCCAGCCTCGGCCTCCGCGGCGCCCATCGGGACGAGCTCGGAGAAGCCGGCCGGCTCCGCGGCACCGCCGCCCGCCGCGGGCGCGCGGACCTTCCCGATGGAGGATCAGAAGCCCGGACAAGAGCCGACGGCCCGCTGAGCCGGCGCACTCGAGGCCAAGCGATATGAGAGGCGGCTGGCTGCGCGGCTGTGCCGCGCTCGCTCTGACAGGATCGCTGGCGCTCGTGATGCGTGCCGCGCCCGCCGCCGAACCGGCGGGTGCGGCGCAAGCCACCCGCTGGGTCGCAAGCTGGGCCGCAAGCCCGCACCAGCCGCTCAAGCTCGGATCCGCTCCTGCGGCAGTGACCTCGCTCAAGGACCAGACGCTGCGCCAGCGCGTGCGCGTGAGCCTCGGTGGGCAGCAGCTGCGGGTGAGGTTCTCCAACGAGTTCGGGGCAGCTCCGCTTGACATCGCGGCCGCCACGCTCGCCCTCGCCGCCAGCGGCTCCGGCATCGTCGCCGGATCGGTGCATCGGCTCACCTTCGGCGGCGCCAGCTCGTTTCGCGTTCCCGCCGGAGCTCCGGCCGTCAGCGATCCGGTGGATCTTGCGGTGAAGGATTCCGGGGAGTTGGCGGTCAGTGTCTACGTCGCCCATGAAACCGCGCTCGACACGGTGCACGAGACCGGCCTCGAGAGCGGTTTCATCTCCAAGCCGGGTGACTTCACGGCCGTCGCGGAGCTGCCCGTCGCGCAGACGGTGCAGCGTCGCTTTGTACTCTCCGAGATCGATGTCGCTGCTCCGGCGGGCACGGGCCTCGTCGTCGCCTTCGGGGATTCGATCACCGATGGCGCAGGATCGAGCCTCGATGCCAATCATCGCTGGCCCGACTTCCTCTGGGAGCGCCTGCGCGCGGCGCCCGGCCGGCCGCATCTGGCAGTGGTCGATGAGGGTATCTCCGGCAACCGCCTGCTGAGTGATGGGATGGGCGTGAGCTCGCTCGCGCGCTTCGACCGCGACGTGCTGGCGCTGCCCGGTGTCACACAGGTGATCGTGCTCATCGGCATCAACGATATCGGCTGGCCCGGAGCGAAATTCGGCGACCTGACGCTCGCGAGCCCCGCGGAGGCGGTCACCGCCGAGCAGCTCATCGGCGGCTATCGGCAACTCATCGCGCGGGCGCACGCACGCGGGGTGCGCGTCCTCGGCGCGACGCTACTGCCCTTCGAGGGAACCGCCGGCAACTACTACACCGCGGAGAAGGAAGCGCTCCGCCAGGCCGCGAACGACTGGATCCGCACCAGCGGCGCGTTCGATGGCGTCATCGACTTCGATGCCGCGGCGCGCGATGCGCAGCATCCCGGGCAGATACGCGAGAGCTTCGGCTCCCAGGATCACCTGCATCCGGGCGATGCCGGCTATCGCGCGCTGGCCGCGGCCATCGACCTGAAGCTGCTCCACTAACCAGCAATCCGCTAGCGCGCATCCCCAAACAACGGCAACGAGCGCGCGCCGTCGTAGGAGCGCTCGAGCTGGCGCTGGACCTGCGCCGCGGCTCCGCTCGGCTGAGGGAAGTACGTCTGCGCGAGGGAGTCGTGTACCCCGATGATGTACAGCTGCAGGTTATCGATCAGCTGGTGCAGGCCGCGCTGATCGAGCGCGGCGAGCTCGGCTTCCTGCAGGAAGCGGCAGGCACCGGCGAGCGCATCCAGCACACTCGCGCTGCGCGGCAGCGACCGCAGACACAGCTCGATCTGCTTCAAACACGGCAGGCAGGCGCGCGGAAACTGCTCATCGCGTAGCACGAACTCCATGGCCGCGGCCCGGCTGACGCGAGCGCGCCGGCTCAAGCGATACATCTCGTACCCCGACAGCGACCGCAGCACGCTCACCCACTGGATGGTGTCGAAGGGGACGAGCTCCGGTGCGTCCTCGGGCAGCAGCTGCGCCGAGCGCACATCGACGATGCGGCTCGTCATGTCGGCCCGCTCCACGTTGCGCCCGAGGATCATGAAGGTGTGCGCGTCGTTGCGGCTCATCGTGCCGTCGAGCACGCCGGCCAGGGTCTGCGAGGTGAGCACGATGCGCTTCAGGAAATTGAAGCGCGTGCGCCGATTCAACCCCGCGGGCAGCTCCTCGGTGATCTCGAGGCACGACTGATTGAGAACCTCCCATGCATCGGTCGGCAGGATGTCCCGCATGGTGCGCGCGTTCTCGCGTGCCGCCCGCAGCGAGGAGACCACCGAGCCCGGATTGTCGAGGTCGGCGAGGAGGAACTGCACGACGTCGCGTTCCTCGGCGCGCTTGTTGCGCGCATCGAAGAGTGCGCGGCTGCCGGTGATGTCGATGAGCGGCAGCCAGCCGAGCGCGAAGCCGCGCGGCAGGTCGAGCAGCAGATTGGTGTTGACGCTGATCAGCCGCGCGGTGTTCTCGGCGCGCTCGAGGTAGCGAGCGAACCAATAGACGTTCTCAACGACGCGGGCGAGCACGGCCCTTCAAGCCTCCGTATCCACGATCCAGGTGTCCTTGCTGCCGCCGCCCTGGGAGGAATTCACCACCAGCGTGCCCTTGCGCAGCGCCACGCGCGTGAGGCCGCCGGTCGTCACGTAGGTCTGCGGCCCGGACAGGATGAACGGCCGCAGATCGACGTGTCGCGGCTCGAGGCGATCGCCGACGATGGTCGGTACCGTGGACAAGGTGATGACCGGCTGGGCGATGTAGCCGCGCGGCTCCGCGCGCAGCGCGGTTGCGAACTGGCTGCGCTCGCGCTGCGTCGACATGGGTCCCATCAGCATGCCGTAGCCGCCCGAACCGTCGACCGGTTTCACCACCAGCGAGTCGAGATTGGCGAGCACGTGCTCGAGCTGCGCCGGCTCTCCGCAGCGCCAGGACGGCACGTTCGGCAGGATCGGCTCCTCGCTCAGGTAGTAGCGGATCATGTCCGGGACGTAGGTGTACACCAGCTTGTCGTCCGCGACCCCGGCGCCGGGGGCATTGGCGAGCGCGACGTTGCCCTTGGCCCACGCGCGCATCAGCCCGGGTACCCCGAGGGTGGAGTCCGCACGGAAGACCTCCGGATCGAGGAAGTCGTCGTCGATGCGGCGATAGATCACATCGACGCGCGTCCAGCCGCGGATCGTCTGCATGTATACGCAGTCGTCATCGAGCACTGCCAGATCGCGGCCCTCCACCAGCTCGCAGCCCATCTGCCGCGCAAGGTAGGCGTGCTCGAAATACGCCGAGTTGTAGATCCCGGGCGTCAGTACCACGACTTCCGGGCGCCGCTCCCGCCGCGGCGAGAGCGCGACCAGCATGTCGTGCAGCTGCGCCGGGTAGTCGTCGACCGGAAGGATCGTCGCGCTGTCGAACAGCTCGGGGAACACGCGCTTGACGACCTGGCGGTTCTCGATCATGTACGAGACGCCGGAAGGAACCCGCAGGTTGTCCTCCAGCACGTAGACGGTGCCGTCCTTGTCGCGCACCAAATCAGTGCCGCAGATGTGCGCCCAGCAACCGAGCGGCGGGCTGATCCCCATGCAGGTCGGACGGAAGTTCCGCGACGAGGCGATGATCTCCACCGGCAGGACGCCGTCCGCGATGATGCGCTGGCGGTGATAGACGTCGTCGATGAAGCGATTGATCGCAGCGACGCGCTGGCGCAGACCCGTCTCGATCCGGGCCCACTCCTTGCGCGAGATGGTGCGCGGAATGATATCGAGCGGCCAGGCGCGGTCGATCGAGCCGCCCTGCTCGTGGTACACGGTGAACGTGATGCCCATTGCCTTGATGGCAAGCTCGGCCGCCTGCTGGCGCACGCCGATCTCAGCGCCGTCGAGCTCCGCGAGATACCGTGTGAGTGCCCGACCGGCGAGGCGCGGACCGCCGCCAGGGCCGATCAGCTCATCGTGTTGCCCCGAGGTCGGATAGTCATTCCACTCTATGTGCATCGCTGGCACGCGCGGCTGAGACCTGAGCCGAACATACCAGCGCGCGGCTGCGAGTTCCAAGTTTCGCGCAGGCTGCCACGATTTGGTGCGCAGCGGCGCCAAACTGGTGCGGCGGAGAGGCCGAGCATCGCCCGTATAATTGAGCCGCGATTCGCCGGAGGCTGTCTGTGTCGATTCATGTTGCCCTCAACCACCGCACCCGTTACCGCTACGACCGACCGGTCAGCCTCGCGCCGCAGATCGTGCGACTGAGGCCGGCGCCGCACTGCCGCACGCGCATCCTCGCGTATTCCCTCAAGGTCAAGCCTGCCGAGCACTTCATCAACTGGCAGCAGGACCCCCAGTCGAACTACCTGGCGCGCCTGTCCTTTCCACACAAGACCCGCGAGCTCTCGATCGAGGTCGACCTGGTCGCCGAGATGGCGGTGACGAATCCGTTCGATTTCTTTCTCGAGCCCTACGCGCAGAAGTTCCCGTTCACCTACGAGCCGGGCGAGCGGCACGATCTCGAGGCCTTTCTGCACGTGCTCCCGGCAGCCGGGCCCTTCGTCGCCTATCTGGCATCGATCTCGCGCGCGCGCACCGACACCGTGCAGTTCCTCGTCGATCTCAACCGCCGCCTGGCGCGCGACATCCGCTACCTGATCCGCATGCAGCCCGGCGTGCAGACCCCGCAGGAGACGCTCGAGCGCCGCTCGGGCTCGTGCCGCGACTCCGGGTGGCTGCTGGTGCAGCTGCTGCGCCACCTCGGCCTCGCCGCGCGCTTCGTCTCGGGTTACCTCATTCAGCTCACCGCCGATGTGCCCTCGCTCGATGGCCCGTCGGGGCCGAGCGCCGACTTCACCGATCTGCACGCGTGGTGCGAGGTCTACCTGCCCGGTGCCGGCTGGATCGGGCTCGATCCGACCTCGGGGCTGCTCGCCGGCGAAGGGCACATCCCGCTCGCCTGCACCCCCGAGCCGTCCTCGGCCGCGCCCGTGACGGGGCTCGTCGAGGAGTCCGAGGTCGAGTTCGACCACGCAATGAAGGTCGAGCGGATCTGGGAGGCGCCGCGCGTCACCAAGCCGTACACCGAGACGCAGTGGACGGAGATCGTTGCGGCCGGTCGCGCCATCGACGCCGCGCTCGCCGCCGGCGATGTGCGCCTGACGATGGGCGGGGAGCCGACGTTCGTCTCAATCGACGACCCCGACGGTGCGGAGTGGAACACCGCCGCCCTCGGCGAGGAGAAACGCCACCTCGCGGCCGACTTGTATCGGCGACTGCGCGAGCGGTACGCGCCCCAGGGGCTTGCGCACTTCGGACAAGGCAAGTGGTATCCGGGCGAGCCGCTGCCGCGCTGGTCGCTCAACTGCTTCTGGCGCCTCGACGGCGAGCCGATCTGGCAGAACCCGGCGCTGCTGGCCGACGAGTCGGTCGACCACGGCGTGACGGCGCTCGATGCACAGCGATTCCTTGCCGCGGTCGCGCAGCGCCTCGGGCTGTCGCCCGGGCACGTGTTCGCGGCATACGAGGACACCTTCTATTATCTGTGGCGCGAGCGGCGGCTGCCCTCCAATGTGGATCCCTTGCAGTCGCGGCTCACCGACCCCGAGGAGCGCGCCCGGCTCGCGCGAGTGTTCGGACAGGGACTCGAGCAGTCCGCGGGATACGTGCTGCCGATCGCGCGCAGCGCCGCCGGCAGCCGCTGGCAGAGCGGTCCGTGGTTCCTGCGCGATGAGCGCTGCTATCTGATCCCCGGTGACTCGCCCCTCGGCTACCGGTTGCCGCTCGACTCGTTGCCCTGGGCGGCGCCCGGGGACTTCCCCCACGTCCATGCGCCCGATCCGCTGCAGGCGTTCCCGCCCCTCGCCAGCCTCGCGGACATCCGCCAGCAGCTGCGCCCCGCGCCGGATGCGCCCGCGGGCGCCGCGGCGCGCGGGCCACGCGCGCAGGAATCGGCCGGCTGGATCACGCGCACGGCGATGTGCGCGGAGCCGCGTGAGGGTGTGCTCTACATCTTCATGCCGCCCACCGATGCCCTTGAGGACTACCTCGAGCTCACCGCGGCGGTGGAGAGCGCCGCCGAGGCGCTGTCACAGCCGATCGTGATGGAGGGCTACGAGCCGCCGCGCGATCCGCGCCTCATGAGCTTTCGCGTGACGCCGGACCCGGGCGTCATCGAGGTCAACGTGCACCCCGCCGGGAGCTGGGATGAGCTAGTTGACCGCACCACACATCTATATGAGGCGGCGCGGCAGTCCCGCCTGCGAACCGAGAAGTTCATGCTGGACGGCCGGCACACCGGCACCGGTGGCGGCAACCACTTCGTGCTGGGCGGGGCCACCGCGAGCGACTCGCCGTTCCTCAGGCGCCCCGATCTGCTGCGCAGTCTGCTCGGGTACTGGCACGACCATCCATCGCTGTCCTACCTGTTCTCGGGACTGTTCATCGGCCCGACCTCGCAGGCACCTCGCGTCGATGAGGCACGCAACGATTCGCTGTACGAGCTCGAGCTCGCCTTCCACCAGGTGCCTGCGATGCCCGATGGGAGCGGTGCGGATGTACCGCCCTGGCTGGTGGACCGGCTGTTCCGCAATCTGCTCATCGACGTGACCGGCAACACGCACCGCGCCGAGTTCTGCATCGACAAGCTGTACTCTCCCGACGGCCCGGGCGGGCGGCATGGGCTGCTCGAGCTCAGAGCCTTCGAGATGCCGCCCGATGCGCGCATGAGCCTGGCGCAGCAGCTGCTGCTGCGCTCGCTGGTCGCGCGCTTCTGGCGCGCGCCCTACGACCCGCCGCGATTGACGCGCTGGGGAACCGAGCTGCACGATCGCTTCATGCTGCCGTACTTCGTCGAGCAGGATTTTCGCGACGTGATCGCCGAGCAGAGCTCTGCCGGACTGCCGCTGCGCTTCGAGTGGTTCGCGCCTCACTTCGAGTTCCGCTTCCCGAAATACGGTGATTTCGCGAGCCGCGGCGCGGAGATCGAGTTGCGTCAGGGGCTCGAGCCGTGGCATGTGATGGGCGAGGAGGGCACCGCCGGCGGCACGGTTCGCTACGTCGACTCCTCGGTGGAGCGGCTGCAGGTCAAGGCAAGCGGGCTGGCTCCCGAGCGCTTCTGTGTCACCTGTAACGGCCGGCGCGTGCCGCTGCGGCCGACCGGAGTCGTCGGGGAGTTCGTCGGCGGCGTGCGCTACCGCGCGTGGCAGCCGCCCTCCTCGCTGCAGCCGTGCATTGGGGTTCACACCCCGCTCGTCTTCGATCTGATCGATACCTGGATGAGCCGCTCGCTCGGGGGCTGCCAGTATCACGTGATGCATCCCGGCGGGCGCAACTATGCGACCTTCCCGGTGAATGCCTTCGAGTCCGAGAGCCGGCGCCTCGCGCGCTTCTTCCGCATGGGGCACACTCCGGGAGTGCTCGTCGCGCCCCCGGAATCGGTCAATGTGGATTTCCCCTTCACGCTCGATTTGAGGCGTCCCTAGATGGGTCGCACGCAATGAAGATCATCGCGCGTCCCGGGGCGAGCACGACCCAGTACCTCGCCACCTACTCACCGGATGCGCGCCGCTACGATGAGCTGCTCGATGCCAAGGGCGCCGTGCGTCCGCACTGGCGCGCGCTGATCGAGCGCCTCACCTCGGATGAGTCGCGCGACATGAGTCGTCGCGGCATCGAGCTCACCCGCAGGTTGATCGCCGAGAACGGCGTGACCTACAACGTCTACGCCGACCCGCAGGGAGCCGACCGCCCCTGGGCGCTCGACCCGCTGCCGCTCGTTCTCACTCCCGAGGAATGGTCCGCGATTGCGCAAGGCGTCGCACAGCGCGCCCGGCTGCTGAATGCGCTGCTCGATGATCTCTACGGGCCGCAGCGATTGATGGCCGAGGGACTGGTGCCCGCCGAGCTCCCGTTCGGTCACCCGAACTTTCTCTGGCCGTGCTGGGGGATCACGCCCCCGGGCGGGGTACGGCTCAAGCTGTATGCGGCCGATCTGGCGCGGGCCCCGCAGGGCTCCTGGTGGCTGCTCGCCGATCGTACCCAGGCTCCCTCGGGTGCGGGCTACGCGCTCGAGAACCGCGACATCATCGAGCAGGTGCTGCCGGAGGCGATCCGCGATCTCAGCATCGAGCGGGTGCGCGGCTTCTTCGGCGAGCTGCGCGAGCAGCTCTCGAGCTTCGCTCCGGACGGGGACCGGCCGCTCGCCGTGATCCTCACGCCCGGACCGTACAACGAGACGTACTTCGAGCACGCCTATCTCGCGCGCCAGCTCGGCACCCCGCTCGTGGAGGGGTCCGATCTGACGGTGCGCAACAATACCGTGTACCTGAAGACCCTCGCCGGCCTGAAGCGCGTGCACACCATCCTGCGCCGGCTCGACGATGATTACTGCGACCCGCTCGAGCTGCGCAGCAGCTCGGCGCTCGGCGTTCCCGGTCTCGTCGGCGCAGTGCGCGCCGGTCGCGTGGCGCTCGCGAATGCGCTCGGCACCGGAGTGCTCGAGTCGGCCGCCTGGCTCGGCTTCCTCCCGGGGATCGCCGAGCGGCTGCTCGGCGAGCGGCTGATGCTGCCTGCGGTGGCGACGTGGTGGTGCGGCGAGCGACCCGCGCTCGAGTACGTGCTGGAGAATCTCGACCACCTCGTCGTCAAGCCCACTTATCCCAATCAGCGCTTCGAGCCCGTGTTCGGCCGGGCGCTCGGCGCTGCCGAACGCGCCGAGCTGATCGAGCGCGTGCGGGCGAGGCCCCACGCGTTCGTCGCGCAGGAGCACGTGCCTCTATCGCAGGCCCCCGTACTGCGCGTCGCAGGCACTCCGGGGTTCACGGCCAAGGCACTGGCACTGCGCGTGTACGTGCTGCTCGGCACGGACGGTCCCATCGTCATGCCCGGGGGACTTGCGCGCATCGCCACGGATGCCGCCGTCGATGTCGTATCGGCGCAGCGCGGCGGCGGCAGCAAGGATGTGTGGGTCCCGGCGCGCGCCGCCGAGCCAGGCAGCGTCGCGATGCCCGCACGCAGTGTGCAGCCGCCGGTGCGCCACGACGACATGCCCTCGCGCTTGGTCGAGAACCTGTTCTGGTTCGGTCGCTACACCGTGCGCTGCGAGGACAAGGCCCGCCTCCTGCGCGGGACACTCGCCGCGCGCATCGATGTGCGCGTGTGGAAGGCGGCCGTGAAATTCTGCCGCGAGCTCGGAGTGCTGACCCCGGAGGCCGATCCCTCCATGGCGTTCCGCGACCGCGACAACCCGCAGAGCATCGGGGCCGATGTGCGCCGGCTCGCCTGGTGCGCCTCGCAGGTCAGAAGCCGCCTGTCGGCGAGCTACTGGCGCGCGGTCGCCGAGCTGCAGCAGCAGATCAACGACAGCCTCGGAGCTCAGGAGGACGCGCGCGCCACCGTCGACCGCCTGCTGACCCCGCTCGCGGCGCTCGCCGGCTTCGCGCTCGATGACATGACGCAGGATGAGGGCTGGCGCCTGTTGCGCGTCGGACGCCGCCTGGAGCGGCTGCAGTTCATCGCGCGGCTGCTCGCGCGCCACCTCGCCTCCGAGACGGCCGCACAGCAACCGGCCATCGAGTGGCTGCTCGAGGCCTGCGACAGCCTGCGCGTCTATCGGCCGCGCTACATGGTCGCACCCCGGCTCGCGCCGCTGCTGGATCTGCTGATCCGCGACGCGGAGCATCCGCGCGCGCTCGCGTTCCAGTGGCATGCCATCGCGCGCGACCTCGGCGTGCTGTCGGCCTCGCTCGGCGGGCGCGCCGAGGAGGGCATCGGAGTTGCGATTCCCCCGCTCACCGATGCCGAGCTCGTGGTGCTCGAGGGTGAGGGTGCGCTGGGATCTGCGGCGCGCGCGACGCTCGCCGCCCAGCTGCAATCGCTCGGCGAGGCGGCGGCGCACCTCTCGGATCGCCTGTCGATGCGCCACTTCTCGCACACTCATCTCGATGCGCAGGCGCTGGCGAGCTGATGGGCGTGCGCTACCGCATCCGGCATCAGACGCTCTACGGCTACCGCAGCGATGTCGTGCACTCGCACCAGCTGCTGCACCTGGTGCCGCGGCCGGCGCCGTACCAGCAGTGCCTGGAGCACGCGATCGAGATCGCACCGGAGGGCTACCGACGCACGGACGAGGTCGATGCATTCGGCAACCCGGTCACACGCATCGAGCTGATGCAGCCGCACCGCGATCTTGCCGTCACCAGCGTGATGGAGGTGCTGGTGTACCCCCGGCCGCCTCTGCCGGCCGCACTCAGCGTGCCGTGGGAGCAGGCCCGCAGCATGCTCACCTATCACGGCTCCTGGCCGGCGCGCGCCATCCTGGAGGCAGGGCGCTTCCGTCACGAGTCCGCCTACGTGCGCATCAAGCGCGCGTTCACCGACTACGCGGCCGATTGCTTCGGCGAGGACGAGCCGATTCTCGTGTGCGCCGAGACCCTGATGTCGAAGCTGCACCGCGACATGCGCTACACACCGGGTGCGACCACGATCAACACGCCACTGATCGAAGTACTCGCTAGCCGGCGCGGTGTGTGTCAGGACTATGCCCACCTGATGATCGCGTGCCTGCGGTCGTACGGGCTGGCCGCGCGCTACGTCAGCGGCTACGTGCGCAGCCTCCCCCCGTGCTCGGATGAGGATGCGATGGCGCTGGTCGGTGGCGCCGCCTCACACGCCTGGGTTGCGGTCTATGCTCCGCCGCTCGGCTGGGTCGAGCTCGACCCGACCAATGACACACGGGTCGGCACCGACCATGTCGCGGTCGCCTGGGGCCGGGACTTCGGCGACGTCTCCCCCTTGCGCGGCATTATTTTGGGCGGCGGTACGCACCAACTGAGCGTCAGCGTCAGCGTCGAATCGCTCAACTGACGCTTGGATCCGGGACAGGCTCCTGCCGCGCTCCCGCAAGTCTGCCGTGTCGCCTCTGGCGGACAGATGTTCTTGCAGTCGCGCGCCCCGTACGCTTAGTACGCATGACGCAGCGACTCGTGATTCCGAGCCGGGAGGAAGTCGAAGCTGAGCTGTGGGTAGCGCACCCCTGGTGGCGGTTCTCGGTGCGCTTCAACGTCGCGATCGCGCAAGCCATTCCGATCGCCCGGATGCACGGTAACGAGTCGGAGGGCGTGATGCTGCGGTGGGGTCTCGCGCACCGCACGGCGCGAGGCACGATCGATCTCACGGAGTGCGGCTCGGTCCGCAGCGATGCCCTGCAATCAGGGCACGACCTGCGCCGGATGTGGCTCTACGGTCAGCGCGGCATCGTGCCGCTCGCGGGCTTCTATCTGTGGCAGCGCGCGCCCGCCGGGCACGCTCAGCCCCACTACGTGCGCCTGGTCAACCGCCCGGTGTTTGGCGTCGCGGCGCTCTGGGACCGCGCCGAGTCCGGTGACGATGTCGTTGAGAGCTGTGCACTGCTCTCGGTCGATGCCAACGAGCTGCTGGCCGACATCGACCCCGCGATCGGGCAGATGCCTGCGATACTGGCCTCGCGCGACTACGGCGCCTGGCTCACGTCCCCTGCCAGTCAGGCGAGGGAGCTCCTGCGGCCCTATCCGCACACGCGGATGGTCTGTCATGCGGTTGCTCCGTACGTGAACGACCTGGAGCTAGACGAGCCCCGGCTGATCAAGCCGGCCAATGGCTAGCGCGCGAATCAGCCTGCCTGTCATCCGGGACCGGTTCGCGAGCGTTGCCGACATGGCATTGATGTTCGGCACGGTCTTGCTGATGATAGTGGGATCGCGCAGCCCGAGGCGCGAGGAGACACTCCAATGAGCAAAGGCATGGATCGGAAGAAGGAAGGCAAGAAGAAGCCGGCCAAGTCATTCGACGAGAAGCGGGCGGCGAAGCGGGAGAAGCGCGCAGCCCGAGGGCGGTGAGATTTGGCCCGAAGCCTCGGCGACGGGCCTACAGAGGCTGTGATCCAATCGCGTCGACAGATTGTCGGCGATCTGTACGCGACCTTACGGTTGGGTCGCGGGCTGCATTGCTTCGCGCCGGAGCCGCGATCCGGCACCAGCCCCTTAGTCCGCCCGCTCGTGCACACTCCAGCCGAGCTCTTCCAACGCGCCGCGCGCTCGTGCTGACACCGAGCCCGTGACCCGCAGCTCGCGGCCGGAGGCATCCTGCGGCAGTGCCGCACGGATCCCGCGCTCATAGCCCGCGACCGCTTCCGTCCACTGAATGGCATCGAACGCACCGAGCACGATCACGTGCCCGTCGGCGCGTTGCGCGGCCGGCAGCCGCAGTCCCGGGAGAATGCGGGTCACCGGCTGCTGGGCGTGATAGCGCACCAGCAGCTGGGCGCTGCGCACAAATACATCGACCTCATCCTCCGAGATCACTGCCGTTGCATGGCGCAGCAACTCCGCTCGCCCCTCGACGCCCTCGAGTGCCTTGACCGCATCGACCAGCAGCGTCTGGCGTGTCGGGGACAGCAGCAGTGCATTCTCGAAGCTCTCGATCTCGGCCGCCGCCAGCCCGTAGCTCGCGAGCGCCTCGTGGCGTCGCTTGCGCAGTACCGCCGGATCCTCCTTATAGATGGCATCGAGCGCGCGCCCCACTTCCCCGGCGAACGGAATTCCGATGGGCGCGAAGCGCATGCCGAAGCTCGCCGCCGCATCGACCCTGGAGATTCGCGTGACCGCATGCCGCAGCACCACGTTGTCCGTATAAGGATCGACTCCGAGCTTTTCATACCAGCGGCGCTCGGCGGCGGACAGCCCCAGGTAGCGGTCCGCGTACTGCTTCGCGAAGTGCTCGCTCTGTGAGGCGGCCCGCGCGGCGAGGTTCTCCGCCGGTGCCGCTGCGGAGCTCTTGCTCGTCCCCTTGAGCGTCTTGCCGGCCTCTGCGGTGACCTCCTGCGCCTGTGCGCGATACCCGGACAGCAGATGTCCGATCCCCTTGGGGATGCCGAGCACCGTACCGACCGGATTCGTCGCCACGCGTAGCATCGATTTGGCGTCGCTCTCCATCCCGCGCGTGGCCGCCTTGAACACGACATTCACGTCCGATTGCCTGGCGATCGCGTGCAGCGCCGCCACCTCGCGCAGCCGCACCTCGAGCGCCTCGCGCCCGTAGGCCGCAAAGCTGCCGTAGCGACTCTCGACGACGTAGCGGTGCATGAGGCCATCGCTGTGCACCGGATCTTGAATGCTGAATCCCTCGCCGGCGACTTTGTCGGAAGGGAGGCTCGCACCGGGCGGCTCGTCCGCAGGTGTCTCGAAGTCGACGGCCGCGGCGCTGGCAACGATGGCGAGCAGAGCTGCGCAAGCCGGAGCAAGGTGCGGTCGCATGGCTGTGGGATCTTACATTTGCCAACGCCGCCGCGCCCACCGTACGCTCTGTCTCATCGTGAGGCCCGCCGCACCGCGCGGGTCACCATCCGATCGGGAGAGCGTGGGTGAGCGAAACCGCGGCACGGCTCGTGTCGAGTGCCGGGGCGAGCGCCGGCAAGACCGCCTTCACGGTGCTCGCCGCGATCAGCTTCTGCCATCTGCTCAACGATCTGATGCAGTCGCTGCTGCCGGCGCTGTATCCGATGCTGAAGAGCTCGTACGCGCTGTCGTTCGCGCAGATCGGGCTCCTCCAGTTCACCTTCCAGTTCACCGCCTCGCTCCTGCAGCCGGTGATCGGGGCGTACACCGACCGCAAGCCGCGCCCGTACTCACTCGCGGCCGGCATGGGCTTCACGCTGCTCGGGCTGGTGCTGCTTGCCTATGCGCGCAGCTACGCTCTCCTGCTGCTCGGCGGTGCCCTGATGGGCACCGGCTCATCGGTATTCCACCCGGAGTCCTCGCGCGTGGCGCGCATGGCCTCGGGTGGCCGGCACGGGCTCGCGCAGTCGGTGTTTCAGGTCGGCGGCAACATCGGCTCCTCGGCGGGGCCGCTGCTCGCCGCGTTCATCGTGCTGCCGCGCGGGCAATCGAGCGTCGCGTGGTTCTCCGGCGTGGCGCTCCTCGGGATGTTCGTCCTGACCCAGGTCGGTCACTGGTACAAGCACCATGGGCTCGCGCGGCTGACGCCGCGAGGCGCGCGCGGCGGGGAAGGCGCGCACGCCTCGCGAGGTACGCTCACCGCGGCGATCGCCGTGCTGCTCGTGCTGGTCTTCTCCAAGTACTTCTATCTAGCGAGCCTGCAGAGCTACTACACCTTCTATCTCATCAGTCACTTCGGCGTGTCGGTGCGCGCCTCGCAGGTGCTGCTGTTCGTGTTCCTCGGCGCCGTCGCGCTCGGGACCATCATCGGCGGCCCGCTCGGGGATCGCTTCGGCCGCAAGTACATCATCTGGATCTCGATCCTCGGCGTGCTGCCCTTCACGCTCGCCCTGCCGCATGCGAATCTCCTTTGGACCGCCGTACTGACCGTGCCGATCGGACTCATTCTCGCCTCGGCGTTTCCGGCGATCGTCGTCTATGCACAGGAGCTGCTGCCGGGCCGGACCGGCACCATCGCCGGTCTGTTCTTCGGCTTCGCCTTCGGCATGGGCGGTATCGGCGCGGCCGTGCTCGGCCGCCTGGCGGACACGACCAGCATCGACTTCGTCTACCGCCTGTGCGCCTATCTGCCGCTGCTGGGCCTTCTGGCCGCCTTTCTCCCCAACCTCGAGCACGGCCGTACGCGCGTGGCGCGCAAACTGTGAGGGCAGGCGCAGATCGGTGCGAGTCATTAACTCCTTTTAATCATTCGCCAATCTCCCCGGAACAGCCGCTCCCCTACATTAATCGGCCCCGGGGTCGCGCGACCGCTGGGACGTAAGCGCAATTCCAGGAAAACGCCCACATCGCTCCCCAACCGACAACTCGCTCATGGCGGCGCGGCCGAGCGTCGCTGGCGCTGACCGCGCTCGCGTGCGCGCTTACCGCCGCCGGCTGCAACCTCGGTCCCCGCTACCATCGGCCCGCAGTGCCGGCGCCGGCGCAATGGGACGCGGTCGTGCAGGCTCCGGCCGCCTGGCCCTCTGCGACGTGGTGGGAGGGCTTCCGGTCGGCCGAGCTCGCCGAGCTGATCGGGCAGGCTCAGTCGGCCAACGACGATCTCGCCGCGGCCGTGGCTCGCGTGCAGCAGGCCGATGCCCAAGTGCGGATCAGCGGTGCGCCGCTGCTGCCCGCCCTCGATGCCAGCGGTTCCGCCACGCGCCAGCGCATGTTCCTGTCGCTCAACGGCGGTGCATTGCGCTTCACGCAACTGCAGACCCAGCTCACGGCGAGCTACGAGCTCGACTTCTGGGGCAAGAATCTCGCGGCGCGCGCGGCAGCGCTCGCGACCGCGCGGGCGAGCCGCTTCGACCGGGCCACAGTCGAGCTCACCGTGATGTCGAGTGTCGCCAATACCTACTTCCAGGTACTGGAGCTGCGTGATCGCGTACGCATTGCGCGCGAGAATCTGGCGAGCGCGCAGACGATCCTCGGCGGACTGAAGACCCAGCAGCGCGCCGGAATCGCCAACGCGCTCGATGTCGCGCAGCAGGAGACGACTGTCGCAACGCTCGATGCGGCGATACCGCCGCTCGAGGAGCAGCTGCGCGAAAACCTGGACGCCCTCGCCATCCTGATCGGCAAGACCCCGCAGGGCCTGGACATCGCACACGGGGGGCTGGTGGATGTGACGCAGCCGGAGGTGGGCGCCGGAGTGCCCTCGGAGCTGCTCGCCCGCCGGCCCGATGTGGCAGAAGCGGAAGCCCAGCTCATTGCCGCGAATGCCAACGTGCGCGAGGCACGGGCCGCCTTCCTTCCGAGCATCGCGCTCACCGCGAGCGGCGGTTTCGCGAGCACGGCGCTCGCCACGCTGCTCGAGCCCGGCAGCCGCATCATGAACCTGACCGGCGACATCACCCAGCCGATCTTCCACGGCGGCGCGGTGCTCGGCCAGTACCAGTTGAGCAAGGCGCGCTACCAGGAGCTGCTCGCCGACTATCACAAGGCGGTGATCTCGGCGTTCGGCAACGTCGAGGATGCCCTGACAGCCGTGAACAAGACCGGCGAGCAGCTCGCGCGGCAGCAGGTCGCCGTCGACAAGGCGCGGCGCGCCTATGAGTTCGCGCAGCTGCAGATGCACGCCGGCACGGTGAACATCCTGACGGTACTCAACACCGAGACGGCGCTGTTCACCGCGCAGGACTCGCTCGTACAGGTGAGGCTCGCCCATCTGACCGCGCTGGTCGGCCTCTACAAGGCGCTCGGCGGCGGCTGGGATGAGTCCCTGGAGAGTCGATCGTGTCCATCCGCGCATTGTTCATGAGCATGAGCAGGACCCGTGCAGTCTTCCTGGCCGCAGGCGTGCTGATCCTGAC
>Ga0335081_10005568_pt1 | contig 19934 bp, 28 predicted proteins | sample Lox_Sample_35_FD_206713 | JGI IMG/M metagenome (GOLD analysis project Ga0335081, IMG submission 206713) | Soil microbial communities from Loxahatchee National Wildlife Refuge, Florida, United States - Lox_Sample_3.5 | ecosystem: Environmental > Terrestrial > Soil > Wetlands | place: USA... | reverse complement strand
CGCGCAAGCACCTGATCCCGCACGCCATCGTCAAGCACGGCCTGAGCCCGAGCGAGTGGTCGATCGACGACGAGGCGCTGCTCACGATCATCCGCCGCTATACGCGCGAAGCGGGCGTGCGCAATCTCGAGCGCGAGCTCTCGACCCTGATCCGCAAGGCGGTGAAGGAGCTGACGATCTCGAAGCAGGCGTCGATCGCCGTCACCGACAAGGTGCTGTCCGACTATCTCGGCGTGCCGAAATTCCGTTACGGCGAGGTCGAGGACGAGGATCAGGTCGGCGTGGTCACCGGGCTCGCCTGGACCGACGTCGGCGGCGAACTGCTCACCATCGAGGCGGCCATGATGCCCGGCAAGGGCAAGATGACCGTCACCGGCAACCTGCGCGACGTGATGAAGGAATCGATCTCGGCCGCGGCGTCCTATGTGCGCATGCGCTCGACCGCCTTCGGCATCGAGCCGCCGTCGTTCGACAAGCGCGACATCCACGTCCACGTCCCGGAAGGCGCAACGCCGAAGGACGGTCCGTCCGCGGGTGTCGCCATGGTCACCGCCATCGTCTCGGTAATGACCGGCATCCCGGTGCATCGCGACGTCGCCATGACCGGCGAGATCACGCTGCGCGGCCGGGTGCTGCCGATCGGCGGCTTAAAGGAGAAGCTCCTTGCCGCGCACCGCGGCGGCATCAAGACCGTGCTCATTCCGGAGGAGAACGCCAAGGATCTGGTCGAGATCAACGACAGCATCAAGGGCGGGCTCGACATCATTCCGGTCTCGCGCATGGACGAGGTCTTGACGCGCGCGCTGACGCGCAAGCCCGAACCGATCACCTGGGAAGAGTCGACGGCAAAACCCGTCGATGTTCCGGAGCCTGCGGTCGAGGAAGACGCCTCCGGCCTCACCGCCCACTGATCGGATCGGTACAAGCTTGAAAGCGGCGCCCCTGCGGGCGCCGCTTTTTTATCGCGTGGTGGCGGAGCGACAGCGTCAGTATTCCTTAACCCATCTCCGCAAACCTGAAGCTGCCCGCCGGCCGGTACGATCGCGCCGATCGTTGTCCGCGCCAAGGGCGCATCGCGAGCCGCGTGACATGAACCGCCTTGCCCGCCGACACAACGCCAGAGGCAGAGCCAGCGCCGGCGACAGCGCGCGTCAGATTGGGACGGTGGTTGCGGTCGGCGCGTTGCTCGGGATTGGCCTGTTCGCCGGCGGTCAATACATCGCAGCGCGACCGCATGCCGGCCGGATCGCGACCGTACCCGCCGCGACCGCCAAAACCGCGGCAGCCGGCGCTACGGCGGGCGACGACGACATCTACACCGGATCGATCCTCTACATGCCCCAAGAAGGCAGGACCTGCCACCAGCTCCTGTTCGACAACCAGACCGGACGTTTCAGCGACAACGGTTACGTCGACTGCGTCAACGCCGCCTATCACAGCCCGAGCGAGCCGAAATTGTGGTCGGCGGCCCGCGCGCGGGTCATCTCGAACGGCTTCCGCCGCGACTAGCCGAGATAGCGATTGGCCAGCCGCGCGACATTGGCTACAGTCGCGGCCGCCCGTATTCGGCGCGTCGCGTCGAAGACGCGGCATGTCTTTTTGGAACTTCGGAGTATTTGTGCTTACGGTCGTGCAACGAATTGTCGTGGGCGGCGCGGCGGCGCTTGCCGTGGTGGCGGGCGCGGGCGCGGCGATTGCCGCTGACGATAATTTCCCGCTGACGGGAAACTACACCCAGAACGTCGCCTGCAAAGGCGACGGCAGCGATCCGGTCGCGGTTCGGGTCAAGATCTCGCCCCAGGAGATCGTCTCGAACGTCGGCGTTTGCACCTTCATCGATACCAACCGCGACGGCGACACCATCTCGGCACGGGTCGAGTGCAAATTTGCCTCAGGGCCGTTGATGGGCAACTTGAGCTTCAAGCTGCTCCCCGACAGCACCATCGAGTTCATCGATCGCGACGGCAACTACAAGGCGATCCTGCATCCCTGCCCGGCGAAGTGAGCGCCGCGACTACTATCCTCGGCACCGCGTGCTAAACTGCCGCGCCGGCGGCGGAACAGTGAATAACAGGGAGGACGTCATGAGCTTTTACCAGGGCCTGCAGTCGGAAACGGTCCCGTTCCGCGGCCACAATGGCGACCACGGCGAGGCCTATTACGCGCGGCCGGCGCGCGCCGGCAAGTTCCCGGGCGTCGTCGTCATCCATCACATTCCGGGCTGGTGCGAGTGGACCACTGAGGTGGTGCGCAAGCTCGCCCATCACGGCTATGCGGCGATCTCGCCGCACCTTTATTTCCGTGAAGGCAATCCCGGCGAAGCGCCCGACGATCTTGGCGCGCGCATCCGCGCCGCCGGCGGGGTCGCCGACGCCCAGGTCATGGGCGACGTCGCCGGCGCCATGGCGTATTTGCGGGCGCAGCCGAACGCCACCGGCAAGATCGGCGTCATCGGCTTCTGCTCCGGCGGCCGCCACACCTATCTCGCCGCCTGCACGGTGCCCGGCATCGACGCCGCGGTCGATTGCTGGGGCGGCAATGTCATCGTCGACAATCCGAAGGATCTGAACGCCAAGCGGCCGGTGGCGCCGATCGATCTCACCGAGAAGATGACCTGCCCGCTGCTCGGCATTTTCGGCAATGACGACCACAACCCGACCGCCGATCAGGTCAACCGCACCGAGGCGGTGCTGAAAAAGCTCGGCAAGAACTACGAATTCCACCGCTACGACGGTGCCGGCCACGCCTTCTTCAACACGCTGCGCGACGCCTATCGCCCCGAGCAGGCGATCGACGGCTGGCGCAAGGTGTTCGACTTCTTCAATCGCCATCTGGCGGCGTCAACCGCCAGCATCGCGGCCGAGTAGAAGAGGGCGTCACCATGTGCTCCTACATCGTCGAAAAGGCCGCGCTCGTCGGCAGCGCCAAAGGCCGCAAGGGCTGGATGAAAATCGACACCGCCAACGTCTATTTCGACCATCCCTATCACTCGACGCTCGATCACGTGCTCGCCATCGACTTCACCAATGAAGGCGAGGGCGGGCGCGACCGCGTCGCGGTCGAGCTCAGCGCCGAGTCGGCGCGCGCGCTGGTCGACCGGATCCTGGCGGCGCTGGCGTCCGGCGAGATCGCCCACGCGACGCCGGCGCCAGCCGTCGCGGTGGCCGCGGAGTAAAACAACGAGAAAGCCGGAGGACCGTCCATGTCGCTCGCAACCCAAAAGTCTGCGGCCACGAAGGCCTACGGCGCCGGCCGCTTGGACGTCGTGCCGCTGACCAAGCATATCGGTGCCGAGATCCGCGGCATCGATCTGCGGGAGAAGCCCGACGACGAAACGGTTCGGGCGATCTACCAGGCCTGGCTCGATCATCTGGTGCTGATCTTTCCGGAGCAGAAGCTCGAGCAGGAAGACTTGATCCGCGCCACCGGCTTCTTCGGCCAGATCGGCAAGCTGTCGCGGCCGCCGAAGTACTTTCCCAAAGGCTATTCGCGGCTGTTGCCCGGCATCATGATGATCTCGAACATCCGCGAGAACGGCGAGCCGATCGGCGCGCTGCCGGACGGCGAGATGATGTTCCACCACGACATGATCCATGCCGATATACCGAGCAAGGCGACGCTTCTGTATTCGGTGGAGATTCCCTCGAGCGGCGGCAACACCCTGTTCGCTTCCGGCTACGCCGCCTACGACAGCCTCGACGCCGCGATCCGCGGCCGGCTCGAGGGCAAGAAGGCGCTGCATCATTACAATTACGGCTCGACCATCCGCGGCGACAACCGCGGCACCGAAGCGTTCGCCGAGCAGGCGCATCCGGTGTTTCGCACCCACGAGGACACCGGCCGGAAGGCGGTCTATGTCAACCGGCTGATGACGGTGAAGGTGCTCGACCTGCCGGAAGACGAAAGCGACCGGCTGCTCAATGCCGTGTACGACCACGCGGAAAAGCGCGAATTCGTCTACGAGCACGTCTGGCGGGTCGGCGATCTCCTGTTATGGGACAATCGCTGCTCCTCGCATGCGCGCACCGATTTCCCCTCGACCGAGCGGCGGCTGATGTTCCGCACCACGGTCGAAGGCAATGTGCGGCCGTATTGACGGCATCCATTGACCGCTCATTCCCGCGCCAGCGGGAATCCGGTTTCGATCTTGCACAAATGCCCTGGGTCCCCGCTTTCGCGGGGACGCGCGGAGAAGAGCGGGTCAGCGCACGCCGCCTGAGTTCACGATCGGCCCGCTGTAGCCTTCGAACTTCTTGCGCAGCTCTTCGACCTTGGCCTGGTCGCTGAGAAAATCGCGGTAGTCGTTGGCGACGTTGTAGGACAGGATCGGCTTGTAGCCCGCCGGCGGCGGCACGTCGCTGCGCGGCGACCAGGTCGGCAGCTTGGATTGCTGCTCGGGCGACAACAGCCACGACATGAACAGCTTCGCCGCGTTCGGATGCGGCGCATCCTTGAAGATCGCGGCCAGCAGCGGCCAGATCGGCAGCGGGTCGACGGTCGGAATATGGGACTCGATCGGCATGCCCTGGCGTTTCAAGGCTTCGGTGATCTCGTGGATCGAGTCGAAGGTGACCAGGTTCTGGCCGGAGCCGATGCTGCGCTGCTCGCCGAGATGGCCCTGTATGAAGTTCGGCTTTTGCGCCATGTATTTGTCCATGTAGCCCCAGCCGTATTTCTGCACGATGTGATTGAACACCCACAGCGTGACGTCGTCGTCCGCCGGATAGGCGGTGACGATCTTGCCGGCGAACATGGGTTTGAGAAAATCCTGCGCCGAGTTCGGGATGTCGGCGGCGGCGACCTTCTGGGTGTTGTACATGTAGGGCACCGTGTTCACCATGGTCGCCCAGAACATGCCGTCGGCGTCCTTGAACGCCGCGTCCATCTTGTCGAAGCCGTCGGGCTTGAAGGCCAGCAGGCGGACTTCGCGCTTCCAGCGCACGAAATCGGCGGCGGTCTGGAAGATGACGGCGTCGACTTCGAGCTTGCCGGCGGCGAGCTGAGCGTCGACTTTCCTGTCGAGCACGTTGGAAAAGCCGCCGCCGATGGAAATCGCGATGCCGGGGTAGCGCTCGCCGAAAACTTTCGCCCGCGCCTCCCAGGGCGCGGTCGGCCCGCCAGCATAGAACGCGAGCGCGCCTTCGGCTTTGGCCTTGGCGTAAAGCTCATCGAGCGATTGGGCAGCCGTCGGCGACAGTGCGGCAGTGCTCGCAAGCGCCAGGACGGCAGCGCCGGCGGCAAGCCGGCGTCCGGCGATGGCAATCATCATGATCCTCCCCGAGCCCGGTTGTTTTGCCGGCATCATTGCACTGGCAGCGGCGAAAACAAGCAACTCCCGGTGGGAAGACGTCGACGAAGCCTCGCCAAACCGCAAGCGATCGTGCTAACGCAAGCGCCGCCGCCCGCCACGAACCTAAGCCGGCTTTGCATGAAGGAAATCCGCCAATGAGGATGCTTGCCTACATACTCGCCATTATCTGCGTCATCGCCGCGGTGATGTATTTCGCGATGCCGGCCGGCCAGTTGCCGACCTTCATGCCGGGCTATCTCGCGGGCTCCGACCACATCCACAAGACCCATGCGCTCGCCGCTGTCGTTGCCGCGGTCGTGCTGTTCGCCGCCGGCTGGTTCGCCGGCCGGCGCTGAGCGCTTCAGGTTTCGCGGCGCACCTTGCGCTGCACCCGCTCGTCGAACCGCGCGACGCTGACGACGACGCGCTGGTGCGTGCCGCCGCCTATGGTCTCGATCTCGTCGCGGGCTTCGACGCGGAAGGTCACGGTGCGGCCCTCCATGGCGGTGACCTCGGCGGTTGCGGTGACCCGCAAGCCGACCGGCGTCGCCGCCACATGACTGACGTCGAGATGGGTGCCGAGGCTTTGATGGCCGGCCGGCAGCAGGTGCTCGATGGCCGCCAGCGCCGCGGCCTCGATGAGGTTGATCATCACCGGCGTCGCCAGCACGGCGATGCGGCCGGAGCCGACGAACGGCGCGGTATGTTCGGGCCCGACCACCAGCGCGGCGCTGCCGGTCAGGCCGGGCGTGATGCGGGACAGCACGGAGCTGACGCGGGCGGGGGCAGCCATGCCGCCTATGTAGGACGGTCGGCGTGCCGGTTCCAAGCCTAGGCGCGGCGGCGCTGGGGGCCGGCTCGCAAATCGCCGGCTTCTTGCTAAAATGCCGGCCGACACTGGGAGACGCACCATGCCTCGATGCCGGTTCATAGCCGCCATGCTGATTGCGGCGCTGCCGATGGCGGCGCTGCCGAGCGCGCCGTCATGGGCGGTGACCGCCAAGGACAAGATGGCGACGTGCAAGTTCGGCGCCGACGACCAGAAGCTCAAAGGCAAGGCGCGCAACGCCTTCATGGCCAAATGCATGTCCAACAAGAACGATCCGCGCGGCAAAGTGCCGGCGGGTGCGTCCGCGCCGCCGCCGAAGAGCTGATCCGCGTTCCGGCGCCTCACGCCTGCTTGCCGCGACCGCCGCGCTGCGCGACTATCGATAAAACCCTCACAGGAAGGAAACCGCCATGACCACTGCGACGCTCGAAGCCCCGACCACCGCCTATGACGTCGAAGACGTCGAATACCTCCGTCATGGCGACAAGCCGCTGCTGGCGCGGGTTTACAAGCCGCACGGCACGGGGCCGTTCCCGGCACTGGTCGAGTGCCACGGCGGCGCCTGGTGCCAGAGCGACCGGCTGACCGAGGCGCTGCGCCACAAATACATGGCCTCGCACGGCATCGTCTCGATCGCGCTCGACTTCCGCTCCGGCAACGACGATCCGTATCCGGCCTCGGTGCAGGACATCAATTACGCGGTGCGCTGGGCCAAGGCCCATGCCCGCGAGCTGAAGACGAGGCCCGATCTCGTCGGCATTTCCGGGCAATCGAGCGGCGGCCATCTGGCCATGCTGGTTGCCATGCGGCCGCACGATCCGCGCTACAGCGCGATCCCGCTGCCGGCCGGCACGCCGGCGCAGGACGCCACCGTGCGCTGCGGGGTGATGTCGTGGCCGGTCATCAATCCGCTGTCGCGTTACCGCCATGCCAAGCGCGCGCTCGCCGCCGGCGACGCCTGGGCCAAGCCGATCATTCCGCGCCATGACTCGTATTGGAAGAGCGAAGCCAATATGGAAGAGGCCAATCCGATGCTGGCGCTCGAGCGCGGCGAGAAGCTGCAATTGCCGCCGGCGATCTGGTTCCAGGGCCGCGGCGACATCGTGCACGACTACAAGGACGCCGATTCCAATTTCCCCGGCAACGAGCCGCAGCGCTTCGTCGCCAACTACAAGAAGGCCGGCGGCGACATCGCGCTGGACTATATCGCCATGGAGCGCCACGCCGGCCATTCGCCGGACCTGACGCAGACCGGCGACATGTTCGACCGCATGGTGGCCTTCGTCGGCAAGCACGTTCACGCGTGACGGCGAATGGCGAAATAGCGAATGGGTGTCTCTCCATTCGCTGTTCGCCACAGTTCACTCGCGTTCTGAAAAATCAGGGAGGAAACCATGCCGGTGGTCGATCCGCGCCTGCAGGGCAAGCCGGTACCGAAAATCTCGCGCGACGCCATGGCGCGCGACTATGTCGCGCGCGCGAGCGCGCGCGGCTCCGATCTCGCGTTCCTCGATCAGCGCATTCCGGCCTATGAGCGCGAGATCATCAACATGGTCGGCATGGGCGTGACCGAGAATGCGAGCCTCAAGCCGCACGTCAAGGCCGGCGCCGAGGGCTTTTCGGTCACCTATGTGCGGGCGCCGAAAGGCAAGGGTGCGGCGCTGCACCGGCACGCCACCGAGGAAGTGTTCATCCCGATCAAAGGCCGCTGGCAGGTGTTCTGGCTGGAAGGCGACACCGAGCGCACCGTCGATCTCGACGAGGGCGACGTGGTCAACGTGCCGATCGGCATCTATCGCGGCTTCCGCAACCTGTCCGACCGGCCGGACGCCTTGCTGATGGCGCTGGTCGGCGGCCCCGATGCCGGCAAGGTCGACTGGCATCCGTCGGTGGTTGCCGAAGCGCGCAGGACCGGGCTCTCGGTCGACGACGACGGCAATCTGATCGTGGCCAAGCCGGCGGCGTGACTTAAGTCGCCGCTTCGGCGGCGATTGCGCGTAGCGCATTCGCCATCGTCTCGACCGGTCCCGCGCTTGCCGCGCCGAGGCCGTGGCGTTGCGCGATCCAGTGCGGATCGTTGTAGCTGAGCCAAACCTTGCCGTCGGCGGCCTCCCAGACCAGCGCCTTTAGCGGCAGATCGATGCCGGCGGTCTGCCGGTCCTGCATCAGCGCGGTGCCGGCATTGGGATTGCCGAACACGACCACTTCGGTCGGCCGCAATGACAGGCCGGCATTGGCGGCGCCGGCGGCATGATCGACCCGGGCGAACACGGTCATGCCGCGCTTGGCCAGCGCCGCCAGCAGGCGGTCCATCGTCTCGAGCGCCGAATATTTGCTGGGAACGGAGACGAGGCCTTCCTGCGCCATGGCTGTCCTCCTCGCGCCCCGCGTGCCGATCATACAGCCGAACGGCGCCGCCGACGAGCCGCCGCCGTGTATGGCGCGCGCCCGGCGCGCCGATATGCTTTCGAACGCATGGTGGTTTTCGTCGGGCGCAGATCGCGGTCTGAGACGTCGGCAACGGCCGTCGTCAGCCGCCAGGTCCGCCGTTCATTTCTTGTTTCTGCGCTTATTGCGCGGCTTTGCCGACCGCGCCTTGGCCTTGCGCGCCTTGATTTTGCGCGGCGCGGTCTTGCGCGGCTTGCCAGCCGCTGCGCCGGTAACATGCTCGGGCGAAGTCGGCTGTTGCCTGGCGCGGTCGGTCAGGAACGCCTCGAACTGTTCGACCGCGAGTAGACCTTGAGCCCTCGGCGAGAGATCGACCGGGGTCGTCAGGCTGCGGCGCACGTTCGGATCGCTGATTTGCGCCGCCAGATGATGGCCGGAATCGATCAGCGCCTTCTGAAGATCCGACTGCGGCAGGTCGTCCGGCACGACGATCGAAGCCATGATCGTCGGCGGCAGCAGCCCGTAAGTCGAGCGCGGCGATTTGCGCAAGCGCTTGGTGAAGGTGTTCGTTCCGGTATCCGCGACTCGATCGCCGAGCGAGGTCTCGGTGAGCCCGAATTGCTCGATCACGAATTTCAACGCGCTGGTGTGATCGAAGGTATCGCTGATCACGCCTTGCTCGAGCCAAGGCGACACCGCGACGGCCGGCACGCGCACGCCGAGCTTATCGAAATTGAATCCGCTGCCGTCGCGGTAACTGTCCGGCGGCACCGCGGCCGGCTGCGGGACGTGATCGTAGAAGCCGCCGTGCTCGTCATAAACGATGAGCAAGAGCGAGCTTTCCCAGAGCGGCTCATTGGCACGCAGCGCGTTGTAAACCTCGCGGATGAAGAGGTCGCCGGCAACCACGTCGGACATCGGGTGCTGGTCGCTTACCGCCGCCTTCGAGAACACGCCGTAATTCGGCTCGAGGAAGCAGTATTTCGGGAAGCTCGTCGCCGGGCCTTTCACGGCCGTCCAGAAAAGACGCATCCTGTAGGCAAACAGCGGCATCGGCTGCAGCAACACGGTCGACGACACGTCGCTGTAATAGATTGCCCACGGGATCTGGTTGTCGCCCAGGAGGTCGTAGATCGACATCTGGTCCCAGTTGTTGCCCGGGCTGTTGGTGGTGTAGCCGCGCGACGTGCCGGTGTGCATAAAGACGCGATTGGCGAAGGTCGGCCCCGGCAGCGACGAAAACCACCGGTCGCAGATGGTATATTGCTGGGCGAGCGTGTGCAGATTGGGCACCACGTCGTTATTGCCGATATCATAGTAGCCCATGATTTCCTGACGCTGCTGCCACGTGGTGGCCGGGTACGTTGCGGCGTAGTTGGTCACGTAGCTGAGGTTCGGGCCGTCGATCTGCTCGAGCACGTCGGTCAGGTCGTGCATCGGGTCCGGTTGAATGAGGCGCGTCGTCGTCGGCGCCATGACGTGCCTTGCCGGCTGCAACGGCGCCGGGCTCCTGTCTTCGTTCCAGTTGTCGCCGGCCGTGCCCCGGATGCCCCCGCCGTCCGGGCGCTGCGGCAGCAGGGCGCCGAGCATGCGATCGAACGAGTGGTTTTCCATCATCAGGACGATGATGTGTTCGAGCGATGCCATGCGGTCTCTCCGTTCAAACGTTGCGCCGCGCGCCAACGACACAACGATAGCGGAGGTGAAGGATCGTCACAATCGAAGATTGAGGTTGTCGGGCGTGCCCGCGAAGCCTGCGCCCCGCGACAGCGGTCCGTCGGCGTCTCAATATTCGCCGCTCAGCGAGTCCGCCGGTATTTTGTCAGGGCCTTGCCGAACGCTTCGAACAGTTTGCGGTTGACCGGATTGCGCTGCGCCTCGTGCTCGGCGTGCCACTGCACGCCGAGCGCGAAGCCCGGCGCGCCGGCGATGGCGATCGCCTCGACGGTCTCGTCCTCGGCCACGCCCTCGATGACGACGCGCTTGCCCGGCTCGAGGATGCCCTGGCCGTGCAGCGAATTGACCCGGATGGTCTCGGCGCCGAGCAGTTTTGCGAACACGCCGCCGGGCTTGAGCCGCACGTCGTGGCGGTCGGCGAAGATCACTTCGAGGTCGGGATGCGGCTCGCCGTTGGGCAGCCGCGGCATGCGGTGGTTCATGCGGCCGGGCAATTCGCGGATTTCCGGGTGCAGCGAGCCGCCGAACGCGACGTTCATCTCTTGCAGGCCGCGGCAGATGCCGAACAGCGGCACGCCGCGGCTAACGCAAGCCTCGATCAGCTTCAGCGCGATGGCGTCGCGGCCGCGGTCGTAAGGCTCGTGCGCCGGGTGCTCGTCCTTGCCGAAATGGCTCGGATGCACGTTGGCGCGCGCGCCGGTGAGCAAAATGCCGTCGACGGCGTCGAGCAGGGCGCCGATATCGGTGATTTCCGGGGAGCCGGCGAAGATCAGCGGCAGGGCGCCGGCGGTTTCCGCCACCGCCCGCAGCGGCCGCTCGCCGACCCGCTGCGCGGTGAACTTGCCCTCGACGATATGGGCGCTGCCGATGACGCCGACGACGGGGCGTTTTTTCTGGGCCATTCCGCGGCTTTATCCTCGATTCCGCGCGTAAGGTAGAATGAGATTCTTCGCGCGCAAGAGGCAAGCGCCGTGCCGGCAGAGCTGATCTGCCGGCAGCGCCGCGGATAGCGGATGGCGCAGGATCGTCGCCGAAGGCCAAAGCGGCGCTTCGGCGACGTTACCGGAGCGACTTACCTGGGCGATTTCGGCGCCGGGCCGACGATCGCATTGGGCACGGCGTAATCGGTGCCGACCGCCAAGGCGTGGCTGACCGCAACCAGGCGATTGGGCAGCTTGGCCGGCGGCGGCGTCTGGAACGAATACGACGTGGCGTTGTGGCACAGGAAGCAGTTCAGCACCTGGCTGATCGGCGTATTTTTCGCGTTTTGGACAAACGTCTCCGCCGTGGTGTTGGCCAGGTTGACCGAGCCGACCGCGTCGGTCTGGTCGCTCGTGAGATTGAAGGTGCCAGGCGCCATCCACACCGTGCCGCCGAGGAAGTAGTTGCCGAACAGCGATTGCGGCGGCTTCTCGTTGAGCAGGAAGTTTTGTCCCTGCGAACTGACCGCCATCACGTTGCCCTGCCGAATTGCTGATTTTCGCCGCCGGTGCGGTTTTCCAGCACGGCATTGTTGATCGGCGAGAAGCGTTGCGTCGCCGGATTGAAGTTCAGCGTGGGCGGCACGTTCGGGTCGTTGACGTTCGCGAACGACGTGTTCGCCTGATAGAAGGTGAAAGTGTTCGGGTTGCTGCCGGTCGGCGAGAACGTGTTGTCGGGGACCGACGGCGTGTTGAGCCTGTGCTCGAACGTGCCCCACAGGAATTCCAGATGATTGACGGTGACGCCGACCACATGCAGGCCGACCAGCGCCACGGTCGCGGTCACGAATTTGTTGGCACCGGCACGATGGCGACGGTGGTCTTGGTGCGCAGCACGGTGAGCACCGGGACTTCGGCCTGCGTGGTGAAGGTGCCGGCAGGCGGCACCTGGCCGGGAGCAAGCCGCAGCCACGTCGCCTTGAACACCGCCGAACCGACCGGGAAGGTCGCATTGGCCGGCCCCTGCTGATAGGCGCCGGTGGCGATCAGATTCTGCTTCGCAAAGTTGAAGTAGGTCGGATTCATGTGGACGGAGGTGTAGACCGGGTAGCCGTTGGGCGCGACCAGCACGTTGCCGTCGGCCTGGACGAAGGCGCCGGCGCCTTCGGTGAAGCCGGGCAAGTTCTCTTCGGCCACGATCGACCGGGCACCGAGCTTCAACGGCCGCGGGTGCTCCTCGGCGGCCGCGGCAGGCGCACCCGGGGCGAGCAGATCGTCTTCGGTCGGCAGCGTCATGAAGCGCGGCGTGCCACTGGCATCGAGGGCGGTGGCCCAGACGAAGGCCTCGAACGACCAGATATGGAAATTACAGTCGGGCGTCGGCTGCGGCTTGGTGTCCTCGGGTCGGGAACGCCGCGCCGGTCTTCTGGTAGGCGCCCAGCCCCTCGGCCCAGCCCAACGGCGGGCAGCCGGGCGCGGGTTGCTGGGCTGACGCGGGCGTAGCGCCATAGGCGGCGAAGGCGGCGAGGGCAAACGGGACGAGACGGACGTGAAGATGTGGCATAGGCGACTCCCGGGAATGGCTGACCGCTGGCGCGGGCAGAGGGGGATGGCGGGGAGAGCGTGGCGGTGAAACAGAGCACAGCGGCGAGTCGCCTTCAACTCAATTTAGTGTGTTTTATTAACGCAAAACCTCAACGCGAATGGCGCGATTCGGCGCATGGCCACCCGCCGCGACCGGCGACATAGCGGCCCGGCCGGTCGCGGTGCTAAGGAGGGCGCCGAGCCCGCCATCATCACCGCGACGGCGCAACGAGGAATCATGAACCAAGCGGCATCCGACGACATTCTGTTCGAGCTGCGCGACGGCATCGGCCGGGTGACTTTCAACCGGCCGCAGGCGCGCAACGCCTTCACCTTCGCCATGTACGAGCGCGTGGCGGACATCTGCGCGCAGGCGAACGGCGATCGCAGCATCAAGGTCCTGGTGTTCCGCGGCTCAGGCGACAAGGCGTTCGCCTCGGGCACCGACATCAACCAGTTCCGCGCCTTTGCCACGCCGCAGGATGCGCTCGACTACGAGGCGCGCATCGACCGCGTGCTCGGCGAGATCGAGCGCTGCCGGGTGCCGACGATTGCCGCCATCAACGGCGCCTGCACCGGCGGCGGCGCCGGCATCGCCGCCTGCTGCGACCTGCGCATCGGCACCAAGACCGCGCGCATCGGCTTTCCGATCGCGCGCACGCTCGGCAACTGCCTGTCGATGTCGAACATCAGCCGGCTCACGGCGCTGGTCGGGCCGGCCCGCGTCAAGGATCTGATCTTCACCGCGCGGCTGCTGGGCGCCGACGAGGCGCTGGGCGTCGGGCTATTGAACGAAGTGGTGGAAGACGGCGCGGCGCTGCAAACGCGCGCCGATGAACTCGCCGCGCAGATCGCCGGCCACGCGCCGCTCACCATGAACGCCACCAAGCAGGCGCTGGCGCGGCTGATGCGGCGGCTCTCCCGCGACGAAGGCGAGGACCTCATCCTGATGTGCTACATGAGCCAGGATTTCCGCGAGGGCCTCGACGCCTTCCTCAACAAGCGCACGCCGCAATGGAAGGGCGAGTGAGGCGGCGCCGCCGCAGGTTCCAGGTGCCCAACGCCGCACGCAGTGTCACGAGTCGTTGAGCACTTCCCAAAGACTCAACGGTGCACCGCCCCAGTGCCAGAAGGAATAACCTTGATAGCTGCGGCTCTGGCAAAGCTGGATGAATGCCGTAGCACGTTCACCGCATGCCTGAGCGGACGCGCAGCCGCCTTCGCCGGTACCCAAAAATCCAGCTCCAACGGGGATGAATGGGATCCGCAGCTGGGCATTTGCCGTAACAGCCTTGTCTACACGTGAGGCAACGCTGGGGCTTGCGCCGTAATATGTCTGAGGAAAGTTGAAATCAGCGTTCGCAGCGATCGCGTTGAAACCAGGCAACCAGCCGGTAATATTCTGAGGTATGTCGTTACTAGAAATTCCCAGTGGCTTTCCGAGGCTGTTGGCGACCTGTCGCATGGCGTTGCCGTAGGCCTGCGCTTCCGCGACGCCGCCCTGGAAATATGCAGAGCCGCCTTCGGCATCCATGATTAGTCCGTCAAGTTTGAATTGCCTTGCCAGGTCTCCGAACGTCTTCGCATCATCCTGAGCGTCTTGCGTTGTGGCGCAATGGGGGACCTGCCAGCCCCAAACTTGGATGCCTTTGCCCTGAGCACGGGTCACCAGATCGGTCATTGTCTGCGCCATCGAGCCGGAGACGTTGCTGTAAGGCGTTTTGCCATCCGCGACCTTCACCCAGATCGCTGTCAGCTTGGCGCGCTTAGCTTTGTCGACCAGACGATTGACGCCGCCTTCGGCCGTAAGCACCTGGCCCAATCTCCAAATGTACATGGATCGGTCAGTCATGGTCCGTCACCGAATTTTGCAGTTAGTCACGATCGTGCGATTATAATAGCAACTTATAGTAGTTAATGACGGCGGTAAGGTCAAACAGATAGCTCATCCCAGATCGCCGGCCACGCGCCTGCTCACCATGAACGCCACCAAGCAGGCGCTGGCGCGGCTGATGCGGCGGCTCTCCCGCGACGAAGGCGAGGACCTCATCCTGATGTGCTACATGAGCCAGGATTTCCGCGAGGGCCTCGACGCCTTCCTCAACAAGCGCACGCCGCAATGGAAGGGCGAGTGAGGCTCGGCTGCAGTCGACCCCGGCCATTCCGCCTCTCCCGACGTCTCTCAGCCTCAAGTTGACATAGGCCAAACCGCTACCCGATACTTGGGGCGTTTCTGGTCCTTTCAATCGTTTTGCTCCAGGGAGGTGCGCCATGACTTCGCTGCTCCGAAGACTGTTCTGCGCCTGCATTGTCGTCGCCGCCGTCGCCGGCCTGCCGTCGAGCCCGGCGCAGAGCGCGTTGTTGTGCGGCAACGTCTGGGTCAAGACCAAATACGTGCTGCCGCAGAACTGCATGAAGGCCTGTCTCAACAGCCATCATACGGTCGCCGACTGCCGCACGACGCTGGTGCCGCTGTGTCGGACCTGCTGGCAGCATCTGCAATCCTGTGCCGCCGACAAGGCGATTCCGCCGGCCGCCCACTGCCAGGTCTGCACCGACGTCTACGCCAATTGCATGCGGCCGTTCTTCTGACCGCGCCGGCGCGGTTATCGATACTTCCGGAACGCGGCGACGTCGCCGGGCAGCGCGCGACGGCGCCGGCCGGTATGCCTGCGCTGCATCTTGACAGGGTGCAGCGCCGAAATAATCATAGGTAGTTATCTTCCCTTAACACAATCGTAAAGTTTGCAGGAGGTCGCGATGGCTAATCCGATGGTCTGCACGCCCAAGAGTCTGCCCCGGCCGCTCTGGCTGGCTGCGGCGCAAAACGCGATGAAGGTCAATCCGCTGAACCATCCGCCGGTCCATGACTGGTCGGCGCTGGCGCCGGGCTTCGCGCCGACGCCCGAGCGCATCGCCGTGCTCACCACGAAATTCTGGCACACCAACGGTGTGCGATTGACTGTAAGCTTTCTCGACAATCCGCCGAGTGACTTGCGGGCGCGGATCCTCGCTCACATGAACGCTTGGGGCACGCGCTGCAACGTCAAATTCACCGAGACCGTCTCCGGCGGTCAGGTGCGCATCGCGCGCGAGGACAATTCCGGTTACTGGTCCTACGTGGGCACCGACATCCTATCGATCGCGGCCGACCAGCCGACGATGAATCTGGAAGGATTTACGATGGACATGCCGGAATCTGAATTCCACCGCGTCGTACGCCACGAAACCGGCCATACGCTCGGTTGCCCGCACGAGCACATGCGGGCGGAGCTCGTCGCCAAGATCGATCCCAACAAGGCGATCGCGTTTTTCGGCGCCACGCAGGGATGGTCGCCCGACGAGGTGCGCCATCAGGTGCTGACGCCGATCGAGGCCTCATCCTTGCTCGGCACCCCGATCCCCGACCCGAATTCCATCATGTGCTACCAGATTCCCGGAACCATCACCGTTGACGGCCAGCCGATCATCGGCGGCCTCGACATCGACGAGATGGATTTTCAGTTCATGGCCAATATCTATCCGAAGACGGTGCAGACCAGTTAGGACGCGCCGGGGCGCGGCGCCCGGATCAATCGCCCCGCGTGGGTCAGCTTGTCATCGGCGCTTGGCGCCTTGTGCCTCGCGGCGACCGAAAACTGATAAGCTCGCGCCATGAGACGCCGCGTCTGTCTGGCCGTCTTCCTCGCGGCATTGACCGGTACCGCGCATGCCGGTGGACCGGATGTGCGCGAATGCAAGTTCGAGGTCAAAGCGCGCTGCGCCTCGGGCGACGCCCGCGTCACGCTTAACGACGGCGCGGTGCAGAGGCTCGAGGTCAATGTCTTCTGGTGCGGGCTGCCTGGCCGCCCGGGCTACACCTGCACCATCGATTCCGCGCGCGGCGACGACGCGGACGCCACCTGGTCGGAAGACGGCGGCGCGACGGCGATCGACAACGCCACGCCCTTTAACGACACGCGGCGCGATCGCGTCAAAGTCACGGTAGGGCAGCATGTCTCGATCGATTTCGGCGAGGCGCAATCGCTCGGCCGCTGCGGCGCCGGCGCCGAGCTGCCGCGGGCGATCGTCATCCCGGCGCGGGGCGGCACGTGCCGGGTGTGGCTGGATCCGCCTTGAGCAGCGCGGCTACGCCACCAGGTCGCGAAACTCCGGATGCCGGGCGATGTAGGCGGCGACGAACGGGCAGCGCGGCACGACTTTCAGGTCGCGCGCGCGAGCCTCTTCCAGCACGCTGCGGGTGAGCTGCGAGGCGATGCCGCGGCCGCGGGCCGCCACCGGCGTCTCGGTGTGATCGAGCGACATCACGTTGCTTGAGAGGCGATATTTCATGAACGCGGTGACGCCGCCGGCGTCGAGCTCGAAGCGGGAGAGGGCGGTGTTGTCGCGGATGGCAGGCATGGGTCAATGGCGGTTGGCTAATGCCGCCGGCCGCGGCGGACGTCGGTGTTCTGCGTGGCGACGATCTGCCAGCGGCCGCCGGTCTTGCGCACGACGCGGGTGCCGACGCTCTCGCGCGAGGCCTGGCTCAAGTCGTCGTGCAAGACTTCGCCGTCGATCCAGAACCGCGAATGCAAGATGGCGATGTCGGGCGCGAGGAAGGTCACGCGCATCTCCGGCGTCCGTCGCGTCGAGGCGCGGAACGGGCCGGCCGGGCCGTGCAGCCGCGCCATCAAGTCGCGGAAGCCGCCGCGCGTCGTGGTCCAGGCACCGTTGACGGTGATGAACTGCGCGTCGTCGGCGAGCGACGCCGCCATGCCTTCGGGATCGTGGGCGTCCCACGCGGCGTTGAATTGGTCTTCAAGGTCGCGGATCAAGTCTTCGTCGGATTGACTCACGGTGCGTATCTCCCTGCAAGGTTACGCGCTCCGGGCAGACTGCCACGACCGCTCGTCCCCGCGAAAGCGGGGACCCCGTCGGGATTCCCGCTTGCGCGGGAATGAGCGGATGGGGAGGCGTGGCGCCGATGTCTCACCGCCAGCCGAGCGCCGGGGCGACGTGCTTGAGCACCGCCTCGATGACGTGGGCGTTGTAGTCGACGCCGAGCTGGTTCGGCACCGTCAGCAGCAGCGTGTCGGCCTCGGCGATGGCTTCGTCTTCTTTGAGCTGCTCGACCAGCACGTCCGGCTCGGCGGCGTAGGTGCGGCCGAACACGGCGCGGCGGTTGTCGCCGAGGAAGCCGATGGAGTCTTCGCTGTCGCCGCCGCGGCCGAAATAGGCGCGGTCGCGGTCGTCGGTGAGCGCGAAGATGCTGCGGCTGACCGAGACGCGCGGCGCGCGCGCGTGGCCGGCCGCCTGCCAGGCTTCGCGGAATTTGCGGATCTGGTTTGCCTGCTGGACGGCGAGCGGCTCGCCGGTCTCGTCGTAGACGAGCGTCGAGCTTTGCAGGTTCATGCCGATCTTGGCGGCCCATTCGGCGGTGGCGGCGGAGCCCGCGCCCCACCAGATGCGCTCGCGCAAGCCTTCGGAATACGGCTCGAGGCGAAGCAGGCCCGGCGGGTTCGCAAACATCGGCCGCGGATTGGGCTTGGCAAAACCCTGGCCGCGCAAGACTTCGAGAAAAACCTCGGTGTGGTGCCGCGCCATGTCGGCGTCGGTCTGGCCTTCCGGCGGCACGTAGCCGAAATAGCGCCAACCGTCGATCACCTGTTCGGGCGAGCCGCGGCTGATGCCGAGCTGCAGCCGGCCGCCGCTGATGACGTCGGCTGAGCCGGCATCCTCCGCCATGTACAGCGGGTTCTCGTAGCGCATGTCGACGACCGCGGTGCCGATCTCGATGCGCCTCGTCCGGGCGCCGACCGCGGCGAGCAGCGGGAACGGCGCCTGGCGGGCATAGTGATGGACGCGGAAGAACGCACCGTCGGCGCCGAGCTCTTCGGCGGCGACCGCAAGCTCGATCGATTGCAAGAGCGCATCGGACGCGGTCCGTACTTGCGATTGCGGCGACGGGGTCCAGTGGCCGAACGAGAGGAAGCCGATCTTTTTCATGGGCAGCCTTTCCGCCCCCGCGATAGCGGGGGAGGGGGACCACCCGCCAATGCGCGTAGCGCGGGGCGGGTGGTGGAGGGGGCGCGGGCGGCGAGGAGATGCTCAATCATTGACGCTCGCTCCTTTTTCCCTGCGTGAAAATTTTTTGCAACGGCAACGAAGCGTCGCGGCCGGCACCCCCTCCACCGCGCTCCGCGCGGTCCCCCTACCCCCGCTGCCGCGGGGGAGGAAAAGAGGTCGCGTTCTCGCGGCGCCTGCGCGCCCGAGCTTTGTTGACGCGGCCGGACTGTGGCCAATAATTTGCTCCCGTAAAGCGACGGGAGCGGAGCGCCGGGAGGCGCTGGGGTAGATTCCGCGCCACGCAGTCGGCGTCGCCGCCTTCTGCGCTTCGGGCGCGGCATCCCCCCTCCGCATCTCTCCCGCGGCGGAGGGAGATGCGGAGGGGGCGCGCCTCCCGGCGCTCCACCGCGGCGCCTTCTTTTTCCTCGGCGCCGCCCTTGCTGCCGTTTCCGGGATCGTTTCGCGAAACGCCCGTCGCCGCGCAAGGCGTTGGGCACGTGGTTTCGACGGGGAGCGTTGTCAATAGGGCAAGTCGGCGTGCCGTCCAGCCGGATCACGGATATTTTGAACCGCCGGCGTTCGATCGCGGCCGATGCCGCCATTCGTCTGGGGCGCTATCTCGGCAACAGCGCACAGTTCTGGCTCGATCTAGCCTGGCGGCGGATATTCCGGATATTGCGGCAGATCGTCGGTGATATCGAACCACGGCGCCTTGCTGGCGACGAAGCAGTGCAGCTCAGGCCGCGCCGGCGGATCGTCGAGCAGCGCCAGCGCGACGCCGTATTGCGGCGCGGGGTTTTGCGGAAAATCCGCCGGCGGCTGCCAGTTCGGCCCGTTGCGGTTGATGATCGGCGAGCCGCATGCGCCGCAAAACCCGCGCTGATAGCCGCGCGAGCTTTCATAGAACTTGACCAGATGCTCGCCCTGAAGCCAGCGGAAATCCTTCGCCAGCACGCGAACGCGGCTGCGAAACGCCGCGCCATGCTGCTTCCTGCATTGCGAGCAATGGCAATTCAGCGGCGCCGCCAGCGGCCCGGCGATCTCGAACTCGACGCCGCCGCACAGGCAGCGGCCGTGGATGGGGGGCATGAAGGGTTCCGTTGTTGCTCCCAGGGCGCTTAGCTTACGTGGCGAAGAAGGATTTTGCCACGCATGCTAAAATAACCGGATGGCGATCCCGACGGGCCTGCCGCCGCTG
>Ga0335081_10005566_pt1 | contig 19937 bp, 16 predicted proteins | sample Lox_Sample_35_FD_206713 | JGI IMG/M metagenome (GOLD analysis project Ga0335081, IMG submission 206713) | Soil microbial communities from Loxahatchee National Wildlife Refuge, Florida, United States - Lox_Sample_3.5 | ecosystem: Environmental > Terrestrial > Soil > Wetlands | place: USA... | reverse complement strand
CTGTTGACGGACAGACCGCTATCGCGGCGAAGGGAGGCGCAGGCGGCAAGGGAAACGCATGGTTTGCCACATCAACGAATCAGGCGCCGCGTGATGCCCAGGAAGGTATGGAGGGTGAGGAACGCTGGATAACCCTCGAACTAAAGCTTCTGGCTGATGTAGGTATCATTGGGCTACCCAATGTTGGAAAATCTACATTTATCTCCAGGGTGTCTGCAGCAAAGCCGAAGATCGCCGATTATCCCTTCACTACGCTGGTACCTCATTTGGGTGTCGTAAAGTATGGAAACCTGGAAACCTTGGTGATAGCCGACATCCCCGGATTAATCAAAGGTGCCCATACAGGAATGGGAATGGGTACAAGGTTTCTCCGTCATATTGAGAGAACCTCTGTCCTTCTTCACATACTTGACATATCGCATGAATCGCACAGTAATGCCTGGCAGGATTTTGAAACTGTAAACCGCGAACTTACCCTTTTCAGCCCGTTTCTCAGAGAAAAACCGCAGGTTGTCGCCATAAATAAGATTGATCTACCCGTAACGCAGGATAGGATCAAAAAAGAATTTGACATATTTAAAAGAAACGGCATAAAAGTGTTTGCATTTTCCGCCATAACCGGAGAAGGAATTGATCGTGTGATAAATGAAATCGTAAGAAAAGTGCACATGAAAAAGGTAACTTAAGGAAACATGAATCGAAAAGAAGCCATTGCCAACGTGAGACGTGTCCTCATTAAGATCGGTAGTGCCGTATTGACAGGTGAGGATGGACTTGATCTTCAAATTATCGAACAACTCGTTGATGAGATAGCACAACTCAGGAAATCGGGTCACCAGATTGTAATTGTAACCTCAGGTGCCATTGCATCCGGTAAACATAGAATGAGAATAACGGGTAAGCTGAAGAATATGCCCCAGAAGCAGGCTGCGGCCGCTGTCGGGCAGAGTCGGCTCATGAGGGTCTATTCCAATTCCTTCGGAAAATACGGAATCTTCGTAGCCCAGATACTGCTCACCATGACTGACCTGACAGACCGGAAGAGATACCTGAACGTCCGTAACACACTATCCACCCTCATCGACTGGGAAGTTATTCCAATTATCAACGAGAATGATTCCGTAGCCGTTGACGAAATAAAATTCGGGGATAATGATAATCTTGCGGCTATGATAACAAATATCATGGATGCCCAGCTTTTCATTAACCTGACCAGTACAGACGGCCTTTACGACCAGAACCCGGATAGATCTACCAAAGCAAAACTTATCCCCCTCGTAAAAGAATTTACAGTGCAGATAGAATCGGCAGCAACAGATGATACGACACCTATCGGATTAGGGGGCATGAAGAGCAAAGTAATTGCCGCAAAGGCGGTAACCTCTTCTGGAATCCCATGTATTATAGCTCCGGGCAAGAGAAAGGGGGTCCTGCACGATATATTTGCAGGCAAAGAAATAGGAACGCTTTTCTTGCCCACAAGTGACCGCCTGAGCAGCAGAAAGCACTGGATTGCTTTTACGCTTAAGTCACGAGGCAAGCTATTTCTCGACGACGGGGCACGGGATGCCCTGATTAACGAAGGAAAAAGCCTGCTGCCTTCGGGCGTCGCCAATATAGAAGGCGATTTCTCTGTAGGCGACCCTGTAACATGTGTAGACATGAAGGGGGAACCGCTTGCAAAGGGGCTCGTTAACTACAGTTCCGCCGAAGTTAGAAAAATAATGGGCTTGAAAACCACAAAGATCGAACAGGTCTTAGGTTACAAAGATTACGATGAAATCATCCATCGGGACAACCTCGTGGTGACAAGAGAAGCCCGAAAGCCATAATCATCATATCTGATTCCATCCCAGCGGTTCAACACAGAAATTCTGCCAAGACCTTCGCTTTTGAATCGAATGCGACACCCTCCATGATAAGCAGAGCTTCCTTCATCTTCAAACCGCCTCCGAAACCACCCAGAGAACCGTCGGAGCGAATCACACGGTGACAGGGGATGATCAGAGGGTAAGGATTCATCGCAAGGGCATTCCCAACTGCTCGCGCACCTCTTGAAGCCCTGCTTCTCTCCGCAAGCCGCCCATAAGTACTGACCTTTCCCCTCGGGATACGCATGACCTGACTTAGTATGCTTCTCTGAAATTCTCCACAGGCATTCATATCCAAAATTTTTGCTGATAATGTAGCATCCCGACCTGCTGCCAAAGCCCGGATGCTCCTGCACACCTGCGTAATCATTCTGTGCGACCGTCTGACCACGCTGGGGAAGAAACGTCGGATCAGGACATCCATCCTCTCATCTTCTCGAGGAAGAAAAATCCTCAAGATGGTTGCGTCGTTGCCTTTCAGTCTCCAGACGATTCCGACATTGCCAAGTCTTGTACTTGCCGAAGTATAATATACTGATACCGTCATTCTCAATAACCCCCGCTATGCAATATGTCCCATTAATATTTTCATGCCGATTCCTATCAGCAGCGCCCGCCAAATATTTCCGCTCTCCTGCCAATTATCTTCCCGAGTTTCTCTCCAAAAAGGATACCGCATGCAGTCATTCCAAAGGTAACAATGGCGATTACAATGCTGGGATAGAGGACAGGCGTCTTCGACAAAGCGAAGCTGAACCCCACGGCGAGGGCATCAATGCTCATAGCCACAGATAGTATCAAGACGGAGAGCCCTTTCGTTGGATCTGCCGGCCCGCCACTGTCATAAAAAACCTGGAACAGTCCAAAGCGAGAGGAAAGCCAAAAGAGAGCTCCGAGAGATACGTCAATGATCATGATAGACGGAAAGCTCATCAGTTACTCGCGCCTTCCTGCCCCTTAAGAAATGCATGGATTCTTGAGGCAGTCCTTCTGCCGATGCCCTGGACTCCCTGCAGTTCTTGCACAGACGCATCTCTGATCCTGCCAACATCGCCAAAGGCTTCAAGCAATGCCTTTTTCTTTTCTGCGCCGATACCTGTAATTTCATCCATTACCGAGTGAGAAATCTCTTTACCTTTCAACTGCCGGTGATATGTAACAGCAAATCTGTGAGCTTCATCTCTCACCCTCTGCAACAAAAAAAGCGCATCGGGCCATTTTGAAATATAAACAGGGTCTTTCTTTCCCACAATATAGACACGGTCCTCGCCCTTATCAGTCTGTCTCTGGCGGATTTCCTTCGCCATGGCGACAACATCAACTCCCCTTACATTCAGGTCTTTCAGAGCAGCAACAGCGACACTTAATTGTCCTTTTCCTCCATCCACCAATATGAGATCCGGAAGATTCCCTTTTCCCTTGTATCTCCTGTTCAGGACCTCGTACATCATGGCATAATCATCGGTTCCATTAACGGTCTTGATCCTGAAGCGCCTGTATCCTTGCCTCCACGCCTTTCCATCGACAAAAGTAACCATCGAACCGACGGCATACTTTCCGCCAATATTTGAAATATCGAAACATTCTATCCTGCCGGGCACATTTTTCAGCATCAGCTCTCTGACAAGGACGTTGAGTGTTTCTTCCACGGGGGTTGCATACTTTTCCAATTGGAATGTGCTCTTAGCATTGTCTCCCGCTATCTTGAGAAGCATCATCCACCGACCCCTTTTCGGCGCTGTCACGGATACCTTTTTCCCTTTCTTTTCCGAAAGCCATTCCATCATAACTTCACGATCTTCGATATCAAGAGGAATGATCATTTCATCGGGGATATAAACGCCGCTGTTATAGTATTGCTTCATTAGAGACGACAGTATTTCCGAAGATTCACTTCTTATCCTGAGTAGAGGAAAGGCTTTCTTGCCGACAATCTTGCCCATTCTTTCATACAGTAAGCATATTTGTGTCAGATTTCCTTCGCAATGAACGCCAAATACATCGCGATCCCTTGACAGCCCGGAAACTACCGTCTGTTTTTCCAGAGTTTCCTCAATAGCCGTAATCGTGTCTCTCAGAACCGTTGCCTCCTCAAAACGCAAGTTTTCGGAAGCCTTGTCCATACGTGCGCGAAGATCGAAAATCACCTTCTTTTCCCGACCTTCCATAAACACAATGCTGTCATTTACCAATTCCTTATAGGATGCTTCATCGATGAATCGCATACAGGGTGCGAGACATCTCTTGATCTCATACTCAAGACAGGGTCTTTTTCTGGATATTACTTCCTGGTCTGTACAGGTTCGGAGACGGAAAATGGACTGAGTGAAACGGAGTGTCGCCTTTGCCGAAGCACTTGACGGATACGGCCCGAAATATCGAGCACCATCTTTTTTCGGACGCCTGACAAGCTGAAAGCGCGGGAAAGTGGCGGCCGGATCGATCCGTATATTGAAGTAGGTCTTGTCATCTCTGAAATTGACGTTATAGCGAGGCCCATGCTCCTTGATCAGGTTGTTTTCCAGGATGAGAGCCTCCTTTTCTGTTTCTGTTACTATAAATTCTACATCATGGGCCTTTGCGATTAGGAACGAAATCATAGACCTTCCGTCAGTCCCACCAAGGTAGTTCTTGACACGGCTTTTCAGATCGCCGGCCTTCCCGACATAGATGACCTTGCCATCTTTTTCCTTCATGAGATAGACACCCGGCGATGCGGGTGCATTCTTTATCTTAGCAATCAACTGATCAGTCATTTAAAAATTCGATGCACCAAATACGGGATTCTTTCTTGAGTTTGACTTTGTCTACATGGAAATGGCAGAAGCCGAAAGCGATTTCAGAACAGTTCACCGTGACTCTCCGGCTACGCCGTGCCCCTCAAGAGGCAGGTCATACGGTATTTCATCTGCATGATAAATGTCATTGCGGAATTGCAGCATTCCCTCGTGGTCTACCCACACAGTCCCATAGAAAATATAGACATCAACAGGTTCGGGAAGAATGACCACCTGTCGTTTCCCCTTCCGTATCTGCGCCAATATTTTCTTTTGTGTCCACGTTTCTTTGTTTCTCAGGAGGTATGTTGCCAGTTCAATCGGCTTTTCCACACGTATGCATCCATGACTGAAATCCCTGCGGGACAATACGAAGAGATGGCGCTCAGGTGTGTCGTGGAAATATACCTCACACTCGTTGGGAAACATGAACTTTATCCTTCCCAAGGGATTTAACGGGCCAGGCTCTTGACGGAATTTGTAGCTGAGGTTACTTGCCCTTACAAGGGACCAGTTGACCCGCATCGGAGCCACTTCCTTCGCATTGTCACTCCAGTCCGTAAATACTTTCATATTTTTTTGGGCCACGTAACTGGGGTTTTTCTTTATTTGAGGCAATATCTCTTTGGTTGCGATGCTGTCCGGGACTCTCCAGAAAGGGTTTAATTCCAGGTACGTCATCTTTGCGCTCAGGATACAACTCTGCTGCTCATTTTTACCTGCTATGATGCGCATTGACATCACAGGCTGCTCATCTTCCACGACCTCCAAAGAAAAATCAGCTACATTTACGAAAATATAATCCAGTCCCATATCGCGAGAAAGCCAGCGAAGGCGATCCATGTTCAGGGCTATCTGTCGTATCCGCGTTTCCAAGGGAACGTTCATTTCTTTCAGTGTTGATTTGCCGACTCTCCCGTCATCTTTCAAGCCGTGTCTTTTTTGAAACTTTCGGACGGCCATTTCCACATAGCGATCAAAGATCACTGTGTTTTCCGGTTCCATTGGAGCGAGGTCCCCTGAGGCAATAAGCCTCCGCCTCAGTAAAGCCACCCTGTTACCGCGCGATCCCTTTAGCAGTGTGGACCCGCCGGGGACATGTGGCCACCCCCCCTTTTCGGCAATAGCTTGGTATTTTATCAAATTTTCCCTCAACTTGACGTATTTTGGAAAATGTGGCGTCAAGTCTCCAAGTGTTTTTCGCAAATCGCCGGAATCTATGGCTTCATCGAGGATTGCCTTCGGGTCCACGGATTCTTGGTTGACAACCCAATCAGGATAAATATTTCTGTGATCCACACGTCCATTAACAAGATGAGACGCATAGAGGAAAAACGCTTGTGTCACCATTAGATCAAGACCGGCAAGTTTTGTCGGATCATACGTTCCTGATTCAATTTCACTTGCAAGTAAATCGGAGAGTGCGCCTTCGATTTCATTGAGTTGGTAATCTTGCGGATTCAATCCCTCACTGAGGGCAGAGCGGATCGACTCAAGAAAATCCTCCACATCCGGAGAGGGGCCATAATCATCGCTCCAGACGGGCTGAAACCCACGCCCCTCATAGAATTGTAAGAGTAATGGCGAAACCGACTGCAACCCGTAAGGACGTGCGACTTCTGATGACGGTCCTACCATCTTGACTCTATTGCCAATACGGTTGCATACCTGATCCGACAGAGTCTCAGCATTGGAGATGTCTGAAAGCGCGAGGAGCGCAATTAAGACCAGCAACGTTATTGTGGAGATGTGCTTTTTCATATGAGCAAGATCAAATTTCTTCCCCCATTTCCAATAATATGCTTGAGAGTTCTTTAATCTTATCCCGGAGCTCCGCGGCCTTCTCAAACTCAAGATTTCTCGCGGCTTCTTTCATATCATCTTTCAACTTCCTGATCATTTCGGGCAGTTCTTCTTCTGTAGCAATAATATCCCTCTCCTTCAAGGTAACAGGGACGGTAATATAATCCGCTTCGTAGACGGAAGCAAGTATATCATTGATGCCCTTTTTGATCGACTCGGGCGTGATGTTGTGTTCTTCGTTGTAGCGCATCTGGATTTTCCTCCGCCTTTTAGTTTCTTTAAGACAGGCCTTAATCGATCCAGTCATGTTGTCGGCATACATTATCACCTGTCCCGACAGATTTCTCGCCGCCCTTCCACTCGTCTGGATCAGGGACCGTTCGGAGCGAAGAAAACCCTCTTTGTCGGCATCCAGAATAGCGACCAGGGATACCTCTGGTATATCAAGTCCTTCCCGCAGGAGGTTCACCCCTACCAAGACATCAAATTCCCCTAAACGTAGATCCCGGATGATCCTTACCCGCTCGAGGGTGTGAATATCGGAATGAAGATACTTCACCCTGACTCCCAGGGTCTCGTAGTATGCCGCAAGATTTTCTGCCATCCTTTTGGTAAGGGTGGTCACCAAGACGCGCTCGCCCTTTCCTACCCTTCCACGGATTTCGGAGAGAAGGTCATCCACTTGGTGGCTCACGGGCTTTACGATTATTTCCGGATCCGCAAGTCCTGTGGGCCTTATGATTTGCTCGACAACACGGCCCCTGGCCTTTTTCAGTTCGTACAAAGCAGGTGTCGCCGACACATATATCCTTTGATTCCTGAAGCCCTCGTATTCTGCAAACATCAATGGACGGTTATCCAAGGCGGATGGAAGGCGGAAGCCGTAATTGACCAGTGTCTCCTTGCGCGCTCTATCCCCTCTGTACATCCCGATGATTTGAGGGAGAGTGGCATGGCTCTCATCAACAATGACAAGCGCATTTTCCGGCAGGTATTCCATGAGGGTGGGCGGCGGTTGCCCCGATTTTCTGCCCGTGAGATGACGGGAGTAATTCTCGATGCCCTGGCAGTAGCCCATCTCCTCCATCATTTCTATATCGAACTTTGTGCGCTGTTCAAGCCTCTGTGTCTCAAGAAGTTTGTTTTGCGCGCGGAGTTCCCCGAGTCGCTCCTCGAGCTCTTGCTTGATGGCGGATATGGCCCTCTTAATATTATCCCTCGTCGTCACGTAGTGACTCCCGGGATAGATCGACATCTTGTGCACGGAATTCAGTTTTCTTCCTCGAAGCGGGTCTACGACAGAAACGGACTCGATGACATCCCCAAAAAATTCGACTCTGATCGCCGTCTCTTCTTCGTAGGGCGGAAATATTTCCACTACATCCCCGCGTACCCGGAATGTTCCCCGGTGAAAATCGATGTCATTGCGCTCGTACTGCATCTCTACCAGCCTTCTCAGTATGTCATCCCGGGGAAATTCCGAGCCTTCCTCCAAGAAGAGCAGCATGCCGTGATATGCTTCAGGGGATCCGAGGCCGTAAATACAGGAAACGCTGGCAACAATGATGACATCATTACGTTCTAAAAGGGAATGAGTCGCGGAATGCCTCAGCTTATCGATTTCCTCATTAATTGACGTATCTTTTTCGATATAGGTATCGGTGCTCGGTATATAGGCTTCAGGCTGATAATAGTCGTAGTAGCTCACAAAGTATTCAACGGCATTATTAGGGAACAGCAGCTTAAATTCACTGTACAGTTGGGCCGCCAGCGTTTTATTATGCACAATAACCAGGGCCGGCCTCTGAACCGCATTAATGACGTTAGCGATGGTAAATGTTTTGCCCGAACCCGTAACGCCGAGGAGCACCTGATGGAGATCCCCTTTTTCAATACCATCCGCAAGCTCCGAGATGGCTTTTATCTGGTCGCCTTTCGGTTCAAATTCGGTGACGATACGGAACTGATTCATCAAAACACCCTTTCCCGACGCATCCTTTAAAAATTTAGATGATCATAATAGACAGACTGCTTCCGTTCCTGCAAGAGAGAAATGAGGACTTTAATCCATCTCTTATCACGAAATCAGATGTGGGAAAATGATCGTGCATGGCATGACATTGCAGAAGTGATTCTTGTGCCACATATACTACCAACAGAATCTTATGATGGATAAAGACGAATCTACGAAGGTGAGGAGGTCCCTCAATTGAGGCAAGCAGGCTTCCTCAGAAACAGCCGATGACCGGGCGAGAACACTTTCTTCCTACGCAAATTGTGCATCCTTGAAGGGTGATCTGATGCGGCAATCTTTTGTCATTTCCGCACCAAAAAAGCGAGTTTTCCGTTCCGAGCGTCATGCCACTTCCAAATATATAAAGAACTTAAACGATCCAGTTGGACGCTGATATTTTGGTTCGTCGTCTTTTTTCATGATCCGCCTCATTTTTGTATTATAGTAACATTAAAGCGCTATATCAACAGTTATCAATCAGGCACCATGTCCAATTTAGCCTTGACAAACAAGTCCAGTTATGGTTAATCAACTCCCCTACTATTATTCAATGGGGCCAATGCGATGAAAAAGAACCTGACAAATTTCAGCAACACGAAAAGAAAAAGAACCCACGGCTTTCTTATCAGAATGTCTACCCGGGGAGGGAGATTGGTCCTGAGTCGCAGGCGGGCTAAGGGCAGGAAGAGGTTGACCGTTTAACGTTCGAAAAAGCGGTCCATGGAAAAGCAATTCTTTGGCAAGCAAGTTAGAATTAGCAAAAAGAGAGATTATTTGACCGTCTATCAGCAGGGGGTGCGCAGCCATTCGGAACATTTCACCATCGTCGTATGCAAAAATGAAATGGGCATTAGCAGACTGGGAATAACGGTCAGTAAAAAGGTGGGGAGCGCTGTAGAGAGAAACAGGATTAAACGTCTCGTAAGGGAGTTCTTTAGATTAAACAGTTCGAGGCTTTCTACTCCACAAGACGTCGTGATCATTGCAAAAAGAAATATAACAAAATTAGCATATCAAGATGTATGCACAGAGTTGGGAAGCCACTTAATCAAAAAAGATGTGTAAGATAACGTTTTCGCAGATTCTGGGAAAAATTCTTATTGTATCTGTCCGGTTATACCAGATATGCATATCTCCTCTTTTTACTCCATGTTGCCGTTTTTATCCATCTTGTTCCGAATACGCCGTAGATGCAATCCGGCGATACGGCCCAGTTAGAGGGTCGTTTATCGGTCTGACGCGGCTGTTTCGGTGCCACCCTCTTCACCCAGGCGGTTACGACCCAGTTAAATAAAACGCTAAATTACGGAGGTATTGAATGGACAAGAAGGCGTTTCTTGCCATAATGCTGTCAGTGGCGGTTATTCTTGTATGGCAGGCATTTTTTGTAAAAAAACCACCCCAGCAACAGCAGGAATCGGCGCGGCAGGAAACTGCAGTTAAAGAAAAACCAGCCATTAAAACAGCTGCGCCGGAACAAGTATCGCCGGTTAAGGCCAAAACGGTCCTGCCTGAACCGGCAATGGGAACGGCGAAGGATATCCCCGTGGAAACTTCTCTCTATAAAGCCGTCTTCACTACTCAAGGCGGCAGCCTGAAATCTTTTGAACTGAAGAATTACCGCAGTTCTCTCGACAAGAACTCAGAACTTGTTGAACTCGTCCAAGTTATAGACGACATGCCGAGACCTCTCACAGTCACTTTCCCCGAATCAAGTTTCGACATTAAACCTGAAAGCATATTTACATCGGACAGGTCATCGATCGATATGACGCAAAATCCTGAGAGCAGCAAACTCGTCCTAACACAGACTTATGCCGGTGAAATGAGAGAAGAAAAGATATTCACATTCTATCCTGACAAGTATGCTTTTGATTTAGAGGTGAGAATATATAACCTATCTAAAGTAGCTCTTAGTGAAAGTGCCTTTCTCTCCTGGAATCAATATGTGGATCCAAAATCACGATCGGACAGTTACGGGCATGATGGACCCATTTCTTACATTGCTAATAGCGTAGACCGTTACGAAGTCAAAAAAATTGAATCAGGCAAAGTGATCGGCCCTGATATTACCTGGGCGGGATTTGAAAGCAAATATTTCATTGCCGCCATGGTGCCTCAAAACCCAACACTAAGCAGTCTTGCTCTTTCCGTCGATCACCGAAACATGGTTTCCGTAAGCCTGAAGAGTACTCCCAATATTATTCCTCCTGGACAGGTGGTATCATTTGGCTATTCATTATATTTAGGACCTAAAGAGAATGACATCCTCAAGGCACAGGGGGTCGGCCTCGAGAATGCTATTGATTTCGGTTCGTGGATGAAGTGGCTCGCCATGCCTCTCTTGATCTTCATCAAATTTATCGCCAGCTATGTTCACAACTACGGCATAGCCATCATCATCCTGACCATACTGATAAAGATAATCTTCTGGCCACTGGGCAATAAGAGCTACAAATCCATGAAGGAGATGCAGAAACTGCAGCCGAAGATAGCCGACCTTCGAGAGAAATACAAAAACGACAAAGCAAAATTAAGTCAGGAAACGATGGCCTTGTACAAGACACACAAGGTAAACCCGCTGGGGGGATGTCTTCCCATGATCATTCAGATACCTGTCTTCTTTGGGCTCTATAGGGCCCTGATGTACTCTATTGAACTCCGCCATGCTCCTTTCTACTGGTGGATACAGGATCTGTCGGCAAAGGACCCTTACTACATTACGCCGATTATCATGGGTGCGACAATGCTCATTCAGCAAAAGATGACTCCTTCCATGGGAGACCCTATGCAGCAAAAGATTATGATGTTGATGCCAGTCGTCTTTACATTCCTGTTCGTCAGCTTTCCATCAGGTCTCGTTATCTACTGGCTCTTTCAAAACATCCTGAGTATCGGACAGCAGTACTACATTAATAAGCGAAGATAGTGAGTTGAGGTAGTCAAAATGGATTTTAGAGAAATCGAAGGCAAAACCATAGATGAGGCCATTGAAAAGGCATGCAGCGAATTTAACGTCCCGAGAGAAAAACTTAACATCGAAATCATTTCAGATGGCGCTACAGGATTCCTCGGCCTCGGTTCAAAAAAGGCAAAAATAAAAGCAAGCATCATGTCCATCGATGTGGCCATGGAGACACCGGCTACGCAATCACAAAAAGGCGCTCAAGAGAAATCATCTGCCATTTCGGGTGTGACGGAACCGGGGGGTCCCGATGATTCTATAGAGCTCCCCGCAGTGAGAGCGAAAAAAATTCTTGAAGGTATCTTGCTGAGAATGAATCTCGATTGCGTTGTAACTGTTGAGGAAACTGCTGATACGATTCTGCTGAATATAAAAGGCGACGGTAGTGGCTTGCTTATAGGTAAGAGAGGGCAGAACCTGGATGCGCTACAGTACATTGTGAACAAGGCCGTAAGTAAGTGTACAAACAATCGCAAGATGATCGTGGTGGACACGGAATCTTACAGAAAGAAACGTGAGGAGTCACTCATTACCCTGGCCGGAAAGTTGGCCGAGAAAGTAAAAAAATCGAAGAAGGCTTTGTCTGTCGGACACATGAACGCCCATGACCGCCGCGTCATCCATCTCGCCCTGCAGAATGACGAGTCATTAACTACAAAGAGTCGAGGTGAGGGTGATTTCAGAAAGATTGTTATCATGCCGGCCAAGAAAGGTTAGATTTGCCGGTACTCCAAATAAACGATAGGGTAACTCTACTTCTTCATCCTTCCTTCTCAAGTTCGAGACACATGTACTGAACCCTTGCACATCTCTCGCTTTAGGCAAGTATTGTTCTGAACCTGTCAGAAAACGTGCCTTGTAATTTCCGTTTTTGTTGAGTCCTCTTCTTCACCCGATATTTGGTTCTTTACGAGGTTATCAAAATTGGAAGACACCATAGCGGCCATAGCCACTCCTGCCGGCACGGGATCTATCGGCATAATACGGGTCAGTGGCTCCAGATGCAGGGATATAGCTTCCCTCATTTTTAGACCGTCAAACAAAACTGACAATTTCAGCAGTCATCGGCTCTATCACGGAGACATCGTTTCACCTGACACTGGCAGAGTTATTGACGAAGTTCTCATTTCATTCATGATGAAACCTCATTCTTATACGGGTGAGGACATACTGGAAATCAACTGTCATGGCAGCGCCTTTATACTGCAGTCCGTCCTTTCTTTAGTAATTGAAGCAGGTGCACGCCTTGCAGAACCGGGAGAATTCACGAAACGTGCCTTCCTGAACAACCGAATCAATCTTGCTCAGGCGGAGGCAGTTGCTGAAATCATCACGGCAAAGAGCGACAAGGCTCTTGACTTAGCTGTATCCCATCTAAAAGGCAACTTGCCTGTCAAAATTGAAACTATACGCCGTGCGATTATTGATATTCTTGCTATCCTCGAAACGTCCATCGATTTCTCGGACGATGACGTAGAGATCGGCAATCTGCCAACGGCTGCAAGAGACATCGAGGCCATCGTCGGCGAGCTCACTGAACTGGCCTTAACGTACAATGAGGGAAAGATATACAGGGATGGTATTAATGCTGTAATTATGGGCAGGCCTAATGTGGGAAAATCAAGTCTCTTAAACAGGCTTCTCGGCGAAAAAAGGGCCATTGTGACAGACATACCGGGAACAACAAGGGATTTTATCGAGGAGATAGTTCCCATAAAAGGTGTGCCTGTAAGACTCATGGATACAGCAGGAATAAGAGAACCGCAGAATGTCATAGAAGAAGAAGGCGTTAACCTGGTGTGGGAAAAGCTTTCACTGGCGGACATGGTGCTGGTCGTAGTCGACGGCAGCGAGAGCTTGACTAAACAGGACGCCGAGATCATCAAGAGCTGCAAGACGAAAAAGTTCCTCTTGTTGATTAACAAAGCCGATCTTCCTCACGTCATTGACGAGAAAGAGTTAGCAAGTCTCAATCCAGATGCCATGCCCCCCATATGGATATCAGCAAAACACGGCGATGGCATGCCAGCGCTGAAAGACGCCATCCATGGCTTAGCCTTAAGCGGTACAGATTGCCGCAATACCCTGAACATCGTATCCAACATCCGCCAGAAAGTGGCCATCGAAAAAACCAGGGACATGCTTTCAAAAGCCAGGGATAGCATACTCCAGGGACTTTCCCCTGAATTCCCTGCCTTTGATATCCGCCAGGCCCTTGAAAAGCTGGGTGAAATCGCTGGAGAAACGGTTACTGATGAGGTGCTGGAAAAGATATTCTCTATCTTCTGCATAGGCAAGTGAGCGCAAGCTGTAGGACAGTCTCATGAAGTGATCACTAAAACATTAAAAAGAGGAGGGATGGTTTTCGAACCATCCCGCTTCATTTTTTACTTCCCCTCCATTCCCTCGATAAAGGCCATCACATTCTGTCCAAGAACGGCGTGATTATACCCGCCTTCGAGGATGGCAAAACAGCCGCCGCCATTTTTCCTGCTGGCCTCTCTGACCATCCTCCCGATTTCAGTGTAATCAGACGTGGAAAGTAGCCCACCCCAGTCCTGCTCATGATTGTCAAAGCCAGCGGATACTCCTATGATATCGACCTTCTCTTCAGACAGGCGGCTCTTTACACCTGTCAGATATTCGTTCCGGTCTGATCCCGAAGGATTATAAAGCGACACATAACCCTTCCCTTCTAATATATTCATCGTCCCGTCGCCAAAGTGAAGATCAATATCCAACACGAAGGCCTTCTTAATACGGTTTTCCCGCTTTAGCTTTTCGAGGGCAATGGCCATGTTATTAAAATAGCAGAACCCCCAGGCACTATTGGCAGAGGCATGATGCCCAGGCGGCCTGATCACTGCAAAACACGGCTCCGCAAGACCGGTCTCGGCAGCTTGTATGGCACCCCCCGCTGCCAGTGCAGCAATATCATAGATGCCTTCTCTCGCCACCCTATCCATGTGAGATGGCGTATGGCAGGCGGCAATGTCCTCTTTCATGGCAGGAACCGCGTCGATAAAAGTCACCTTGTCTTTGATCGCCTTGACGATTGCCTCGATGCGGCCCGGCGCAGCTGCGGGATCGGAACAGTATATTTGATTGAAATCCTTATGATAAATGACCTTCATATCTACACCTCCTCGACAAAGTGACTCTTCAAGAAATCCAGAATCTTCAATGTATTTCTTGAGACGCGCATGCTTCTGAGTTCTACCGATGAAACCCACTTCGCTTCGAGTGCATCGTCGGCGCCCTTCGCCTCGCCGCATACATACTCAGCCATCACGTCAACAACCACATAGTGAAAGCGAATCCGCCCTTCACTATCCTCTTCAAAAAAATCAAACGAGTAGACAGGGGCTCCCGCCTTGATGGTAATGCCTGTTTCTTCCAGTATCTCCCTTTCCGCGCCCTGTTGTAAGGTCTCGCCCAATTTCAGCGAACCACCCGGAATCGCCCAAGCGCCTTTATTGGGATCGACACCCCTTTTCACGAGGAGCACCTTTCCATCTTTTATCACCACCGCTCCTACACCGCAAATGGGACGGTCCGGATATTCACGTCTTGGCATCTTGCCCTTTACACCTCTTGCATTTTCGCTCAACTCAATTGTCTTGAAGACGAAAGTCAAATTTTGCCACAATCCATGGCTCAGGGTGGTTATCAAAGACCCTTTCAATAAACGTGACATGGTTTTTTCTGTCAATCATGATAACCGAAGAGGAGCGGGTGCCATACACACGGCTTGTAATAAATATGGAAGAAAGAATCCTTTCCCACTCAAGCCCGACTCCCGTGTCCGGTAGCTCACTGTCGTCCGGTTTGGACTGGTCCCTGAGTATTTCGAAAATCTCTGCCGGCTGAGGACCATCTTCCCTCGCGAGCAAAGACCCCATAGCGTTTTTCGCCCTTTCGGTTTTGGGCCAGGGTGTATCCAGGACCCTGTTACTCAAACCATAAAGCCCCGGGGCTAACTCACACCTTTCACCACGGTTGGAGAAATAGAAGAGCCGCTTCATGTTTCCAAGGATCAAGCTGAAACCATTATATCTATCCTTCTCTGCTTCGATTTTTTCTATATACGATTCCGGTTCCTCATCACCGACAAGAAAACCCCTCACCAGCCATCCCCGAGAAGGGGCGTTGCGCCCAAAGGGGGGCCGTTCACGGTAGTTCGTCAGCATGGCAATGCTCCCTGTTTTCTTGACGCCAAGCCACGTCCCGTTCCTTTGCAGGTCTCTTCCTCCGATCACGCCCACGGCATCTTCCCACAGGGACACGGGCGCTGAAGGTCTCTCGTAAAACTCATCCCTGTTAGCTGCGATGATGAGAGGATATCTATCATGTGCTTTGTAGGATAAAACAATCAGGCACATTTCTTAAGCCGCCACCAGAGACCATTATGAGTTTCTTCATAGACAGTCATTCCCACATTCTGGAGCACCTTGTGCGACGGCACATTAGACTTCGTCGTCTCCGCAAGGACCGCGGATATGTCCCGGCGCTGAAATATCCACTCGATGCCCGCCTTAAGTGCTTCCGTCATGTATCCACGTCTCTGATACTCCGGTCTTATGGTATAGCCTATTTGAACCGTGCCGTCTTCATCAGGATGCCGCTGGAAACAGAATCCTCCTATGATTACGTTTTCCTCCCTCAATATGATCAGCACGCTTTGCCAATCGGCATACCATTGGTCCTGTTTCTTGCTTCTTATTACATCTTCGAGAGACGTCCTCATTGCCGCTTTTATTTCCCTGTCGATCTGCTCGCCCAGGATCATGCTGGCAAGCTGCAGGCCCAGTTTCTGCTCTATCTTCTGATGGTCGTCGGGACCGATGCTCTCCATGTCCAGGGGCACCAGCTTCAACCTTTTCGTCTCTATAGGGACAATTTTCGGCATGCAGCGACCTACAGTCTCCTTCTGACCTTATCCATTACCTTATCCATTACCTTTTCCATTACCTTTTCCATCACCAGACCGGCAGAATGCTGGATCACAACATCTGCAATCTCATCAAAGGACGTGGGCGTGTTATTGATGATCACCAGTCCGGCGCCCGCCTCTTTGGCATACACGGGCATGTAGGCCGCGGGGTATACAACAAGAGAGGAGCCGATGACAATCATTAGTTCACATCTCGATGCGTGAGAGGTAGCCTCTTTCAGGGTCCTCTCAGGCAGCATTTCTCCGAAGAAAACTACATCGGGCTTCAAAATCCCCTGGCAGCGCTCGCAGCCTGGTACTTCCAGCTTTGAACGGAATCTCTCTAATACATCTCCGATGAGGTAGCGCTTATCACAGCCCATGCATTTTAACCACCTCATATTGCCGTGCAGCTCATAGATCTTCTCTGGAGAGTTACCCGCCTTCTGATGTAGGTTGTCAATGTTCTGCGTAATTACACAGTTCAATTTGCCGATCTCCTCCAACTGGGCAATGGCACGGTGAGCCCTATTTGGTTCCGCATTGGCAAACAAGCCGCCTTCTAGAAGAATCTGCCATTGTTTCTTCCTCGTCTCGGGGCTTGAGAGGAATTTTTGAATGGTGAAATCCTCCGGATCGAATCTCGTCCATATCCCTCCGGGGCTACGAAAATCGGGAATGCCCGATTCCGTGCTGACCCCCGCCCCTGTAAACACGACCACATTGCCGGCACGCACTACCAGATCCGCTGCCGCAGCTATTTTTTCACTTAGGTCTTCAATACCCATGATCGTCGCCTGTTTTTTACTATATGCATAAATTTTTCATTTGCAACAGATTGCCTCTCCCGAGGGCATCCCCACCAATACTTCCGACGCCTCTAATATAACATCCGCCTGAAAAAAACAAAAGAAAAGGAGAACCAGAGGTTGACAACATAGTAACATGTCTTCTAAAATCACGGCTCAAAGTGCTTACATTTTCAAATTCCATAATATAGATTGAGGCAACTAAATTTCAGGGGAAATAGATATGTCTGGACAGAATTTAAAAGCGGGAGTGTCCCTTTTCATATTTTTCTTTTTTTTGATCGGGATAATGGAACTGGATGCATTTGCCAGGGCGGGAGGCGGCATGTCATCTGGAAGCCGCGGGTCCCGGTCATTCAGCTCTCCCAGTCAACCCTATTCGGCACCGTCGCAGACCAGTCCGTCAACAGCTCCATCTCAACCGATGGGCCCTCAAATGCCGCTCCAACAGCCCAGCATTTGGAGAAGTATCGCCATGGGCATGGCAGGCGGTTTTCTGGGCAGCCTGCTTTTCGGCGGGTTGAGCCACGGCATGGGAATGGACGGTTTTGGCGGAAGCGGCATCGGCCTTTTGGATATCATCTTTATCGGCGGTTTGCTTTACATCCTTTTCATGTTTATGAGGAGGCGGAAGGCGGCGGAATCGGCAGCTGGTTACTATTACCAGACAGGGCCTTCCACATCAACAGGACAGCAGACGGGATTTGCTGACGCTTCCCCCGATCCGGCGTATGCGGAAGAACACGTACAGACAGGACTCCGCCACATCCAGCAGATGGACCCTTCTTTCGATGAAGCAAAGTGTGGAGATCTATGCATGGACAATTTCTTCAAGATTCAGGGCGCATGGATCAACCGGGACATGGCGGTTGTCAAGAATATTCTGACGGACGAGATGTTCGAGATCCTGCAGGGGGATGCAAACAAGTTGAAGGCGGATAAAAAGATCAACAAGCTCGATAACATTGCTGTTAGGTCTGTGCAGATCACGGAGGCATGGCAGGAACGTGGAATGGACTTTATAACGGTCAGATTCCTTGCCAGCCTCCTCGACTATACGGTAAGTGAAAGCGGAGAACTGCTATCCGGCAGCAAGACGGAGCCGGTGAAATTCGAAGAATACTGGACGTTCACGAGGCCTATAGGAAACAACACCTGGCAGCTATCTGCCATTAATCAGGCCGACTGAAGTATCAAGTTCTCCGGCATGACTCACGACCTTACCGCGCCAAGATGTCTTCTGCCCACTCATCTTCGCCTGGTCAAGTGAGGGCATCTGAACCTGCATGCGATTGAATCGCCGCGAGAGTGTTTCTTCAACCTTAGAAAGAAATTACCTAGATGGAATATGTCGTAGTCTGCTCGGTCGCGTTAGTCGTATCCGCCACAACACTTTTTTCAGGGTTTGGCCTGGGCACAGTATTGATGCCCGCTTTCGCACTCTTTTTCCCCGTCCAAGTTGCAATAGCAGCAACCGCTGTAGTTCACCTAGCTAACAATATATTCACGGCATTTCTGGTGGGAAAGAAGGCCGACTGGGAGGCCGTGTTCAAGTTTGCTCTGCCTGGCGCTTTAGCCGCCGTGGCAGGCGCTGCCACTCTGACGCTTTTCGCAGGAATGCATCCCATTGCATCATACGCCATCGGTGACAAGACGCATGAAATATCCACGCTGAAGCTGGCAATCGGGGTTGCCATTCTCGTTTTTTCCTTGGTGGAATTTCTGCCGAGTTTTCAGGAGCTCTCCTTTGATCGCAGGTATCTCCCCATAGGAGGCATAGTTTCAGGCTTCTTCGGGGGCCTATCAGGTCACCAGGGCGCATTCCGAAGCGCCTTCCTGGTAAAGACAGGCATGGATCCGGAGGCATTCGTCGGCACGGGGACAGTGGCATCGGTAATCATCGACGTCACACGATTATTTGTCTATGGCATCAGCTTCCATCTAACACAGGTCAAAGGTATCAGTACCGCCATGGGTAGTCTTCTTATAGCAGCCATTCTGTCTGCATTTCTGGGCGCTTTTATCGGGAGCCGGATGCTGAAAAAGGTTACCCTGAAGACGGTCCAACTGATAGTCGGAATCATGCTGGCGGTTGTCAGCCTGGGAATGATGACCGGACTTCTTTGAGAAAGACATGAGGCATGGCGACAGTTTAAAAGCATGGAAAACAAGATTTGTAACTCTGCCATTATCAGGCCCCGGCGAAGGCAATAGATACATTGGATGTTGCGTCTGTCGCCGACAGCGTCGGCTATGTCTATTTGATGAGACCAGGCAAATAATCAACACTGTATATTTAAAAAAGATACGCTACCTTGAAAACGTGAAGATACGATTCAGGGGGGAAAGAAAGACCTCACTTGAGTCTCGGGTCAAGAGAATCGCGTATACCCTCCCCCAGCAAATTGTAGCCTAGGACAGTAATCAGGATCGCCAAACCCGGATACAGGGAGAGCCACCAAGCGATATCAATATTGTCTTTGCCGGCGGTCAGTATGTTCCCCCAGCTAGGCGTTGGCGGTTGTACACCAATACCCAAGAAACTAAGGGCCGACTCCGTGAGTATGGCCCCGGCGACGCCCAGTGTCGCAGCGACCAAGACGGATGCCATGGCATTGGGTAGAATGTGGACAAAAATGATCCTGAAATCGCTGGCACCAATTGCCCTGGCAGCGAGCACAAAATCCCTCTCTTTTAGAGATGTGAAATCCGCCCTTACGAGCCGCGTTATTCCCATCCAGCCTGTCAGGCCGATAATGATCATT
>Ga0335081_10005565_pt1 | contig 19941 bp, 13 predicted proteins | sample Lox_Sample_35_FD_206713 | JGI IMG/M metagenome (GOLD analysis project Ga0335081, IMG submission 206713) | Soil microbial communities from Loxahatchee National Wildlife Refuge, Florida, United States - Lox_Sample_3.5 | ecosystem: Environmental > Terrestrial > Soil > Wetlands | place: USA... | reverse complement strand
CCAGCATGCGGTCGCGCTTGTCGTCCTGGGGACGGGACTCCTGGAAGTACGAGCGCAGGCGCTGGCGCAGGGATTTGGCCTTGCCCACGTAAACGGCCTTGCCGGCCTCGTCCTTGAAGATGTAAACCCCGGGTCCGGGAGCCGCCGCGTCCGCCCTTTCGCGCAAGGTCATGGCTTGAGAAGCCTCAACTCGATTATCCGCGCCCGCGCCGCATTTTCCAACCGCCGCACCGCACGGTGGTGCCCGCCCGCCGGGCCGTCAAAATCTGCCCTTCAGCCTTGCGATGCAACCCCTTGGAGCAGCGCCTCAAAAAAAGCTTGACGCCGGTCGTCGGGAGGGTTACTTTGTAGTGGATACCTTCGGATGGTAACATCGGAGGCGCTCAATGCTAGTCGCACAGCGCAGCGATGATCGCCGGTGGGACCGGGTTCCGGTGGAAATCCCCGTCGAATTGTTTCACACTCCAGAGCGCGACGGCCGCGCCGCTCTGGCCCTCGATCTTTCCTGGAACGGAGCCCGCATTCAAGGCCGCAGCCTGCCCTTGAAGCACGGCGAGCGCGTCGACGTGGTGCTGCAAGGCGGGGAGGGATGGGACCGGCGGGCGGCTCGCGTGATCTGGGTGGAGCACAGCGGCCCGGAGCAGCGCATGGAAGCCGGATTGGAATTCCTGCAACCGGTCATCGATCCGGACTAGACCTGCGCCCCGAACGCCCGGGCGCATGGCGGCGGCAAGCCCGCACCGCTACTGATCGTGGATCGTCTGCATTTCCTTCACTTCAAACTGGCGTGTGCCATTGGGCGTGGCCACCATGATGGTGTCGCCCACCTTCTTGCCCATCAAGCCCCGCCCGATAGGTGAGGTGGTTGAGATCAGTCCCTTGGCAAAATCGGCTTCTTCAGTGGTTACCAGCCGGTAGTGGACCTCCGCGTCGCGGTCGACGTCGTAAAGCACCACCCGCGACCCGAATGCAATGCGGTCCCTGGGGATGTTCGCCATGTTCACCAGCGACAGATCGGCCAGGCGCTTTCTGAGCTGGGCCAGGCGCGCGTTCACAATCTCCTGGCGCTGCTTGGCCATGATGTACTCTGCGTTTTCGCTGAGGTCGCCGAGCGCACGCGCGCGCTTCAATTCGGCAGGGAGCTCATGATTAATCTCGTGCTCCAGAACCTGGATCTCGTCCTGCAGTTTCTTCACGATAGAATTAGACATAGAATGGCGGTCCTCGTTTTCGAAATGAGGCCGGCCTGAGGCCCGTACTCAACAAGGCAGGGACAGTATAAGAAAGTGTAAAATGCGGCGCAACTCCAAGCTCCTGGCGGGATGGCGCAGGTTCGTCGTGTCGCCGAGTGGGCCTTATACCCCGCCGCCGGCGCGCTCCGAACCTGTCGAAGCAAGCGCGCCGGACCACCGCTCGCCGTTCGACGATGCGCGCGCCAACACCTACGCCCGCCAGCCGGGCTTGAATCAGACCGAGAGGCGCGCGGACATACCGCGACCGAACGCCCGAACGAAACTGGTCTTGACAAAGTGCGAACGGCGGCTTGCGGTGGCCCCAGGGCAGCCGACCGCGGCTCGATCTAACCCACGCATTTTCCGTAGCTTGAAGCCACAAGACCGCAACCGCGGATCAATGATAGACCGGCTGGACTGACTATACAATTGGCTCAACACACTCCTCTTGGGCTACCTCGCCCATCCGGGCCCGGCGAAGCCCAAGGTGCTGGCTAAACTCCTAGGCTGCCGTGGGGCCGGATCGGCTCCATGCCCAGCCCCGGCCACCAGGCCGCCGGCGGGTTCGAAGCGAGCGCCACACCAGCTCAAACATGCTCGCGGAGCAACGGCAAATCAAAGGGACTCGTTGACTCTTCGCCGGCTCGTCCCCGAACAAACTTTCACCAACTTACTGCCGAGAATGAACAGAAATCAGCTAGCGAGTTTTCGATAGATTACACATAATTCCAAAAATGGGAAGTGTAGTGAAATTGGACATTCGAGGCCCGAAAAGGCCCATTTGGGGGCATCATACGAGCAAGTTTTGCAACACATCGTGCAGTTAGCAACTTGGAAGCCGCGCGTGCGACACCTACATTAGAGGACCAGCACCCAGCCGCCCGATCGAGATCCCAACCTCGGCTCTTCCGGCACTCGCGGCCAGCCTCTACGTGACACCCATTGGCTGGAGGACGAACGGAAAGAAATGCTGATCGGGATCCGAGCGGCGGACTTTACGGTGTGCCATGCGTCGGTCGGTCGCTGCGGAATGCTAAGATGATCGTCGCCGCTCGTTCCCCGGTCGCCGGACGCGTGCTGGTTACGGACCTCCGGGCCTTCCGGCCCGTCAACGATCTGACGAACGCCGGCTGACCCTTTGCGTAGAATAACGGCTCATCGTTTTCAGCGGCGTCGTGGCGGATCGGAATAGCCGCAGAGTCTTCTGGGGTGCGAACCGATGAAACGAATCACAGCCAAGCCCGCGTCGCAGGAATCGCCCGCCAGGCAATTGGCGGGGTTCATCGCCAAGTTTGATCCGGCGATCGCGGCCCACGTGCGCGCGGCGCGCGCCGCGCTTCGGAAGCGACTGCCCACGGCGGTCGAGTTGGTGTACGACAACTACAACGCCCTCGCCATCGGATTCGGCTCCACCGAACGGGTGGCCGACGTCATCGTGTCGCTGGCGGTCTATGCCAGGGGCGTGAATCTTTACTTCATGTACGGGGCCAAGCTTCCCGACCCCGAGAGGCTGCTCGAAGGCGCCGGCAACCAGGGCCGGTTCATCCGGCTCGAACGCGTCGCTCAACTCCACCAGCCCGCGGTGGCGGCGCTGCTGCGCGCGGCCATCGAGCCCGGCACGACGCCCTTGCCCGCCAGCGGCCGGGGCTACCCCTTGATCAAGTCGGTCTCCGCCAAGCAGCGCCCGCGGCGGCCGGCATCCCAATAGCAGCCTCACGCGCCGAGGAAACCGCGACCGGGCCGTTCCGCAAGCGCCTCTCACGCGCTTCGCTCTCCTTCGAGTAACAACTTCGTTTATCATGCTGTGGGCTTTCGAGCGAGATTTCGCCGGCCCCCAAAAGGGAGTTTTCATGCCGCCCTTCGTACTCGCGCTACTGTTGCTCGGTCCCGCCGCCGCACCACAAGCAGCGCCGGCTGCGAGACGCGAAGAGGTCACCATCTCGCAGCGGCGGCTCACGACGCGGCCCATCAACGCCATGCAGCAAGGGCAGTTCATCGAGATCCTCTGCAACCTGATTCCTTCCATCATCGCGCAGCAGGTGGTTTCGACGAGCTTCGAGGAGGCGCCGCCGTGCCGTGTGGCCTACAAGGCGCAGATCGACGAGCCTCACCGGCCCTGGTACCCGGACGGCGCCGTCGAGGTGGCGCAGTATTCCTTCGACACGGCGAATCCCTACCACGGCGCCCGCGCCCAGAAAATCGAGATCCCGGTGCAGCATGCACGCGCCGGCATCTCGCAGGATGGGTTCTATTTGAAACAAGGCGTCACCTACAAGCTGCGGCTCCACATGCGAAGCGACCGCGGCGTTCAAGTGCGCGCCAGCCTGCACGGCGGGGGCGGCGTGATTGCGGGACCGTTGGCGCTCGGCCGGGCCGGCCAAGCGTGGACCGCGGCGGAGGCGGAGCTGCGCGCGAGCCGCACCCTGGATAACGCGACCCTGACCCTCGATTTCGAGGGTCCCGGCGCGGTGTGGCTGGACCGCGTTTACCTCATCGGCTCGGACGCGGTTCTCGGCATCTGGCGTCCCGACGTGGTGGCGGCGCTCGCCGCCCTGCACCCCGGGGCGATTCGCTTCGGCGGCAGCACGATTGAAGACTACAACTGGGAAGGCGGTGTCGGCCCGTGGGACCAGCGCCCGCCGTTTACCACGGTCTGGGGCGGCCTCGAAGAGAACTTCGTGGGCCTCGACGAATTCGTGCAGCTCTGCAAGCGCGTGGGCGCCGAGCCCCTCATCTGTGTGCGATGGACGGGCAGGAAGCCCGAAGACGCGGCGGCCGAGGTGGAGTATTGCAACGGCAGCCCAGAGACGCCCTGGGGCGCTCGACGGGCGAAGAACGGCCATCCCGAGCCCTACGGTGTGAAGTACTGGCAAATCGGGAACGAAGTGGACGTGCCAGCCTATAACACCACGGTGCGGTCGTTCGCCGAGGCGATGAAAAAGGCCGACCCTTCCATCAAGCTGCTCTCGTCCTTCCCCACCCCAAGCCTGCTGGCGGCGGCCGGCACCGCCTTCGACTACCTCGCGCCGCACCACTATGAAATCGACGACCTGGCCCACGAAGACCGGAGCTTCAAGAACCTGCAGAACTGGATCGCGCGCGCAGGTGGCGGCAGAGACATTCGCGTGGCGGTGACCGAGTGGAACACGACGGCGGGCGATTTCGGCCTGCGTCGAGGCATGCTCCAAACGCTGGGCAACGCGCTGAGCGCGGCGCGTTACCTCAACCTGCTGCAGCGCTACGCGGACCTGGTGGAGATTGCGAATCGTTCGAACTTCGCCGACAGCTTCGGCTCCGGGTTCGTGCTGACGGGTCCGGGCTGGATCTATGAGTCACCCGCGTATTACGCGCAGAAACTCTACGCGAGAGCCGCGGGGAGCTATCCCCTGGCGGTGGAGCGCTCGTCGCCGCAGGCCTGGCCGCAGCAGCAGCCCGACCTCAGTGCCACCCTGAGCGCGGACGGCGCGAGGCTGCGCATCTACTCCGTGAACGCGACGCCGCAGACGATGACGAACCGCTTCCGCCTGGAGGGCTTCCCGGCGGCGGTGGTGGGCGGCACCGTTTACACCCTGGAAGATCGCGAACACGGCTTGACGGCGGAGGTGATGAACAGCCGCGACGACCCCGAGCGCGTGTCGCTCGGCAGCCGGCCGGCGCACCTGCGCGGCACCGAGTTCGAGTTTACGTTCAGGCCCCTCACCGTCACCTTGCTCGAACTTCGCCTCGCCCGCTGACGACGGAGTTCTGCCAGCGCGGCTGAAGGTTGCGGTCGTCGGGCTCCCGCTATTCGCCTCGGCGGGTAACGCGACTTTTTCCCTCCTGCAGTGTTTAGCTTCAGGGGGCCCGATCCTCGCCTTGCGGGGTCCAGCACGACATGACTCCTAACCTGCACTTGAAGTCTGCGGCGAAGGCTGCCCTCGAAAGGATCGTGGCCGGCCTGCCGGGCGCGGGTTGCATCCTCTTGTTGTGGGCCGCCATCGCCACCTCCTGCGGAGGCGGCAGCAGCTCAACTCCTCCACCGCCCGGCAAGGGCGCGCCGTCCGCAAATCTTTCGGCAACCGTCGTAACCTTCGTAACTCAGAAGGTGGGCACCACCAGCGCCGCGAGCGACGTGATTCTAACCAACTCCGGCACCGCCGCGCTCAACGTTTCGGCGATCAGCCTCAGCGGAGCGAACCTGGCGGAGTTCGCCGAGACCAACGACTGCGCGGGGTCGGTGGCCGCATCCTCCAGTTGCACCATCGGCGTCACCTTCAGGCCCTCGGCGGAAGGTAAGCGCACCGCCACGCTGAGCATCAAGGACAACGCTCCCGGCAGCCCCCAAAGCGTTGCGCTGGCCGGCACGGGAGGGACGGGGATCAATCCAGACCCACTGGGCACTGTGATCAGCAGCCAAACCACCGCCTGCTCGGGAGGCCTCGCCGGAGACTGTACGCAGTTGACGATCGCCTGCCCCGACGTGGCGAACATCACGCCCACCCTCAAGGTTATCCATCCGTCGGGAGCCTCCGCCGGCACGATCATGTTCATCGTAGGCGGCGGCGGCGTGGGCTTTTATGACAAGTCGTTCGCCTTCGGCTCCGATACGGTCAACAAGGTTTTGGCGGCGGGATTCACCGCGGTCGAGATCGACTTCGCCGGGCCCTCGGCCGGCTGGCTTACGGGGCCCGGCGGCCCCCGCAAGCTGGCCTGCCGTTTTGCCACCGCCGCCTTGTGGGTGCACGACCACGTCCGCACCGGCGGCACGCCCTTCTGCGCCACCGGAAATAGCGCCGGGTCAGGGGCGATCGCGTACGGCCTAGCGCATTTCGGCCTGGGCGGAATCTTCGACATGGTCGAACCCACCAGCGGTCCGCCCATGGGCCGGCTCGACATCGGCTGCGTCTGCGCGGGCGCCAAGATGGCGGGGCCCTGCGGCACTACCCTGCTGACTACGTGCATCGGGCTGAGCGACGCCCAGGCCTACATCGATCCCGCCTACGGCAGTCCCATCTGCTCAAACGCCGTGACCACTCACGACACCACCAACGAGGCGTTGTTCCTCAACGACAGCGTGGCCTCACCCGACGCCACCTACGCTTATCCCACCACGGATGTGCACGCGCTCTACGGCGGAATGGATCTCACCGCGTCGGTCCCGCTCGGACTGGATTGGGTGAACTTGATTTCAACGCAGAAGGAAATCGAATGCGTGATGAGCGCGGCGCATTCGATGCCCGACAACCAGACGGCCGCGGACAAGATCGGCAGCGACCTGGCGTCGAGTTGTAAGGCGCAATAGAGCCGCTCCTCGCCGGGAGTCCGGGAGCCTGCCCGGGCCCCCTAGGTGGCGCGCGGGGCCCGCGACGACGCGGCCGCGACTTCCGGGGAAAGCGCCCGGCACGTCGCCTTGAGCGTATTGATCAGCGATTCCCTGGGGAGCTTCCCGATGATCGGTTCGATAATCCAGGCGAGGCCCTTCGGGATGTCGCGCGAGAGCGAAATCGCCCGGCACTCAAGATAGACCCCGCCGTCACGCTCCTCAAATCGCCAATAAGAATAGAGGCGCCACAAGTAGCCGTAACCCGCATCGGGCGGCAGCGCTTTCTCGCCCGGCTTTCCGGCGTCTTCAACCTCGGCAATCCGCGTGGTGTAGGAGCGGCAAGACCAACGTGTGCCACCGCAGTCGGCATAGTGCACGTCGTGGTCGGTGTCGAGCACGACCGTGATGATCTTTTTCTTGAGCAGGCGCAGGAAGATTTTGAAGTCGTCGCCGCTGCGGCTGATGAGTTTGGAATCGATCACCTCAGGCTTGTAAACATCCTTGTGGTGGTCGTAGTCCTGGAGCAGCGCCAGGGTTGCGGCCACCGTTGTCCCGGCGGCATACGCGGCTCCAATCCAATCGTGGATCAAACCGTCGGGCACTTTGACGGGCTCTTTGCCCAACCAGCGCTCGGCCACGATCTTCCCCTGGCGGACCTGTTCGGCCCGCGCCGCGCTCGCCTCCGACCATAAAAAGGGCCCGCTGCCGTGCAGCGTGAGATCCATGGCGGCTTCGGCTTCGCGGACGTAGGCCTCAAACGCCTCCACGGTCGGCGGCTTCAACTGCGCCACGCTTACAGCTTGTGACATGGGTATGCGCCCTGCTCATAATCGTGAGCGTCGAAGTTTGCTTCTGTCAAGCGGGCTTCGGCGGCGTGCGGCAAGACGCGAACCTGCGAGTCAGGATCGCCCTGCTCGGCAGCGAGATCGCATTACGGCAGAATCATGGGCGAGCAGCAGGGCTTCTCGACGGGTTTGAACTCCATCAACTCCACGCGGGTCAGGTTGGGGTCGTAGAGGTTGGCCTGCCATTTGCCGTCGCGGCCGATTTGCGGTTTTTCGCCCCGGTAGCCGCGTTCGGTCACCGTACGATAACCCGCCGCCACGCTCGTGACGCCGAGCGAGAAGTGGTGCATCACGCCCAGGGTGCGGGGCGAAGGGTTGTGCGCGTTCAGCATGTACTCCAGCCAGTCCGTGCCCTCGGGCACGCGCATATCCACCCAATCCGTGCGGGTATCGGTCATGCCGCCGTACCACATGAGTTTGAATCCCAGAATGTCCTGGTAGAAGGCGTCGGCCGTGGCGCGGTCGTGTACGGTGACACCCACGTGATTCATGTGATCGGAGACGCGGCTGGCGGGCAGAAACTTGCCGAAGTTGCGGCTGTGCAGCGAGCCCGGCAGGTATTGCACAAACTCCACGGTGTGGCCGTCGGGGTCAGTTACTTCAAAGCTCAGGTTGCCATCGAGGCCGGGCTTCAGCGTTTCGGGCACCTTGACGCCTCGGCTCGTCAGGTAGCCGCGCAGTTGGCGCGCGTCGGTGGTCTCGAAAGCGATGTGCGACAGCCTGTCCTCGCTGGGGCTTTTGAGGCCGGGGAAAATTTCGACGTACTGGTGGTCGTTCACCTTGAAGTACGTCAGCATCAGCCCGCCCGCGGGCTTATCGAGGCTGAAGGGCTCCGCGAGACCCAGCACGTGGCCGTAGAATTCGCGCGCCGCGGCCAGGTTGTCCGTCTTCAGCCCGATGTGGGCCACGCCCACGATGGGCGGCCGCTCCACCGAAGCCGCCCGGCCAGATGCGCGAACACCCAGAACAAAAACGAGCAGCACCCCGGAAGCGAGCGCGAATAACAGTGCAGAGGAGAATCGGAAGCCGAAATTCTTCATGTCCGGAATTCTCCTGCCACGCTCCAGTCCTGTCAAGGACGAGCGCCAACCAAGATTCCCATGCTCAACCGGCACGCAGTCCGGCCACAGAGTACCGGGCGGAGGGTTGGAGGCGCGGGGCGGAATCGAACCGCCGATAAAGGTTTTGCAGACCCTTGCCTTACCACTTGGCGACCGCGCCTCGGGTCCTTCAGAGCCGGCCTTACGCGCCCTTGGCGATGGGCGCGTCCACCAGGTTGCCCCACTCCGTCCAGCTTCCGTCGTAGTTGCGCGCGCTGGAGAAGCCGAGCAGATACCTCAGCACGAACCAGGTGTGCGAGCTGCGCTCGCCGATGCGGCAGTAGGCGATGGTCTCGCCGCCCGGATTGACGCCCTGGTAGAGCTGCGCCAGCTCGTCGTAAGACTTGAAGGTGCCGTCTTCATTGGCCGCCTTCCCCCAGGGTATGTTGAGCGCGCCCGGAATGTGGCCGCCGCGCTGGGCGGTCTCGCTCATGCCCGGAGGCGCAATCACCTTGCCGGTGAACTCGTCGGGCGAGCGCACGTCCACCAGGCTTACGTTCCGGGTGTCGAGCGCGTTGAATACGCGGTCGCGGCGCGCGCGCACCGCTTCGTCGGGCCCGCTCGCCTGGTACGTAGCGGGCGAGAAGCTGGGAACGTCGGTGGTGAAGGGCCGGCCCTCGAGCTCCCACTTCTTGCGGCCGCCGTTCATCAGGCGCGCGTCCGGGTGGCCGAAATACTTGAGCTGCCACAGGGCGTAAGCCGCGAACCAGTTGTTGTTGTCGCCGTAAAGCACCACGGTGGTGTCGCGCGCGATGCCCGACCGGCTGGCCAGCTCCTCGAATTGCTCCTTGCCGAGCAGGTCGCGCCGCACGTTGTCCTGGAGCTGCGAGGTCCAGTTCCAGGCGACGGCGTTGCTGACGTGCCCTTTGTCGTAGGCGGAGGTGTCGACGTCCACTTCCACCAAGCGCACTTTGGGATCGTGGGTGTGCGCCGCCACCCAGTCGGTGCTCACCAAAACTTCGGGATTTTTGTAGTCACCCATAATCAACCTCCTTCGATCGCTGATTTGAAATATGAAGTGCCTGACGAATGAAAGCTAAAAAAGCGCGGGCTTCAACAACAGCCCATAACGGTGGAGGATCTTTTGACGACGCCGATCTCGGCGAACGCTGCGGAAATCATGCCCTTTACTATGCCATGGGCGGAGGGGCAGGCGCAACCCGGACGCGTCCGGCGATGTTAGAATGGGCCGGGCGGCAGCACGACCCCGCCGCAGTCGAACGGCACGCGACCTATGACCGCCCCCAACCCGCTTCGCTATCTCGATGACCGATGGGACGACGGCCTGGCCGGCGCGCTCGACGAGCCCGAACTGCTTCGTTACCGCTCGAATCTTCTAGGCTCGGACCTGCGCATCACCAACTTCGGCGGCGGCAACACCAGCGCCAAAATCGCCCTGCCCGACCCGCTCGACGGCAGCGAACGCCGCGTGCTGTCGGTGAAAGGGAGTGGCGGGGACCTCGGCAGCATCAAGACGGGCGGCTTCGCCACGCTCTATCTCGACAAGGTGCTCGCCCTTGCGGATCGCTACCGCGGCGTGGATCACGAAGACGAGATGGTGGAGATGTACCCGCTGTGCGCCTTCGGCCGCAGCGTCGTGGCCGCCTCCATCGACACTCCTTTGCACGCCTTCCTTCCCTTCGCGCACGTGGACCACCTGCACCCCGACTGGGGCATCGCGCTGGCGGCGGCCGCCAACGGCCGCGAGAAGATGGAAGAATTCAATCGTCTTTTTGCGCGCCGCCTGGTGTGGGTGGCCTGGCAGCGCCCTGGGTTCGAGCTGGCCATGATGCTGCGCGGCGCGGTAGCCGCGCATCCGGGGTGCGACGGCGTGGTGCTGGGCGGGCACGGCCTGTTCTCCTGGGGCGGCACTTCGCGGGCGTGCTACGCCAACACCCTCGCGCTGATCGACCAGCTCGGCCAGTTCGTGCTGGGCCACGTGGAGCGCCGGGGCGCGGCGATCTTCGGCGGCCCGCGCTACAGCGCCCGCGCCGGCCGTCGCGAGCTGGCGCTGGAGGTTCTGCCGCACCTGCGCGGGCGGGTTTCGGCCCACCAGCGGCTGATTGCGACCTTCAGCGACGCGCCCGACGTGCTGCGCTTCGTGAATTCCGCCGAGGCCGGCGCCCTGGCGCATCTCGGCACGAGCTGCCCCGACCATTTCGTGCGCACCAAGATTCGTCCCCTGTTTGTGCCCTGGGACCCCGGCAACGCCGGAAACGGCCGCGACGCCCTGTGCGCGCAGATCGATGGCGCTCTCGACGTCTATCGACGTGAGTATCGCGCCTACTACGAGTCGCTGGCCCGGCAGGACTCCCCCGCCATGCGCGATCCCAATCCCACCGTGGTGCTGGTGCCGGGCGTGGGGATGTTCAGCTTCGGCAAGAACAAGACGGAGTCGCGCATCACGGGCGAGTTTTACGTGAACGCCATCCACGTGATGGAGGGCGCGACGTCGCTGGGCGACGGTACCGGCGGCGCCGCTCCATCCGGCGAGCTGCCGCAGGCCGGCGCGGCCGCGCCCGCCTCAGCCTTCAAGGTGCATTCCAATTACGTGGCGCTGCCGGAGCGGGAGGCCTTTGGCATCGAATACTGGCGGCTGGAAGAGGCCAAGCTCAAGCGCCAGCCTGCGGAAAAGGCGTTCAGCCGCCGGGTGGTGATGGTAGTAGGTGGAGCGAGCGGCATTGGCCGGGAGACGGCTCTGTTGGCGGCGGAGCGCGGAGCCCACGTGATGGTGGCGGACCGCAACCTCGAAGAAGCCGAAAAAGTGGCGGCGCTGGCTGGGGCGACGGCGGGCGCCGAGGCGGCCGGCGCGGCGGCGCTCGACATTCGCCATCGCGAGTCCATCCGCCAGGCGCTCGATGCCGTGGTGGCGCGCTTTGGCGGCCTCGACGTGCTGGTGAATACCGCCGCGGTTTTCCCCACCCCCGTCGAGGGCCGCGTCGCCGACGAGCAGTGGGCTATGGCGCTCGAGCTCAACGTGACGGCGAATTACCTGCTGGTGGACGAGGCCCGGCGTATTTTCGAGGCGCAGGACCTGGAAGCCGCCGTGGTGCTCACCAGCTCCGCCAACGCCGTGGTGACGAAGCGGGGCAGCGAGGCCTACGACGTGAGCAAGGCCGCCGTAAACCACCTCGTGCGCGAGCTCGCGCTCCAGCTTGCGCCCAGGGTGCGGGTGAACGCCATCAGCCCCGCCACCGTGGTGAAGGGCTCCACCATGTTCCCGCGCGATCGCGTGATGGCATCGCTCGAGAAATACGGCCTTCCCGTGGATGACGAGGCCGGCGACGACCAACTCCGTGCGCAGCTCGCCGATTTTTACGCCCAACGCACCCTGACCCGGCAATCGATCGATCCGCGCGATTGCGCCGAGGCCATCCTGTTTCTCGCCGGCCCCGAGTCGCGCTGCACCACGGGCCACCTGATCCCGGTGGACGGCGGTCTCCCGGAGGCCTTCCTGCGATGAGTCCCAAGGTCATTGCGCCGCCGCCCGCCGACGCCCTGGAGCGGCTGAAAGAACTGACGGCGGAGCTCGCCGGAGAGCCGGCCGCGGCACCCGAAGCGCAGCCCCTGGGCCGCCATTCGGCGGATCAGCGCGCGCTGGTGGCCGTCGATCTTGGGGCTGAGAGTTGCCGTGTCTCGCTGCTGCGCTGGTTCGACGGCACGCCCAGGATCGAGCTCGTCCACCGGTTTCCCAACGGCCCCATGGAGCTGTCCAGCGGCCTTCGTTGGGACCTGGCGGGCATCTGGCAGGGAGTCGAAGAGGGGTTGCGGCGCTGCGCGGACATCGTGCAGACAGGCACCGGTAAGAGGAGCAGCGCCGGCATCGCCTCGATCGCCGTGGATGGCTGGGCGGTGGACTACGTGCGCCTTGGCGCCGGCGGCCAGCCTTTGGGCGATCCTTACTGCTATCGCGATCCGCGCACGATTGCGGCGGAGAACGAAGTGCTGGCGCGCACCTCCGCCGAGCGACTCTACGCGGTCACCGGAATCCAGCAACTGCGCATCAACACCCTGTACCAGCTCTACGCCGACGGCCTGGCGGGCGTCCCCGCCAGCGCCCCGTGGGTGAACCTTCCCGAGTATATCCTTCACCGGCTCGGCGGACGCCGCATCTCCGAGTACACGAACGCCACCCACACCCAGCTTGTCGATCTGAAAAAGCGCGCTTGGAGCGAGGAGGTGTTCGAGGCCGCCGGACTCGACCTCGCGGCCGCGCCCGAGCTGGTGCCGCCTGGGACCAACCTCGGATTCTTGAAGGGTCCGCTCGCTGCGCTCCGGGCACTTCGCACGGCGCAGTTGATCGCCCCGGCGTGCCACGACACCGCCTCGGCCATCGCGGGCATTCCGGCCAGCGGCTCCGGCTGGGCCTACATCAGCTCCGGCACCTGGTCGCTGGTGGGCACGCTGCTCGACGAGGCGTGCACGTCAGCCGAGGCGCGCCGCCAGAACTTCACAAACGAGGGCGGGGTAGGCGGCCAAGTCTGCTTTCTCAAGAACGTAAACGGCATGTGGCTGCTGCAGCAGTGCCTGGCCTCCTGGCAGGCTGCAGGCCGCGGCTGGACCCTCCCGGAGTTGATCGCGCTGGCGGAGAGGCTGCCGGCGCCCGAGACCCTGCTGGACGTGGACGACCCCGACCTGCTGCTGCCCGGAAACATGCCGGCGCGCATCAACGCCCAGCGCCAACGAGCGGGCCTGCCTCCGTGCGGGGAGGCTCCGGACGCGGCGCCCGCCATGGCCAACCTGATCTTCCACAGCCTGGCGGCCCGCTACGCCGAGGTGCTGAAGGACGTCGCCGCCATCACTGGCAAGCAGTTCGAGCGCCTTTACATCGCCGGCGGCGGCAGCCGGAACGCGTTTCTGAATGAACTCAGCGCGGAGCGCACCGGCCTCGAAGTGCGCTGCGCGGCGGTGGAGAGCTCGACGCTCGGCAACTTTGCGATCCAGCTCGCGTCCCTCCAGGGAGCTTACGACCGGGAGCTCGGCGTGCAGGCCGCCGCGGTGGCGCACTGGGCGGCCGTTCTGACGGAAGCCAGCGGCGGATAAGCCTGGCCGCAGCGGCATTGGCGTTACAGCGGTGGTCCAATCCGGACGGGGTAGTAGAATGGGGCGCAGACTTCGCTCACGCGGGGCAACCCCGCCGGATGGCAAGTCCCCAACGAAGGAGCATGACGTTATGAGTTCCGACGTGCAGCAGCAAGTGATCTGGAAGGCGCTCGACAATTTCAAGACCGAGCTACCCTCCTGGGGGTTCGCCAACACCGGCACCCGCTTCGGCAAGTTCGTGCAGTCGGCGGCGGCCACAACGCTTGAGGAAAAGTTCAGCGACGCCGGACAGGTACATGCGCTGACGGGCGCGGCCCCCACCGTGGCGCTGCACGTGCTCTGGGATCTTCCGAACGGCGTGCGCGATGTGCCCGACGTCCGGGCGCTGGCCGCGAAATACGGCGTGCAGCCCGGCTCCATCAATCCCAACGTCTTTCAGGACCAGGAATACAAGCACGGGTCGCTCGGCAACCCAGACGCCGCCATTCGCCGGCGCGCGCTCGATCACATTCTGGACTCGGCGGAAATCGCCAAGGCGCTGGGCTCGCGCGATCTCTCGCTGTGGTTCGCCGACGGCTCGAATTATCCCGGCACCCAGAGCATCCGGCGCCGCATCGGCTGGTTCGAAGAGGCGCTCCAGGAGGTCCACCGGCACCTTGCTCCGGGCCAACGGATGCTGGTGGAATACAAGCCCTTCGAGCCCGCCTTCTATCACACCGACATCGCTGATTGGGGCATGGCGCTGCTGCTGGCGCGCGCCTCCGGGCCGCAGGCTGTGGTGCTGGTGGACACGGGCCATCACTACCTGAGCCAGAACATCGAGCAGATTGTGGCCTGGCTGCTGCGCGAGCGCATGCTGGGAGGATTCCACTTCAACGACCGGCGTTACGCGGACGACGATCTCACCCTCGGCTCCATTGACCCCTACCAGGTGTTCCGGATCTTTCACGAGATCGTCACCTTGGAGCGGGAGTCCGCGGGGCCGCTTGACGTGGCGTATATGATCGATCAGAGCCACAACCTGAAGGGCAAGCTCGAGGCCATGATCCAGACCGTCTCCACCGCGCAGGAGCTCTACGCCAAGGCCGCGCTGGTGGACCACGAGAAGCTTTCCGCGCTCCAGGACCGCTGCGAGCTGGTGCAGGCGGAGGAGTGCCTGCGCAGCGCGTTCTGGACCGACGTGCGTCCGGCGCTCCGCGAGTGGCGGCGCGCCCGAGGCCTTGCCGAAGACCCTCTGCAGGCGCTGCGCGAAGGCGGCTACCTGGAGCGCATCACCGGGGAGCGCGCCGCGCGCAACCTGGGCGCGATCTCCACCTACGCCTGAACGCTTCATAACTGATCCGCCCGGCGATCGCGGTTGCGCCCGCCGCACCCCGCCCGACGGCCGCACAGCCTCGCCTTCACAAAAAACTCCCCCCCCCCCACCTCTTGACAATCTAGGGAAACGCTGTACTCTTACACTTGACGATCTAGAGGAGGAGTCTTTATGGCGGGAAAACCGAGTGAGCTGGTGCAGGGCACGCTCGATATGCTCATCCTGAAAACCCTGGCGCTCGAACCGATGCACGGCTACGGCATCGACCTGCGGATCCGGCAGATCAGCCGGGGAGTTTTTCAAGTGAACCCCGGCTCGCTGTTTCCGGCCTTTCGCCGCCTGGAGCGGGCGGGCTGGATCAAGGGTGAGTGGCGCGCGTCGGAGAACAATCGCCGCGCCAAATACTACCTTCTGACCGAGCACGGACGAAGCAAACTCAAGAGCGAGACGAAGGAGTGGGGCCGGCAGGCCGCCGCCATTGCGCGAATTCTGGAAGCGTCGTAGGGAGGACAACCATGTCACTGCTGCGAAATTTTGCGGGCGGGCTTCGGGCGCTCTTCCGGAAACGGCAAACGGAGAGCGAAATGAACGAAGAACTGCGCGGCTACCTCGACGCCGCTGTCCGGGAGAAGCTTCGCGGTGGCATGAGCCGCGAACAGGCGCTGAGGGAGGCTCGCGTGGAAATGGGCAGCCCTGAGGCGGTGAAGGAAGAAATCCGCAGAGCGGGCTGGGAATCGCACCTCGAATCGCTCTGGCAAGATACCCGTTACGCCACCCGGGCGTTTCGCAAAAATCCGAGCTTTACTCTGGTGGCCCTGCTCTCTCTGGCGCTCGGTATCGGCGCCAACGCCGCCATTTTCAGCCTGCTCGACGCGCTGGTGCTCCGCGCGCTGCCGGTGCGCGCGCCAGGCGAGCTGGTTCTGTTCGGCAAAGGGCATTGGGCGGGCAGCGTCGATGGTTTGCCGGACACCAGCATGCAGCTCTTCTCCTACCGGTTTTTTCGCGAGTTGCGCCAGAAGAACGAGGTTTTCTCTGAAGCCGCGGCCATCGACAGCCTCCCCTTCAATACCCACGCGCGGGTAGCCGGTGGCGAAAACCTGGAGAAGGTCGGCGCTGAACTCGTGTCCGGGACCTATTTCACCACTCTGGGTGTGAATCCGGTCCTCGGCCGCGCCCTCACCGCTGCCGACGACCAGACGCCCGGCGGCCATCCCGTGGCCGTGGCCAGCTACTCCTGGTGGCAGCGCCGTTTTGCGAAGGACCCGTTCGTGCTGGGCAAAACGGTGACGATCAACTTCACGGCGTACGCCATCATCGGCGTGACTCCACCCGAGTTCTTTGGCACCACGGTGGGACGGGCGCCCGACCTCTGGATTCCTCTGGCCATGGAGAAGGAAGTGTCGCCGGGCTGGAATGGTTTGGAAAAGCCCCTGTTCCAATCGCTCTACCTCATCGCCCGGCTCAAGCCCGGCGTGAGTGCGGCGCAGGCGAGCGCCGACACCAATGTGCTGTTCCAGCAGTTCGTGCACGAAGCCGCCGGCCCGAAGCCCTCGCCCAAGCAAGTGGCGGCGATGCAGCGCGCGAAGATCGAGCTGACGCCGGCGGCCAACGGCCTGTCGCAATTGCGCCTTGAGTTCTCGTCGCCACTGAAAGTCCTGATGGCGCTCGTCGGGCTGGTGCTGCTGATTGCGTGCGCCAACATCGCCAACCTGCTACTGGCGCGCACCGGCGCGCGCCGGCGGGAAATTGCGGTGCGAATGTCGCTGGGCGCCGGCCGGGCGCGGCTGGTGCGGCAGCTGCTCACCGAGAGTCTGCTGCTTTCATTCGCCGGGGCCGCACTCGGCCTGCTGCTGGCCGGGTGGGCCACCCGCCTGCTGCTGCTGATGGTCTCCGGAGCGCAGGAAACGGTGCCGCTGCGGGTGGCGCTCGACGGACGGGTTCTGATTTTCGCCCTCCTGATTACCGTCCTGACCGCACTCCTGTTTGGAGCGGCTCCGGCGTTCCGCTCCGCGCGCTTCTCCCCGGCCCCGGCGCTGAAAGAGGGACGAGGGTCGGCGTCGGCCGCGGCGCGCAATCGGTTCGCGCGCGGCCTGATCGTGGGCCAGGTCGCCTTGTCCCTTGTGCTGCTGGCGGGCGCTGCCCTCTTCGTGCGCAGCCTGGTGAATTTGATGAACGTCGATACCGGCTTCAACAAGCAGAATGTACTGCAATTCCAGTTGGACGCCACCGCGGGCGGCTACGCGGAGGATGCGCGCCTGGAGAGCCTGTATGAAGAGATCGAGGGGCGCGTGGCGGCGCTGCCTGGCGTGAGCGGCGCCAGTATGTCGTTCTTTACCTTCAACCAGGGAGGCTGGACCAGCGGCATCAGGGTGCCGGGCCGCTCGCAGAACGAGAAGGACCCCGAAGTTGCCAATAACATTGTGGGCCCGCAGTATTTCGAGGTGATGGGCATTCCCCTCGTCCTGGGGCGAACGCTGTCCCTCAAGGACACCGCCACTGCGCAGAAGGTGGCGGTGATCAACGAAACCCTGGCCAAGACTTACTTTCCGGGCGGATCGCCCCTCGGCCGATCGTTCAGCATCGGCGACGATCCCAAGGACCAGAACATCGAAGTGGTGGGCGTGGTGAAAGACGCCAAGTATTTCTCCCTTGACGAGAAACCCAGGCCGGCGGCTTATTACGCGCACGCGCAGAACGTGGGTTACATCCCGAACCTCAGCGTGCGCTACTCGGGCGACCCGAGGGCAATTATCGGCGAGGTCCGCCGCACCATCAGCGGCGTTGATCGGAACCTTCCGGTGAGCGACGCGCAGACTCTGGAATCGGTGGTTGACGACGCTGTGCTGAACCAGCGGCTGATCGCCCAGCTTTCCGCATTCTTCGGTCTGCTCGCCGTGTCCCTGGCGTGTATCGGCATCTACGGCCTGATGTCTTACGCGGTCTCGCGGCGCACCAACGAGATCGGCATTCGTGTGGCTCTGGGTGCAAACCGCTCCGACGTGCTTTGGATGGTCCTGCGCGAGATCTTGCTGCTGGTGGCCATCGGCCTGGCGATCGGCGTGCCGGCGGCATTGGCTGGCAGCCGCTACTTGCGGGACATGTTCTTTGGGCTCTCCCCGGCCGATCCCGTGTCGTTGGTTGCAGCAACGGGACTGATGCTGGCCGTAGCGGTCTTTGCCGGTTACCTTCCGGCACGGCGCGCGGCACGCGTCGATCCCATGGTGGCGCTGCGCTGCGAGTGATTGACGATTCGCGATCTGCGATTGCCGATTGAGAAGGCGGTCGGCAGTCAGCGGTCAACCAAGAGACCGCTGGCCGCTGAGAGCTGATCGTTCATGGCTGCGTGCTGACGGTTGGAGGAGCAGACATGTCCGTATTACGAAGTCTCGCAAGCGGGCTGCGGGCGCTGTTCCGGAAGCGACAGACGGAGCGCGACATGGACGACGAGTTACGCGGCTACCTGGAGGCCGCCGTCCGCGAGAAGATGCGCGGCGGCCTCGGCCGCGAAGACGCGCTGCGGGCGGCGCGCGTGGAGCTGGGCAGTCTGGAAGCGGTGAAGGAAGAGGTGCGCAGCGCGGGCTGGGAATCGCACCTGGAATTGCTCTGGCAGGACGTGCGCTACGGCGCCCGCACGCTGCGCAAGAGCCCCGGCTTCACCGCCGTGGCCGTGGCCACTCTGGCGCTGGGCATCGGCGCCAACACGGCGATCTTCACCCTCGTAAATGCGGTAATGCTGAAGTCCCTGCCGGTGGCAAATCCACAGCAACTCTATCGTCTCGGCGACAACAACAATTGTTGCATCATGACCGGCGATACCCAGAACGGGGGCAGTTGGGTTCTCTACTCCTATCCTCTTTACCATGATCTGCGCGATCACACCGCCGGGTTCAGCCAGCTCGCCGCGTTCCAGCCCTTCGTGTCGGACCTCAGCGTCCGCCTCAGCGGTGTGTCCGCTGCCGCCGAACCCTACAGCGGCGAATTCGTCTCCGGGAACTACTTCAGCATGTTTGGCGTCGACGCCTTTGCCGGCCGCCTGTTGGCGCCCTCCGATGATGCGCCGGGCGCGTTTCCCGTCGCGGTAATGAGTTACCACACCTGGCAGCAGCACTTTGGACTCGATCCAACTGTCATCGGATCGGCCTTCACCATCAACGGCGTCGCCTACACGGTGGCAGGCGTAGCCCCGCCGGGCTTCTATGGCGATACTCTGCGCACCGACCCGCCCAATTTCTGGCTTCCACTCGGCACCGAACCGGCCCTGAATGGGCTGGATAGCCGATTGCATCGTTCAGGACTTTATTGGCTCTATCTCATCGGACGCTTGGAGCCCGGCGTCGCGGCCGCGGCGGCGCAGTCACAACTGACGGTCGAGATCCAGCAATGGCTCTGGCAAGCAGGCTGGGCCGCCGCTACACCACAACAGCGCAACGATAGAGCATTGGTCGATGAGGCTCGGCGGGAAATTGCCCGGCAGCATATCCGCCTCACACCCGCCAGGAGCGGAGTGGACCAGATGCAGACCGACTACGCGGCGGGACTGCGCCTGCTGATGACCGTCGCCGGCCTGGTGCTGCTGATCGCCTGCGCCAACCTGGCCAATCTATTGCTCACGCGCGCCACCGCGAGCCGGTTGCAGACGTCAATCCGAATTGCCCTCGGAGCCCCGCGGCGGCGGTTGATCCGCCAGATGCTCACCGAAAGCGTGCTGCTGGCGGCGCTGGGCGGCGGCGCCGGTCTATTTCTCGCTTACAACGGCGCGCGCGCGGTGTTGCTGCTCGCGTTCCGTGGAGCATCCTACGTTCCCATCAGCCCCGACCCGTCCCCGGCGGTACTGGGCTTCGCCGTCTTGCTCTCCCTGGCCACCGCCGTGGTGTTCGGGGCCGCTCCGGCGTGGATCGCGTCACGTTCCGATCCTGCCGACGCGCTGCGCGGAGCCGGCCGCTCTACGCGGGCGCGCTCTTCGCTGCCGCGCCGGTCTCTGGTGGTGTTGCAGGTCGCGCTCTCCCTGGTGTTGCTGATCGGAGCGGGCTTGCTCACCGGCAGCCTGCGCAACCTTCAGAATCAGAATTTCGGCTTTGCCACTGAAGGCCGCCTGATTGTACAC
>Ga0335081_10005564_pt1 | contig 19943 bp, 19 predicted proteins | sample Lox_Sample_35_FD_206713 | JGI IMG/M metagenome (GOLD analysis project Ga0335081, IMG submission 206713) | Soil microbial communities from Loxahatchee National Wildlife Refuge, Florida, United States - Lox_Sample_3.5 | ecosystem: Environmental > Terrestrial > Soil > Wetlands | place: USA... | reverse complement strand
GCAGGTGTTCGAGTAAGTAGAGATTCTGGAACGTGCCGCCGCTCAAACATATGCGATTCAGCGTAGTCTGCTGGCGCAACAGTCGCGCAAGTTGCGCGAAGACTTGCACGAGTCCATTGTGAAAGCGCAGGCTGATGATCGACGGCTCAATCTGGCTTTTCAGGTCATGCAGTAGCGCGTTAAAGAAAGGGTGCGTCTGGATAATCCAACCCGCGCCATCAGCGACCAAGCCGAAGGGGTAGGCTCCTTCGTCGTTATCTACAGCGATAGCCATCTCCAGTTCTATGGCCGCTTGTGCCTCGTAGTTAACCCGAGAGCGAATTCCCACGAGTGCTGCAACCGCGTCAAACAGCCGTCCACAGCTGGACGTCAGCGGAGAATTAAGGTTGCGCTGTACCATCCGAAGTACAACTTCGATCTCGTCACGATTGCACTGCTGCAGGAAGGGAAGGGAAAATTCCAGGAAATCTCGCCCATAGTGATGCGCGAGATAGCTGATTGCCATGCGCCATGGCTCGCGGATAGCACACTCTCCGCCGGGCATGGGCACGTATTCCAGGTGAGCAGCACGTTCGAAGCCGTCATATCCGGCGACCAGCACCTCGCCGCCCCAGAGGTGTCCATCGGCGCCATATCCCGTACCATCGAGAGCGATGCCGATGACGCGCCCTTGCAGATGATTTTCTGCCATGCAACTGGCAATGTGGGCGTGATGGTGCTGAACACCGACAAGATGCACGCCCTCCTGCTTAAGCGCCCAGCGGGTCGAGAAATAACCCGGGTGAAGATCGCAAGCTACAATCTCAGGCCGGACTTCCAGCACCTCACACAGGTGTGAGACCGCCTGCTCGAAGAAACGGTAGCTCTCGAAGTTTTCCAGGTCGCCGATATGTTGACTGAGAAAAGCATGCTCGCCGCGAGTCAGGCAGATCGTATTTTTAAGCTCGCCACCAACTGCCAGGACACGCGGCAACTCCTCGGCCAGAAATACAGGCACTGGAACATATCCTCGCGACCTGCGGAGCTGTTGCGTCTTACCGGCAGCGACCCGCACCACGGAATCGTCGCAGCGCAGAAGGATGTCACGGTTATGGACCAGAAAACAATCGGCAATTCCCCGCAAGCGCTCGATCGCCTCGCCGTTCTCGATCGCGATCGGTTCCTCGCTCAGGTTGCCGCTGGTCATTACCAGAGCGGAAAAGCTCCCCTCGGCAAACAGAAGGTGGTGCAGTGGAGTGTAAGGAAGAAAGACGCCAAGATAGCGGTTAAAGGGCGCCACCTGGGCTGCAATCCCGTTGGAATCTTCGCGAGGAAGCAGGACAATGGGGCGCTCGATCGCCTGTAGTGTCCGGCTGGAATTATCGTCCATCTCGCACAGTTGCTCGGCTATATCGAGCGAGGCAACCATGACGGCAAAGGGTTTCTCAGCGCGATGTTTCCGTTCACGTATGCGTGCGACTGCAGCCGGGTTGGTCGCATCTGCCGCCAGATGGAATCCACCCAGACCCTTGATGGCAACGACCGATCCGTTCCGCAGTCGGATGGCCGCTTCCCGGATGGCAGCGCCAACCTCGGCAATGGACTGTCCATTCCCATCCCACAATTCCACGTGGGGACCGCATTTCCAGCAAGCGTTGGGCTGAGCGTGGAAGCGCCGATTCGCTGGGTTGTCATACTCTGCCTGGCACTCCGGACACATCGGAAACACCGCCATGGAAGTTCGGCCGCGATCATAGGGGATACCCCGCATGATCGTGAACCGCGGACCGCAATTCGTACAGTTGATAAAAGGATATTGATAGCGCCGGTCGGTGGGGTCGAACATCTCCTGCAGGCAATCGGGACAAATGGCGACATCGGCGGAAATCAGGGCCTCGGCTTCTGATTCTTTGCGACTTGCCAGAATCCGAAACACAAGGTCGCCGTTGCAAGGCAGGTCGTGAAGCTCAATACGGGTAATGTGCGCGAGGGCGGGAACTTCTACTGGAAGCCGGGTAACGAAATCCGCAATGGCCCCGCTGGTTCCTTGGACCTCGATTGTCACTCCCGATGAGGTATTACCGATATTGCCGACGAGGTGGCGTTCCGATGCCAGGCGGTAAACATAGGGACGGAAACCTACGCCCTGCACGATGCCCGACACGTTGATTCGCCTGCGGACTTGCATTTTCCACCTAAGTCAAGGCCTCTGCTGTGGCGCGTCGAAAGCTCTGCTTTTTCTGATCAAGCCACTCGAGCCAACTGCCGAGGCCATCACCGGTCAGGCAAGACAATCGCACAATCTCCATTCCGGGATGAACCCGCCGCGCATTCTCCGCCGCCCGATCAATCTCAAAAGGAACATAGGGCAGCAGATCGGTTTTGTTTAGAACCAGGAGCTCGGACTTGAAGAACATGGCTGGATACTTTAGCGGCTTGTCCTCGCCCTCGGTGACGCTCAACACAACGATCTTGGCAGCCTCTCCCAAGTCGTAGCTGGCGGGGCAAACCAGGTTTCCGACATTTTCAATGAACAGCAGATCGATGTCCTCGAGCCGCCACTTCCCAAGTCCGCGCTCGATCATCCGCGCATCCAGGTGGCACGTACCTCCAGTTGTGATCTGCTCGACCGGAAAACCAAAACGTCGAAGCCGGGCGGCGTCATTCTCGGTTTGAATATCGCCAGTGAGAACAGCTACGCGTTCTCCATGGGGAAGACTTTCCAGAGTGCGTTCCAGAAGACTGGTTTTTCCGGAACCCGGCGAACTGACCAGGTTCAGACAAAGCACGCCGTGTTCCGCGAACCTCACCCTCAAGCTCGCGGCAACGCGCTCGTTCTCACTCAGGACTTTTCCCGTCAGCGGCACACGTTCCATTTTCGTCAACCTCCAGATATGCCAATTCCAATTCGGCGCCACTGATGCATTCCGTGCGTGCTTGGCCACATTTCGGGCATCGTACTTCGTAATTGTGCACGACAAACTCGGCGTGGCAGTCCGGACAGCGATGACGGCGCGGACAGGCCTCGATTTCCAGCCGTAGCGTTTCCAGTTCTGTCTGACCCACCAGCGCTTCGAAGCAGAAACGCAGAGCTTCGGGATCAACCGCCGACAACTCGCCGATGCGTACTCCCACTCTGTGCGCGATGGTCCCCGGACGCCGCATCATCTCGGCCCGGACCGCATACAGCACAGCTTTCGCGATTCCAACCTCGTGCATAAATCCCTCAGCAAATGCGCGGCAACTGGTCGCCGACGAGCATATCCACAAGACGCGTGGTTCCGAGCGTTGTGCGCATGGTCACAAGACCCGGATTCACCGATTGCACAGTACCGATGATCTGAGCCATTTTGCCCAGAGGATGGCGATGCATCACCTGCAAGAGTTCGTCGGCGGACTCAGGCGCTACGATTGCGACCAGCTTGCCTTCGTTTGCGACATAAAGAGGGTCCAATCCCAGCAACTCGCAAGCTCCCTTGACTCCCTCGCTCACTGGAATGGCGCGTTCTTCGACCTGGATTCCGACGTGCGACTGGATAGCGATCTCATTCAGCGTGCTGGCAAGTCCGCCGCGCGTAGGATCGCGCAAGCAGCGGATCGCACCGGAGACCTGCAGCATATCGGCCACCAAGGTATGCAGCGGAGCGCTGTCGCTCACGATCTTGCTGCTGAACTCGAGTTCTTCGCGCTGCGCCAAAATCGCAATTCCGTGTTCGCCAATGGAGCCGCTCAAGAGAACTCGGTCACCGGGACGCGCCTGATTGGCAGAGAGAGTCACTTCCTGAGCGACCAGTCCCAGGCCCGTCGTGTTAATGAACAAGCCATCGCCGCTTCCCTTCTCAACGACTTTCGTATCGCCCGTGACCACCTGTACACCGCAGGCACGGGCGGCATTCCGGAGTGAAGCTACGATCCTCCGCAGCGTATCCACAGGAAGCCCTTCCTCCAGGATGAACGCAACGCTCAGGAACAGTGGCCGTGCTCCGCCCATTGCCAGATCGTTCACCGTCCCATGGACGGCCAGTGACCCAATGTCCCCGCCCGGGAAGAACAGAGGCTTCACAACAAACGAATCCGTACTAAACGCCAGACGGCTTCCGTTGATGTCCACTACAGCCTGGTCGTCGAGGCGAGACAGAACTTCATTGCCGAACGCGGGGAGAAATATGTCTCGGATCAACTCCGCGCTAAGCCTACCTCCACTTCCGTGCCCGAGCAGGATCGTGTCGTGTGCAGCCGAAAGGACTGGACAGGTGAGGCCGGTAATTGTCTTCACTCCATCAGCCACAGCTCAGCCTCCTGCCGCGTGGTGCCGGTAGCGGTAGTAAGCCGCACAAGCACCCTCTGTTGAGACCATCGGCGCACCCAGCGGGTTCTCGGGCGTGCATCGGGATGCAAACGCCGGGCAATCGGTCGGCTTCTGCAGACCCTGCAGCACCTTTGCGCTCAGGCACTCCTTGGACTCCTCCACTTCTGAAACGGACAGCTCAAATCTCCGGGCGGCATCGTGCATTGCAAATTCTGGCCGCAACCGCAAACCGCTGGCCGGGATCGTGCCCAGTCCGCGCCACTTCTGGTCCGCGACCTCGAACACTGCTTCCATGATCTGTTGTGCAGGCAGGTTTCCGCGATAACCCACGGATCGCACGTATTGGTTCTCAATCTCGGCGCGACCTTGCCCGAGTTGCTTCACCAGCATGAGAACCGCTTCCAGCAAGTCCACGGGTTCGAAACCACCCACGACAATCGGGACCTGAAATTCTCGTACCAGGTCTTCGTACTCTCCGTATCCCATTACAGTGCAGACGTGGCCTGGAGCAATGAAACCCTGCACTCGATTCTCCGGGGACGCCAATAGGGCACGGATCGCAGGAGGCACCAGGACCTGCGAGACCAATAGGAAAAAATTGGTCAAGCCTTCCTTGTGTGCTTGCCACACTGCCATGGCGTTGGCGGGAGCCGTGGTCTCAAATCCGATGGCGAGAAAAACAACTTTGCGATCAGGATGGGTGCGGGCAATTTTGAGCGCTTCCAGCGGCGAATAGACCACGCGAATAGCGGCTCCCCTTGCTCTGGCCTGCAGCAGGTCCGAATGCGAGCCTGGGACGCGCAACATGTCTCCATACGAAACCAGGATGACGTCCAGTCGAAGAGCCAGCTCGACGGCCTTGTCAATTACTTCCACAGGGGTGACGCACACCGGACAACCCGGCCCGTGCACCAGTTCGACCTTGGGCGATAACAGTTCGTCCAGGCCATACCGCATGATGGTGTGAGTTTGTCCGCCGCAGATCTCCATCAACACCCAGGCGCGGGTTGCCAGACTCCGAATCTCCCGCACTAAGGCGCCGGCGATGCGTTCGTCGCGATATTCGTCAATCAACTGCATCACGACTCACCCCGCGACACGCTTCGCCTTTGCCATCCCCGCTGTCAAGCCGGCCGCTTTCTCCCGTCGCTGTAAGTTCTGCCGCTACAAGCAAGTCCAGGGCGTGTTGTGCGGCCTCACGATCGATCCGGCTAATGGCGAAGCCGACGTGCACCAGGACGAAGTCCCCAACCCGTACTTCCGGCACAAAATCGAGGGAGATCTCTCTTACAATTCCGCCGAACTGGACATCTCCCATACAACGTCCGGAGTCTTTCCTACAACTGATGACTTCGCCCGGAATGGCTAGGCACATAGCGACTCCAGTCGAGAGTCATCTCTGCCCGGCACAATATGCATCGGAAGATGCCCTGCACTTGGTTCACAGCCGATCAATGCGAGGATGGAAGAGAAATGCTCCACCGCGAAATCCAGCGAGTTTTCAACGGCAGTCGAGAGGGATGTGCTGTCAGTCGTGCTGTGAATTTCGATGCCCAACAAATACATCGAGGGAACAGGTCTGCCAAGCGCATGGCATAGATCCAGCATCTCAGCTAATCCCCACCCGTGCGAAGAAAGGGTCGATAACGTGCGTGGCTGAAGATCGGGAGAAGGCAAGGACAAAATGTGAAGCATGCCGGCTTCGCTTCCAGAGACGACCGCGTCGACAAACACTACGATGTTGGTTTCCTGCAGGATATCGAGGAGGTCCACGCCGGATTGCGACATCTCCAGGAGTCGGCACCCGAAGCCGCCTATCGAACGCAAGCGCCGGACGATCTCGATACCGGCGCCATCATCTCCCGCCATAGCATTGCCACATCCGACTATCAAGGGGCGTGGAACCGCGATTCCGTGCCTTCCTCCATGTTCAAGTCGGCTCCTCAATGCCCTGTGCCCCCTGTCCTTGCGATCTTTACCTGCAGAAAATGCGTAGAGCAGGAAATACACGGATCGTAGCTGCGCACGAGGTTTTCGCAAGCACGCGCGATGGCCGCGTCGGAATCATGAACGATAGGGGGCAGCAGCAGGCGCAGATCGTCCTCCATACGGCGCAGATTCTGGGAAGTCGGAGGCACGATCTTGGCGAACTCGATCAACCCTTGCTCGTTGATGCGATAACGGTGGAACAGGAGACCACGCGGCGCTTCGGTGGCCCCGCAACCTTCGGCCTTATGGACTTCGAACTCAGTCCGGCTGCATTCCGGCTCCTGGTATGCGTGAATGATGCTCAGTGCTTCCTCACATGCATGAAGAAGCTCAATAGCCCGCGCCACGATGCCGACGAACGGATTGTGGGAAGGCCACGACACACCGCAGGATTCGGCGGCCGCCCGGGCCTGAGGAAAGAGCTTGTCACGGCAAAGATTGATACGCGCCAGCGGCCCCACGAAGTAACTTGTCCCTCCCGCGGCCCGCACCGAGTGAAGCGCGGTCGAATGTGCCACGTGCTCTTCCAGGAAGGCGTGCTCATACTCTGGCAAATCCAGCTTCAGGCCGGAGGAACTGACAATTTCGCCTTCGTTCATCGGGTACTCATCCGGATGCGATAGGCACACGAACTCGTAGCGTGGGGAGAAATCCGGGAAATTGAAGGATGCTACCCAGGCGACGGTTTGCTTTGCCGCCTGGATTGCCCATTCCAGATCGGAGCGCAAGTCGAGTAACTGATGCCGCCGTGGAACCTTGTAAAAACCCCCTACGCAAACCGAGACTGGGTGAATGGCCCGGCCGCCGAGCAACTCCAATAGCATGTTCCCGATTTTCTTGAGACGGAGACCGCGCTCCACTTCCTGGGGGTACGTACCGGCCATGGAAATCCCGCTTTCATAGCCGAGAAAATCCGGGGCATGCAACAGGTAGATATGCAGCGCGTGACTTTCGATCCACTCGCCACAATAGAGCAAGCGCCGCAAGAGTCGTATGGCGGGATCCACCTGCACCCCCAAGGCCGCCTCCAGGGCATGCACCGAGCTCATCTGGTAGGCCACAGGGCAAATACCACAGATCCGTGCGGTTATGTCGGGCACTTCCTGGAAGTGGCGGCCCCGCAGGAAAGCCTCAAAGAAGCGGGGTGGTTCGAAGATGTTCAGTTTAACGTCGCGCACTTTGCCGTTTTCCAGCCGCAGCGACAACCCTCCTTCTCCCTCCACGCGAGTAAGGTACTCGAGCTTGAGCGTACGTTGTGAACCGACTGCTTCCTTGTTTTCGCTCATACGCTCTTCTCCAGCTTGTCGCTTGCCGAGCGGAAAGCCTCCGCATAGCCCGTGAAACCGCGCAAGAGCCGCACTAATCTGTCCTGGCCCATACCATCCGTCTTCAGCATGGAAGCCAGCGCCTCTGGGTTCGGACTCTCCATCGGACCAAAGCACCCGTAACAGCCTCGCTGGTAGGCGGGACACAACGCGCCACATCCCGCGCGCGTCAAGGGCCCAAGACATGGCACGCCCCGCGATACCAGCACGCACACGGCACCGCGACGCTTGCATTCCACGCAGACAGAATGGGCAGGAAGATGGGGTGCCCGTCCGAGTAACAAAGAAGTCAGCACCTCGAGCAACTGGCCCTTGTTAATCGGGCACCCGTGGATCTCAAGGTCGACCGCGACATGCGCCGAGATGGGAGACGACTCCGCCAGACAGTCGATGTAGGAAGGGGTCGCATAGACCATTCGCACAAAATCATTTACGTCTTTCCAATTGCGTAGCGCCTGAATACCGCCTGAGGTCGCGCACGCGCCTATCGTGATCAGATACTTGGATTGGCGCCTTACCTCGTGAATTCGTTCCACATCCTCAGAGGTCGTAATGGATCCTTCCACCAGTGCGACATCGTAGGGGCCGTCTTCAGTCTGCGAACGCGCCTCCAGGAAGTAAGCGATCTCGACTTCCTGAGTGAGTGCGAGGAGTTCATCCTCGAGACTGAGCAGTGACAACTGGCAGCCATCGCAGGATGAGAACTTGAAAACCGCAAGTTTGGCTTTCTGGCCATTGGGCATCAGAAATCCTCCTTGCCGAAGAACGGTTCGATAGCCGAGTACTTCAGCACCGGACCCTGCCGGCAGATAAACGTCGGTCCGAACTGACAATGCCCGCAGAAGCCCACGGCACATTTCATGTTCCGTTCCATGGAGATGAAGATCGCATCCTTGGGAACGCGCCGTGCCAGCGCTTCGTAGATCGCAAAGCGCATCATGATCTCCGGCCCGCAGGTCATCACCACCGTCTTAGTGTGATCAACGCGAATGCGGTAGAAGAGCATGGGCACCACCCCCACCTGGCCGCTCCAGTTTTCGTCGGCTCGATCCACGGTCACGTGGACTTCAATGCCCGCTCTTTCCCATGCCTCAAACTCGCCTGTGTAAAGCAAGTCCGCCGGAGTTCGCGCTCCGTACAGCAACATCACACGTCCGTAAGTGGATCGGTCACGAATGATGGAGAGAATCAGCGGTCGCAGTGGCGCCAAGCCAATACCACCGCTTACGATCAAGACGTCCTTACCTACGGCCAAATGCAACGGCCAAAAACTGCCATATGGACCCCGCACTCCGATGATGTCCCCTGGCTTCAGACGCCCCATGGCGCGTGTGACCACCCCGGCGTAACGCACCGTGTGACCCATCAGCTCAGGGCTTGCGGGATCGGAACTGAGCGAGATCGCCACCTCCCCGAAACCGGGTACATAGAGCATGTTGAACTGCCCAGGTTGGAAGTGATAGGCGTGAGCCACCGGTGGCTCCTGGAAGGCCAGGGAGAACGTCGAGATTCCGTAAGCTTCCGGTTGAATTCCGCGGATCACCGCAGCATTGGGCAGCATCGGATCAGGCCGCGCGACGATTTCCGGATTCGGAAGGGTAGTGGTCATCGCTCTCCCGTGGCTCGTATCGCCTTCAATTCTTCAGTTATGTCAATTCCGACCGGACACCAGGTAATGCAACGTCCACACCCTACACAGCCTGAGGTGCCAAACTGGTCGATCCACGATCCGAGTTTGTGGGTCAACCACTGTCGATAGCGGGCGCGAACCGTAGGTCGGAGGTTGCCTCCGTGGACATGGGAAAAATCGAGGACGAAACACGAATCCCACACGCGCACTCTCTCCGCTGAAGTGCCCCGCAGGTCGCTGCTGTCCTCGACGGTTGTACAGAAACAGGTCGGGCACACCATCGTGCAGTTGGCGCACGAGAGGCAACGGGCCGCGACTTTGCTCCAGCGGGGGTGCTCCAGGTTGCGATACAGGAGCTGCGGCAGGTCGACAGTGTTCATCTCTCGCGTGATCTGTCGTTCGGCCTGCTGCAAAACCTGCGTTGCACGGCCTAAGTCGAATGCCGTGGCAGACTGCCAGCCGGTGCTGCGCAACATCTCGGACCCCGCTTCAGAGCCGACCTCCAGCAGGAAAGCGTCACTCAGTTCGGTAAGAACCAGGTCATAGCCAGTAGAGACACGCGGCCCGGTCTTCATGGATGTGCAAAAGCACGAAGAACTCGCCGTAGAACAGTTCACCGCCAGTATGAAAATCTGCTCCCGTCTGCGGCCGTAGTAAGGATCGCGGTACTCCTCGCCCAGGAACACACGGTCCTGGATGAACACGGCCTGCAAATCGCAGGCCCGCACACCCACGAAGGCATACCGGGGAGCAACCTTCTCCGGTCGCTGCAGGGTCCAGTGGCCTTCGTTCTTATTGACCGAATAGAGCGTCACACGGGGGGGATGAAGAAACTGCTTCCAGGAATGGGCACCCAGGTTGTATCCGAACCATTGTCCATCTTCGGCTGGCCGGAGGTGGTAATGCCCGGGACTCTGCTGGTCGCGCAAGCCGCGCGGGAGATCCTCGACCGTCCTGATTTCGTCGAGTGCGACCATGCCCTCGCGCAGCGTGGGACCGATGATGGAGAATCCGCTTTCCTGAAGGTTCTCGAACACCTGTTGCAGCGCCGGCTTCGGGAGCACCACGCTGGCGGAGATCCGCGGGACGTTGACCGGCGTTGTCACCGTGCTCTTCCTCCTATGGGACCGCAAAGACGTCGAGCAGTTGCAGCCGCGTCGCCATCAAGCGAGCACTGATGGCGCACGCTAGCGCCCGATACAGCTCGAAGCCAAAGGCACAATCCTTCCGGCACGTGCTGATCAGGATCTCCCGCTTGATTCGCCATACCTCGGTTGGGTGGGTGGCGCGAGCGGACGCCGTCTCGGTGTAGGGTTTGATAAGAGCTGACCAACTGAATACATCGCCGGGCCCGACCGTCTGTATCCGCCTGGATCCTTTGGAAGGCAGGTGTATCTCGATGGCAACTCGCCCGGCTTTCACCACATACAAATAGCGGCTAGGATCGCCTTGGCGGAACACCACATCGCCCTCCTCGTAGGCAACGTTCTCCGCAAGGGAGAACATTTGGCTTCGGGCTTTAGAGGACAGGCTGGAGAGGAAATCCCCAACGTGCTCGGGGTTAGTTTTCACGCTGGGCCTCGACATACCAATCTGTTCCTTTCGACCCGGAAAAACGGTGAGCTATGTCACCGGCGGCCGTGACGTTTGGCATGGTCACTGCCGGTTGCACTAACCCTCTTCAACCCGGGGGTTTTAGGGGCATGACTCTCACAAGTGCAGGTCGTGTCGAACGGTCGAGCAGCGCTTTCGCTTTGCCGCGGACTTGGAATCGGCGGTTCCGTTCTCTTCTGGCTCAAAGCTGTTGCCCTTTGCATCATCGGTTATGGCGTTTCGCAACTACGGTCCCGAAGCGCCGCCAAACTGCTGATGCCAAGTGAATTACACGAGCTCGCACTTCCTTCCCGCGCATTTCCGGACACTCAGGCTATTGCGATTCGCTGCAACAGAGTGTTGCGACCTGCCGCAGTCCAAACCCGGCCGCAACCATGACATCTGCGATATGTGCTTTGTTCACAAGATCATGGCGCAAGTCGGCACGGTGGCAGTGGCAGCTGCCATTCTTCGGCCCCAGGCTTGCCTTAAGAAAAGTGCGAGCGGCCTTGGGAAACGGCCCCTCCAACGAGCGAGGTGACTTATGACAGTCCTACTGGTTCTCCTGACATTCGCGACCTTCTTACTCATTGATCATTTTCGCAGCGGCGCACGGGTTGTGCAGCCAGCGACAGCCGTTCGCCGCAAGGAACCAGCGCGACCGGTACCCGCGCTGGCAGGCGGATTCCAGGTTCCTGAAAACCTGCGCTACCATCCGGGGCACACTTGGGCCTTGGCCGAGAGCCCCACATTTGTACGCGTTGGCATGGATGACTTCGCCTCCAAGCTGGCGGGCAAGATTGAAAAGATCAATCTGCCCCGCCGCGGACAGTGGATTCGCCAAGGCCAGAAGATCTGGACAATTTTGCGCGATGGAACCTCGGTTGACATGTTGTCGCCGATTGAAGGCAGTATTGCCGATATTAATGAAGCTGCGCTAAACAACCCGGGCCTCATCAGCAAGGATTCGTATGGCGAGGGCTGGCTCGTCACGGTGCAATCTCCCGATGCCAAGACCAACCTCCGCAACCTGCTGGGCGGCGCGCTGGCTCGCTGGTGGATGGAAGAGTCAGCCGGTCGTCTGCGGAGGAAGTTGCCGATGGCCGCAACCGCAATGGCGCAGGACGGCGGCACGGCAATTAACAACCTGGCCGCCGAGGTACCGGATCAGGCTTGGGAAGCGCTGGCCAAAGAGTTCTTCCTGTCATAACCCTCACACCGTTTCCTGAGGCGCAGAATGGGACCCGGCAAACCGGGTCCCATTTTCTTGAGTTGCAAACCTCCGCGACTAACCCATTGCCGAATATCAGCCAGCTTGTTCCCGCGAAGTTTCCAGCTCGCATGTGGAACACAATGCACTGTCCTTCAGATCAATCCATTCCACGGCATGCGACGGCGCCATCGCGCAACGGTAATCGTCGCAATGAGTCAGGTTAAAGGTATGTCCGAGTTCATGGACCGCTTCCTTAAGCAGGCGCCCCCGGAGCAGATCCTCATTGGCAGGCAGTCCATAGAATTCCTGGCGAAGGCGGTGAAACGAGACGATTGCGCATGGACCGCCTACTTGCGCTTCTCCGAATACGAAGGTGAGGATGGGAATGTATAGATCGACAGCTGTTACCCCCAACACGCGCCACGAGCCGGTAGCAAATGACGTTTGCATCCGGTTCAGCAGTTGGGAGGAGTGGTACTGCTGACGTTCGGCATGGAAGGCAAACTCAGGATCCAACACTTTGGAGATGATTTCGCAGGGAACACCAAACGCGTTCTCCAGGGCCGGTGCCAAGTCCAGGAGCAGCCCATCGTCGAGCTTCCCAATCGGCAGGAGTTGCAAGTTCATCGGCTTTCAACGGTCGGTCGGCTCCAGCCATACCTCTTGAGCTTGTGATGTAAGGTAACGCGGTCGATTTGCAACACTTCGGCCGCGCGGCTCTGATTCCAGTTGCACGATTCGAGGGTCCGCAGAATGTGAGCTTTCTCGACTTCATCCAGGCTCTTGGGACCGCCATTGGGCACAGTCGACTTGAATACAAAATCCTGGTCTCTTATTTCCGGTTCCTGAGCCACTACCATGGCGCGCTCCACCGCGTTCTCAAGCTCGCGGATGTTTCCAGCCCAGACCTGCTGCTGCAAGACGTTCATTGCGCTGGGTGCGACGCGATTGATCTTCTTGTTCATCTGCAGCGAGAACTTGCGGACAAAATGATTCACCAGCAAAGGAATATCGTCCCGCCGCTCGCGTAACGGCGGTAGCTCAATGCGGAAAACGTTGAGCCGGTAGAACAGATCAGGGCGGAAAGAACCTTCTTCGATCAATTTATCAAGGTCTTTATTGGTCGCAGCTACGCAGCGAAAATCGACTTTTAACGGCTGGTTGCCGCCAACTCGTACAATCTCATGCTCTTGCAGAACTCGCAGCAGGTCAGTCTGGGTCTTGAGGCTGATGTCCCCGATCTCGTCCAGGAAGACTGTGCCGCCCTCGGCGATCTCGAACTTTCCTTTCTTACGGTACTGGGCACCGGTGAAAGCGCCCTTTTCGTGACCAAACAGCTCGCTCTCAAGCAGCGTTTCTGTCAGGGCACCGCAATGAATGACAACCAGAGGATGGAACCTTCTGGGGCTCGCCTGATGGATGGCACGAGCTACCAATTCCTTCCCAGTGCCGCTCTCTCCTGTGATCAGAACATTGGCGTCGGTCGGACCCACGGTCTCTATGGCATCGAACACTTTCGCCATGGCAGCACTCTGACCCACGATCTCCTCGGGCCGCGCAACTTCAGCAACCGTCTCGCGCAGCAGCAAATTCTCCTGCTGGGTCCTCTTGTGCGTGAGGGCGTTCTTGACCAGATGTGCGATTTCCTCGGGGTCAAGCGGCTTGGTGACGTAGTCGTAGGCGCCGTTCTTGAGGGCTGTCACCGCGGTTTCAACCGAAGCGTACCCCGTCATGATGATCACGGTAAGTTCGGGATCCACCTCGTGCATGCGCCTCTGCAACTCGATGCCGTCGGTGCCGTGCATCTTGATATCGACTAGAGCTACATCCCAGTGGCCGTCAGCCATGCGGGTCAGGGCATCATTGGCGCTCTCTGCCGTGCTGATGTCATAGCCCTCTTCCCGGAACCATTTGCCCAGCGAGTCCCGCACGCTAAGTTCGTCATCAACAATCAGTATCTTTCCTTGTGTGCTCACGTGTTCACCTCGCTTTCACGGCCGCCACTGGGGAAGTGCCGGCAGCGTTTGCCAAGCCGGCCTCAAGTGGCAGGGAAAGCACGAAAGTCGTCCCTTTACCTCGTTCGGATTGCACCTCGATGCGGCCGTTGTGGCGCTCCATAATTCCACGGCTGATCGCCAAGCCGAGCCCGACGCCATGTCCGCTTTCCTTCGTGGTCATGAAGGGCTCAAAAATTTGGGGGAGTATCTCCGGCGGAATTCCGACGCCTTCATCGCGGACTTCGATTTCGAGGCTGTCAGTCGCCTCGTTGAGGCGCGTCTGCAGCCAGAGCGAACCGCCATGCGGCATCGCATCAATCGCGTTCATCACGAGAACCAGCAGGACCTGCTCAATTTGGGCGCCATCGCATGGGACCTTGGGCAGGTCTCTGGCCAGGGTTGATTGCAGTTGAATTCCGGAAAGCTCCAACTGGTGGGCCACCAGCCGCAGGCTGCGATCCACCACCGCGTTGATGTCGGTGGGCTCCACATTCATGGGCGCGGTGCGCGAGAAGATCAGCAGGTTCTTGACAATCTCACCGCAGCGCCGGCTCTCCCCTGCGATCAACTCCAGGCACTGCTTCGCTTCCTGGCGTTTGCCTCCCTCCATTTCGCCTCGATCCAGCCATTTCCCGAGCAGTTTGGCGTAGGTGAGTATTCCGAACAGGGGGTTATTAATCTCGTGTGCGACAACGGCGGAAAGTTTGCCGATCGAAGCCATCTTCTCCACATGCAACACGTGATCGTGTGCGCTCTTCAGCTCGCGAGTTTTCTGTGCGACCCGATCCTCGAGGGTCTTGGCCCACGCCACGATTTCCTGGTTGGCAGTCTCTAGCTGCACACTCATAGTGTTGAATGAGTAAGCCAGGTCACCGACTTCATCCTGCGAAGACACTTCGATCTGGTAACCGAGGTCCCCCTCTGCCAGCCGCTTGGTCCCATTCTTGAGCGCCTTGATGGGCACACCGACCACGCGCCAGACAAACAGCCAGCTCAGAAATGCCACCACCAGGGTTGCCGCAGCGGTGTACACGAACATCCGAGCCGTACTGTCCGCCAGTTGCGCGTCGGCTTTTACCAGGGACAAGTTGGTATCCAGCACGCCGAGGATCTGTTGGCTCGCCGGATGAGCATGGCAATCCGCATTGGAGCAGCTAGGCTGATTTTCAATGGGGGTGACGATCCCCAACATCCTATGGCCGCTTGGATCCCGATAAATGCGGAATCGATCGGGACGGTTAAGGCGTGCCAGCGGTTGTGACTGCGCATGGCAGGCATAGCAGGCTTCTGCCGCCTTGTCGACAATGTGACTCACCTCTTCCGAATCTGTGGAGTAGCTGATCCGTCCATCGCGATCGAAGATGCGTACTTTTGTGATGCCGGGCTCTTCGGCCATCGTCTGGATCGCGTGGTAAAGTCCCTCGCGGTCATTACGCATCATGTAGTAGGTGGTGCTGCGCTTCAGGACGTCGCTGACGCGTTCCGCACTGGTCAGAGTTGCAGCCTCGAGGTGCTGACGATGAAGCCGGATATTGAGATAACCGAGGACTGCAAACACCACTACCATCGTGGCCAGCAGCGAGGCCACCAGTTTGGCGCTAAGGCTCCGCGTCCAATGCCCGCGAATTGGATCAGTCTCCGGCATGACCCAGCACTGGAACGCCCGGCACCGACGGCTCACGCTCGACGCGAGGCTTCGGACGATGTTCTTCCTCGGGGAAGATCGGCAGGTACTTTACCGCCAAGCCGAACAACGCAAATCCGCTGGCAATGATTGCGCCGGTTACGGCAAGTTCCGTCCAGCGCGGGATGTAATGGGAGCCAGCGGACGACTCCATGCCCGTGATACTTACATTCATGCGGTTGGTGATGAAACCCAACACCACCGAGACCGCGGCCAGGTAGAGCCCTCCCGGGCTCGTCCGCAGCTTTCGCTGTGAAAGCAAGAGCAACGGCAGAATTACGGCCAGTGTTACTTCCAACCAGAACAGGTACATCTCATACCCGGGCCGTAGCATCAGCTTGAGCACGTCCCGATGGAAGAGGTCCTCAAATCGCAAAATTCCGTAAACCGACAGCACCACGACCAGCACACGCCCCAGTTCCTGCAGAATCGGAAGCTCCAGCTGGCGTCCGAAGTGCTTGGAGCTGAGCGAGGATTCGAAGATGGTCATCGCCAGGCCGACCGCTATGGCGGAAATGAAGAAAAATACGGGCAACAGCGGGCTGTACCAGAGAGGGTGCAGCTTTTCCGGCATGATCAGGTAAAGGGTTCCCAATGACGACTGATGCAAGGTGGAAAGAATTACTCCGCAGATCACCAGGGGAATCAGGATGCCGCGAATCACCTTAATCGGTCTCTGCAGGTTGAAGCGTTCCAGCACGATCGGTGAGAACTCAAGAGCCAGGACCGTCGTGTACAGCATCACGCAGTAGGCAACTTCGAACATCACCGAGTGAGGATTCCTCATGATCAGCGGGTGCCAGATGTTGTATGGCTTCCCTAGGTCGTACATAAGAGCAACACAAACCAGCAGGTAGCCCAGGAAGGCGGTCAGAACAGTCGGGCGCACGATGGATTCCAGCCGCTTGATATGAAAGATGTGCACGGCCGCGGTGAGCGTAAATCCACCGGCTGCCAGCATGACTCCGCAGAGCACGTCGAAGCTGATCCAGATACCCCACGGAAATTGATCATTCAGGTTTGTGGATGCTCCCAGGCCGCGGGTAAAGCGCACAACTGTCGCATAAAACCCGGCCGCCATGAGTGCCAGGAAGACCAGCTTCCAGAAAGTGAGCTTCATCTTCATCGCTGCCTCCCGTGTTGCTCGTCATCCCGCTTCTCGGCGGTCCTTTCAGCAAGCGCAACTTCCTCACGCCGGTGGGTGATCCACCAGACGCCACCCAGCAACATTCCCCCGAGAGGCACAAAGTCGGGAATCCGCGAGAGCACGTGATACGTCAGCATGGGCAACGGGTCATTGGACAGGCCGTCGTGGTAGCCGAACTCTTCGAACGGGGCGCCGGATAGCAGCAATACAGAGGTTCCGCCCACCTCATTCAAGCCATAGATGTGATTGACATATTTCCCCGGGTTCTCGCGAATTCTCTGTTGTGCCTCGTTTATGAGGTCATCCCGCTCTCCGAACTTAGTAGCGCCAGTGGGGCAGATCTCTGCGCAGGCTGTAGGTTTACCGCTAGCCACCCGATCGGGGCACATCGTGCACTTCTGCACTTTCGGCAAGAGCTTATTCCACTCATACTTCGGCACACCGAAAGGACATGCCACCATGCAGTAGCGGCAGCCCATACACTTGTTCGCATCGTAGGTGACGGGGCCGGCGGCAGTTTTGGTGAGCGCTCCTACTGGACACACGGACGCACACGCGGGCTCCTGGCAATTCATGCACAACCGGCGCATGAATTTATCGCCTTTTGTCAGAACACACGTGAACTTGTGTTCGGATTGGCGTTCTTCGGCGGCAATCGTGTCGGTGTAGGGCAGTTTGTTCTGTTCAGCACAGGCTTGCTCACACTGCTTGCATCCGATGCACATGGTCGCGTCATACAGCAGGGCTTTACTCATGAGAATCTCTCCTCACGGCTCTTAGGCAAACTGATCTATCTTTTCTCTCCGGCAAGAAGGTCGAAAGGAAACCGGGTCCGTGGTGAAAATCACGCGGACCCGGGTGGGCTGCGCTGGTGCTCGAAACAGGTAAGGGGGATCCAGGCGTGGCTACAAACCGGCGGGTTCTCCGGTCTGCTTGCCGAACTACGCCTGTCAACCTCATGACTGCCTCTTTCCTGCCTCTGCCGCTGCCCGATGTGCCGCCATCTGTACTGCGAGACGAGCAGCTCTTACCGCGTTCGTCTCTGACCGATGCGAAACTCATCTGCTACCAGACCTTCGGAAACGGGCTGTAGCAAAACTCAGCACCCTTCCACAACCACTGATGAAATTCTCCGCTTTCGCCTTTAGACCGGCTGTGATGCCAGTCACCTGCGGCCGTGAGCCCAATCATGCTGGGACTTAATGAAATAGAAGCCCTTCGGACAACAGTCGCACCGTCAGCTCTTAGGTTCGAATTGGGAGTGCCTGCAGAATGCAGTGGCAAGACGTCAGGATGTTTGCAAAATGCAGCGGGAAATTCCTACCCACTAGGGTTCGTTCTCGTCCTAAGTGCTTTCGCTGCAACAAAGCCCTGGCTTATTCCCGGATGACCTCCACGTGCACTTAGACAAAGTGCAAGAAGGTGCGAAACAGCACCCGAGAGGAGGTTTCATGTCGATCCTAATCGTCCTCCTGATGTTCCTGCTGATCATGACCATCAGCTACCTGCATCGGCCTCAGGAGCAGGCGGGCACAAGACCGGAACGCCGGCCATCCCAGCAGACACCACGCGTCGGCTGGGAACTCGGATTCGAAATTCCCCAGGACTACTGCTTCCACCCTGGACACACCTGGGCCGCCAAGGAGAGTCCAGAGAATGCACGGATTGGTGTCGACAGTTTTGCCGCCAATCTGATGGGCAGGATTGACCACATCGACGTTGTCGGTCCCAATCGCTGGGTTCGGCAAGGGCAGAAGCTCATGACCATTACTGGCGACGGGGTAGCGATCGACCTGCTTTCACCGGTAGAAGGTGTGGTTTCCGCGATCAATAGCGACGTGCTGCAAGATCCGGGCCTGGTAACACATGATCCGTACAAGAACGGCTGGATCGCAATGGTGAAGTCTCCGGACTTGGCGGTCAACCAGAAGAACCTGGTACAGGGATCCATGGTGGCGCCGTGGATGCAGAATAACCTGAACCGTCTGAAAGCTACATTGTCCCAGCTAGAACCAACTTTGGCCCAGGATGGCGGGTTCCCAATCAACGGGTTGCTGCCCCAACTGAAGTCGGATCTGCGCCGGAAGGTAGTGAAAGAGTTCTTTCTAACCTAGCGGGTTGTGGTGCATGGCAGAAGGAGAAAAGATCATGGCAACCAGCAAAGCAATCCTGGTGGACATCACGAAGTGCATCGGCTGCCGGAGTTGCGAACAGGCCTGCAAGCAGATCCATGGCTTCCCCCTGGAAACTGAAACTCAACTTTCGCCAACCGCGCTCACCATTGTGGAGGATCGCGGCGAGCGATTCGTACGTCGCATGTGCATGCATTGTCAGGATCCGGCCTGCGCTTCCGCCTGCCTGGTAGGAGCGTTGCGCAAAACTGCCGCCGGCCCGGTGACATACGACGGCTCCAAGTGCATCGGTTGCCGGTACTGCCTGGTGGCCTGTCCCTTCAACGTGCCCAAGTACGAGTGGTCAAAACTGGTGCCCTATGTGAAGAAGTGCGACATGTGTGCCAGTCGCCAGGCGCAAGGGCTGTCGCCGGCGTGCGTCGAAGCGTGCCCGGTACAGGCGACCATCTGCGGCACCCGCGACGAAATTCTGGAAGAGGCGCAAAGGCGAATTCTCGGAGATTCCAAGTATGTGAAGCACATCTACGGCACGGAAGAGGCCGGCGGCACGTCGGTGTTTTATCTCTCTGACGTCCCGTTCGAGAAACTCGGCTTCGCGGCCGCACCCAAGCAGCCCATGCCGGTACTGACCGCCACGGCGCTCGGTGACGGACCCACCGTAATTCTGGTGGGCGGCGCTCTGCTCTCAGGTGTGTATTGGATTACGCAACGGCGTGCGCAGGTCGCAATGGCCGAGGCGGAAAATAAGTCTAAGAAGGAAAGGAGCTAAGCCATGAGCACCTCTCGATTCCCTCGCATTAGCCTATGGCGCACGATCGTAGCTTTGATCTTTGCAGCTGGCCTGTACGCGACGTATGCGCGCTTTCTACTCGGTTTCAAGGCCGCCACCAACCTGACCGATCCGCAACCCTGGGGTCTTTGGGTGGGTCTGGGCACGCTTTGTGG
>Ga0335081_10005563_pt1 | contig 19944 bp, 16 predicted proteins | sample Lox_Sample_35_FD_206713 | JGI IMG/M metagenome (GOLD analysis project Ga0335081, IMG submission 206713) | Soil microbial communities from Loxahatchee National Wildlife Refuge, Florida, United States - Lox_Sample_3.5 | ecosystem: Environmental > Terrestrial > Soil > Wetlands | place: USA... | reverse complement strand
CCGTGACGCTCGAGCTCGCCGAAGTCGGCGCTCGCCAGCATGCCGGCCGCGAGCAGGGACAGGGCGAGCAGGTTCAGCAGCGTCTGGGAGACCATCGTGCCCAGCACGACCGGCAGGGTCTCCCGCGCGCGGCCGATGCGCCGCGCGACGATCAGCGCTCGCGAGGGCTCGCCCATGCGGGCCGGCAGCGTGGCCGACATCAGCACCCCGATGAAGGTGCCCTGCATCGCGTCGCGGTGGCTGGCCCGGCGCCAGGTCGGTGCCCCGGCGAGAATCGCGTGCCAGGCGATCGCACGGGCGAACATGGCGGTGCACATCACCGCCAGCGCGGCCGCCACGAGCCCCGGTTTGGAGGCCACCAGCGAGCCGGCGACGCGCGTCACGCCGACGCGCTGGAGGGCCAGCCCACACAGCGCTCCCGCTGCCAGCGTGCTCGCCGCCAGCCCCAGCCGTCGCAGCGTGCGGTGGCCGGTCCGGTGGGCCCCCGGGGCCGGCTTGGCGGGCTTGTCCTGCAGGCTGCGGATGCGCTCGGCGGGGATCCGCGGCTGACGATCGGCGGGGGCGAGCCCGTAGCGGACGGCGAGCGTGCCGATGCTGCTGCCGGGGGCGGCGATGCTCCTGGCCCGCTCGTAGCACTCGGTCACCTCGGCCGCCACCGCCGGCCAGGCGAAGCGCTCCGCGTGCCCGAGCGCCCGCGCCGCCATGCCCGCCCGCCGGGACTCGTCGAGGGCAAGCCCGCGCAGCGCCTGCGCGAGCGCCAGGGCGTCGCCCGACGGAACGAGCATGCCGTCGAGCCCGTCGCGAACCACGTCGCGGTAGCCGGGGATGTCGGATGCCAGCACCGGCGTCCCGGCCGCGAACGCCTCGGTCAGGACCATGCCGAAGCTCTCTCCTCCGAGCGAGGGGGCGCACAGCACGTGGGCGTCCTGCAGCTCCTGCAGCTTGCGCTGCTCGTCGACCTTGCCGAGCGCGCGTACGCCGCGGCCGTCGAGCATCATGTGCGCGACCTCGGCCTCCCCGGCGCCGACGATCGTGAGCTCCGCCGGGATCTGCTCGCGTAGCGCCTCGAACGCCGCCAGCAGCACGGGCAGCCCCTTGCGTTCCACCGCCTGCCCGACGAACACGATCCGCAGCGGTTCCTCCGAGCGCCGTGGCGGGAGCTCGGCGGGGGCGGGAATCTGCACGCCGTTGGGTATCACCGCGTAGCGCCCGCCGTAGAAGCGCCGGGCCGTCCAGGCGGCCGCCTCGGACACGGCGATCCGCGCGTGCAGCCGGTTCATCCGCCGGCGGCCGCCGAGCGCCACGGCGGCCCCCCCGTTGGTGAGGGGGTTCTCCGAGTAGGTGTGGAAGGTCCCCACCAGCGGGAGCGTCCCGAGCGAGCAGAGCGCGTCCCAGCTGAGCACCGGGACCACGGGCTCGTGGACGTGGAGCACGTCGTAGCCGCCGTTGCGCAGCTCGTCGCGCATCCTGAACAGCCCCTCGGCGAACACCGACAGGTTGGACACGGCGCCGTTGGCCGGGATTCCCACGGTGCGCCCGAGCGGGATGAAGCCCTCCCCCGCCTCGACCTGCTGGGGGCGGGCCCCGCGGTGCAGACGGCGCGAGAGCTCGTCGTCGGGGTCGTAGGGGGCGAGCACGCGCACGTCGTGATCGGCCGCCCTCAACTCGGCTGCGAGCGCGTCGATGTGGCGAGTGACGCCACCTGGATAGGTCCAGGAGTACGGAGACAGCAGCGCGATCCGCACGGAGCCCTACTCTAGCGTCGCCGTCGCGGGGGCGATGGGCGGGACGCCTCGGCTGCGATAATTCGCCTCCGGGTGAGCGCCAGGCATTTCGTCAAGTACACGTTCCTGAAGCTCGATCCCGCCTGGCGGCGGACCGATTCCCAGGACCGGGCCCGGGACAAGCAGGAGTTCGCGGCCGCCTGCGAGGACTTCGCCGACGGGCACCTGCTGCAGAGCTTCTCGCTCGTCGGCACGCGCGGCGACGCCGAGCTGCTGCTGATCTCCGAGGCGGAGAATCTCGAGCGCATCCACGAGTTCCACGTGGTGCTCGGTCAGAGCGGCCTGATGCGGTGGGCGCACATCCCCCACTCCTTCCTGGGCATGCGCAAGAGCTCGGAATATTCCGAAGACGAGCGCTCCGTGCCGCGGCCGTTCCGCGGCAAGTACGTGTTCGTGTATCCGTTCGTGAAGTCCCGGGAGTGGTACGCGCTGCCGGCCGAGGAGCGCTGGCGGATCATGCAGGGGCACATTCAGGTGGGCCGGGAATATCCCGGCGTAGACAACCACACCACCTACTCGTTCGGGCTCGACGACCAGGAGTTCGTGGTCGCATTCGACACCGACGACGTCGGCACCTTCCTCGACCTCGTCCAGCGCCTGCGGACGACCGAGGCCTCGCGCTACACGGTCCGCGACACGCCCAGCTTCACCTGCATCGCGATGTCGCTCGAGAGGGCGCTCGGGGCGCTCGACGGCGAGCCGGTGTCGCTCGCGGCCGAGCTGCCGGCGCTGTAGGGGTGGCGCCGCCGGCGAAAGCGCCCGGGACGCGTTCCCGCGGCTCCAGCGGCTCCCGCGGCCGGCCGCCACGGGGCACCCCCCGCGGTGCGAGGGCCCACCTGCACGCCGCCGACCCCGTGATGGCGCGGCTGATCGACAGCGTGGGGCGCCTCCCGTCGGCGCGCGCCGGACGGCCCGATCCCGACGACCACTACGGGGCACTCGTGCGCGCGATCACCGGCCAGCAGCTGTCGGTGCTCGCCGCCAGGGCGATCTACGCGCGGCTCACATCCCGCTATGCAGGGCGGCCGCCGACGCCTCAGGAGATCCTCGCCGAGGACCCCGAGGAGCTGCGTGCCGCCGCGGGGCTCTCACGGGCCAAGACGACCTACCTGCGCTCGCTGGCCGAGCACGTGGTGTCGGGAGAGCTCGAGCTCGAGCGCCTGGAGGAGCTGCCCGACGAAGAGGTGGTCGCCGAGCTCGTGGCGGTGAAGGGCCTCGGGGTGTGGACGGCCCAGATGTTCCTGATGTTCCAGCTCGAGCGCCCGGACGTGCTCCCCACGGGCGACCTCGGGATCCGCAAGGCGATCGAGCGCGCCTACGTGCTGCCCGAGCCGCCGAGCGTGGCACAGATGGAGGCGATCGGAGAGCCGTGGCGGCCCTACCGGACGCTCGCCTGCCGCTACCTCTGGCGTTCGCTGCACAACGAACCGGTGTGAGCCGCCGCGCCGCTGAAGGCGCTGGGCCTGACGTCTGTTCGAGTTTACGGACATCGCGCGTCGGGTAGCAACGCAAGCAGTAGTTGCTTTGCCGAGCGGACGTTTCGCTTGGGGGAGGGGTCCCCACCGGGCCTTAGCTCGCAGCTCGTAAGTCCGTACCAACACCAGAGAGGAAGGGAGCCAAGAAGCAGATGAGATTCATCAAGCTCACCGGGGGGTGTCTGTTGGCGTTGATCGCTCTCAGCGTGATGCCAACAACGAGTGCCCTGGCGAAGGAAATTCCGCATGGGCCTGTGAAGATCACGGACGAAGGCGAAGGGGCCGCCGAACTCGGTAACAACGTCATCAACATCAAGTGCACGAGCCACTCAGCGGTGGCCGAACTCACTTCCGCCTCGGGCGGCACCGCCACCTCGACCTACAAAGGCTGCGAAGTCGTCGGCAAAGGCGTGGCATGCGAAAACGCCGGACCGAAAGAAATCGTCACCGAACCGCTCGTCGACCAGGTGGGTTGGATCAACAAGGCCAAAGGCGAAGTCGGACAGGCCTTCGCGCCGGCGTCCGGCGAACTGCTGGCGTCGTTCAACTGCAGCGGCCTCACCAAAGTAAAGGTGTACGGCGGCGTGATCGGCAAAATCACCTCCAAAACCGACGAAATGACTGAAACAGGGAAACTCAGCTTCGAAGGGGAAAGCTTCAAGAACAACCCCTCGAAATTCGAAGGCGGCGCGGAAGACGTCCTGCTCGCGGAATTCCCCGAACTGACGGGCTCGAGCAAGGTCAACTCCGAACAGAAACAGAAAGACACCACGCACAACACGCCGACGGTCGAATGCAAAAACGTCGGCACGTCGAAAGAAAAGTGCAAGGGTGATCCTGCTTCCCTGAGCACCAAAGAAGTGGTGTGCAAAACCGAAGAAGTCGAAGGTAAGAAAGGCAAAAAAGAAACGGTCACGACCTGCTCGACGGTGCAGCGCAGCGAGCCCGAGTACGGCCGTTGTGAGAAGAAGAAGGAAGGCCTCTACAAGGACAAGGAGTGCACCGAAGCGGCTGAATTCAAGAAGGGGAAGAGCAAGGGTAAATACGAATTCGAACCGATCACCTGAGCCCGACGGCAGCGAGATAGCCAGACAGCTCAGGTAGGAACTCCGGAGCGCGCGTCGAGAGACCCTCGGCGCGCGCTCTTGGTTCCTTTGCGATCAGGTCTAACCTCGCCGCTCTGGCCGTCTGGGTCATTCGAATCAGGTTCTGGCGGCGGGCAACTGGTGAAAAGCAAGGGCGACGGGATCACACTGCAGTGCGAGGCGGATGCAACATTTCTAGGGGAGCAAGGATGGCGGGCCGATTTCTAGGGGAGCATTCATGGCACGTCCGGCCATAGACGCCGAGGTCGATGGGAGCGTCTGGTCCAGCGTGTGTCGACGGGTCCGCTTGTGCGCGACGCTGGTGTGCGTCGGCATTGCAATGCTCGCGCTGCTGCTGCTCGGTCCTTCGGCGGCGCTCGCGCTGAGTCAGCAGGGACACGTCTTCCGTTTCTCCTTCCCCGAAGCCGGAGCGGAACGGGAACAGCTGGGGTCCCCCGCGGCGATCGCGGTCAACGAATCGACGGGAGAGCTCTACGTCGCCATCCCTGCCAAGAACCGCGTCGAGGAGTTCGGCCCCGCTGTGGGAGAACACGGGGAACCGACGGCCGAGAAGCTGATCGGCCAGTTCTCGGTGCTGAATCCCGAAAACGTCGCCGTGGACAACTCAACAAGCAGCTCCGACCCGTCCAAAGGCGACGTGTACGTGTCTGGTTCCACCAAGAAAGCCATCAGGGAAGAAGAACCGGAAAACAGGGTTGTCTACAAGTTCAAGGCCAACGGCGGCGCGATCACCCATCTGAGTGGCTTCAAGGAAGAACAGGGTGAACCGGCCGAATTGTTCGAACCGATCGAGGGCCTCGCGGTCGAGGCCGACGGCGAACTGCTCGTCTATGACGACGAAGCGGAAGTCGCGTTCTTCGACAACGCCACGATCAACAAGGGCGAGTTCAGCGTCGAACTTGAATTCCTGGCCTCCGCTTCCGCACACGGGCTCGCGGTCGACACCAAGGGCGATCTCTACACGGGGCACTTCAGCACGAACGTCGGCTCGGCGGGCCCCGAAGGCGAGCCCCCAGTGGTGGGCAAGTGCGAAGCCCAGACCGCGGAACGGGAATGCGACACCCTGATCGAGGAACTGGACCAGCATCCCACCACCGCTGTCGCGGTGGATACCGCCAACGGGAGCTCCGAAGCAGACGACAGCTACATCGTCAACGTCGCGCCCCGCGGCACGGGCTCCTCGAGCACCGTCGCGGCCTTCGACCCAAGCGGCACGCTGATCCAGCGCTTCGGAGCGCCGGGACTTGAACTGGGCAGCGGCGTCGCCGTCGACTCCAAGACCTCGACCGTGTATGTCACGGACGCCGCCTCCGATGCCGTGTACGTGTTCGAGCGCGAATCGCCGGGGCCGCCGAGGGTCGACAGCCTGTCGTCGTGCGCAACCTCCTGCGACACGGCGGGCAACGCGCGGAAGCTGCAGGCGCAGATCGATCCGGACGGGTCCGACACGCACGCATACTTCGAATACGGCTCGTCCAGCTGCAGCTCGGGCGGCTGCACCAGGAGCACCGAACAGGACCTCGGCGAAGGCTTTGGCGATGTGCCGCTCAGCGAACAGCTCGAAGGCCTGGCGCCGGGCACCTACCACTACCGCGTCGTCGCCAGCAGCGCGAGCTTCGGCAACGTCGAAAGCGAAGAACAGACATTCACGATCGCCGCGACCGTCGCCGCCCTGCCCGACGGGCGCGCGTGGGAGATGGTCTCCCCACCGGACAAGGACGGCTTCGAACCCGAACCGATCGTGGGACAGGGCGGGACCATCCAAGCGGCGAAGCTGGGCAACGCGATCACATACGTCGCCGACGGCCCGATCCCGAGCGAAGAGAATCCGGAAGGCAACCGCACCCCCGAAGAGACCCAGGTGCTGTCGATCCGTGGCGCCACGGAGTGGGAATCCCACGACATGGCCACCCCCAACACCTCCGGGGGCGGCGTTCGCGAAGGAACCTCCCAGGAGTATCAGGCCTTCTCCCCAAACCTCTCGCTGGCGCTGCTGCAGCCGTTCATCGGCGGGGCGTACACGAGCCCGTTCGCCGAACCTCCCCTGTCCCCGCCACAGGAATTCCAGGTCGAAGGCAAGACGGTCAAGGAAGCCCGGCAGGAAAAGACGATCTACCTGCGCGACGACCAGCCCCTTGCCCCCGAAGACGCCACTGGAGAAGCGAGCTACGCGACGGCCAGGCGCAACGGCGAAGCGATGGGCAACGCGGGGTATATGGCGCTGGTCAGCGAAGCAGACGCCCTCGGCGTCCTGGGCGGTCCCATGCCCGGCGAAGCGAAGTTCGGCGGCGGCGTGCAGGCGGGGCTCGAACTCGTGACTGGGACCCCGGATCTCGGCCATGTGCTGTTCAAGTCCTGGCGGACCGGTCGCGGGCTCTACGAGTGGGGCGCCGGCTCCGGGCTGCAACTCGTGAGCGTGCTGCCGAAGAACGAACAAGGCGAAGAACTGCCGGCCACGGGCACCGTCGTCTTCGGAGCCCTCCCCAACGTCAGGCACACCGTCTCGAACGACGGCTCGCTCGTCTTCTGGACACAACGCAGCGGGCTGGAAATCCACCTCTACGTGCGGGACACCGAAAAACACGAAACGCTGCAGCTCGACGCCGTCACCTCAGGACCGGAAAACAGCGGCACGCCGCACGCCGAGTTCCAGACGGCCAGCGACGACGGGCGGAAGGTCTTCTTCACCGACAGCCAGCGCCTGACTGAAGACTCGAGGGCCAGTCAGAGCCCGCTGGAAAAGCCGGACCTCTACGTCTTCGAACTGGAACGGGGTCCGGGTAAACCGTTGTCGGGCAAACTCCAGGACCTCACCCCCGAGGGGGTGAACGGTGAAAGTGCCGCCGTGCAGGCGCAGGAAGGGGGCGGCGGCGTGCTCGGTACGAGCGAAGACGGCTCCTACGTGTATTTCGTGGCCAACGCGGCTCTCACTCCCGACAGCCCCACCGGCAACTGCGACGTGTCCGCCGAAGTCCAGCTGCCGGAACGCACGTGCAACCTCTACCAGCGCCACTTCAACGGCACGACCTGGGAAGAACCGAGGCTGGTTGCGAGCATCTCCAACGAAGACGCACCGGACTGGGGAGGCTCCGGCTTCGCCGGGGATCTCGCCGAAATGACCTCGCGCGTCTCGCCCGACGGCAGCTATCTGGCCTTCATGTCCGACCGCAGCCTCACGGGCTACGACAACGTCGACGCGAGTGCGGCCGCCGGCGGAGCCCTCGACGAGGAGGTGTTCCTCTACGACGCGGAAAAGCAGACCCTGGTGTGCGCGTCCTGTAACCCCAGCGGCGCACAGCCCACCGGCGTCTTCGATCCGGGCGGCCTGTCAGTGCCCGGCCTCGAAACCGAAGGTGTCGGCCTGGTCGCCGATCGCGTCGGCGTGTGGGGCGCGCTGCACGGAAAGGTCGATCACTGGCTCGCCGGGAGCGTGCCGGGATGGACCCCGATATCGATCGAACGCGCGCTCTACCAGTCTCGCTATCTGTCCAACAGCGGACGGCTGTTCTTCGACAGCCCTGACGCGCTCGTCCCCGCGGTCCAAGAAGAAGCCGAAAAACTCTCCGAAGCCGGCAAGAAGAGCAAGGAGAAGGTCTACGAGTACGAGCCCTCCGGCGTGGGCAGCTGCGACCTCGAAGGTGGGTGCGTGGGACTGATCTCCGGTACCCACGCGGGGCACGAAGCCACCTTCCTGGACGCCAGCGAAAACGGCGATGACGTGTTCTTCCTGACGGCTGCCAAACTTCCCGCGACGAACGGCGTCTCGCAGGACGTCGACTCCAACTTCGACGTCTACGACGCGCGTGTCTGCGACCAGGAAGGGGCCGGCGGATCCGCTTCCTGCCTCCCCGCCCCAGGACAGGGGCAGCCCTCCTGCGAAGCCGAATCGGAATGCAAAGCTCCGGGTCCGACCGCGCCTTCCTTCGTCGCACCCGCGAGCGAAGCCGTCTCCAGCCCCGGGAACCCCCCCAGTGGCGGGACGCTCGCGAGCAAAGCGTCCTCACCCCCGGCGAGCAAACCGAAGGCGAAAGCCCCCACCCGCGCGCACCTGCTCGCGAAGGCACTCAAGACATGCCGCAGCAGATACAAGGCGAAGTCCAGGCACAAGCAGCGCGTCAAGTGCGAAGCGCAGGCGCGCAAGCGCTACGCACCGGCCTCCAAGAAGCGGGCACACGCGAAGAAGCCCGCGAGCCATGCGAAGAAGGCCTCGAGCCATGCGAAGAAGGCCTCGCAGGCGCCGATCGAGGAGCCCCGGGGATGACCGGCGAAGCACGACTCGCACGATTGGGCGCTGGCGCCGCGGCGGTAATCCTCGTCGCACTCGGGGCGCTCACCGGCCCCACCCCGGCATTCGCGCAGGCTCCGCACTGGAAGCTCGGCTCCCGCTCGGCTCCCACGAACCTGCCGCTGATGGGCGAACAGCTCGTGGGCGAAAACGATCAGGGGATCAAGGGCGAAGGAATGATCATCGCAACGGCGACCAACCTCGGCGACGCGAATGCCGACGGCGCGCCGCCGGAAGGGCCGATCACGATCACCGACCAGCTCCCCGCAGGGCTCGAACCCACCAAAGTCCGCGCCGTGACCGGTCAGGGCGTTCCCGGGGCCGGCGGCCTTCCCGTCCAGCTCAGCTGCCCAACTCCGTTTACCGAAAACCGCGTCGTCTGCACCTTCGAACGCGAAGCGCCTCCGTTTGAACACCTCGAACTGCTGATCACCGTTCAGGTCACCACCTCGACGCCCTCGGAACCGCTGAACAAGGTCACGATCGAAGGTGGCAACGTGGAGCCCACGCCGCCGCTCGAACAACCACTGAAAATCGTCGGCAACGGCGGAGCCACCCCGTTCGGCGTGGAAGCGTACGAACTGCGTCCGGAAAACGAAGACGGCTCCCCGGACACACAGGGCGGCTCGCACCCGTTCCAGCTGACCACCAACTTCGATCTGAACCAGACGTACGGCTTCTATGAAGAATTCAAGTCCCTCTTCAACGGCCTGCCGGAGGCTCCGGCACTGCAGAAGGATCTGAACTTCAGGCTCCCCGCCGGGCTCATCGGCGACCCGTCGGCGGTCCCGCAGTGCTCGGGGGTCGATTTCGGGGCGCTCGAGGCAAACGGGATCAACGCCTGCCCCGACGACACGGCCATCGGCGTGGCCTCGGTGACATTCAACAACCCGATCGCGCTCGGTCTGCTCACCTGGTCGGTGCCGGTGTTCAACCTCGTTCCCGCCCCCGGTGAGCCCGCGAAGTTCGGCTTCTCGGTCCTCCACGTGCCGATCGTGCTCGACACCTCCATCCGCACGGGCGAAGACTACGGGGTGACCGTCAGCGTGCAGAAAACGCCGGAGGCGATCCAGGTGCTCGGCGCCAGCGTCACGCTCTGGGGGGTGCCCGGCGATCCGAGCCACGACAATGCGCGCGGCTGGAACTGCGTCGGAAACGGGCATTGGGTGGAACCCATTCATCCGACTCCCGAATGCAAGTCGCACGAATTCTCCCAGCCGGAGCCGTTCATCGACCTCCCGACCTCCTGCACGAGCCCGCTCTCCACCACCGTGAACGGCGATGCCTGGTCGGGAGAAACCCTGAGCGGGCAGAACAGGTCTCCGCTCGCACTCGACGGCTGCGGCGAACTTCCCTTCGAACCGACGCTGGAAGTGCATTCCGACGAACATTCGGCGAGCACACCCACGGGTGGCACCGTCGAAGTGAGTCTGTCCCAGCGAACGACCCTGGAACCCGATGGCAGAGCCGAGGCCGACATCAGGTCCACGACGCTCGAACTTCCGGACGGCGTCGAGGCGAGCGCCGGAGCGGCAAACGGTCTGGAAACCTGCTCGGTCGGGCGCGCCGGATTCCTCGGGGCACGCAACCCCTCCACGAACGCCGCCGAACACTCCGAAGCCCAGCTGGAAGCGCAGACGAGCCAGGACAACGTCCTCGAAACCGAACTGGCGACGCAGGGATTCACGCCCGAACCGGCCACCTGCCCCGACGCCGCGAAGCTCGGAACGGTGGAAATCGAAACGCCCCTGCTGCCGCACCCGCTGACGGGCTCGGTGTATCTCGGATCGCAGGATACGAACCCGTTCGCCTCCCCCCTCGCTCTCTATCTCGTCGCGACCGAAGAAGACCCGGTGACCCACGAAGGTTCGAAAGTGCTCGTCAAGCTGGCCGGGGAAGTGGCGATCAATCCCACGACCGGCCAGCTGACCTCGACCTTCGCGAACACCCCCCCGGTGCCCTTCGAACACCTCAAGCTGCACCTTTTCAACGGACCGCGTGCATCCCAGGCGACGCCGGCCTTCTGCGGCAGCTACCACAGCCGAGCCGTGTTCACGCCGTGGTCGGGCTCGACTGCCGTGGTGGCCGAATCCCAGCCGGAAGCGATCACCTCGGGGCCGAACGGCGAACCCTGCCCCGGCGCCACGCTTCCATTCAATCCCGGCTCCAGCGCAGGGACGGAAAGCACACAGGCCGGTGGCTTCACGCCGTTCAGCCTGACGATCGGCCACCCCGACGGAAACCAGGCCCTGACCGGCATCGGCGTCCAGCTTCCTCCGGGCGCGGCGGCGATGCTCGGGTCGGTTACGCCCTGCCCGATCGCCCGCGCGGACGCGGGCGCCTGCGAACCCGCGAGCCAGATCGGCGAAGCACAAACCAGCTCCGGGCTCGGCTCGACGCCCTTCACCCTCCCCGGTGAGGTCTATCTCACCGAAGGCTTCGACGGCGCACCGTTCGGGGTGTCGGTGCTGACGAACGCGGAAGCGGTCGGCCCGTTCAACATCGGCAAGATCATCGCGAACTCCACGATCCGGGTGGATCCGAACACCGCCGCTGCCACGATCACGAGCGTCGAAACGCGGATCCTCGAATCGAACGGCAATACCACGACACTCGGTTCGCTGCCGACGATGATCAAAGGCGTTCCGGTCCAGCTCAAACAGGTTCACGTCGTCGTCAACCGGCCCAACTTCGAGTTCAATCCCACGAACTGCAACCCGGTGTCCGACAGCGGCATCCCGATGGCCGTGCAGGACACGCTGACCGGGGCGGAAGGCGGCAGCGACACGATCACCAGCAAATACGGCGTCACCGGTTGCGGCGGGCTCGGGTTCGCGCCCGTCCTGACCGCCGAAGTCGCGGGACAGGGGAGCAAACTGAACGGGACGAGCTTCACGGTGAAGGTCCACGCCGCGGCCGGCCAGGCGAACATCGCGAAGACGTTCCTGACGATCCCGAACATCCTGCCCTCGCGCCTGAGCACGATCCAGAAAGCCTGCCCCGATGGGACGTTCAACGCGAATCCAGCCGCCTGCGACGAAGGCTCGGTGATCGGCTATGCCGTCGCACGCACTCCCGTGCTGCGCAGCCCCCTCACCGGCCCCGCGTATCTCGTGTCGCACGGCAACGCTGCCTTCCCCGACGTCGAGTTCGTGCTCCAGGGCGAAGGAGTGGAGATCGTCCTCGATGGCAAGACCGACATCAAAAACGGTGTCACCTACTCACGCTTTGAAACTCTGCCCGACGCCCCGGTTTCGAGCTTCGAAACGGTTCTCCCAGCCGGTCCTCATTCGGCGCTGACGCCCAACACCGAACAGGCCCCGAACTACAACCTGTGCGGACATTCGATCACGATGCCCACCGAAATAACGGGCCAGAACGGGGCCGTCATCCATCAGACGACAAGCCTGACGGTCACCGGCTGCGGCGCGGTGAAGTCCTCCAAGAAGACGCACCTCACGCCGGCGCAGCAGCTCGCGAAGGCGCTGAAGGCGTGCAGGAAACAGACGGGCAAGCGCAAGCGCAAGTCCTGCGAAAAGCGCGCGCGGACCACCTACCGCAAGCAGATGCTCGCGCTGACCCTCAAGAGCTGCGCGAAGCGCAAGGGCAAGAAGCGTCACAGCTGCGAACACCTGGCCCGCAAGCGCTACTGAGCCCCGGCGAGAACCGCGTTTAGCTCGCCCGCGGGCGGGGTAAATCGGCAATCAGTCGGGGCGAGGGTCTGGAGATCGCGAGGGATGGAAAGGTGTTGATATGAAGCTGATCGGGCGGGTGTCGTTGCTGATGTCGGTGGCGTGCGTGGTCTTTGCTATCCCCGTGGCGAGCGCGCCGGCTGCCTTGCCCGAACTGGGCCGTTGCGTGCAGTCGACCCCCACGATGGAAGGCAAGAGGAAGAAATTCAGCGGGAAATTCCGCAACAAGACGTGCACCAAGACAGCTCCAGCCGGCGACGGACATTGGGAATGGTCGCCGGGGCCCGGGGAAACCAAGACCTACGAAGACCTCGGAGCGACGGCGGCGGTCAAGCTCGAAACGACCAGCGGAGCCCAGATCGCATGCGCGGACCACAAGCTCCGCGGCGAATACACCGGCCCGACGACGCAGACCGCATCCCTGACACTGTTCGAATGCGTCGAAACGGCGACGAACGAACCTTGCGAGACGATCGACACCTCCGAAACGCCACCCACGTACACCAACGGCCTGATCACCTCACAAGCGCTCGAAGCCGAACTCGGCCACGTCGGCACCGCGCACAAAAAACCGCTCTCCGGCTGGGATTTCAAACCCAAAGCCGGAAACGACATGTTCGTCTTCGAATGCGCGGAAATCCCGAGCGTGTCGGCGCCCTCGGAACCTCCGACCGTCCCCACGGAACCGCCCGCGCTGCCCACCGAACCACCTGCCGGGCTCTCTGCCTCCAAGGCCTCGTCGGCGCAATCCGCTGAAAGCGCCTCGGATCTGATCGGCCTGGGAAACAAGTACGTGGTCGAAGGCTCGTTCATCGAGCCGGTCCTGGAACCGAGGGCCAGCAAGATGACCCCGGAATTCATCGAGGCCGCGACCGCCTCGAAAGGTGTCCAGCAACCCGAATCCTTCGAAGGCGGCGCCACTGACACCCTCATGGCGGAGGTGATCACCGGCGTTACGCCGACGACTGAAGCCATCGGCTACTCGACCGGCAACGAACGCATCGCCAACGGAGAACCCCTCGAGATCAAATCCATCCCCTAGTCACGGCTGGCCCCCCTCTGCCAGCCAGACCAGCTAGAAGGGCCGCGCTCGCACGACGCGGCCCTTCTGCTTCCGTGGGGCCCCACCCGGCGCCGGGCGACGCCGACCTCACCGGCACACTTCGGGGGAGGGAGCGCGGCTGGTCGCGCCGACCCGGACTCGACCGAGTGACAGCCACAGGGTGTAGGTGGGATGGAGCGTGCGCAGGTCGGCACTCGCCAGCCCAACCGGAAAGGCGGGGTCGTCACGGAAGGTGTACTGGAACACGGCGCCCACGCGCGGATCCGCGAACCACCCCGCCAGCCGCCCCGCCAGCGCCCGGCAGGCCTCCAGCTGCCGAGCGGTCGAGCCGTCGGTGGGATCGCCCGGCCTCGGCGCCCCGGCACCCGTCTCGGTGATCCACAGCGGTGACGCGCCCGCGCACCCTCCGCGCCGGGAAAGCGCCCGTTCGAGCGCCGCCACCGGATCCGTGGCGCGGGCGTCGCTGCCGTAGGAGGCGTACGCGTGGACCGACCACGCCGAGGCCAGGCATACGACGTCGGCGGGCAGCGAGGCGACGAAGCTCCCGACGCTGGTGGCGTGGGCGCTGTCGCTGGTGAAGCCGTCCAGTTCCCCGAGCACGATCGAGGCGGTGGGCGCGCTCGCGTGCAGCACCCCCGCCATCGCCCGCGCAAGCTGCGCGTACAGCGACGGCGCGACGGGGCTCGACGCCGGGTCGCAGCTCATGCGCTGGGGGTTGATGAAGAGCGCGTCGTTGGGCTCGTTCCAAGGGCTCCACCAGCGCACGTGCACCCCCTCGGAGCGGGCCAGCGACAGCAGCGCCGCGACCAGCTGCCGGTAGGCGGGGATCGCCGACGGCGCCAGCGCCCGCGCGCTGGAGGCCGCTCCCGCCAGCTCACACCCCGACGGCTGGGCGCTCGCCCACGCGGGCGCCCCGAGGATGTCGATCAGCACTTCGGGCCCCGCCCGCCCGGCCGCACGACGCGCCCGCTGCTGGGAGGCGATCGCCGCGAGCTCGCCGCTCAGCCCCGGGTAGGGGCCGCAGGGGCCGACGGTGCGGGCGCAGCCGCTGACCGCCAGCCCGAGCTCCGGCGGATCGTCGGCGCGCGGCTGCAGCGCCGCCCAGTCCACCAGCAGGCGGATGTATTCGGGCTGCAGGGCCGCGAGCTCGCGGCGGCCCCGCTGGAAGGCCGGCGCGGAGGAGGCCCACCTCTGCCCGGGCGCCGTGGCCGGGTCGAGCAGCAGCTGCGCGTTGTCCTCGCTGAGGCCGATCGCCGGACGACCGAGGGGGCCGGGACCCCCGAACCCGGGCGCGGGGACGGAGCCGCCGGCGGGCGCCGGGAGGCCGGTCGCCGGGCGCCCGCCCCCGCCGCACGCGCAGCAGCACAGGCACGTAAGCGCGGCCGCCACGGCGTGGCCACGGAGGCGGCGGAGCTTGTTCGGGCGGGCCGGCGCGGCGGGCCTGCGACGCCCTCTAGATCGCGGAGACCTGCTCCTCCTCGGCGACCCGGAAGGAGGATCCGCAGCCGCACGCGGCGACCACATTGGGGTTCTCGACCTTGAAGCCGGCGCCCTGGAGGCTTTCCTCGTAGTCGATGATCGAGCCGCGCACGTACTGCAGGCTGTCCCCGTCGACGAGCAGCTTCAGGCCGTGGCTCTCGAACACGGCGTCGTTGTCGCGCTGTTCGTCGAAGGCGAGCTGGTACTGGAAGCCCGAGCAGCCGCCGCCGCGGACGCCCACCCGCAGGCCCGCGAGGGACGCGTCGGCCTGCTGGGCCCCGAGGAACTCGCGGACCTTCTCGGCGCCCTTGTCGGTGATCGTGATCATCTGCTCTGCTGGATCGTATGCCAAGACTTCGAAAAGTATAGCTATGGCTCCAGGGGCGCCCGCCAGGGCTCACCGGCGGCGAGGGGCGAGGCGCTCCGCGAGGGACTACCCTGGAGTCTCATGCCGAGCCCACAGGAGATCAAGCAGCGGATCGAGGCGGCGATCCCGGGCTCCCGCGCCGAGGTCGAGGACCTCACCGGGGGCGGGGACCACTTCCGTGCCACCGTCACGGCCGAGGCGTTCACAGGCCTCAGCCGGATCGAGCAGCACCGCCTGGTCTACGGGGTGTTCGGCGAGGAGATCGGCGGTCCGATTCACGCGCTGACCCTGAGGACCCTCACGCCCAGCACGATTTCGGCCCCCTAGAGCCAGGAGACAGCCATGTCCAGCCCCCAGTTCGACCCCGTCCCGATGGCCCCCACCCCAGGCACGGGCCCGGCCGGCGCCCCGCCGGCGCCCGAGGCCGCCGGACCGGCCGGCAGCCCGGTCCGCGACGCGATCGCCGAGGCGATCGCCGAGCACCGCGTGATCCTGTTCATGAAGGGGACCCCCGATGCTCCGGCGTGCGGGTTCTCGGCGCGGACCGTCGCGGTCCTGCAGTCGCTCGACACCCCGTTCGCCGCCGTCGACATCCTTCCCGACCCGCGCATCCGCCAGGAGCTCTCGGCGCTGTCGAACTGGCCCACGATCCCGCAGCTGTTCGTGGACGGCGAGCTGGTCGGCGGGTGCGACATCGTCACCGAGATGTACGAGTCGGGGGAGCTCGAGCAGGTCCTCGGCTAGCGTCCCGGCGTGGAACCGGGCGGCGCTGGCCCGTGCTGTAGCGTGCTCGCTCCATGCCACCGGTCGCCGTCGTCAGCGACAGCACCCACTACCTGCCGCGCGCGCTGGCGGACGAGCAGGGCATCCATCAGGTCAGCCTGTACGTCGGCTGGCAGGGGGAATCCGTGCGCGAGCTGGACATGGACGGCTTCGACGCCTTCTACGCGCGCCTGCGCACGGATCCCGAGCTGCCCACCACCTCCCAGCCCTCGATCGGCGACTTCCTGGAGGTGTGGGAGCCGCTGCTGGAGTCCGGCCACGACGTGGTCTCGGTGCACCTGGCGGGAGGGATCTCCGGCACCGTCGAGGCTGCCCGCCAGGCACACGGGCTGCTCGTCGAGCGGGGCGACGGCGAGCGGGTGGAGGTGATCGACGGCGAAACCGGCTGCGGCGGGCTCGCGCTGCTGGCCCTGGCGGCGACGGCGGCGGCCCGCTCGGGGGCCGACAAGGCAGCGACCGTCGAGCGCGTCCGCAGCGCGCAGAAGGTGCTGCGGATCTGGTTCTGCCTGGACACGCTCGAGTACCTGCGCCGCGGTGGGCGGATCGGCAAGGCCCAGGCGTGGCTGGGGGGAACCCTGAAGATCAAGCCGATCCTCTCGCTCGAGTACGAAATCATGCCCGTCGAGCGGGTCCGCACGGCCGGTCGCGCGTTCGAGCGGATGGTCGACTACGCCCGCGAGCTGCACTCCGCCGGCAGCGACGGGTGGGTGGTGCAGCACATCCAGGCCCCCGAGCAGGCAGAACGCCTCGTCGAGCGGTGCCGGGAGATCTTCGACTCCGAGCCGGTGATGGTCTCCGAAGTGGGACCCGTGATCGGCACCTACACCGGTCCCGGACTGATCGGCGTGGGCGGCGTGCCCCGCTCGATGCTGGCCTGAGCGGACCGGCCGTGCCCGGCCGGCAACGGGCGCGCCGAGGGGCTGGCGGGCCGCGAGCGGGCGGGCTCGCGAGCGGGCCGGAGGCGGGCCTAGCGGTCGTCGCGGCGGCGGCGCCGGCTGCGGAGCATCCGCGCGCCCACGGCGAAGCCCACGATCGCCGCGCCGATCACGATCTCGCGGCGGTGGCGCTCGACGTGCGCGCGCCAGTCGGTGAGCCGCGTGACCTCGCCGCGGAGATGGGCCACCGACACCGCCAGCTCGGCGCGGTTGGCCTCCATCGAGTTGCGGATCTGCTCCGCGCTGCGGGCCGGCATCAGCTGATCTGCCCGCCCACCGGCCCGGAGGGCTCGGCACCCGTACCCGCACCGAATCTTCCGTCCGGGGGCGGGCCCGCGCCGCCGTCCGGCGCCCCGCTCACGCTGTCGCGGATTTTCTTGGCCTCGTCGATCGCCATCGTGGGCACGGGCGGGGAGCCGCGTTTGACGATTTTCGCGGCGAGCATCCCCGCACCGGCGGCGATCACCAGCAGGATCGCGGCCATTGCGAAGAAGCCCCAGAAGTAGGCGAAGGTGGGACCCGGGAGGTAGTAGTAGAGGAGCCACGCGCAGCCGATCAGGGCGAGGATCACGGCCATCAGCACGAACACGCCGGCGGCCGCCGCGATGGCTGCACCGCGGGCCAGCTCGGCTGTCTTCTCGGCGAACTCGGCCTTCGCCAGCTCGACCTCTTCGTGCACGAGCGTGGCCGCGCGTTCGGATACCTCTGCGATCGCCGTGGCGATGTTCTGGGGCGCCTCGCCGCGGCCGGCGCCCGTCGCGGGGCCTCGGCCGGGGTCTGCGGGGGAGCTCACTCCGGCGGCTCCTCGGCGAACAGGCGCCGCCACACCGTCGCCGCCGCGCGGTTGGCCATCAGGCTCGCGAGCGCGCCGAAACCGGTCAGCAGCGCCGAGTACATGATCCGCTTGACCACGTCGTTCTGCACGGCGGGGAGTGTATTGCGCGCGGCAGCGGCCGCGCTCGTTGGCCCAACCCGCCCGCCGGTTTGCCCGGGCGCGGCGCCGGAGCGCGGCGCGCGCTCAGCCGCGGGCACTCAGGCGCTCGGCGGTGCGCGTCTGCAGGCCGCCGCAGATCGTCTCGACGACCAGCCACTTGGCCCGCTCGAACTGCTCCTCGCCCTCCGGCAGCAGGCCGAAGATCCAGCCGGTGAGCAGCTGCTCGATCGCCCCGTAGAAGGTCATCGCCGCGAAGCGGGCGTCGATCTCGGCGCGGAACAGGCCTTCGGCCTGGGCTTTGCCGACGATCCTCTCGATCAGGTCGTAGGCCTCGCGGATCTCGGCGAGGTGGGTCTGGCCGAAGGAGTTCGCCGCGCGGGTGACCTCGACGATGATCACCTTCATCAGGTCGGGGTCGTGGGCGTAGCTGTCGATGATGAACGAGGCGATCGCCCGCAGCTTGTCGCGCACCGGGATCAGCTCGGCGTCCACTTCCCGGATCAGCTCGAGCATCACGTTCCAGCGCTCGAGGAACAGCGTGTCGAGGATCTCGTCCTTGGAGGCGAAGTAGTGGTAGACGAGCCCGTAGGCGACCCCCGCCTCGTCGGCGATGTCCGACACGCGGCACGCGTGGAACCCCTGGCGGGCGAACACCCGGACGGCGGCGGCCAGGATCTGGCGGCGCTTCTCTTCGGTGCTCCTGGAGCGCGAGCTGCGACCCACCCGCGAGCGCTGCGTGCTCAAACCGTCTCCTCCTGTGGCCAGCGATAGGACTCGCCGCGGCGGTTGGCCAGCGACGGCAGCCTGGAGCGGATCTCGCGCTCGCGCTCGAGGTCGGCCTCGGCGACCACGTAGCCCTCGCCGTCGGGTGCCTGCGCCAGCACGATCCCCCACGGGTCGACGATCATCGAGCGCCCGCCGGAGTGCTGGCCGGCGGGGTGGGGGCCGTACTGGTTGGCGGCGATCACGTACAGCTGGTTCTCGATCGCGCGGGCACGCAGCAGCACCTCCCAGTGGTCACGGGTGGTGGGCAGCGTGAAGGCCGCCGGCACCGTGATCAGCTGGGCCCCCTGGACCGCGAGGATGCGATACAGCTCGGGGAAGCGCAGGTCGTAGCAGACGGTCAGCCCCAGCCCCGCACCCTGCGCGGTGTGGGACAGCACGATCTCCTCCCCGGGCAGCTCGAGCTCGGACTCCCGGTAGCGCCTGCCCCCCACTTCCACGTCGAACATGTGGAGCTTGCGGTACACGGCCCGCACGTCCCCCTCGGCGTCGATGTGCACGGAGGTGTTGGCGAGCTTCTCCTCGCCCTCCAGGCGCTCGAGCAGCGAGCCGGGCACGAACTCCACCCCCAGCTCGCGGGCCAGCGCCCGCGCCCACGCGACCGTGGGGCCGTCGAGCGGCTCGGCGGCCGCCCGCAGCTGCTCCTCGTCGCCCATCGAGGGCCACTTCTCGGGCAGCACGATCAGCTCGGCGCCAGCGCGGGCGGCCTCGCGGACGAGTCGCTCGGCCGTCTGCAGGTTCGCGTCGCGATCGGCGCTTGAGTTGAGCTGGACGGCGGAGACCCTCAGGGCGCACCTCCTCGTCGGGCGTGTACCGGCTGCGGCGGCCCCCTCCGCCGCGCCGGGCGGCGGGGCGCGATTGACCGGTCAGTCGAAAAGAAAGAGGATAACCCCCCGGACGCGTATCGAAGGGGGCGTATCGTGAGCAGACGGGTGGGGCGAGCACGGTTGCAGCGGTCGGTCGGGGCGATGGTCGCCCTGGTGGTGCTCGCGGGCGTCACGGGCGCGACGCTGTGCGCCCCTTCCGCGCTCGCGGCCTCGCCGCTGTACTGGTCCTACCCCACGGTGATCGACGCCGCTCGGGTGGACGCGCTCTCATGTCCGTCGGTGTCGTTCTGCGTCGGCGCCGACACCGCGGGCGACGTGCTCGACTCCACGGACCCGACCGGCGGGGCCGCGGCGTGGACGATCGCGAGGGTCGATCAGGTGACCCCGAAACCGCCGTACTTCACCGACGGCCTCGGCGACGTGTCCTGCCC
>Ga0335081_10005562_pt1 | contig 19945 bp, 17 predicted proteins | sample Lox_Sample_35_FD_206713 | JGI IMG/M metagenome (GOLD analysis project Ga0335081, IMG submission 206713) | Soil microbial communities from Loxahatchee National Wildlife Refuge, Florida, United States - Lox_Sample_3.5 | ecosystem: Environmental > Terrestrial > Soil > Wetlands | place: USA... | reverse complement strand
CGAGATGAAATGTTGATATTCTGGAAGGTAGCAAAAATCAATGTTACAGGAAGAAAACTTTGCAGCTCTACTGACAAATTAGCTTGCGCCTCTGTGAAATTCGATCAATCGGAGATCTGTTTCTGATACCGTGCCGTGATGGACATATTTATATTCAGTTATGCCGATACCGTCAACAATTTTTATATATTCTTGATCGGGAAGAGTAACAAAACGCAACTGATATTGCATTCCCGTTAGGTTTGAGGATAGACCCTTAATGTCATTCAAACTTACTTTGTTTTCCGATTCGACATACCAACAATAAGCATTATCTGGTCGAGCAACTTGTTCAGGATCTCCATATTTTTTTCCAATCGTCAAAGGTAAATTGATGAATATGCTATAGTCGTCTAACAAATCATCAAGCAACTTGGGATTCGTCTCGGCCTTGTCTAGGACAGCTTTCATTAATGTATCGAATGCTAAATAATATTTGCCTATACCTTTTCGTACAAGTAAATAATCACCTCGACTCTTGCCTTCTTCATACCAGGCCAAGTCACTCGGGTGGCCTTTTAATATAGCTATAAAGTATTGTCCTTTTTGGATTGTATCAACAACTTCCATTTTCCAGGTCAATGTTTTTTCAACGACCTTATTCGAGTTATTTAACGTCCATTTTGTTGGGCCTTGATAAATCCAGTAAGTCCCTTTCGATAGCGGGAAAAATGAGATACGCATTCTATATCCAATATAGTCGGGCAATTTAATTGATAGTATTAAGGCTATCAAAGCAACTATAAAGCCAGAAACTACCAATAATTTCTTCTTGTTTATTATATTCATTTTGTTACTCCATTAACTGTCACATTCTCACCTCGCGAAGCGCGGGGAGAGTATTTTATTGAGCAGCCACCCCTGATAACAGTACAAATATGATTCTATCAGTTTAGCAATGAACATGCCACGGTATGCACGGTATTTTTATAAGATATATGCCTGACACAGCTATAAGTCAACGACCGCGAAAAGGTTTGTTCGGAATTGGTATGATTCCAATGGCGTTAAGGATAGATTATGAAGATTATAAGTTGAAAATTACACTATTGCAAAAATTAAAACTCGTTTGATACAGGAAGAATTATTTGTTTTTAACGATGGCACCAAGTACACATATGATTAGTCCCACACTTCCAGTTAACAGGTATAACATTATTGATGGTGCGCCAAGGTCAGGCTATCTATCCGAATCCGACGATGATCAGTTCTTCTTGATAAAAAGGAAGTAACTGATGAGAATTATCATAATGCCAAATACGATAGACAGAACAAATACAGGATAGGGAGACTTGAACACCCCGAACAATCGCGCTTCTGAAGCTTTGAAAACATTTCTGCACTCAGGGCACTTCACCGTACTGAATTTCTCGAATTGGATCATGGCGTCGTAGAACCAATTCTGATCAATTGTATATGCACGGTTTTTATCGATATCAAATGTTTTGGAGCAACGTGGGCACATCGTATATTTATTTTTTGAAGTAGTCATAGATTTCGGGATGAAACACGAAGAAATCAAAATCGGCAACCGTTGTGCATTTCAGGAAGTACTTGTTACCACAAGTCGATATAAGTAGTGGGAACTAGGATTATGCACTTCGGTTATTCTCTTTCTTCAGTCTAAATTTATGGTTCTCAAACAATCGAAAGGATTTTTTCCCAACTACATTTAATGAAACATCAACTACGACGATGTTTTGAGGCCTTATTCCTTGCCACATATCCAATATATCAACTTGATGTCCCGAGGAAAGTAGCGCGTCAAGAGTTGAGTACAGTTCTCTTGTGGCATTAATCTCATCTCTCTCTTCTTTATACCAATCAACTGGTTCTGAAAAGCCAAGTTCAATGGAAAGAAGATGGCGAAAGGTACAGCTGCAGCCCGACTTCGACCCGATGTACCAGCGATTCGGAAAGTCGAGGAGCCGGACGCAGGGATTGTCATTCGTGTCTGTAATTTTCTCGAATCGAACAAGATCTGAGTTTTGTTTGGTTAAGTCTTCAGAACTGTCCGTTGAGATATAGACGCTGTAACACATGATTCCTCGTTGCTAACGCACTGGTCATGACCGCCTTTTGACGCGTCGCTGTGGACTCGTACGTTAATTCTTCGCCTTTTGATATGCATCCAACCACTTTTGTTGCTGATCCTGGACACTACCGCCTTTAAAAGGAGTCATCTTGTACTTCTTCAAGAGTTGTTCGGAAGAGTCGAGAAGCTCATAGACAAACATATTCTTTTTCAGTTCCTGGAAGAGTACGTCTTCGTGTAAATGGGCTTGCTTACCGATTTCTTCAATAAGCACAGGATTTCCATAAATGCCACTACGACCTTTCTTTAGCTGGTCATTTATATCTTGTTCCCATTTTTTTAAGAGTCTATCAAAATTATAAAATGTTTGGCCAAGATTGTTGTCACTCATCGTGCTTGCATTCCTATCCAATAATTCGAGTTCTGCCGCACTTGGCGTAATCCATGTACCATGAGCAGTGCCATACTGCGCCGTTATATTCTTAATTTTGCCATCTCTTTCATAATTTATATTAACATCATATAGCTTATCATAGACGTAGTTCACGAATGCCTTTGAGTTCGGACTAACATTTACGTCTAAAACCTTCGTTCCAATCAATTTTCGTTCGATATCTTGCTTGGCTAATGTAAATAGGACACTTTCATCTTTTACCTTATTAAACTGATAATATCTCCAGCCATACTGTAGACCCATGGTTAGAATAATACCCACGACAATACCAAGAACAAACTTTCTCATGTTCGATTTCCCCTTTGAAGCTAACGCGATCCTAAGTAGGCTCGTTTCGACCATTGTCCTTTTCGCGAACCCGAGCCTCTGCCGCCTCCTTGCGTTCTTAACGGCAATATATTCAGATGAAATATCTTTTTTACCAAAATTCTCTACTTATAGATGGAACATTTTCCAGGGAAAAGGTCAATACTACTTGAAAAATCTATATGAACGCACGGCTAATACGTGCATTTCTATGCGTTGTTGTTGAGCCGTAGGTTAGAACCTGTCTTGATCTTCTTTTCTGAATATCCGATAAACTTTTTGAATTGCATATAAAATAGATATTATGACGGCTGTGAAAATAGCGATGGCTAAGATGAAATATGGTAGATTGTATGTGATCGGCATCAGTGAATTGCTATATCGGGAGAATTCTCCACTTTGAATAAATCCGGCCTTTCTGAGAAGCAAATGGTAAGTAGGTTCGAAAACTGGATAGGCGATGTCGAAGTTAACTTGATAATGAACTTCGACATAATTTATCAAGAAAAGGACAAGATAGATAGCGGAGATCGAAATCCAGAATATCTTGTGTTGAAATAAATATTTTCTCGTCATGATTAAGTTTCGTCTAAAGGTAACGATTTGTTAAGTTCCTTCGAGCGCCTGGCTTATCGGCAATCCGATGGAGCCGCATGTTATCTGCCAATTCTTAAGCTAAAAAAAGTGGCCAAGAAGCCTACTATCATAAGTCCATATCCCAAGCGATAAGAGGCTCGAAAACTACGAGACATTGATTTCGATCCCCAGGAGATGTAGATACCATCGACTAGGAGAGAAACTTTTGCTGCAAGGAAAAAAATGAATCCAAGGCAAGATAGTAGGAGCGCGCCACGGGGTCCAATCGTTATGAGCATACCTATAAGAAGGACAGATGGAAGCATAAGTTCGACTAGAGGGAGTAATAAAATGTCAGTCCCACCGCTACCATCTTCTTTTTTCTTTCTAAGCCATATCGACATTTGACATGCTCCGTTCCTTTATCAGACCTGACGATACAAATATATGCCTGATGCAAGGTGATGTCAATAATGGGTATAACATACTTCCAAATGGTGATGTCTTTGGAGGGGTATTTTATGAGTTGGCGGTAACAATTTCCGAACGAAGTGCTGATATTCTAGAAGGTCGCAAAAATCAATGTTTCAGGAAGAAGTTTCATCGTTTGTTTATTTTTCAGCCTCGCATAACTGAACCGAGAATTAAAAATAACAGGCCAACAATAAAAAGAACACCCACTATCTCTGCAGGCTTAAAGTCAATCGGGTCTAACGGTTTCATCCAATGAAATAAGGGACCATATTTTATTGAACGTCGTACTCCAATTACTTATAGACAGATTGCCGCAATAATCCACGAGATCAGACCAATCCAATACTGTATTTCATAAATCTTCATTTAGACTCTCCCCAGCTGCCGTAAATCAAGTCGATAATCCCATAAGCCTGCCATGCTCGACAAATTGGGAATGCTCTGCCCTGCCGACTCACTCTGGCATCGCTTTTGTAATTTCCCAAATGAGCACGTTTAACGCACTTGCGATTGAGAATAAAAGAATCCATGACTTAGCCTTTGCGCGTCTATGATGTAGCGTTAAACAAATAATAGATCCGACGACAATTATGGCAATCACTATAAAAGCATGAAAAGCTGCATTAGCGAGGCTTTTGCCCATGCCGCGGAAAATGAATAATAGAACCATTATTGCTGTCTGTGAAGCCACGTACAGGCCGATCTTCATAAGAAGCATATAAGATGGAGATTGATTAGGTGTTTGATTCCGACTTCTCTTCATACCTATGAAAATAATTAAGATCGTTATGACCAAAATACTTATGACGTAGAGAATGCTCATAGGGCCTTATTGATCTGCGAATGAATAACGGATAACAAGTTCGTGCAATATTTATTTGCTTCGATACGAAACATACATCCCGATATGTTTGTAAAAAACAATAACTCAAGAGGAAGAACATTGCATCGACTATCTGAGCTTTATACGTTATGGGGTGATCTCTATGTCATCTGCAACAGGGAGCATTTTGCCTTTCATTAATGTCATCGGTGGCTTTGGAAGACGAGCGTTTCCAAAGTGCTGAGCGAAGCAACGCGATACAGCATTACTTGGCTCAACTTCAACAGAAGAAACTGATCCGGATACCGACACGTCAGCGATAAAAGTGAAACAGCCTATATTTGCAGGGTTGGTTGAACCTACAGGAATACATGCTGTGAGGATTTTCTGTATGACTTCCCCCCAAGATGATTCGTATTGCTGCCCCTCTGTACTTGATAACGCTTGCTTACCAGCTTTAACCCGAGCCGCGAAATCATCAGCATGAGCTACACCAACAAAGAATATGACCGATATAAATAAATGCCCCATAAACCCAAGACCCCATTTGAATTTATTGTCTCGGCTCATAATAGTAATCTCTCCCTGCCTGATTGGTAAATATTAATGCAGTCAAATGCATAAAGTTAGAAAAAAATCTAATTTCTTATCGGGGCCTTATGATATAACTTTAAAGAAATAAAAGAGGATTTTAAGGAGTTTTACATGGGTAGACAACATTAACAGTTCTGAATGAAGTCGATGGCAAATGACAATAAAGCAAAATAATAGCTTTAAAAGGAAAAGCGTAACGTAAGCTTCGATCGATAAGTCTTAATTTTTTAAACTGAGCCGTCGTGTTGGACCCACCTACAACTGTGGAACGGACGATGTTCCCTGCAATTGATGCCGTGAGGTATTCCTTAATCGCGCCGTAGTGCCCAGCCAGGAGGGAGGCACATCGTCACCTCGCCCTCGAGTGTAGATACTATTTTCCATATATCATATTTGAGGGCAATATTTTATCTGCCTCAGTATGAAATTTCATCATGGGAATTATCCAGCCAGATGGAGATTTGTAGCCGTCGAAATACAAAAAGAGCGGGCCTTTTTCATAATTTATTTCTATATATGTTCGATTTGTCATCGATGATATATTCGTAGTTTTCAAAATGTCATAACCAATCATTTTCCCGAATATCGATTCAATCTGTGTAAAACCGCCTTTTAGATTCATCGTTGTTGTCTTGTCACTCTCCATCGGTGATCCTTTTAGCCACACGTTGAAGGCCTCTGTGAAACCGGACGTTTTGTAAACATTAAGTCCATCAAGAACTATTTTGGGGACGTCATCAGCATAGGAGGTCACTGCGGTGAAAAAAAACACTATTAAAGTTGTAAATAATTTTGTTTTCATTGAGCTGTCTCCTTTAATATATCGTTTTTTGTTGATAATAAAATAAGGCAAGCAACAAAGAATATATTTTCAATGAATATATGCTTGATTCAGTGGGATGTCAATCACCATGGTTGTTTTCCATGGTTGTTTTTGTCACCATGGTTGTTTTTGTGAAAGGATGTTTTTAGAATCAGTAGGTCATAAAAATTTCCATATGAAATAGTGATTGTTTATAAGAAGGGTATCTACACTATTTCAGGAAGGAACCAGCGGCTTCAATTAGTAAAAGCGCCGCAAAAAACCTTTCTATTTGTTAGCCAACAGTCGAATTAAATCGGTTCAATTATATATTTTTTGTGATATATTTTTTATAGTTATTCTTCATAATTATTTAATCACGTTAGATGTTCCTCAAGATCTCTATGCAGCGAGTCTCTTATCCCTTAGGGGCCGGAGCATATCAATTTATATAATCTTAAAACAATTCAACAGCTTAACCGTTGAAGGAAAATAAATGGACTTGATGTGTACATTCAATCTTGAAAGGTCGATCGTGGTCAAGCGATTATGCACAAATGACTATAAAAATCGTTTATCTTTTCTTGTTTTGCTATCGGTATTTTTATTCTGCCTTTCGTGCAGTAAAGGGAATTCAGGCTCTTCTGTTGCCGGCCCCCCAGGAGGTAACATTATTTCCTCGGTAACGAGAAGCTACTATGAGCTTCAAACCGGGCCATATCCCTCCAATATGATATCCAAAAATGGCTATCTATTCTGGTCAGAAGCTAGCCAGACTCCTATTAACAAGATAATCATCAGTGGCGGAGAAACAATTCCTCTTGCGAATTCAATGAGCTTTGTTTCTGACTATATTGTCACTGCTCAATACATTTATTGGATCGATGTGCCGAATTTAGCCGGGGTGGTCGGTACTCCATACAGCAACGCTTGCCTAAAAAAAACATCCCTCGATGGAACGTCTACCATCGTGCTCGTTTGCGGTGCAGAATCATTATACGTTGACGATACTAATGTGTTCTGGATGGTGCCTATCCCAGATCCTACCGGTCTAACAAGTTCGACAATCCAGAACATAAACAAGATGCAACTTGACGGTAGTGGCATTGTAACATTGGCAAGTACGACAAACAGTGTAAGGTTTTTAACCGGAGACACTAATAATATTTACTGGACTGAAGGGACACAGCTTCATCGGATGGCAAAAGACGGTTCGGGAAATCAGGTAATATTAGATGGCATTGGAGACCAGACAACAAAGCCTGTGTTCGCTCCTGAGGGAATCTATCTTGCCTATGACATCGGAATTGTTGATACTACAATGGAAGACGAGGGATATGAGCTCGGTCTCCTACCCTCCACTGGTGGGGCGTTTCAAATATTATTAACGTATAAGGATTATTGGGAAAATGGAAACAGAATAGGCGGATTAGCCGCCGATGACACAAATATTTACTGGATAAATAAACAGACTGTGAACTCCGTTTTAAAATCCGGTGGAACCTCTACCACTCTCGCAGCTGAAGCCCAATCGCCTAATGGCCCGAATGTTCAATTTACGGGAATCGTACTGAACGGGGATACCATTTACTGGTCGGGAACGCTCGGCAACAGGGGGAATATAAAAAGTATATCAAAGTACGGTGGGCCGGTTGTTACGTGGGAAGATAACACATTCCTCACTTCGAATCTATCGTTGGCCGCTGGCGCGATATACTGGCTGGAAACGGCTCCCGGTTACAGCCCCACACGAAGAATTGCCAAATTGAATACAACCGATGGAACGATCTCGACGCTCCTAACCGGGATAGAAGGCGGGCCTATGCATCAATTCTCAGTTGACGACCAATTTGTCTTCATAGCTGATCAGGAAATGGTAAAGCGAGTGCCGGTTAGCGGCGGTAAACTGGATTTCGTCGCGTCGGAAGACCCCGGAGTTATGGTTGATTCGGCTTATACGGATGGGACAAATGTCTATTGGACTGCGCTTTCTTCATCACAGCATTTAATGCGGGTACCAGTAGGTGGTGGGCTGCCTGTTCTCGTAGCTGACAACCTGCCATGCAACATAGATTCGGGAGGCTTCATATTCCATGACAGAAATCTTTATTGTTTCAGTACTATTCCGGGACCTGGAAGCATAAATTACTTATCGTTCTATATGATAAGCATTGATACCGGTGCTGTGTCCCAAATCACTGCGAACATAAACGGCTATCTCTCTACCTGGACAACTGATGGGATGAACATATACTATTCAAATCAGGATCTTGGCACTGTGTATAAAATATCAGTTTCCAATGGGGATATGACACAGATGTTTACTACGAATCTTGCTGATATTACGCAACTGGCGTCTGATGGCGAATATCTCTATTGGATCAACCAATCGACGTTGGCCAAAACGTCCATATCTGATGGAAAAACCGAATATATTCTTAACCAGTTGCTCAATGAAGGCTTGGGGATAGCAGTCGACGATAATAATATCTTCTGGTCCTATTACGACGGACTTTCAAACGCCGCGATATATATGGCAACACCGAAATAATATTTTTCATCTGAGTCCAAAAAAGGAGAAAGCATCTTCTGAGAAGATTGAACAACAACCGAAAGTAAAAGGCATTAATTTCAACATGAAAGATGCATTCCGATGTATCAGCCAAAAACAACAATTACAGGATGAAACACACGACTACAATTACGATGGGAAAACACAACAAATCTAAAGCGTACCTATCGGAGTGACTCCGGCCATACAACGAGCCCTCCGACCTTAGATGCTTCCCACAGGTGTCGGTCAAAGGTTGCCACAATGACTGACTCTCCGAGCATATCCTGCCAAAAGAGTGCGGAAGCCAGATGTGTTGCATCGTATCCTCGCAAACCGTGTTCCCAGGCAAGCGCCGCAGCTCGGGACATGAGAATCTCCGTTAGTTGAAGTCGGATTATGTTTTCCCACTCAGAGTTAAATACCTGAAGCGCTGAAGCCGCCTCATTCTTGGCCAGGATCTTCATACGCACGGCCTTGGCTAGAGCGGCAGCTACTTCGGCCCTACTGATGATGGCCGTGCCGACAGCCGTGGACTGACCAATGAGCTCCCCGACCTCAGCTGAGCCCTCCTCTGCCACATACCGCTTAAGGAGCGCGCTGGCATCAATATAGGTGATCATTCGCGGTCCTCGATCAGAAGCTCAGCTACAGTCCGCTTTCCCCTGACGCGAGCCACAGGTGCCATAGGTTTGAGTTTATGCTTATTCCAGAGCAAAAGGCCAGACTGGGCCATTGCCTCAATGCGATCCTCAATCGGCGCCGTTGTGGGCACAATACGGCCAATTGGAGTTCCACGCTCGGTAATTTCCACCGACGATCCTGATTTAGTCAGTCGTAAATAGTGGCTTAGCCTACTCTTGAGTTCCCGTACGTTTACGGTCGTCTGCTTCATCATTCCCCTCCACAAACATAGAAATAGCATAGTAACTACATTATATCATATTGTAGTCACATGTAAAGTACTTTCTTTTGTTTCTTTTGTCGGATAGAAACAAAAAGGCCCCGAGTAGGTTTCTTCAAGTCTAACGGAACTCCGATCCTTGGAGCATGAGATCGCGGAATTGTTCCATAATGGAAGTGAATAATAATTAGAACCAAAGTCATTTCTACTAAGATATACCCGAGAGGCCATAGAATGGAGGTCACTATGAATATCACGGAAGCCATTGAATTTGTGAAGAGCCATCACTTGTCAGCCCTAAAACACAGTACAAACTTGGGATATTCGCTGCTCTTTAACAATCTCAAGGTAATGTTTGACGGTCGTACTGTCGAGTCAATAACGCCAGATGATATCGGACAATTTCTCGAGTCTTGTACATCCGGGATGTCAAAAGGAACCCGCCATTTGCGGTATTCTCAAACCAAAGCATTCTTTAGTTTCGTTATTAACGAATGCAGCCTGGATATCAAGAACCCCTGTGCACACTCGCTCTTGGCCAAGCAATTTAAATATCCAAAAAAGGTTGCAAGAAAAATCCTGGACAAGGAATTGGTCGATGAATTGATCTACAGCACAACATCACCAATGGACAGGTTCATTTTGGAACTGCAGGCACGCTGCGGACTTCGAATCGGGGAAGTGCTTAAGCTCAAAGGATCTGATGTGATGGATAGAAAGCTCTTGATAAGAGAGCCAAAATCAGGAAAAGAAACCGAAATGGCTTTTATGCCTGAACAGATAGCAAAACGGCTTAGCGCATACATAACAGCTAGCAATATTGGTCCCGATGACCGTTTGTTCTCTGTTTGCTATTCAACTGTACGGATGCTTATCAAGAGACTTGGCGAGAAGTTTCACGTAAAGATCTCTCCTCATGATTTTCGGCGCCATTCAGCGACCTATGCCAGTCGAAATGGCGTCCCTTTGGAAATCATATCCAAAGTGCTGTTGAGACACCATGACTTGAAAACCACACAGGTATACCTTGGGAAGATCAATGATTCGGAAGCTATTCGCTGGATGGATGTGCTACACGGGAAATAGATAAGATAGTACGTCGATAGCTTTAAGTCTTGTTATTGGCCTCTGGGGTAAAATCTTGACACTACGTGGATCTTCTTTACAGCCGTTTCCCGAGTGAAGTGCGCGTGAAATGTTACGACCGGAAACTGTTATTCTTCTGCTTCTGGGTTTTTATTAAAAACACCTTCAAGTTGTGGTTTCAGTAAGTCGAAACTGTTAACAATTTCTTGTCGTAACATGCTAACATCAATACGATCCGCAGCCCGTGGTATTGAAATCGTCGATAAGCGATGGTAATATTATTTAAGCTTTTGACTTCGACGATTTAGATTTCTCAAGTACAAAAGGGTTGTTCTGTTCCAGCCACTCCCGGGCCTTTGACTTCTCTTGATCAGTGAACTTTGATATCCGCTCCGATCGTTCATCCAAATACAAAGTAAGAGCGAGGGCTCGCAGCCGGTCGGGCTCTGAACCAGCATACTTTGCTTCAACGGCATAGGTCCACCCCATCATAGGTTTGATGCGTTCTTGGATTTTTGCGAGCTGGACCGCAAAATCCTTATACTCGGAATAATTCGTATCATGGTATAACCATTCGCAGGTTTCTATAAGCTGGTACCATGGATAGAGAGGTCGGATTGCCAAATCATCCGGTATATGATATCGCGCTGATCGGAGATGTGCCATTGCCTCCCTGTGCTTACCGTGTCCCGCCGACAGGATCGCGCTTGCCAAAAAATAATCAAATTCTCCACCATAAACATGTTTATATTGATTCAATAATGCTTCTACATCAGAAGACCTGCCGGCTTTAAAACCGGCCCAGACAACGTATGGAAGTGAATCACTGTATAATGTATGACTGATATCATATATTCCTCGAAATTGTTCATATGCCTTTAGGAAGTTGTTTGTTCTAAGATTGTAATAACCGGCTGCGAACCGTGCTAAAGGCCTCTGCGGGATCTTGGATTCGTCCACGGTGGTTTTTTGAACCAATTGATTTACCTGTAATGACGGCGACTTGCCGGCTGAAGCATTATTTATTGTCTCGTTAAATATTTCATCCATAATCGCAGGGAGGTTCTTATTTGGAGCTCTGTCTACCAGATGCGTGAGTAAAAGATATCTTTGCCTCAAATCGGGGGCTGAAAATTTCTTCCCGATACGCTGATGCAGCCACTGGAGTTGCTCTTCATCGGTCCTTCCCTCCATTCGGTGCCCGACAAATGACGCACCTAATAAATGATTCAGATCATTCGTGAGATCCACGTTATCAAAAAGAGACCATGCTTCCTGATGGTATCCCATGAGGTGTAGCAGTTGCATGTAATAGCTGTAATCATAGGTCATATTATAGCGTTTTGCGATTTCGAGCTCCTCTCTAGCTGCTTGGACGTAGTTTTCCTTAAAAAGAGATAAACGCGCCGAACTTCTCATACAACTTGCAGATCCGGTATCATAGCCACGCGACAAGGTGAAGAAGGGAAGTGACTCGGTGATAGCTCCGCGCGTCCACAGTTTGAACGCGGCTGAAGCGGCATAGTTCGACAAATCTACCGTATCCAGATCATTGTATCGGGCGTCTCCTTCCGGAATATTGAAAAGAGGATATCGTTGAAATATAGCGGCAGCTTTCTTAAAATTGCCTTCTTCTATAAATAAACTACCAAGTTTTTCGTAAGGATCCCATACGTTCGGCGTGGCATCGATTGCCTCTTCATAAAGTTTCTTCATCCCTTCCTTGTTGTCTTGTTCCCGTTCAAGTTCTGCAAACCATAATGTGCGAAATGGGTTTCCAATAAAGCGATTCCGATTCTTTCTCAGGAGCTCATCCGCCTCTTGTTTCAAGGAAAGTGCGGCCAGTAATGCATAATATTTATCTAGTTGCCTCATATCAGTATGGGTATAACGGAGCGATCGATCGTAACGCAACAAATCACTAATCTCCTTTTGTGGCAATGTTGGCGCCGCATTTTTCCAAACGTAATCTGATGTAGCTATACTATTTAACCCGATTGCTGGAGTTAATTGTGAACTATACGGATACCAGTACCAACGCTGTGGATAATCATTATCGTAGAAACTTAAGGTAGAGGAGCACATGTCCGAACCTTCATGTGTTTGGCCCTGAAACCAGTAGCAGGCATTAAATTTTAACGTGTTAGCCTTTTTTATCATGTTGACGTTTACTTGCCCTTGCTTCCCCCCTGCCATCATCATTAACGCCTCTGCCCTGAGATATGCCATTTCGGGATGTCCCTGATAGATTCTTTCATAAGTGTCTAGGAGCGCAATCCCTTCTTGATACAAAGCCTGGGTAAATACCCGCAACCGTACATTCTTTATAAGATTCGATTCACCGATCGCGGCAAGCAGGTCGAGAACATCATATTTTACCGGAGACCAGGACTCATTACTCGTTATTTTCCGCCCCTGCTCGGTCAGATATCTGCGATAATGATTAAAAACGGAAAAATCGATATTCTCACTCTGAAATGGGTACTCGCCGAGCGCCTTGTTTGTCAAAGTAAGACCTTTCGCAGTGAAATCGGGAAGAGGGAAAAACTCGTCCAGCACGGCCTTTATTACTAAGTTTGACTGCATGCTCCATGGATCAATGCTTTGAAGACGTCGTGTCACAAGCATATCCCAGTTCGGGATGTCACGGATAATTTTTTTATAAGATGCCTTAGCCTCTGTATCATCATGATATGACCATTGAAGGTCATTGAGTTCAACCTGGGCCAGCAATCGGGGAATTGGTTTCTTGATATCAGTAACGAGCTTCTTCAGTTCCACCAAATTGCCATTAAGCAATGCGACAAAAGCTTTTTCTTCGGGAGTTGACGGCGTTTTGAGAACTGCAAGCGCTGCCGGCCTGCGGTAAAGGTAAAAATATGCTCGAGCCTTCAACAACGCATAGTCAGGAGAACGCTGTGAAATGTGACTCAATGCTACCAGGGAGCGTTCAAAGAGATATTCCCGTGATGCCGTTTCTTCAGGGAATAGAGATCCCAAAAGCTGCAAGTAATAGGCGGCGACCACCGGAGTTTCTGTTTTACTGCTTACCATATCCGAGACTGAATCAGGCATCGGAACGTTTGTCTCCTTATAATAACCGATCGCCGGTTTCTTCGTCTGTTTTAGCTGTAATCTCGAAATGACATCATCAAGCAGGCTATGGAATACCTCCGAGGGCAGGTGTTCATCAGAAAACGGAAGATCCTTCCAGTCGAAAGTTTTTATTGTCGTGGATGGTGTTAGCTGTCCCTCCCAGTCTCTTGATTGAATAAGTAGCTTGAATTGCATCTCCCCTTCCCCATCATGCCCTACATAGCCTTTAATGAGCGTCTTCACCTTAAGGTCATTTGCAAGTTGATACACATCCTGATCATTAAAAGTACGCGACAATTCGCCAAGAGAACGAGATACCAAGGTTGGATCAGGAATTTTCAAGTCAGTGACGGACTCGATTTTGTCTACAAGGAATCGTGTCATCAGTGATCGGCCAATGCGGTCTAAAGCATATCCTTGCACTTGAAAAGGCACCACCAGCACATCATAGGGATCACGCTTCAACAGTTCACGGTTAAAGACTTTCTCCGATTCAATCCAATCTGATTTTGGTTGGGCATTTATACCACTGGATCCGTTATTTATTGGGCTCATGGGGGGATGTATGCCAAGAGCCGCATAATTGCTGGCATTACTTGCCAAGAATATTTTTTTATTTAATAGATCGATCTTCCAGAATAAATTAAAAGTAGAATTAAACAATTTACATTTGAGGGTATACATGTTGTCATCTATTTGCTTAATTTCCCAATCGGATCGCGTCGATATTTCGTCCCCTTCAACGGTAAATCGCAGATTGTCCGTTTTGGGATCATAGGTTAACATGCAGTGGTCAAAATATAGATTAATTATCACAATGGGCTCTTGTGCTTTTTGCATGGAACTCGTGATAACATGTATATTTCCCATGTTTTTTGCAGTTCCGCCCTCTTTGCCGAATGAGCCGTTCGTTACACGGTAGATCTTGTTAGTACCTGTCTCTATTTTCCAAAAAGAATTTTTCCATGCTTTGTGCCGCATATGGTAGAGACCGGGACCAATTTGCGTAACCTCCATTGACGGATAAGAAACAGCCATGCCCCTTGGACCTATCATTACCTGATTCATTCCTGAATGATAGATTATAGCCAGATCCGGAAAATTGACCGTGAACGAGTCCTTAAGCGGCGCGGCGGAAACAACTTGGACAAAACAGGCACACATGAAAGCGATAAGCAGGAAATAAACCGTAGTAAGCGTATATTTTCGATTCATTTATGCATCCTCGTTTTACGTTATTTTGCAATTGCACTTCTAGCGTCAATCCGTTCTATGTGCAGACTACAGAATGACGCGCCGTAAATTACAAGAGATTAAATCAGCTATGAAAGCAGCCTATTCACCTGGTTAATTATCCCCTTCCTCCGTCTTTTGCGCATTCTCAAATAGAGCATCAATTTTTTTCATAGCTTGGGCGGCTTTCCTTCCCTTTTCCGCTGATTGCTGCAGCACATTGTCTAGGGAGTTTCCAGCCAAACCAACGACTGTGATTGCATCCTTTACGTGGGCGATAACGAGATAAAGGGATGTTATAACGATAAGAGCATTGCATATGATAGAAGTTAATTTCTTATTGTTTTTCAGTGCGGCTTGATTCCTTAGAATGTAGATGGCCAGGATTGTACCGATGATGATACATCCTGAAATCATTAATCTGTAGCTGAAGGACAGCGCAGCGTGTTTTTGCGGGATATCCTGTGCAGTTGATATTGATTGTTCACGCACGCTATCAGCAGCGGTTGGAATTCGGGCTTTTGCGGGTTCATCTTTCGATTCTCCTTGAACAATTAGAGCAGATGCCCGATATTGTTCTGGGATAACCTGAAGATCGTCCGCAAAACATAGATTGCCGTCTTTATCGACATATTTATAAATGACCGCCATGCTGTAAGAAACGAAGACTATTGCAAAGAGGCAATGAATAACAACAGCCATTAACACTATTTTTTTCATACAGAACCTCACCGTAGTTATTATATTGTATTTTATATCAGTTTTTTTCTGCTAAGTATGGCAAAAGTCAATCCCCCCATTACTCCAGCCGGGGACTTTATTAGTCAAATTCAATGTGCCATTCTTGTTCGCCATTTGCGTGCTAGAATCAAATCCTTGCTTTCCCAATGCTTCGCGTCGATATTTCTCAGCAAGCCAGTTCTGGGCGAATGCTTCTATCAAAAATAATAACTATTTTTTTAACATATCAAGGAGCCCTCCAAGTATTGTGTTTTGCCGATAAATTCTCCCCTGAATTTTTGTTATATCTTATACGTACATATCGATGATTTCTTTGTTTTTTCATATATATTTGCAATTTCACATGACTATCTCTAAAAACAATATGGCATTAATAATATTATCGGCATATGATTGCGTAGACTTTACTACCCGTTTGGGTAGGTGCCAATTCTCTGGAGCTCAAAGATTGATGCACTGCTACCGGCGCATGTTTGTGAGTCTCTCAGATGACGATTTTGATTAGATTGCTGATTCCGAGATGAACAAACTTTACAGATTATTTTCAGCAGCAGTCATCAGACTCGCTGAGGCCTAACAAAGGATTCGATATCGGCAAAACTGTTAATCGTTAAAGGGGAAAAGACAGAAATGAGTTGTATTGCTGGGGACAAGAATTAGCAGAATAACAAATTCGAGATGTAATATACAATTTCCAAAAGACTCAACAATTGCGTCTTTCAGGAAGAACAACGCACCGCTAGTTATGATGGAATTCGCTCTTCTCTTTTCTCCCTTTAGTTAACCAATAGGCTAAACCGCCCATACCTCCTAAGAGGAAACCTAAAGGACCAGTAATGAATATACCGAGCAACGGGCCTTGGTTGGCCCTTGGTGTCAAAATAATTGGACCGAAGAAGCCCGCACAGAATCCGATAGAACCGAGCATAACGGCTCCAAGAAATGTGCTCGGGACGAGCCCCCTTGGAACGGAACTTAGTCTTTTCCAAGCATACCAGCCAACACCAACCGCGCACAACAGCGAGACAAGGTTGGGTATCCAGCGGTGTTCCATGAACGGAACAAGTGAAAACGGGACCCAATAGATGAAGAAGTAGGTGGCAGGCACAACCACCAACATCGCTAGGATACGAAAAAGAAGCATCATCTTGACACACCTCCGAGTTTATACATGATCTCCGTTTCCATATAACGACACCGTGAGGGGCGTGGTTTCACAGCAACCCTCTTTCAATGCATGACGTCATCAATCACTGGAGTATTGTAAAAAAGCTAATTCACTTAATATTCTTATCGGGGTCTTACGATATAATTTTAAGGAAATAAGCGAGGATTTAAGAAGCCTTATATGGACAGACACGTCTTTCGAATTGGCTTATACTTTATTAACAGAGGTCTTTGATAGAAGGGGTATAGGATATATTTATTAGGCAAGCTGTAACAACTCCGGGATGAAATGTGAAGTTATGGAAATTGTAAACCGCTAACACTTACAGGAAGATCTATTTTTGTTGCAAAGATCTATAACTGTAAATGCTTCAGATAGAATTTTTTGCCTTCCCATAATCTGCAAATTGTGAAATGCTTATAAGACATCGCAGTAATAAAAACGGTTATCCCTTAGAACGATGTCGCCTCTTGTGAATGCGATTCTCTTTTTAAATATCGGCCCGTCATAGACAAAGGAATGAAACTCCCCATTCTCGCCACAAGGGTCAACAGTGGGAGGGAGGTCGTGGAGGAACTTCCTATCGAACTCCCTGCCCACAAAGCTCTTATTAAGAATCTGCGAATCAACACAAGTAATGATCGCTTTAAAGCCCTCATCGATAAAGGTATGAGCGAGTTTAGTGCTATCTTTCTTCCATATAGGGAATATCCCCTTCATCCCCAATTTCGCCAGATTGTCCTCTCTGTATCTTCTTAGCTCCTCCAGAAAGATGTCTCCGAAAGCGACAGAGGTGATGCCTGCTTGCTTGTACTTTTCAAGGGCAGTCCTCATTCTCAATTCATATTCCTCGTTGGAAGACTGCTTCGAAATAAATACTGTTTCAAGAGGAATACAAAGAAACTCCGCCTGTTTTTCAAGCAAGGCCCGCCTAACGCCATGCATGCTGATTCTATCGTAATCTTTAGTAATAGTGGTCAACAGTCCGGTTATCTCATAACCGTTAGACTTTTTCAGTACATACAATGCCATCGCACTATCTTTCCCGCCACTCCAAGTAAAAAGTACTTTTTCAGTCATGTGTTAAGGTCCACGCTAAACAAATCTTCATATTTTATTTTCTTATTTTCTTTTTCTTCAATTACTGATGATTTCCATGTGAAACGTTAAATTTCCAAATCATGCAACCGTCGTTTGTTTGAGGAAGAAAATGTTATTAAATTAATCATGACCCTTAGTCTTTTTTCTGCCTGGCATTATCCACCCGAACAAGAGTACTTCAAATACCATCCGAATCTTATCAAACAAAGAATACTTATTCTCCGGATCTTCGGTTTTCTTTTCAGTCTTGTCAAGATAATCCGCCAATAGTTCTTTTGCCCTTTCATACTGATCATCTTGCACTTCTATCATCTTTGCATTGAAAAGGCCGATCCGAGGTCCTACTTCAAGGGAGCCGAAATTATCATTCCGGACAAAATATCTAATACCTTCAGAATCTAGAATACTCTTCAATAAGGCTAATTCGACCTCATTTTGCGGCGAATATAATTTAATCATTGATATGTTTATATAGAGCCTGCAATTATCAGGAAGAACACTTGACTAATATTATTATCTGGTATCTTACACTGTTTTCCCAATCCTTACAATCCGCCCAACGCCTACAACTGTGTAATAGCAGACAGTTGAAACTGCCACAAAATACTGAGGGAATCATGCATATCTGCAAGGTCAATAAACTCGCTGCCAAAGCGTAAGCAGATCGTGCAGATTCTCGATGCCTTCCTCGGAAGTGAGAAGGTGAAGAAGACGGGATAAGAAAAGCTCTGTTTATTTCAACTCTCCAGCATTAAACCGAGTCTTCCACGGCACTGTTTTGATTAACGCATAAGATTTGCCATCCCACTTGTACACGTTCGCTTTATCAGGATAGCTCAGAACTTTATTCTCTTTAGCGTCGATCAGGAAGGCTCCCTCTGAGATCAGAACTTCTACCTGCCCATCATTATCAATATCAGCAAATTCAGGATAATTATGGGACCCCGCTTCCAATACTGAAATTACTTTGCCGTTACTCACGGTGAAGGCATTAAAGTGATATGCACTTCCTCCAACCCATACGGTCATCAAATTTTTGTCATAGTCCCCGAGAGGGATCATCCCGACAAAGTGATCCATTTGTGCATCATGCTCAAAAGCTTTTACAAAACCTGAAGTCTGCTTTTTATAAAAGACTAATTTCCTGCCTGTTAATTTCAACCCTTCAACCTTCTTAATATAAGAGTTCACGACCACCAGGAAGTTGTCATCACCAAAGTTCCAATAAGTCATTGCCTCTATCGACTCATCGTGCAAAATTTTCGACAGTGGCACTTTATCAAGCGCGCCTGCGATATTGGCGGTGGTAATTACAAAAAACAGAGTGAACGATAAAACAACAGCCATGTCTTTATAGGCTCTCACGTCTTAGCTCCTTTATTTATGAATCATATCCAAACACTTTTGATACTTATATACACGACAGGAGTTTATGATACCAGAATCAGGATAAATTGGGTAATGCTTTTCCATTAAAAGCAATTCTAGCGGTCTGCAACTTTCCATGGAGGTGGCGCAATACTGAAATGTTATTTTGAAAGAATATATGACTGATTTCAGAATATCAACGACAGCGATAGAGTTTATGGGGATTCCACAAATACGGAATGAAGTTTTGATTGTTTCTAAGAATGGCAACTCCAATGCTTCAGGAAGTCAACGAGGGTTGCGCTATTTTAAAAATGCGACCTTCACCTACGAGTGTGTACTTTCCACTACTCAAAACTATTAACGATTAGCTGGTTCAAGTATTATGCATCAACCGAGCGTAATGAAGAGGAGCCGAATATTTTTACCATACTGGTTTTGAGGTAAATGTTCAAATTGATATTGCGGAATATAAAGCAAAAAAATCGGGTTTTCGTTCAGATACTAGTTAAGGTAGCGAACCGGATTAACAGGCAGGCCGTTGACTCGGACCTCGTAATGCAGATGAGGTCCGGTACTCGACCCGGTATTCCC
>Ga0335081_10005561_pt1 | contig 19946 bp, 21 predicted proteins | sample Lox_Sample_35_FD_206713 | JGI IMG/M metagenome (GOLD analysis project Ga0335081, IMG submission 206713) | Soil microbial communities from Loxahatchee National Wildlife Refuge, Florida, United States - Lox_Sample_3.5 | ecosystem: Environmental > Terrestrial > Soil > Wetlands | place: USA... | reverse complement strand
GTGATGGCCGACCACGACGCCCGCGACGCCAATGTCGGCGGCGAAATCATCTGCACGGTGTTCTGATGTCGCGTATTGGTAAAAGGCCCGTCTCGGTTCCCTCCGGCGTTACCGCCAATGTCGAGGGCCAGACCGTCAAGGTGAAGGGCCCCAAGGGCGCGCTGTCGGTCGTGGTGCACGACGACGTCAGCGTGAAGATGGACAAGGCCGGCATCCAGCTCGACCCGCGCAACGAGACCAAGCGCGCGCGTTCGCTCTGGGGCACCCAGCGCTCGCTGGTATCGAACCTGATGTCAGGGGTCACCAAAGGCTTCGAGGAGAAGCTGGAAATCACCGGCGTCGGCTACCGCGCCGCAGTGCAGGGCAAGACGCTGCAGCTGCAGCTTGGCTTCTCGCACGACGTCAACTATCCGATCCCGGAAGGCATCGCCATTGCGACGCCGAAGCCGACCGAGATCGTCATCACCGGCATCGACAAGCAGAAGGTCGGTCATGTCGCCGCCGAGATCCGCGGCTTCCGTCCGCCCGAGCCCTACAAGGGCAAAGGCGTGAAATACGCAGGCGAATACATCTTCCGCAAGGAAGGCAAGAAGAAGTAAGGAACGCGAGCGATGTCGAGATTAAGTGACCGGACTGCGCGTCGCACGGCGACGATCCGCCGCAAGGTGAAGCTCGCCACCAATCGCAACGGGCGTGCGCGCCTCTCCGTGTTCCGTTCGTCGAAGCACATCCATGCCCAGGTCATCGATGACGAGAAGGGCGTGACCGTCGCTGCCGCCTCGTCGCTGGAAAAGGCGCTGCGCGAAAGCATGAAGAGCGGCGCCAATATCAACGCCGCCAAGGCGGTCGGCAAGCTGATCGCCGAGCGTGCCAAGGAAAAGGGCATCAAGGACGTCGTGTTCGACCGCGGCGGCTATCTCTATCACGGGCGGGTCAAGGCGCTCGCCGACGCCGCCCGCGAAGGCGGGCTGAATTTCTAAAGGACAGGTAATGGCACAGGAACCCCGACGAGAGCAGCGCCGAGACCGCGAGCGCGGTGGCCGCGGGCGCGAGGAGCGCGAGAGCGAGTTCATCGACAAGCTCGTGCACATCAACCGCGTCGCCAAGGTGGTCAAGGGCGGCCGCCGTTTCGCCTTCGCGGCGCTGGTGGTGGTCGGCGACCAGAAGGGCCGCGCCGGCTATGGCCACGGTAAGGCGCGCGAAGTGCCGGAGGCGATCCGCAAGGCGACCGACGCCGCCAAGCGTTCGCTCACCCGCGTGCCGCTGCGCGAGGGCCGCACGCTGCATCATGATGTGCTCGGCCATCATGGCGCCGGCAAGGTTTACCTGCGCGCGGCGCCTCCCGGCACCGGCATCATCGCCGGCGGCCCGATGCGCGCCGTGTTCGAGACGCTCGGCATCCAGGACGTGGTGGCCAAGTCACTCGGCTCGTCGAACCCCTACAACATGGTGCGCGCGACCTTCGACGCGCTGAAGAACCAGGACTCGCCGCGCTCGGTCGCGGCACGGCGCAACATCAAGGTCTCGGCGCTGCAGGCCCGTCGCCGCGAGGGCGCCGAAGCTGAAGCGACCGCTGAGTAAGGGACGAAAACAATGGCGGCAGGAAAAACGATCAAGGTCGAGCAGGTGGCGAGCCCGCTGCGGCGTCATCATGACCAGCGTGAAACGTTGATCGGCCTCGGCCTCAACAAGATCGGCCGCGTTAGCGAATTGCCGGACACGCCGTCGACCCGCGGCATGATCCGCAAGCTCAACAATTTGGTGCGCGTGGTCGGCGACGAGAAGAAGTAAGAGGACGCCATGAAACTCAACCAGATCGCCGACAACGCCGGTGCGCGCAAGAACCGCATGCGCATCGGCCGCGGCATCGGCTCCGGCATGGGCAAGACCGGCGGCCGCGGCGGCAAGGGCCAGACCGCGCGCACGGGCGTGCGCATCAAGGGCTTCGAGGGCGGGCAGATGCCGCTGCATCGCCGCTTGCCCAAGCGCGGCTTCCGTAACACCGATTTTGCCGTGAAGCTCAACGAGACGAGCCTCGGCAGGCTGCAGGCCGCGATCGACGCGGGCCGCATCGATGCCAATGCGCCGATCGACGTCGCCGTCATGGTCAAGGGCGGGCTGATGCGGCGCGCCAAGGGTGGCGTGAAGCTGCTCGGCAATGGCGAGCTCAAGAGCAAGGTCGATCTCGCCGTGTGGCGCGCCTCGAAATCGGCGATCGAAGCCGTGCAGAAGGCGGGCGGCAGCATCAAGATTCTCGCCCCCGCCAAGGAGGTCGACGAGGTTCCGCGCGGCAAGAACAAGCGCGCGGCGCTGGAAGCGGCCAAGGGCGGCGACAAGGGCAAATCCAAGGGCGGCAAGGCCGAAGCCAAGGCGCCCGCGGCGGAAGGCGGAGCGTAAACCGACTACCGGTTTGGATAGGCGGACCTATCTAAGCGGAGCGGGTGGGACGGTGGCTCACGCGCGGCGGCGGGGCGGGGCAGGAGCGACTGATGGTTTCGGCAGCAGAACAACTGGCAGCCAATCTCAACTTCTCGGCGCTCGCCAAAGCCGACGAGCTGAAGAAGCGCATCTGGTTCACCCTCGGCGCGCTGCTCGTCTACCGCCTCGGCACCTACATCCCGCTGCCCGGCATCGATCCCAACGCCTGGGAACAGATCTTCAATACGCAGTCCGGGGGCATCCTCGGAATGTTCAATCTGTTTTCCGGCGGCGGCATCCAGCGCATGGCGATCTTTGCGCTCAACATCATGCCGTACATCTCCGCCTCGATCATCATTCAGCTGATGACGACGGTGTCGCCCACGCTCGAAGCCCTGAAGAAGGAAGGCGAGCAGGGGCGCAAGATCATGAACCAGTACACGCGGTATCTGACCGTGGTGCTGGCCGCGTTCCAGGCCTATGGCATCGCCATCGGGCTTGAAGGCGCCGGCAGCGTCGTCTCCGATCCCGGCTGGTTCTTCCGCATTTCCACCGTCATCACCTTGACCGGCGGCACCATCTTCCTGATGTGGCTCGGCGAGCAGATCACCTCGCGCGGCATCGGCAACGGCATTTCGCTGATCATCTTGTCGGGCATCATCGCGCGCCTGCCCTCGGCCATCGCCGGCACTCTCGAGCTCGGCCGCCAGGGCGCGCTGTCGACGGGGATCATCCTCGCCGTCATCGTCATGGCGGTCGCGGTTATCACCTTCATCGTCTTCATGGAGCGCGCGCAGCGCCGCCTGCTCATCCAATATCCCAAGCGTCAGGTCGGCAACCGCATGTTCGAGGGGCAGTCCTCGCATCTGCCGCTCAAGCTCAACACCTCGGGCGTGATCCCGCCGATCTTTGCCTCCTCGCTGCTGCTGCTGCCGACCACGGTTGCCAATTTCAACGCCGGCTCCGGTCCGGGCTGGCTCACCACCGTCACCACGCTGCTCGGCCACGGCCAGCCGCTGTTCCTCATCCTTTATCTCGCCCTCATCGTCTTCTTCGCCTTCTTCTACACGGCGATCGTGTTCAATCCGACGGAGACGGCCGACAACCTGAAGAAACATGGCGGCTTCATCCCCGGCATAAGACCGGGCGAACGCACGGCCGAATACATCGACTATGTGCTGTCGCGCATCACGGTCATTGGCGCGGTTTATCTCGCCGTGGTCTGCCTCATTCCGGAGATCCTGATTTCCTACGCGGCGGTGCCGTTCTATTTCGGCGGCACTTCGCTCCTGATCGTCGTCAGTGTGACCATGGATACGGTGGCGCAGATCCAGGGCTATCTGCTGGCGCATCAATATGAAGGCCTGATCAAGCGGTCGAAGCTGCGGGGGCGCAATCGATGAGGCTGATCCTGCTCGGCCCGCCGGGGGCGGGGAAGGGCACGCAAGCGCAACGCCTGGTCTCCAAACACCGTATCGTCCATCTCTCCACGGGTGACATGTTGCGCGCGGCGGTCGCCGCGGGAACGCCGGTCGGCCTGCGCGCAAAAAGCATCATGGAAGCCGGCCAGCTGGTGCCCGACGAGGTGGTGGTGCAGATCATCGCCGACCGCATCGCGCAGCCCGACGCCAGGAACGGTTTCGTGCTCGACGGTTTCCCGCGCACGGTGCCGCAGGCCGAAGCCCTCGACCGGCTGCTGGCCGAGCGGGGCCTCAGGCTCGATGGCGTCATCCAGCTCAAGGTCGACGAAGGCATCCTCATCAAGCGCATCGAGAAGCGCGTGGCGCAGATGCTGGCGAGCGGCGAGAAAATCCGCTCCGACGACAACCCCGAGGTGCTGCGCGGCCGCCTCGAGGCCTACCGGGCGCAGACCGCCCCGTTGGCCGGCTATTACGACGGCAAGGGCATGCTCAAGAGCGTGGACGGCATGGCGCCGATCGACGAGGTCACCACCGCGATCGACCGCCTCCTCGGCGGCGGCAAGCCCGCCCGCCGCAAGGCGGCAGGGAAGCGCGCCAAGGCCAAGCCGGCGGCACGCCGCCGGCCCAAAGCGCGAAAATCAGCCCGCAAACCGGCTCCGAAGGCCCGGAAAAACAGGGCTGGACAAGCCAAAAGCCGTAAGGGGCGGAGGTTGACGAAAGCGAGATGAATCCCTTAATAAGCGGCACATTCAGAAGCTTGACACGATGCCGGGCCCCGGTAAGGCGGGGCGGGGCGTCGTGTTACGCTTTGCGCTATGCCCTTATGGGAACAACGAAAATCGGCGCCGCAGGCGCTGCCGGCCGGTAACAGGAGAGAGCATTGGCTCGTATCGCGGGGGTGAATCTCCCCACCAACAAGCGCGTCATCATCGCGCTCCAGTACATCCATGGTATCGGCCCCAAGATCGCCAGGGACATCATGACCAAGGTTAACCTGCCGGATAACCGGCGGGTGTCGCAGTTGACCGACGCCGAAGTGCTGCAGATCCGCGAGCTGATCGACCACGACTACATCGTCGAGGGCGATCTGCGCCGCGAGGTGCAGCTCAACATCAAGCGGCTGATGGACCTCGGCTGCTACCGTGGTTTGCGCCACCGCAAGGGCCTGCCTGTCCGCGGCCAGCGCACCCACACCAATGCCCGCACGCGCAAGGGCCCGGCCAAGACCATCGCCGGCAAGAAGAAGGTCGAGGCCAAGTAACGAATTTGCCCGCGCGTTACGCGAGCGGGCCGCGAAAGGATTTGGAATGGGCAAGGAAGCCACCCGCGTCCGCCGGCGCGAACGCAAGAACATCGCCTCCGGCGTCGCGCATGTGAACGCGTCGTTCAATAACACCATGATCACCATCACCGACGCGCAGGGCAACACCATCGCCTGGTCGTCGTCGGGCACGATGGGGTTCAAGGGTTCGCGCAAGTCGACGCCCTATGCGGCGCAGGTTGCCGCCGAGGACGCCGCCAAGAAGGCGCAGGAGCACGGCATGCGTACCCTCGAAGTGGAGGTGTCGGGTCCGGGCTCCGGGCGGGAGTCGGCGCTGCGTTCGTTGCAGGCCGCCGGCTTCACCATTACCTCGATCCGCGACGTGACCACGATCCCGCATAACGGTTGCCGGCCGCGTAAGCGTCGTCGGGTATGAACTTTCATTCGCGCGGGCTATCGCCCGCGACCGCCGAACTTTCCCCCACAACGGCGGGTGGGGTGCGCGGGGAAACCCTGCGCCGCTCAAAAGGTGAACACGTGACCATTCAAAAGAATTGGCAGGAACTGATCAGGCCGAACAAGCTCCAGGTTGCCGCTGGCACCGACGCCGCGAAGGTTGCGACGGTCGTTGCCGAGCCGCTCGAACGCGGCTTCGGCGTCACGCTGGGCAATGCTCTGCGCCGCATTCTGCTCTCCTCGCTGCAAGGCGCGGCGGTGCAGTCGGTGCATATCGACGGTGTGCTGCACGAGTTTTCCTCGATCGCCGGCGTGCGCGAGGACGTCACCGACATGGTGCTCAACATCAAGGACATCGCCATCAAGATGCAGGGCGAAGGCCCCAAGCGCATGGTGGTGAAGAAGCAGGGTCCGGGCACCGTCACCGCCGGCGACATCCAGACCGTCGGCGACGTGGTCGTGCTCAACCCCGACCTCGTGCTCTGCACCCTCGACGAGGGCGCCGAGATCCGCATGGAATTTACCGTCAATACCGGCAAGGGCTATGTGCCGGCGGAGCGCAACCGCCCCGAGGATGCGCCGATCGGCCTCATTCCGGTCGACAGCCTCTATTCGCCGGTGCGCAAGGTCTCCTACAAAGTCGAGAACACCCGCGAGGGCCAGATCCTCGACTACGACAAGTTGACCATGACCATCGAGACCAACGGCGCGGTGTCGCCGGAGGACGCGCTCGCCTATGCCGCGCGCATCCTGCAGGACCAGCTCAATGTCTTCGTCACCTTCGAGGAGCCGCGCAAGGAGGCCGCTGCCGAGGCAATCCCCGAGCTCGCCTTTAACCCGTCGTTCCTCAAGAAGGTGGATGAGCTCGAGCTGTCGGTGCGCTCGGCGAACTGCCTGAAGAACGACAACATCGTCTATATCGGCGACCTGGTGCAGAAGACGGAAGCGGAAATGCTGCGCACGCCGAACTTCGGTCGCAAGTCGCTCAACGAGATCAAGGAAGTGCTGGCGCAGATGGGCCTGCATCTCGGCATGGAAGTGCCGGGCTGGCCGCCGGAGAACATCGAAGAGCTCGCCAAGCGCTTCGAGGATCATTACTGATGCACCAAGGCGTCATGGCCGGGCTTGTCCCGGCCATCACGTCTTAGGGACGGGAAGACTTAAGGAGTAGGCGATGCGTCACGGAAAAACTCACCGCAAGCTCGGCAAGAAGCCGGAGCATCGCAAGGCCATGTTCGCCAACATGTCCGCTTCGCTGATCAAGCACGAGCAGATCGTCACCACGCTGCCCAAGGCTAAGGAGCTGCGCCCCGTCGTCGAGAAGCTGGTGACGCTGGCCAAGAAGGGCGGCCTTGCCGCGCGCCGCCAGGCGATCGCGGAAATCCGCGATGTCGCCATGGTCAAGAAGCTCTTCGACGTCATCGGCCCGCGCTACAAGGAGCGCAACGGCGGTTATACCCGCGTGCTCAAGGCCGGATTCCGCTACGGCGACAACGCCGCGCAGGCGGTGATCGAGTTCGTCGACCGCGACGAGAACGCCAAGGGTCTCGACTCCGGGCCGGTGCAGGAGAAGCCCGCGGCCGAGGAAGCGGCAGCGCCGGCCTGACCGCTGCCGCGGTTCCGTTAATCCACAAGGGCGGCCCTGGAGAGCCGCCCTTTTTGTTTTCGCGCTATTGCCCGCCTGTCATCGCTGTATCATCCTTCCCCGTTCATTATGGCTCGGGGAGGAACCATGGTCCGGCTCATCATCGCATTCGCGTTTTCTGTCGCCGCTGCTACCGGCTTTGCGCACGCGCAATCGGACCTGGTCAAGCGCGGCGACTACCTGGTCAACGGCATCCTCACCTGCGGCAATTGCCATTCGCCGAAGGGGCCGACCGGCGACATTCCGGGCAAGGAATTCTCCGGCGGGCTGTCGTGGGATGAGCCGCCGTTCAAGGTGACGGCGCCGAACATCACCCAGGACAAGGAGACCGGCATCGGCAGCTGGACCGACGCGCAGATCAAGACGCTGCTGCGCACCGGCATGATGCCGAACGGCGTGCACATCGCCATGATCATGCCGACCGGATTTTATCACATCATGACCGAGCGCGATCTCGACGCGGTGGTCGCCTATCTGCACACCATCAAGCCGATCAAGAACACGGTGGCGGCGCCGATCTACAAGATGCCGCAGGTCGAGCATGTCATTCCCGGGGGCGAGAAGCCGTACTCTGAAGCCGACATGAGCGACAAGCTGAAGAAGGGTTTCTACCTCGTCACCATCGCCCACTGCATGGAATGTCATACGCCGATGGAGAAGGGGATGCGGCTATGGACCACGCGGCTCGGCGCCGGCGGCTTCGATTTCCCCGGACCGTGGGGGGTGTCGACCTCGCGTAACATCACGTCCAGCAAGGGCAAGGGCATCGGCAACTGGACCGACGCCGAAATCAAGCGTGCCATCACCACCGGCGTTACCCGCGACGGCAGCCATCTCAAGCCGCCGATGGGCTTCCACTACTACGCCACGCTGACGCCCGACGATCTCGACGCCATCGTCGCCTATCTGCGCACGGTGCCGGCGCAGGACTAGCACGGCCTTCATTTAGGCGGGGTCCGGGCCTATATCTCGGCATTATTGCCGGGGAATCGGTCGTATGCGCCTCAAGCTTCTTGCCTGTGCCGTTATGGCTCTGATCGCCGCCGCGCCCGCGGCGGCGCAGGATCGCCGCGTACCCACGACCGCGGAGGAGCTGCGGCTGTCGTTCGCGCCGGTTGTCCATCGCGTGGCGCCGGCGGTGGTCAATGTCTATGCCGCCAAGGTGGTGCAGAACCGCAACCCGCTGTTCGACGATCCGATCTTCCGCCATTTCTTCGGAGTGCCGGGTGGCGGCGGCCCGCAGGTCCAGCGCTCGCTCGGCTCCGGCGTCATCGTCGACCCCTCCGGCCTTGTGGTCACCAATGTGCACGTCATCGAGGGCGCCGACGAGGTGAAAGTGGCGCTCGCCGACAAGCGAGAATTCGAGGCTGCGATCGTCCTCAAGGACAATCGCAGCGACCTTGCCGTGCTGCGGGTCAAGGACGCGCATGAGCGTTTCCCGTTCCTCGAGCTGGAGAATTCCGACACGCTGCAGGTCGGCGACGTTGTGCTCGCCATCGGCAATCCGTTCGGCGTGGGGCAGACGGTGACGCACGGCATCGTCTCGGCCGTGGCGCGCACCGATGTCGGCTCCAGCAACTACCAGTTCTTCATTCAGACCGACGCCGCCATCAATCCGGGCAATTCCGGCGGCGCCCTGGTTGATCTCAGCGGCAAGCTCATCGGCATCAACAACATGATCCTCTCGCGGTCCGGCGGCTCGCAGGGCATTGGCTTCGCCATCCCGTCCAACATGGTGCGGGTGGTGGTCGCCTCGGCGCGCGCGGGCGGTCACGCGGTGATGCGGCCCTGGCTCGGCGCCAAACTGCAGCCCGTCACCGCCGACATCGCCGACAGCATCGGCCTCAAGCGCCCGGCCGGTGCGCTCATCGCGAACGTCGAGCCGGCGAGTCCGGCGGCGCGGGCGGGGCTCAAGCCCGGCGACGTCATCGTCGCGGTCGACGGACAGGAGGTCGACGATCCCAACGCCTTCGACTATCGCTTCGCCACCTTGCCGCTCGGCGGCGCCGCCAAGGTCGGCGTGGTGCGCGCGGGCCATGACCTCACCGTGTCGGTCGCGCTGGAGACCGCGCCGTCCTCGCCGCGCGATGAGATCACCATCCGTTCGCGCTCGCCGTTCTCCGGTGCCAAGATCGCAAATCTCTCGCCCGCGCTTGCCGATGAGTTGCAACTCGACACCAGCGTGCGCGGCGTCGTCATCCTCGATGTCGACAACGGTTCCTACGCCAGCAATCTCGGCTTCCAGCGCGGCGACGTGATCATGTCGGTCAACGGCGAGAAGATCGAGCGCACGTCCGAACTCGAGCGCCTTGCCAGTCAGCCGAGCCGCTCCTGGCGCATCATCATCCGCCGTGGCGGCCAGCAGATCACCGCGGTGTTCAACGGTTAGCCATGCGCGCCAAAAAGTCCGGGCCGACTTTGTTTGCCGCCGCCGGCCTCGATAAGGATGCGCCGCATCCGCTCGCCGATCGCTTGCGCCCGACCAAGCTCGACGAGGTGGTCGGCCAGGATCTTCTGCTCGGCCCTGACGGCGCGCTGACCCGCATGCTGGCGACGCGCTCGCTCGGCTCGCTCGTATTCTGGGGGCCGCCGGGCACCGGCAAGACCACGGTGGCGCGGCTGCTGGCGCAAGCGACCGATCTGCATTTCGAGCAGATCTCCGCGATCTTCACCGGCGTCGCCGATCTGAAAAAAGTGTTCGAGGATGCCCGTCGCCGCCGCGAGCTGGGGCAGGGCACGCTGCTGTTCGTCGACGAGATCCACCGCTTCAACCGCGCCCAGCAGGACAGCTTTCTTCCGGTGATGGAGGACGGCACCATCATCCTCGTCGGCGCCACCACGGAAAATCCGAGTTTCGAGCTCAACGCGCCGCTTTTGTCGCGCGCCCGCGTGCTGGTGTTCAAGTCGCTCGACGCCGCAGCGATCGAGAAGCTGCTCGCCCGCGCCGAGGATATCGAAGGCCGCAAGCTGCCGCTTGACGCGGACGCCCGCGAAAGCCTGATCCGCATGGCTGACGGCGACGGCCGCGCCGCGCTGACGCTGGCCGAAGAAGTCTGGCGCGCCGCCCGCAAGAACGAGACGTTCACCGCCGTGCAACTACAGGACATCGTGCAGCGGCGTGCCCCGATCTACGACAAATCGCAGGACGGCCACTACAACCTCATCAGCGCGCTGCATAAATCCGTGCGCGGCTCCGATCCCGACGCCGCGCTCTATTATCTTGCCCGCATGCTCGACGCCGGCGAGCCGCCGCTCTACATCGCCCGCCGCGTCGTGCGCATGGCGATCGAGGACATCGGGCTTGCCGATCCGCAGGCGCTGGTGATCGCCAATGCCGCCAAGGACGCTTACGATTTCCTGGGCTCTCCGGAAGGGGAGCTCGCCATCGCGCAGGCGGTGATCTACGTCGCCACCGCGCCGAAATCGAACGCCGGCTACAAGGCCTACGGCGCGGCGATGCGCACGGCGAAGCAGGCGGGCTCGCTGTTGCCGCCCAAGCATATTCTCAATGCGCCGACCAAGCTCATGCAGGAGGAGGGCTACGCCCGCGGCTACGCCTACGACCACGACACCGAGGAAGCCTTCTCCGGGCAAGACTACTTTCCCGAAGCGCTGCCGCGCCAGCAGTTCTATAATCCGCCGGAGCGCGGCTTCGAGCGCGAAATCAGAAAACGGCTCGAATACTGGGCCAAGCTGCGCAAGGAACGGGGCGGGGGATGAGCGTCGATCTCGACAAATATTTCGCGCGCATCGGCTATGACGGCCCGCGCGACAATTCGCTCGAAACGTTGCGCGCGCTGCACAACCTGCATCCGCAGGCGATCCCCTTCGAGAACCTCGATCCGCTGCTCAAGCGTCCGGTGAAGCTCGATGCGGCCTCGCTGCAGGCCAAGATGCTCGACGCCGGCCGCGGCGGCTACTGCTTCGAGCACAACACGCTGTTTGCCAACGTGCTGCGCCAGCTCGGCTTCGAAGTGCAGGAGGCGACGGCGCGCGTGCGCTGGTCGGTGCCGGAGGGGGTGCGCACCCCGCGCGTGCATTGCCTGCTGTTCGTCGAGGCCGAGGGCGACGACTATCTCGCCGATGTCGGCTTCGGCGGCAATGTGCTCACCGCGCCGCTGAAGCTTGACGTGCGCGGCGAGCAGGAGACGCCGCACGAGGACTTTCGCCTCGTCGATGAAGACGACCGCATCGTCGTCCAGGAAGCGAAAATCGCCGGCCAATGGACGCCGCTCTACGCTTATGATTTTGCCGATACCTATCCCGCCGATTACGAGATGGGCAACTGGTTGACCTCCACGCACCCGGACTCGATCTTCCTCAACGGGCTGCTCGGCGCACGCTGCGAGCCGCGCAAGCGTTACGCCATTCGCGACAATCAGCTTGCGGTGCATACGACGGGCGGCAAAACCGAGAAGAAGACGCTGAAGAGCGCGAGCGAAATGCGCGATGCGCTGACCGATTTGTTCAAGCTCAGGCTCGACCAGCTCGAGGGCCTCGATCCGGTGCTGGCGAAGCTCGCGCAAGCCAACGCATGAGTCGCGGGCGCAACGGCCCGCGCCAGCCCGGCGGCGGCCGCCGTGAGGCAGGGCCGAAGTGGCGCGATGGCGAGCGATTTCGCGGGAAGCGCGGTCGTGCCCCCGAGCACCTCGCGTCCTCTCCCTCTCCACGCGGGCCGGGAGAGGGCTGGGGTGAGGGGGCACCTCGTCAGGCTCAGCATCGCGGTCACGCCCCCTCACCCGGATCGCTGCGCGACCCGACCTCTCCTCGCACGGCGGGGAGAGGTGACATCGCCGCCGGTGTGCAAACCCTCACCGTCACGCCGGACGAAAACAACATGCGCGTCGACCGCTTTTTCGAGGCGCGCTTTCCCGGGCTGTCGTTCAGCCACATCCAGCGCATCATCCGCAAAGGCGAGGTGCGCGTCGACGGCAAGCGCACGCAGCCGAAGGCACGGCTCGTGAGCGGGCAGGCGGTGCGCGTGCCGCCGCTCAAGCTTGAAGCTCCGGCGCCGCGGCCGGATGCCCCGCAGGCGCAAAAGGATCGCGCCTTCCTCAAGAGCATCACGCTCTACGAAGACGACGACGTCATGGTGCTCAACAAGCCCATGGGCCTTGCCGTGCAGGGCGGCTCCGGCACGACACGTCACGTCGATGGCATGCTTGAGGCATTGCGCGGCCCGCATGCCGACAGCCAGCGCCCGCGCCTCGTGCACCGCCTCGACAAGGACACGGCCGGTTGTCTGCTCGTCGCCAAGACGCGCTTTGCCGCCTCGGCCCTGGCCAAGACGTTCCGCTCGCGGTCGGCGCGCAAGATCTACTGGGCGCTGGTCGCCGGCGTGCCGCGCCCGCATCAGGGCCGCATATCGACCTATCTCGCCAAGCAGGAGATCGAAGAGGATTCATTCATGCGCATCGCCGAGCACGGCGAGAAGGACGCCGTGCACGCGGTCACCTATTACGCCGTCGTCGAAACGGCGGCGCAGCAGCTCGCCTGGCTGTCGCTGAAGCCGGTGACCGGCCGCACGCATCAGCTGCGCGCGCACATGGCGCACATCGGCCACCCGATCATCGGCGATCCGAAATATTTCAACAAAGAGAATTGGCAGCTACCCGGCGGCATCCAGGACAAATTGCATCTGCTGGCGCGCCGCATCGTGGTGCCGCATCCGCGCGGCGGCAAGATCGATGTTTCGGCGCCATTACCCCCGCACATGCAGCAGTCGTGGAACCTGCTCGGCTTTGACGCCAAGCGCTACGACCCCATCGAGGAGGCGCCGGAGGAGGCGTAGCGCGCGAGCGCACGCGTCCCTATGTCAACGGCATGACGCGCGTGCTTGCCATGATTTTGCTGTTGTGGGCTCTGGCCGTTCCGGCGCAGGCGCAGTGGGGCGCTGACTACGCCATTCCGGAAAAGCCGGCCCCCGCCAAGCCTGAGCCTAAGAAAGGCGAACCCCCCAAGCGCCACCCCCGCGGTTCCTCGACGTTGGTGACGCCGACGCCGCTGCCGCCGCCTTTGCATTACAATCCGCCGCCGGTGCCCTCGGTCGCCGCGCCGGTGCAGCCGGTGCCGCCGTCGATGTACGTCCCGCAGACAGGCGCCGTCGTTCCCAACCTGCCCATGATCGGCAACGGCCCCGGCGGCAGCGAGACGTCGCAGGACCGCGCGCTGCGCTGCGCCCATCAGGCCGGGGTCTATGGTCCGGCGCAGACCGGCGACCGTAACGTCTATATCGGCTCCTGCATCAACCAGTAGCGCGTAACCACAAGGCCAAGGAGTCATTGATATATTAGCTGCGGCTCTTGTCGGGTCGACCGCGTAAGGTCTTCCGCATCAACCCTGTTCTGGCAAATCCGGTCACAAGCCCGCCGGCGGTGTAAAATTGGGTTCAAACGGTCAGGGTCACTCGCGATGTCCGATGCAGGGAATGTGTCGCAGCAGTCCGAGAGTGCTGTTGCGGCGGCGTTGCGCGCCAAAGTCAAGCACGCGATCGGGCTGCATCAGCAGGGAAAAATAGCTGACGCCGAGCGCGTCTATTCGGAGGTGCTGCAGCAGCAGCCGAATCATTTTGACGCGCTGCATCTGCTCGGCGTCATTGCCGCGCAAACACAGCGGTCAGAGCACGCCATTGAATTGATTCAGAAAGCGATCGCGCTCAATGCGAATGTCGCCGCTGCTCACAATAATCTTGGTAATGCGCTGCGCAACCTGAGGCGCTTCGAGGACGCGCTCGCGAGCTACGAAAAGGCAATCGCGCTGACGCCGGACTACCCCGAAGCGTACAACAACCGCGGCCTCGCACTTATCGCACTCAGCCGCCCGCAGGATGCATCGGCGAGCTTTGGTCGGGCGATCGCGCTGAAACCAGAATACGCCGAAGCTTACGGCAACCAGGCCCTGTGTTTGCTGTTGCTGGGCTGGTTCGAGCAGGGCTGGCGCCAGCTTGAATGGCGAAAAAAGCCGCCGATGTTAGTCGCGGCCCGCTCCTATTCGCAGCCGTCCTGGCTTGGCGAGGAAGATATCGCGGGCAAGACGCTATTCCTCTGGTGGGAGCAGGGGCTCGGCGACACCATTCAGTTCTGCCGGTATGCCAAGCTGGCGGAGGCGCGCGGCGCCAAGGTTGTCATGTCGGTGCAGCATCCGCTGACCAATCTTATGAAACAACTCAGCCCGACCATCGAGATCATTGGGCCCGATGATGTGCCGACCGAATTTGATTATCATGCACCCTTGATGAGCTTGCCGTACTCGTTTCGCACCACGCTTGAGGCGGTCCCGGCAGAGCGGCCATACCTGAAGGTGAGCGACCAACAGCGGCAGGCGTGGGCAGCCCGTCTGCCCGCGAAGGGCAAGCGCGAAGACGGAAAGCTCAAGCCGAGGGTTGGCTTGGTGTGGTCGGGCGGAATGGGTCCCAACCACGCCGGGTTCTGGTGGGTGAACAGCCGCAGGAATATTTCGTTGGCCAAGCTGTCCGTGCTCAAAGGCCTCGATGTTGAGTTTTACAGCCTGCAAAAAGGTCAGCCGGCGGAAGCAGAGCTTCCTGAATTGATCCGCCAGCGTTGGGATGGCCCCGAGATCGCGGATTTCGCCGGCCAGATAAAAGATTTTTCCGATACCGCGGCGTTGATCGAAAATCTGGATCTGGTGATTTCGGTCGATACGTCGACCGCGCATCTGGCGGGGGCTTTGGGCAAGCCGGTGTGGATTCTCAATCGCTTCGATACCTGCTGGCGCTGGCTTCTGGAGCGAACCGATAGCCCTTGGTACCCAACCGTGAAATTATACCGGCAACAGAAGGCGGGCGAGTGGGACGACGTCATTCAACGGGTCAGAAACGATCTGATGCACTTTCGTTCCGGGGCCGCTTGCTAAGCCGCGCTCCTTCAAGCGGCCGCGATCTTACATCCATTCCCTGCCGCTAATTCCCCGCCGCCGTCAGCGCCGCCAGGTCCTCGGCGGAGAGTGTGAGCCGCGGCGCCTTGATGATGTCCGCAAGCTGCTCGAGATTGGTGACGCTGACGATCGGCGCGGTCACGCGGTTGATGAGCCAGGCGAGCGCGACCTGGGCATAGGTCGCTTCGTGCTTCGCTGCCACCTGGCCGATGGCCGCAAGAATGCGGCTGCCGCGCGGGTTGATGTATTTCTTCAGGCGCCCGCCGCGCGCCGGATTTTTCTCGGCCTCCGCCGCCGTCTTGTATTTGCCGGTGAGGAAGCCAGCGGCGAGCCCGTAATAGGGGATGACGCCGATCCCTTCGCGCCGGCAGATCGGCTGATAGCCGCTTTCGAATTCGTTGCGGTCGGAGAGATTGTAGAGCGGCTGCAGGCTCTCGTAGCGGGGCAACCCGAGCCGCTTGCTCGCCGCGAGCGACGCGGCGAAGCGCTCCGGGCTCAGGTTCGAGGCGCCTGCCGCGCGCACCTTGCCTTCGCTAATGAGCTGGGCAAAGCCCGCCATGGTCTCCTCGACCGGCGTCACCTCGTCGTCGAAATGCGTCTGGTAGAGGTCGATGCGTTCGGTCTGCAGCCGCCGCAACGAGGCGGCCGCCGCGCGCTGCATGTAATCCTTTTTCGTGCTGCGGCCTTCGCCCATGTCCTCGCCGAACTTGGTGAGCAGCACGACTTTGTCGCGCTTGCCGCTGCGCTTGAGCCAGCGGCCGATGATCGTTTCCGATTCGCCGCCCATGTGGCCCGGCGCCCAGCGCGAATAGCTGTCCGCGGTGTCGATGGCGTTGAAGCCGGCATCGGTGAAGACGTCGAGAATGGCGAACGAGGTCTTTTCGTCGACGTTCCAGCCGAACACATTGCCGCCGAGCACCAGCGGCGCGATGCGCAAGTCGGAGCGGCCGAGTTGGCGGAGATCCATGGCGGCACCCTGAAAGAGGAAGCAAACGAGACGGCGGTCAGTTCAGCTTGAACAGGGCCGCCGCGTTTTCATAGGCGATCTTGCGCGCAAGCGCGACCGGCAGCAGGCGCAGGAAGGCGCGCGTCGCCTGCAGTTTGGCGGTGTTCTGCTGCGAGAATTGCGCCGGCGCGCCGGTAGCGCCGGGTGGCACATAAAAGCAATCGCTGCCGATGAAAAAACGGTCGGAATGACGCTTGAGCAGGCTTGCCCATTGGGCGTTGACGCCAGCCTTGGAGAATAGCTTGTTCATCACCGGCGCCGGCGGCGGCACCGGCCGCAGCGACATATACAGGTTCGGGTAGCGGTCCATCAGACCGCCGATCAGTTGCGGCGTCAGGTGGCCGATCCAATCGGAGCCGCCGTGATCCCAGATGATCTTGGCCTTTGCGTTGTGGGCGAGCAGATGTTCCAGCGGGCCGAGCGTCGCCGGCAAGGTCTTCGGGTTCTGGTAGCCGGCGAGCCGCGGCGGCGTCGGCTCCGGCGCGGCAAGCAGATCCATGTGCAGGTCGATCGGCACGTCATGCTCGGCAGCGATATCGGCGAGATCGAGCAGCAGCGGGTGGTCGGCCGGCGAGTAGTTGAATTGATGCTGCGGGTTGAGCGAAACGTGCAGCGCCGACATTTCGCCGAAGCCGGACGCGCCGGCGGCGAGCACATCGAGCGCGGCCTGGCGGAACTTGGCCCGATCGGCGTCTGTCACCTTGGCGGGGTCGATGCCATGCATCATCGGATTGAGCGTGCCGCCGCCGCCGAGGAAGGCGAAACGGTCGCGGTGGCTGGCGATATCCTTGGTGAAATCCGGATAGTCGAAATTTGCCGCGATGAAGGCGCCGCGCGGCGGCGACATCACGATCGCTTTGCGGATGCCGAACGAGTTCATCGCCGCGAGCTCGGCGTTCAGCGCCGGTGCAAAAGACTTGGTGGCCGGGCTGCCGATAATGTGCGTATGCGCGTCCAGGATGGGCGGATCGGCCGCCAGCGCGGGGTGCACGGCCGCCGAGATCGCAAGCGTGAGCGAGACCGCAATGCGCCCGCCGGAGCCCATTGGGGGCTTGTTACCGCAAGCCGGCGTTGATCTTGTCCAGCGCCGCCTGGCCGGGGCAAAGCTCGCCTTCGGCGAGTTGGTTGAGCGGCGTGTCGATCGTGCGCAGATGCGTATGCAGGTCTTCCGCCTCTTTCTCCACGAAAAGCAGGCCGGTGACGATCTGCCCCTTGGCGGCGTGGTGCTGCAGGAAGCCGAGCGCCGCGGTGCGGTCGTGCAGCTCGTAGTCGGCGGCGAGCTTGCGCAGCGCGAGCTTGGAGCCGTCGTGCTGGGTCACGATCTCAACCGAACCCGGCTCGTAGTCGACCTCGATCGGCATGCGCGAGGTCATGTAGTCGAGGCGGCTCACCGCCTCGTTGTGCTCGCGCACGAAGTCGAAGCTCTTGGTCGAGCCGGCATGGTTGTTGAAGGCCACGCATGGGCTGATCACGTCGATGAAAGCCGCGCCCTTGTGCGTGATCGCCGCCTTGATGATCGGCACCAGCTGTTTCTTGTCGCCGGAGAAGGAGCGAGCAACAAAGCCGGCGCCGAGCTGCAGCGCCATGGCGGCAAGATCGATCGAATTGTCGGTGTTCATCATGCCGCGCTTCGACTTCGAGCCGCGGTCGGCGGTCGCCGAGAACTGGCCCTTGGTCAGGCCGTAAACGCCGTTGTTCTCGACGATGTAGGTCATGTTAACGCCGCGGCGGATCGAATGCGCGAACTGCCCCAAGCCGATGGAGGCCGAGTCGCCGTCGCCGGAAACGCCGAGATAAATGAGATCGCGGTTGGCCAGATTGGCGCCGGTCAACACCGAGGGCATGCGCCCGTGCACCGAATTGAAGCCGTGCGAATTGCCGAGGAAATAGGTCGGCGTCTTCGACGAGCAGCCGATGCCGGAAATCTTGGCGACGCGATGCGGCTCGATCGACAGCTCGAAGCAGGCCTGGATGATCGCGGCGGTGATCGAGTCGTGGCCGCAGCCGGCGCACAGCGTCGACACCGTGCCTTCGTAGTCGCGGTGGGTGTAGCCGAGATCGTTCTTCGGCAGGTCGGGATGGCGAAATTTCGGCTTGGCGAGATAGGTCATGAGGTCACCTTCATCGGCTTGACCTTGAGCTGATCGAGCTGGTCGCCGATGGCCTTGGCGATGAAGCGCGCCGTGATCGGCGTGCCGTCGTAATGCAGGACGGGCACCAGCCGCACCGGGTCGATGCCGCATTCGTTGACGATCAGCGAGCGCAATTGTCCGTCGCGGTTCTGCTCGACCACGAAGGTAAAATCGTGCTCGGCGACGAAGGAATTGACGCTGGAATGGAACGGGAAGGCGCGCACGCGCATGCGGTCGAGCGTATGGCCGCGCGCTTCGATCATGGCGATGGCCTCATCCATCGCCGGCGAGGTCGACCCGTAATAGATGACGCCGTATTTGGTCGACTTCCCGGCATTGGCGATGAGCGGCCGCGGCACCAGGTCCTTGGCGGTGTCGAACTTGCGGATCAGCCGCTGCATATTGTCGACATAAGGGCCACCTTCCTCGGTGTAGCGCGCGTAACGGTCGCGCGAGGTGCCGCGAGTAAAGAACGAGCCTTTGGTCGGGTGCGTGCCCGGATAGGTGCGGTAGGGGATGCCGTCGCCGTCGACGTCGAGATAGCGGCCGAACTCCTTGCCGGCTTCCAACTCTTCCGCCGTCATCACCTTGCCGCGATCGTAAATGCGCTTGTTGTCCCAGGCGAGCGGCCGGCACAGGCGGTGGTTCATGCCGATATCGAGGTCGAGCATGACGAAGATCGGCGTCTGCAGGCGGTCGGCGAGATCGAAGGACAGGGCGCCCATGTCGAAGGCTTCCGCCGGGTCCTCGGGGAACAACAGCACGTGCTTGGTGTCGCCGTGCGAGGCATAGGCGCAGGAGAGCACATCCGCCTGCTGCGTGCGCGTCGGCATGCCGGTCGAGGGACCGGCGCGCTGCACGTCGAAGATCACCGCCGGAATTTCCGCGAAATAGGCGAGCCCGATGAATTCCTGCATCAGCGAAATGCCGGGACCCGACGTTGCGGTGAAGGCGCGGGCGCCGTTCCAGCCGGCGCCGATCACCATGCCGATCGAGGCGAGCTCGTCCTCGGCTTGGATGATCGCGTATTTGGCCTGTTGCGTCTTCGGATCGACCCGGTACTTGGCGCAGTAGCGGGTGAAGGCATCGGCGAGCGAGGAGGAGGGCGTAATCGGATACCAGGCGCAGACCGTGGCGCCGCCATAGACCGCGCCGAGCGCCGCCGCGGCGTTGCCCTCGATGAAGATGCGGTCGCCGACCTTGTCGGCTTGTCTGAAGCGCAGGCCGATCGGGCAATCGAGGTTGAGCAGAGCATAGTCGCGGCCGATATGCAGCGCCTTGATGTTGGGCTCGATCAGCTTGTCCTTGCCCTTGTATTGCTCGCCGATGAGCTGCTCGACCACCTTTACGTCCATGTCGAGCAGCGCGGTGAGCGCGCCGATATACATGATGTTCTTGAACAGCTGGCGCTGCCGCGGGTCGCTGTATTCGCGGTTGCAGATCGCCGTCAGCGGCACGCCGATGACGCCGATGTCGGAGCGGAATTTCGACAGCGGTAGCGGCCGCGTGGAGTCGTAGAACACGTAGCCGCCGGGGTCGATGCCGGCGATGTCCTTCTCGAAGGTCTGCGGGTTCATCGCCACCATGAGATCGGTGCCGCCGCGGGCGCCGAGGTGGCCGGCCTCCGACACGCGCACCTCGTACCAGGTCGGCAGGCCCTGAATGTTGGACGGGAAGATGTTGCGCGGCGCAACCGGAATGCCCATGCGCATCA
>Ga0335081_10005560_pt1 | contig 19948 bp, 15 predicted proteins | sample Lox_Sample_35_FD_206713 | JGI IMG/M metagenome (GOLD analysis project Ga0335081, IMG submission 206713) | Soil microbial communities from Loxahatchee National Wildlife Refuge, Florida, United States - Lox_Sample_3.5 | ecosystem: Environmental > Terrestrial > Soil > Wetlands | place: USA... | reverse complement strand
TCCATGACTACGGAGAGGTTGATCGCTCCGGGGATGGACGCCTCCAACTGCGGCACCAATTCAACAACACGATCCACTGCCTCGATGATGTTTGCACCCGGCTGGCGGAACACGATCACCATCACGGCGGGCTTGCCGTTTACAAGACCCGCATTGCGAATGTCTTCTACAGAGTCCTGGACGTCGGCAATATCAGAGAGTCTCACCGCCGCGCCTGACTGGTAGGCGACGATCACGGGGCGGTATAGCTCTGCATTGTGCATCTGATCGTTCGTTTTTATCTCCCATGTCTTTTCGCCGTTGGCGAGCTGTCCAGTGGGACGGTTCACATTCGTCGTGGCAAGCACGCTCTGCACATCGTCAAGCCCGATTCCGTATTTGCTCAAGGCAAGAGGATTAAGCTCCACGCGCACCGCGGGGAGCGACCCGCCTCCCACAATGACCTGACCCACGCCTTCTACTTGTGAGAGCTTTTGCGCAAGGATGGTCGATGCAGCATCGTACATCTTTTCTTTTCCCACCGTGTCGGAGGTGAGTGCCAGAATGAGAATGGGCGCTTCCGCCGGATTTACTTTGCGGTACATCGGGTTTGAAGGAAGCGCAGCCGGCAGGTAGCTGCGGGCGGCGTTGATCGCCGCCTGTACGTCTCGCGCGGCGCCATCGATGTTACGGTTTAGATCAAATTGCAGGACGATGGACGTGGAGCCCAGGTAGCTCGTTGAAGTCATCTCGTTCACGCCCGCGATATGCGCGAATTGTCGTTCGAGCGGCGCGGCGACAGAGGTCGCCATCGTCTCCGGACTTGCACCCGGAAGAGTCGCGGATACATAGATTGTCGGAAAGTCCACCTGGGGTAGCGGCGACAATGGAAGAAGACGAACGGCGATTAGGCCGGCTAGGACCATCCCTATCGTGAGCAGGGTCGTCGCGACCGGCCTTCTGATAAAAACCCCTGAGAAGTTCGGGCTGATCATTTCTCTTTGTCCTCGTTATTCTCCGGACTCGTACGCGGCCCGCCGTAACGCAGTGCAATTCTATCAAACCAAAGGTAAATGACCGGCGTCGTGTAGAGGGTGAGCACCTGGCTCACCACCAGGCCGCCGATGATCGAGATGCCCATGGGACGGCGAAGCTCCGAGCCCACGCCCGCGCCTATCGCGAGCGGCAGGGCCGCGAGGAGCGCCGCCATGGTCGTCATCATGATGGGACGGAACCGCAGGAGACAGGCCTGATAGATGGCGTCTACGGGGCTCTTGCCTTCTTTGCGTTCGGCGTCGAGGGCAAAGTCGACCATCATGATACCGTTCTTCTTAACTATACCGATTAAGAGAATGATGCCGATGAGCGCAATGACGCTGAACTCCGTGCGGCACATCATCAGTGCAAGAAGAGCTCCGACCCCTGCCGAAGGCAGCGTGGAAAGGATCGTGACCGGATGGATATAGCTTTCATAAAGCACACCGAGGACGATGTAAACGGTTATCAGTGCCGCAAGTATCAGGAGCGGTTCGTTGGCAAGCGAAGACCGGAAGGCCTGTGCTGTTCCCTGGAAGCTTCCGCGGATGCTTGCCGGCATCCCGAGCTTTTTTGTCGTTTTGTCGATCACATCGACAGCGTCGCCGAGAGACGCATCCGGCGCGAGGTTGAAGGAAAGATTCGCGGCGGGAAACTGTCCCTGGTGGCTGATGATAAGAGAACCCGTCGTCTCCTTATATTGCGTGAATGCGGCGAGAGGAACCTGTCCGCCGCCCGCACTCTTCACATACAGTGCACCCAGCTTCTCCGGATGCGTCTTGAATTCTGGTTTGACCTCGAGAATGACGCGATACTGATTCAACTGAGTGAACATCGTTGAGACGAGTCTCTGGCCGTACGAGTCATAGAGTGTATCGTCGATTAGCTGCGGCGTAATGCCAAGGCGAGATGCAGTACTCCTGTCGATCTGCAGCGAGGCTTGGAGCCCCTGGTTCTGCTGATCGCTGCTCACGTCGCGGAGTTCGGGAAGCTGCTGCAGTGCCTCAACCAGCTTCGGGGACCAGACGCCGAGTTCCTCCGGGTTCGGGTCTTCCAGACTGTACTGATATTGCGTCCGGCTCACGCGGCTCTCCACGGTGAGGTCCTGGACCGGCTGCATGTATAGGCTGATACCTTTGAGTTTCGTGAGCTCGGGCTGAAGGCGCCGTATGACCTCGCTCGCAGAGGCATCGCGCTTTGCCAAGGGCTTAAGGTTGATGAGAACTCGCCCGCTGTTCAGAGTTGTATTCGTTCCGTCTACACCGATGAAAGTGGACAGGCTTTCCACAGCAGGGTCACGGAGGATCGCACGCGCCAGCGCCTGTTGGCTTTCCGCCATCGCCTTAAACGAGGTCCACTGCGGACCTTCCGAGATGCCGAGAATGAGGCCCGTATCCTGCACGGGAAAGAAGCCTTTTGGTATTACTATATATAAAATGACTGTGAAGACGAGCGTGGCAACAGCAACGATAAGGGTCGCGGTCTGGCGTTTAAGCACCCACTTAAGCGACCTGCCGTAAGCCGCAATCACACGGTCGAAGATATGTTGTGATACCCTGTAAAGTCTCTTCTGCTGATCCTCCGGCTTATGTTTCAACAGTTTCGCGCACATCATCGGCGTTAATGTAAGAGAGACGACGGCGGAGATGAGGATCGTGACGCCAAGGGTCATTGCGAACTCTCTGAAGAGCCTTCCCACAACATCGCTCATAAAGAGAAGCGGTATTAGGACGGCGACGAGTGAGATGGTCAGCGACACGATGGTAAAGGCTATCTGCTGCGATCCCTTGAGGGCAGCTTCGAGTGGTGAGTCTCCGTGCTCTATGTAGCGGGCGATGTTCTCGATCATGACGATCGCATCGTCAACAACAAAGCCCGTTGCGATCGTGAGGGCCATGAGCGTCAGGTTGTTCAGACTGAAGCCCAAGAGGTACATGATCCCGAAGGTGCCGACGAGAGAAAGCGGGACGGCAACGCTCGGAATGGACGTTGCGGGGAGTGTCCGCAGGAAGAGAAAAATGACCATGACTACGAGCGCTATCGCCAGCATCAGTTCGAACTGCACGTCTTCCACGGAAGCCCTGATCGTTGTTGTCCTGTCCGTCAGTATGGATAGATGAATGGCTGCCGGGAGCGAGGCCTGCAACTGCGGGAGCAGCTTCTTCACGCGATCGACGACCTCGATCACATTCGATCCAGGCTGGCGCTGAATGTTCACGATCACGGCCGGCCTGTCGTTCATCCATGCGGCCAGATTGACGTTCTCCGCGTCGTCGATTGCATCGGCAATGTCGGAAAGCACAACCGGGGCATTGTTGCGATATGCAACTACGAGCGGCTTGTACTCCTTACCCGAAAGCAACTGATCGTTGGCGCCTATGATGGAAGATTGGCGCGGTCCATCGAAGCTGCCCTTCGCCTGATTCACATTGGCCGCGGCAATGGCTGCACGAAGGTCCTCGAGGGTCAGGCCGTAAGCCGCCAGCGCCGTCGGGTTCGCCTGTATCCTGACTGCAGGCCTCTGACCGCCGCTGATACTGACGAGCCCCACGCCTGAGAGCTGGGATATCTTCTGGGCGAGGCGGGTATCCGCCAGATCCTCAACCTGCGGGAGCGGCATCGTATCGGACGTGAGGGCGAGCGTGAGGATCGGCGCATCGGCGGGGTTCACCTTGCTGTAGACAGGCGGATTGGGAAGGTCTCGCGGAAGAAAAGTTGCTGCCGCGTTTATTGCTGCCTGTACCTGCTGTTCCGCGACGTCGAGACTGAGGTCAAGAGTGAACTGGAGAATTATGACGGAGCTCCCGCCTGAACTCGTTGACGTCATCTGTCTCAGGCCCGGCATCTGGCCGAACTGGCGCTCCAGAGGCGCTGTAATGGACGAGGCTGCAACGTCGGGGCTTGCTCCCGGATAAAATGTCAGTACTTGTATCGTCGGATAGTCTACCTGGGGTAACGCTGAGACAGGCAACTGTTCGTAAGCGACAAAGCCCGCAAGAAGTATGGCGATCATCAGGAGAGTCGTCGCCACGGGCCTGAGGATAAAGATGCGGGATGGGTTCATCACTTGCCTTTGGCAGGGGCAGCACCGCCCTGACCCTGGATCTCGACCTTGTTGCCATCCCGCAGTCTGTCGGCCCCCTCGACCACGACCAGTTCACCCGGCTTTAGACCTTCTTCAATGGACACATTATCGCCTTCCGTAGGTCCGGCCTTGACCTGACGCACAGCGGCCGTGAGTTCCGGAGTCACCACGTAGACGAAGGTGCCGCTGGTGCTCCGCTGCAAGGCGGCCGTGGGCACTATTGTCGTATCCTTTCTGACGCCGATGAGTAGTCGTGCGTTCACGAACTGGTTTGCGAAGAGCTCGTTGTCCTTATTCGGAAACAGCGCCTTCAACCGGACGGTGCCCGTCGTCGGGTCTATCTGGTTGTCAACGGTAAGCAGGTATCCCTCTGCGATCTTTTTTGTCTGCTCGCGGTTGAGTGCGATGACTGGCATGGTTTCCTTCGCCTTGAGTTTGGCGAGAACCGGGGGAAGACTGTCTTCCGGAATCGTAAAGATGACGGTGATGGGCTGGAGTTGTGTTATCACGGCAAGGCCGTTCGCATCTGTTGCATGAACGATGTTGCCCGGGTCGACGAGCCGTAAGCCGATCCTGCCGCTGATGGGCGTGGTGATGCGCGAGTAGATGATCTGTATCTTCGCCGTATCGATCTGGCCCTGGTCGAACTTGACGGTACCTTCGAGCTGATGCACTAAAGACTTCTGCGTGTCGTACTGCTGTTTTGCTATGGAGTCTTCCGCGGCAAGATCGTGATAGCGCTGAAGGTCGAGCTTCGCATTTGCGAGGAGCGCTTGGTCACGGGCCATTTGTCCCTGGGCCTGAATAAGCTGCGCCTCAAACGGCCGTTTGTCGATCTCTGCAAGGAGGGCTCCCTTCTCAACGACCTCACCTTCCTTAAAGAGTACCCTCATTAACTGACCATCGACCCGGCTCTTCACGGTGACCGTATTGAGTGGTGTTACGGAGCCAAGCCCGGTCAGATAGATATTAATGTCTCCCTTCGCGGCGGTCGCCGTGACAACCGGCATGGCCCTTACGGGCTGACCGGCTCCTTTCTTGTTTCCTACAGACGGGACCTTCCCTGAGTAAAGAAAGTAGGCATAAACGCAGCCGAGAACTACGACCAGGATGCCCAGAAGCCTTATTAAATGCCGTCCGGAGAAGACCTGGAAAATTTTCTTGAAGCGCGATTCCTTTTTCTCTCCCGTGTCAGTTTTCGCCTCGGTTTCCGTCACTTCCGTTTCATCCATCAATCAATAACCCCCGAACCTCTCCGTAGTCGTAAGAAGACCGAAATATTTAATGATATCCATAAACAGATAACATCTTGAAGGTAAAATTATCAAGAAAAATTGTAGGTTGCCGTCGTTATGCATCCGTCGCAGCGCGCGACTTCAGTCCCTTGAGATAGCGGAACGCTACAGTTCATCAAGACGCTTTTCATTCTTTTAATCTGTGCTCGTAGGATATATTTTCTATCTGATGCGCCTTTGCTGAACAGAGCAAGAAACATACCGCAGCGGCTGAAAACGACAAGTATCAAGAATAATAATGCATATTCCTTGATTCCGGAAGACGACATCCGCACAATCGGGTAAAAAATATCCGTCTTCCCTTATCCATCGAATAAAAAGTATCCACTGATTTCGCTTAACTCATAAGCAGTCCCGACCCTTGATAAATCCGCGGCTTACGCGTGGCCGATTAGCACTTGCAATAAGAGAAGGTATCATTTAAATATCGCAATCACATTAATAGCAAACGGGGGAAAACATGAAATCGCATAAGAGCATACTGCTTGTATCAATCGCGGCAATCGTATGCCTGAATTTTATTAGTGCCGCATCCGTGACGGCGGCAGATACGATCAAGCTGGGCGTGGCTGTGCCGCTGAGCGGCGATATAGCTTCATACGGCATTCCCAGCGAGAGGGCGGCGGAGCTCGTTGCGAAAGACATCAATGCGAAAGGCGGCATCCTGGGCAAGAAGGTGGAAGTCCTCGCTGAAGACGATGTCTGCAAACCGGAGGTCGCAACCAATGCGGCAACGAAGCTCGTCACCAAAGGAGCTATTGTAGTCGTCGGTCATATCTGCAGCGGCGCCACCAAGGCCGCCCTCGGAATCTACAAAGAGGTCCATGTGATCGCGATGTCTCCTTCGGCCACAAATACAGACCTCACCTTGAGCGGCAAGTATCCCAACTTCTTCCGTACGATCGGATACGACAAGAACCAGGCAAAACTGGCGGTTGATTTCGCTTTGAAGAATCTCAATCTCAAGAAGATAGCAGTCATCCATGACAAGGGAGACTACGGCAAGGGATTCGCGGAAGAGGCGAAGAAAAACATAGAGGAAGCGAAGAAGGCGTCCGTTGTCCTTTTTGAGGGAATCACACAAGGAGCGGTTGATTACTCGGCCGTCGTGCAGAAGATCAAACAGTCGGGCGCCGAAGCGGTCATATACGGCGGCTATCATCCGGAGGCCGCATCCATAGTCACGCAAATGAGAAAGAAAGGTCTGAAGACGCTACTCATCTCCGATGACGGCGTGAAGGATAATACATTCATCAAGGTCGCAGGACGATATGCAGAAGGCGTGTATGCAACGAGCCACAAAGATACCTCGAAGAACCCGCTGGCCATCGCCGCAGTAGAAGCGCACAAGAAGGCATACGGCTCCGAGCCGGGTGCGTTTTACCTCAACGGTTACGCCGCTGCGCAGGCGCTGCTTTACGCTATCAAGAACGCCGGTTCCACGGATTATGAAAAGATAAGGAAGGCACTCCGCACCTATTATGTCGACACGCCGCTGGGAAAGATAAAGTTTGACGGCAAGGGCGATGCCATTGGCGTAGGCTTCTCCGTGTACCAGGTGAGAAACGGCGTTTACGTGGAAGTGAAATAGAGGCTAGATATTTCGGTCTGCACTAGGCACTGTCATTCCGAACGAATGTGAGGAATCTTACTCCCTCCACTTTGTTCGGGACAAGGATTACTCACGGAGTTTATCCTGAGCGCAATGATAAGATTCCTCGCCGTACCCGGAATGACATAAAGCAAAATGAATTATTTTCTGGAACTCTTTGTCGGCGGCCTTACGCGCGGCAGCATCTATGCCCTCATTGCCTTAGGCTACACGATGGTCTACGGCATCATCGAACTGATAAACTTTGCCCACGGCGAGATCTACATGATCGGCGCCTTCACGGCGCTGATTATCGCGAGTGTGCTCACAATGTCGGGGATGAGCGGCATCTCCGTACTCATACTCGCCTCAGTTGTTGCCCTTATCTATTCTGCCGCTTACGGGTTCACCGTAGAGAAGGTCGCCTACAAGCCTCTTCGGCAGGCGCCGCGCCTTTCGCCTCTTATCAGCGCAATCGGCATGTCCATCTTCCTCCAGAACTATGTCCTCATCGCGCAGACGTCGGAGTACCTGCCATTCCCCAATCTGCTGCCTGATCTGCCATTCATGGAGTCATTTGCGGGTCTCATGGGCCCGACAGAGTTCATTATCGTTGCAACCACTGCAGTCATCATGGTCATCCTAACCTTGCTCATCAAATTCACGAAAATGGGAAAGGCCATGCGTGCCACGGCCCAGGACAGAAACATGGCTATGCTCGTCGGAGTTAACGTGAACCGCGTAATCTCCAATACCTTCATCATCGGTTCGGCTCTGGCGGCGGTCGGCGGCGTACTCATCGCCTCGCACATCGGCCGGATAAATTTCTACATCGGCTTCCTCGCAGGGATCAAGGCCTTTACGGCGGCGGTACTCGGGGGAATCGGGAGCATCCCGGGCGCGGTTCTGGGGGCGCTGGTGCTGGGCTGCACCGAGAGTTTCGGAACCGGCTATATATCGAGCGACTATGAAGACGTCTTTGCCTTCGTTCTTCTCATCGTCATCCTGATAGTAAAGCCCTCCGGGCTCCTGGGCCAGAAGACGGCGCAAAAGGTGTGAGCGATTTGAATAACACAAGATACATAGAAGGAGTGAAACAGTCCGTCGTAATCTCGCTGTGGTTCATGTTCCTTACCTTCCCCATCATGGTGATCCGTGTCGACACGATCGAGAAGACCATTGATTGGCGGTGGATGAACATGGTCTACGTTGGCATCAGCAGTTTTGTCCTGTCATTTGTGTGGCGCTATCTGACGGGAAAAAGCACCTCGCGAAAGGCGGAGCGGGCTGATCGTAAAAGAGAGCGAAAATCATTCCTACAGCGTGTTGCGAGTGAAAAGAAGTTATCTCTACCGGCAATAGCAGTCGTGGCGCTTGCCGCCGCCGTATTTCCCTTCGTCTCATCCACATACCAGACAAACATAATGACGACTGCCCTTATGTATGTGGTTTTGGGCCTCGGCCTCAACATTGTTGTCGGCCAGGCGGGATTGCTCAACCTCGGCTACGTGGCGTTCTATGCCGCAGGCGCGTATACCTATGCACTTCTGTATTATCACTTCGGGGTTGGCTTCTGGCTGGCCCTGCCTCTCGGGGCACTCGCCGCAACCATTCTTGGCATCCTCCTCGCCCTTCCGGTGCTGCGGCTCCAGGGCGACTACCTTGCCATCGTGACTTTAGGTTTCGGTGAAATCACGAGAATCGTCCTCGAAAACTGGAATGAGTTTTCCTTTGGGCCGAGCGGAATCTCGGGAATCCCGCGCCCCGGACTCTTCGGCATGGAACTCAGCATGCAGGATGCACAGGTGTATCTTTATTTCCTGATGATCGGCCTCTGCATTGTCACAATGTTTGTCGTGAACCGGCTGCAGGACTCCCGGATTGGAAGGGCCCTTCTCGCTCTCAGGGAGGACGAGATCGCGTGCCAGGCGATGGGGATCGACAAGACGAAAGTGAAGATGACAGCATTTGCTCTAGGCTCTACATGGGCGGGCCTTGTGGGTGTCTTCTTCGCGGCCAAGACGACATTCGTCAATCCCGCGAGCTTCACCTTCCTCGAATCGGCGATGATTCTCTCCATCGTGGTCCTCGGAGGCACGGGCTCCATAATCGGCATCGTGATCGGCGCCCTTGTCCTGATACTGCTCCCCGAATACCTCCGCGCCTTCAGCGACTATCGGATGATTCTCTTCGGAATCATCATGGTGATCATGATGGTCTTCCGTCCCCAGGGGATCGTGGCGGGCGTGAGGAAAAAATATGAATTTCAGACGGAAGGTGACAAATTAAAGAAATTATGAGCGCCATTCTTGAAACAAAGAATCTGAGTATGAATTTCGGCGGCCTTACGGCGCTCGACCGTCTGGACATCGGTGTCCTCCCCGGAGAGATCACCGCCCTCATCGGCCCGAACGGCGCGGGGAAGACGACGCTCTTCAACTGCATCACCGGCATCTATTCCCCGACAGCGGGTAATATATTCATCACGCCTCCAGGCGGGAGGCGGAGAGAGATCACCGGCCTCAACATCAATAAGGTAACGGAAGGCGGTGTTGCCAGGACATTCCAGAATATACGCCTGTTTCCCGACATGACGGTTCTTGAAAATGTAATGGTCGGCCGCCATTGCCGCGCCAGCGCCGGGATTCTCGGCGCAATCCTCAGGGATGGGGCCACGATGACAGAAGAGAAATCTATTGTCGCGACGAGTTATGAAATACTGCAAAGGATGGGGCTTGCGGAACACGTGAATCTGTTGGCAAGGAACCTGCCTTACGGCCTCCAGCGCCGCCTGGAGATCGCGAGGGCCATGGCGACGGATCCATTCCTCTTGCTGCTCGACGAACCCGCGGCCGGAATGAATCCACAGGAGACAAAAGACCTGGAATCTCTGATCATCAGGATCCGCGACGAGTGGAAGATTTCTGTTTTTCTTATTGAACACGATATGAGGCTGGTCATGGGGCTTTCGGACTCTGTCTATGTGATCGATTACGGCGAGCTGATCGCTAAGGGGACGCCGCAGGAGATCAGACGGAATCCCGAAGTGATAAAGGCCTATCTGGGGGAAGACGTCAGTGCTTGAGCTTAAGAACGTCCGGACATTTTACGGGAACGTTCAGGTGCTGAAGGACGTGACAATCAAAGTCTCACAGGGCGAGATCATCACCCTGATAGGCGCAAACGGCGCAGGGAAGACGACGACCCTCATGTCGATCTCCGGGATTGTGCCTCCACGGGCGGGCGAGATCCTCTTCGACAACAGGCCCATCCACAATCTCAGTCCCGACAACATCGTTGCCGCAGGGATCTCCCTTGTTCCTGAAGGCAGGCGAATATTCCCGCGCCTTACCGTGATGGAGAATCTCGACATGGGTGCGTTCCTGCGCAAGGACAAGGCGGAGATAAAGAAAGACACGGACCGCATCTTCGAACTCTTCCCCATCCTCGCGGAGCGCCGACATCAGCAGGGCGGGACGCTCAGCGGCGGTGAACAACAGATGCTCGCCATCTCCCGCGCGCTGATGGCGAGGCCGCGACTTCTCTTACTCGACGAGCCGTCTCTCGGACTCGGACCAATTTTTGTCAAACTGATCTTCGACATCATCAGGAAGATAAATGCGGAAAGCAGGACGACGATCTTCCTTGTGGAACAGAACGCACACATGGCCCTCAAGGTCGCGCATCGCGGCTACGTCATGGAAAACGGCCGCATCACGCTCACAGGCACGGCCGGAAGCCTCCTCGATAATGAAGATGTGAAGACCGCCTACCTGGGGATGTGACGCAATCAAAAGACCCTTGACATCAAACCGCCGCTCGTATATAAGGGTAGCGGTTTTTAGCATACCGGAACACGGTGCGAATCCGTGGCGGTCCCGCCGCTGTAATCGGCGAGGCCCTTCACGATAGCTGAAGTCACTGCCGGGGCTCACCCCGGTGGGAAGACGGTGAAGGGCCGCTGACCCGAAAGCCAGAAGACCTGCAAAAGCCAAGGCAAACGGAATCTGATGGTAAAGGGTTCCGACAGACGCCAGTCGTCCGTCGGAACCCTTTTTTTATTTTATAAAATTCAAAGAAAGGAGATTGGGCATGGAGAAAAAGAAGGCAAAGAAGAAGGATGTGATCGCGCTGCGCAAGAGCTGCAAGGCCAAAGGCACGGGGCTTTCCCACTACATTCTGATGGACAAAAAAGCGAAATAATGGCGATCACGAAAAAGAAGTCAATCACCGACGGGGCGGCTCCCTCGCGGGGCCGCTTCGTCAACACCGGCAATGGTCCTACATTTCAGGCGATAGATATCGGCCACAAGGAGTATGCGGCAGTCATCGAACCGGATACCGCCTTCTGGTCCCTGGTGCCGCGCGAGAAGATCGCCGATGTCTTTTGTGAGGGCGATCTCGTTGCGGCATACACAGGAAAGTCCAAACTGTTCGCACGGGAAATGGATATGCTGCGGTTCGGCCTTACGCCCTCGGCGGTCTATTTTAATCCCACTGAACGGTGCAATATGAACTGCACCTACTGTTACATACCCGAGAAGATGAGAAGGAAGGGCAAACACATGCCCGAGAAGAATCTTCTCAAAGCACTCGACATATTGAAACGACATTTCGGGAAGACAATACCAAAAGGCTCCATGCCCCAGATCATTTTTCACGGAGCTGAGCCCCTCTTGAATCGGGAAGCGGTCTTTGCCGGTATCGAGGCATACGGAAAGGATTTCCTCTTCGGCGTTCAGACCAATGCAACGCTGCTCGACGACGCAGCAGTGGATTTCCTCACGAGCCGCAAGGTGAGCATAGGAATCTCACTTGACGCCCCAACAGCAGAGATTGCCGACCGCACGCGAAAGAACTGGGAAGGCGGCGGGATCTTCAAAGATGTCCTCGCTGCGATGAAGCGGCTCGGTGGCTATGAAGGCTGGAGCGTAATCTGTACCATGACGTCCGCAAACATGCGGCATCTTACGAAGCTGGTTGATTTCTTCCATGAATGTGAAGTACCCACATGCCTCATGAACATCCTTCGCTGCACGCTTCCGCCATCACGGAGCCTGAAGCCGCGAGATCACGAGGCTGCGAAACATTTTCTCGCAGCACTCGACCGCACCTATGAACTCTACGAAAGGACGGGCCGCAAACTGACGGTTGGCAATTTCAGCAACATCCTCCTCGCCATCGTCGCCCCCGCGGCACGCAGGCTCATGTGCGACATCTCACCCTGTGGCGGCGGTCGCTGCTTCTTTGCGTTAGCGCCGAACGGCGATATGTTCCCGTGCAGTGAATTCATCGGTCTCGACCACTTCCGCTCTGGAAATTTGTTTCACGACGATATTCCCGCAGTGCTGGACTCCGAACCGTTTCGTCTCGTCACGGGACGAAAGGTGGAAGACATCGAACCGTGCCGGGGCTGTGCAATCCGCCACTTCTGCGGATCGCCGTGCCCAGCAGAGGCGCACGAGATGAACGGCGGCATGGACAGGATGGGTGCCTTCTGCGAGTTCTACGAAGAGCAGGTGCGATACGCCTTTCGCGTCATCGCCGACGGGAAGACTGATGCGTATCTGTGGGATGGATGGGATAAGGGGATGAAAGACACTTTCAGGATTGGGAGTCTCTGAGGACGGCAGAAAGCAGAAATATCACTTCAGCTTCTTTTCAATCTCTCCCCAGTTCTCGACGACCTCCGCGTCCTCAACCGAATCGAAGCTGAAGGCAAGAGGTTTATACTCCTTCGCGGATTCGATCACTTCCTCTCCACCGATAACGGCCTTGATCGAGAGACCCTTCTCCTTGATATCCCGGAACACATCACCTTGACTCCACGGTAAGACGGGAGCGGAGGGGAAATTATTCTTCTTGAGCCATGCCCTCATGGCTTCCACTGTTACCAAGCCTCGCTGGAGAAAGACGACGGGAAATCGCTTGCCGATCCGTGCTACCGCCTTTTTGCTCTCCGGTCTCACCTCTATGTCCAAGAGACCGCCCATGATTGAACCCGCAACATCGATGAAGACTATCCTCGCTTTCTTCTCGAGCGCGAGGAGTATGCCGTTGTTCGTGTCGTCTCCTGATTTTACAGACAACTTATGAAGACCCGCTCTTTCGGGAACGAACGGTTTTACGGCAATGCCGTTGTTGCCTGACAGATTCTTCCCGATGGACTTCTTATTTACGAAGAACTCCACGAGGTCCCCGCCCTCTTTGAGAAACGTTCCCCTGGTCTCTGCTCTCAGCATGATCTCGCGGCCTTTCACAGCCACTTCGTCATAGACTGTAACGGCGGACAGCGCCAGCTCCGGCGAGACGCAGATAAGCGCGGCAAGTAAAATGAAAGCGCGGAGAAATTTCATACAACGACCTCTAGAAACAAGCGATAAAGAACTTAACACTGCTGTCATTTCGACCGCAGGGAGAAATCTTTATCATTGTAACTATTTTTTATATTAGATAATTCCTCCGGAGGCAAGGCAAAACGGCATCCGTATTGACATTGAGCGCCTCCTGACATATGATACTCAGTCTGTGAGTATCAACTAATGAATGACCTCATCGTAAGAAATATAATCGACCCGAGCGGAAAGAGAACGGGCAAATGTCTTTCCTGCGGCACAGACCTGAATTCCCGCAGGCGCAAGTACTGCTCCCCCGACTGCCGGAAGCGTCTCCATTACAAGCTCGAAGTGAGGACGGGCCTCATCAAGGCCCTGAATGCGAAGTACGCGACTTTCTACTTTTCCGACGTCATGATAATCATGGATATGCTCCCCTACGGCTCGGACCAGATTTTCAGCTTCTTCTATCCGCGCTCTCCGGGCAAGAAGCCTGCCGAGGACTTCAGCAACATGGCCGACATGCTCGGAAATCTCTGGTGGGATGAAAGAAAGCGGACAAAAAAGAGATACCTGGCGTCGTTCCATGTCCTTGGCAAAGCCGTGAGGAACAACGGGCCCCTCTTTTCCGTCAGACCGACGATGGTAAAGGTCCCTGCCATAAAGGCCGCATACCTGTCCCACCTCAAGCTCGACAAATCGGAATTGAACGCGACTGAATTGCAGAAGAGCCTGAAAGACGCATACCGCAAGCAGGCGAAGGTGCATCATCCGGATCTCGGAGGCGATGCGTCTACATTTAGAAAAGTTCACGAGGCCTACAGGCAACTCGCATCGTGGGCACGGCGGCCCGCATACACGAAGCGTCGCGGCTTCCCCGATAAGTGGTTTTACGACGGGCATACGAACAAGTGGGTGCAGCCGCTGCCGGTGCAAGTGCTAAGATAATTCTTCCATAAAGAAGATCCCCTTTTTCATTTTCCGATGATAGAAAGTGATGCCGCACCGTGACATGGTTCTTCCTCTCCCTTCTTGCCGCCCTCAGCCTTGCCACATCTGACGCACTAACAAAAAAATTTTTCAGCAACCTCCCGCCTGTAATGATGGGGTTGGCTAGGCTGGGATACGCCGCACCGTGGTTGCTGTCGGCCTTGTTCTTCATACCTTGGGTCGTTCCTGACACAACGTTCTGGTTTGCGTTTGCAGTCGCTCTGCCTCTGGAGGCTCTGGCCTTTTACTGTTACATGAAGGCCCTCAAGGCCTCGCCCCTTTCTCTCGCTTTGCCATTCCTCGCCTTCACACCCGCGTTCATCATTCTCACTGGATGGATAATCCTTGACGAGAAGGTCAGTCCAGGCGGGCTTTCGGGGATCATGCTGATCATAGCGGGGGCGTATCTGCTTAATCTCTCAAAGACCAGAGACAGCCTCCTGGAGCCAGTGAAGGCCATATTCAAAGAACCGGGATCGCGCCTCATGCTCCTCGTGTCTTTTATCTATGCCTTGACTTCACCGCTCGGCAAGGTCGCCATCATCCATTCTAATCCTTATTTCTTCGGTATCCTTTATAATGTTTCTCTCCTGATCTTGATGATCTTCTTACTTCCCACAGCGGCAAATACGGCACCTGCAAGAAGTCTCATCAGCATACCTCTCATCGGCCTCCTCCTCGGCACAACCGTCGCCACCACGATCTTTAGCCACATGCTCGCCATATCGATGACGAACGTCGCCTACATGATATCGCTGAAGCGGACGAGTTTATTATTCGGAGTTCTCTATGGGGCAATCCTATTCAAGGAAGAAAAAATCGCCGAGCGGCTGACAGGGGCCGTCATCATGATTGCAGGCGTGCTTCTGATAGGCTGCTGGGGTTGATAGAGCCAAATGATCGAAGATTATCCCACCATCAGCGTTGATAAGTAATTAAGTACGGTGTCCACGGAATTCTGACTGTACTCGATTGACTAAATTTAGAAAATCTGGAATGCTCCAATCGGTAATCGTTGTAACATCATCAAGGGTTTTAACTATTCAGATCAAATAAGATGATAGACCCATAAACCGATGCTGAGATACTTTTTGGTAAATGGATACATCCCATTGGCACACGAACCCCGTGTTGGGTTCGGACCAAGTCGCGGTGAGACAAGGAGTGATAGAGTTGGCCGATACAAAAGATCAGGCATCGAGCTCCCAAAATTAGGCGAGACGATTTTTCTTCGAAAAGCTAAGGTTGGACGTATCTCATTGTTTGTACATGGGGCATACGACGCATTCATACTGATTGTATCTACTGGGCAGAAAAACGCGTATTTGCTAGGCAACGGGCTCCGAGCTGCTCTCACATGTTTTGATGGACATTCACCCCAAGAGAATCCAAGCGGATACCTTCTAGAACTCAATAAGTTCCCTTCCATGGACATGACCCATAACGACCTAGCAGTCATGATCAGCGCAGAGTTTTCCCAAGGGGAATTTGACATAGCGGTTCTTGAGTCGCAGTTGCGTACAGGCACTGGCTTGGACCATATACAGTTAAAACAAGGGTGCAGCATCGTCGATAAAGCACTGAATTATCCAAGACTACGTAATGCATTAATGCATCTCGAATACAGTAGAACTCTCGTTTGGGGTTACATGGTGGGATCGTACTACGAATCTCACGACAGTTATGATCGAAGGAAACTGTCACGCTACCAGATGGAAAAAAGGTACCTAGAAAACCGACCCCGTTACGATTCAGCTTTTGTCTCCGCTTTCCGCGGATTAGAGTGCCTACTCGGAGTTCCTCACTTTCGGCAAATTGACATTTCCACTTTGTTGGTAAAAACTGATCGTACTTTTGGGACTTCCTTCTCGAGAGATAGGTATAGATCATGGCATGAAGTGTTCTCAAGTCGTCAGAAATGGTGGAAACGCGGGGACCTGATAGCCTATTATCTTAAGCTGAGGAATGCCGTCGCTGCTCATGGAAATCTGTTGCCCCCTCACATCGTAATGGAAGATCAAGTATTTGAGATCCAATATCTAGTTCAGGACATGCTTGGACACATCTTTTGGCCAGAAATGAAATGCGAATTAGAGGGATGAAAAAAAGACCAGAGACTCTATTGTAAGTCTGCTTTCTGCAAATTGTTCACGGATAGGACACCTGAATTAAAGTTTTTTCACCAAAGAGCCGATATAAGTTTACCATTATTGGTTGGAGGTGAAAGTATGTCCGACGCATTCAATGCCGCCCTTTCTGCCCTCGGTGCCCTCAATCGCAAAATGGATGTCACCGCGAACAATATCGCGAACGTCAACACGAACAAGTTCAAAGAAAGCCGGGCAGAATTCGAGGACGTCGATCCTTCAGGCGTGAAGGTTTCTATCAGCCAGGTCGATACTCCGGGCGATCCATTGCCTCCCGACGAAAAGGGCAATTCGCAGGAGTCATCGAATGTTAACCTGGCCGAGGAACTCATCAATCTGATTACTACTCAGAACGCCTCCGCCGCGAATATAAAGACCATCACGACGGAAGACGACATGAGGAAGGCGCTCCTCGACGTCATTGCCTGACGGCCTTAAATTACGAATCAACTTCGTAAGGCAACAACGGCAAAATTCCCCTCATTTCCCCTTTATGAAAGGGGGAAAGTTTGTTGCAGGCCTCCGCTGATTCGAATGGGCCAAGGCCTCATTAATATTAGCACTTGACAAAGAAACCTTCCTTTGTTACTCATCGCCTAAAATAACAAGAACTTACGGATGGATGTGTGGAAGAGGGGTTAGATGCCCCCGCTGCCCCGCAGCCGTGAAGGGAACGAAAGCCCAAAGAGCCACTGTCATGAAATCGCATGATGGGAAGGCGGGCAAGTAGGAAGCCCGAAGCCGGAAAACCAATCTATCGCGGTTCCTCGAGGGGGGGATTCTTACGTTCACATTCCTTCTCATAATCATTTTATCCCCGCTCCGCCAACCCACTCCCTTCGTTTGCGAAGATGTCCGCGCCCTCTCCGCATCTTTCTATTCAATCAGCAGTGCAGCGTAAAAAGGAAAAGGAAATGGCATCAGAGAGACATGGTGGCAACCTTAGAAAACTGGCATTGGCCGCTGGTCTTCGCCCTGAGGATATTCTCGACTTCTCCGCCAACATAAATCCTCTTGGACCGCCGGAATGGTTGCGGCCCCTGATAAGCCGGACTCTCGAATCTGCCGTCCATTATCCCGACCCGGACTGCACAGCCCTGACAAAAGCCATCTCCTCGCGTTATGGGGTTGCGGAAGAAGAAGTCATTGCCTCCAACGGCTCTTCGGAGCTCATCTATCTCATACCGCGCGAATTTCCGGTGAGACGTGCCGTAATTCCTGTACCCGCTTACGCGGACTACGCACGGGCATCGGAACTCGCCGGGCTCACATTGACAAAGATTATCTTTAAAGAAGAAGACGCATTCCGGCCCGACACGGCGGCCATTGAAGCGCAGCTCCGTGAAGGGGACATCGTATTCATCGGACAGCCGAATAATCCGACAGGCCTCCTCTGCCATACAAACGACCTGCGGGACATGGCGCGGAGAAATCCATCCGTTACTTTTGTAATCGATGAGGCGTTTGCGGACTTTGTCGAAGGAATGGATAGCCTGACAAACAAGCGGCCTCCCAATGTGATCGTTCTAATCTCTTTCACTAAATTCTTTGCGATCCCCGGCCTTAGGCTGGGCTGCTGCGTTGCAGATCCTTCCGTTATAGGACGGATCAAGTTGTTCATACCGCCCTGGTCCGTAAATGCCCTTGCCCAGGCCGTGGGCGTAAAGGCGATGGCGGATCTGGAATATGCTCAGAAGACGAGGGACTATTGTCGGACCGAGAGAACGCGTCTCAAAGAGAAGATTGCCTCTTTCTCCGGACTGCATGTATATCCCGGCGAAGCGAATTATCTCCTGGTGCGCATCGACCGCAAAGGCGTGGATGCCCCGGCACTTGCAGATAAACTCCTCCACGAGGGAATCGCAATTCGTGTCTGCGACAATTTTGATGGACTGGACAAGAGATTCTTCCGCGTAGCGGTGAGAACCGCAGAAGAGAACGATCTTCTCTGTGACAGGATTCGTGGTACCTTAAACCTGAAACGGGCATCTGTAGCAAAGAAAATAAGGCCTGCTGTCATGATCCAGGGAACGAGCTCGAATGCTGGGAAGAGCATCATGTCTGCAGCCCTCTGCCGGATAATGCTCCAGGACGGATACAGTGTCGCGCCTTTCAAAGCGCAGAACATGTCCCTCAACTCATACGTCACGCGTGACGGCGGTGAGATGGGACGCGCGCAGGTCGTGCAGGCGCAGGCATGCCGCATCGATCCCGACGTGCGGATGAACCCGATCCTCCTCAAGCCAAGCAGCGATACGGGCGCCCAGGTGATCGTTCTGGGACGGCCGGTAGGAAACATGAACGTGGGTGAGTACATCGATTACAAACCAACAGCGTTTGCAGCGGCGAAGAATGCTTACGATTCCCTTGCGGCAGACCATGACATCATTGTTCTCGAAGGGGCAGGGAGTCCCGCGGAGGTCAATCTCAAACATCATGACATAGTGAACATGGCCATGGCGCATTACGCCCGTGCGCCCGTCATCCTCGTGGGCGATATCGACAGGGGCGGCGTCTTCGCATCATTCGTGGGAACGATGGAGGTGCTCGCGGAATGGGAGAGGGCGCTGGTCGCGGGTTTCATGATAAACAAGTTCCGGGGAGACAAGTCTCTTCTCGATGACGCTATAAGATACGTGGAGCGCCACACGGGAAGACCGATCTTCGGCATTGTCCCATATCTCAAAGACCTGGGGCTTCCGGAAGAGGATTCCGTTACCTTCAAGAGCGCGCCTGTGGTAGGCACGCGTCCGGCGGGTGATGTTGTGGAGATCGCGCTCATCGACCTTCCCCACATATCGAATTTCACCGATTTCGATTCACTCCGCATGGAGCCTGATGTGCACCTCCGGGTCGTTCGCTCGTCGCGCGACATTGGCAGTCCAGATGCGGTCATCATACCGGGAAGCAAGAACGTCATCGGCGATCTCGAATATCTCAAGAAGAACGGACTTGCGGAAGGGATCGCGGCTCTCGCCGAGAATGGAAAGACGGAGATCGTCGGCATCTGCGGCGGCTTTCAAATCCTCGGTAAGGAAATCGCCGATCCCCACGGAATTGAATCCGGAGGAAAAACGATCAATGGGCTGGGACTGCTGCCTGTTACAACGACACTCACCATGGAAAAGACCCTCGAGTGCGTATCCGCGCGACATGCCGAGTCGGGCATTGCGTTGACGGGTTATGAAATACACCACGGGAAAACCGAAGGCGTGAACCTTGCGCCCGCAGTTCTGCGGAGAGACGGTGAGGTAGTCGGCGTAAAGACTGAAGGCGGCCTCCTTTGGGGCACGTACCTCCATGGGATATTCGATGCCGACGAATTTCGCAGATGGTTTATCGATCGGTTGAGGACACGACGCGGGCTTCAACCTGCGGGGAAGGTCCTTGCTCGTTACGATCTCGAACCGTCATTCGACCGACTTGCAGACGCTGTCCGCCGGGCACTGGACATGCAGAAGATCTACCAGTTGATGGGGCTGAGATAAACA
>Ga0335081_10005557_pt1 | contig 19956 bp, 6 predicted proteins | sample Lox_Sample_35_FD_206713 | JGI IMG/M metagenome (GOLD analysis project Ga0335081, IMG submission 206713) | Soil microbial communities from Loxahatchee National Wildlife Refuge, Florida, United States - Lox_Sample_3.5 | ecosystem: Environmental > Terrestrial > Soil > Wetlands | place: USA: Florida... | reverse complement strand
CCTGGCGCCGTTGTTCATGATCGCCACGCGCGGGTGCAGAGCAGGCACGACGGCGGCGGATCCCGATAGGTTCATGCCGTGGTGCGTGCTCAAATAAACGTCCACCGTACCCAGCTTGTTGTTGGGGCAAACGAGGTCCAGTTCCTTGTTCCAGGTCAGGTCGCCCAGGTCAACCATGCGAAACTTGCCGTAGGTGATCATCATGCCCACCGATTGCGCGTTTTCCCCGGTATCCACCTCGCGGCGCGGCGTCGTGGCGCAAAGCGGATTGGGTTCGCCGGCGCCGGCGAGGGGTTGCGTAATCTCCTCGCCGGCCGCGGTGAGAATTTCCACGTCGATGCCGGTAATCGGAACCTTCTCGCCCGGCCGGGCCAGGATGCGATTACTTTTCGAGGCTATGGTCTCGTACGACTTATACAATACCTGCGCCATGGGATCGGTTTCAACGTCGTGCGGGCCGTGGTCGACAAAATTGGCGATAGGGATGCGCTGCGCCAGTTGCGGGACGCCGCCCACGTGGTCCGCATGGTAGTGCGTCACCACGAGGTAGTCGATCCGCTTCACGCCCGCGAGTTTGGCGGCGGCGACAATGCGGTCCGCGTCGCGGCCGGCGAAATCGGGCCAGCCGGTGTCCACCAGCATCGACTCGCCCGAGGGCGAGACAAACAGCGTGGCCTGCCCGCCCTCCACGTCGATGAAGTAGGCAGTCAGCGTCTGCTTCATGGACTCGGGGTCCGGCGTGGAAATCGGTTGGGGAGGGATGCTGTCTTTCCCGGCCGTTAAGGAAACACCGTAATCTGGAGGCCCGGAGGGCAAGCGAAAATTTACTTCGACAGCCACGCGGACGGCTATAGGCTTTCCGTCGAGCATCGCCGGCGTGAATTTCCATGTCTTAACGGTATTCACGGCTTCCTCGTCGAGCCCCCGGCCCAGCGGCCTGACCACCCGAACGTTGCTGACGTTGCCCTGCGCGTCGACCTCGATAAACAGCACCACCGTGCCCTGCCACTTCGCCTGGCGAGCTTCTTCCGAGTAAGGCGGTTCGGGCTTGTAGATCGCGACGGGCTTCGAAACGTCGCTAATCCGGGCGGGAGGTTTCTGCGCCGAACCTTTTGCCTCGTCACCGGGACTTGTTTGTGGAGCCGCGCTCTGCTGCGACGCAGCCTGGTCGGCCGGCTTTTCCTGCGTTTGGGCCGACGCGGAAGCAGCCCAGCCGCTCCATGCCAGGACAACGGCAAGAAGGGCTGGGCACATGCCCGATCTAAACGCGCTGTGATCTCGCATAGCTTATCCCCTCCTCATCATCACCTGAGGCCAGGCCTCACCCTTCCGTCTTATGCCGCCGGGGACGTTTATTATACTCCAGCACCTTTTTCCGCACCCGGATCGACTGCGGCGTCACTTCCACCCACTCGTCCCCGGAAATGAACTCCATCGCCGCCTCCAGCAGGAGCGGCCGCGGAGGGACTAGCCTGATAGCCTCATCGGCCACCGAGGCGCGCATGTTGGTCTGTTTCTTCTCCTTCACCGCGTTCACGTCCATATCGTCCCAGCGCGCGTTTTCGCCCACCACCATACCTTCGTACACTTCCACGCCCGGACCCACAAACAGCTCGCCGCGCTCCTGCAGGTTGTAGAGAGCGTAGCCGGTGGTGCGGCCCGGCCGGTCGGCCACTAGCGACCCGGTCAGCCGCCGCGCGATGTCTCCCTGCCAGTCGGCGTACCCGTCGAAGAGCGTGTTCATCACCGCCGTCCCGCGCGTATCCTTCAGAATCTCGCTGCGCAGCCCGATGAGCCCGCGCGACGGAACTCTGAACTCCAGGCGTACCCGGCCGCCGGGCCGGCCGTGTCCTACCAGCTTGGTGTTGAGACCCTTGCGCTCGCCGACCTTCTGCATCAGCACGCCCACAAACTCCGCCGGGCAATCGACGATGAGCTGCTCCATGGGCTCTTGCACCTTGCCGTCCACCTCGCGGCTGACGATCTCCGGCTTGCCCACCGCCAGCTCGTAGCCTTCGCGCCGCATGGTCTCGATCAGGATGGCAAGCTGAAGCTCGCCCCGGCCCAGCACCTTGAAGGAATCGGTGCTGTCGGTCTCTTCCACGCGCAAGGCCACGTTGGTGAGCAGTTCTTTCTCCAGCCGCTCGCGCAGGTTTCGCGAGGTGACGTAGGTGCCCTCGCGCCCCGAGAAGGGCGACGTGTTCACGGTAAACAGCATGGAAATGGTAGGCTCGTCCACTGGCACGTGCACCAGGGCGCGCGGCGTTTCCACGCTGGTGACGGTCTCGCCGATGGTGATGCCCTCCACCCCGGCAATGGCCACGATTTCGCCCGCCTCGGCGCCGTCGATATCGGTGCGTTCCAGGCCTTCGAAGCCGTAGAGCTTGGTGATGCGCGTCTTCTGCTGGGCCCCGCTCAGCTTCACAATAGCCACTTCGTCGCCGCGATGGAGCGTGCCGGAGAAGATGCGCCCGATGGCGAGGCGGCCGTGGTAGTCGCTGTAGTCGAGGTTGGCCACTAGCAACTGGAGTACGTCGGCAGGATCGCCGGCGGGCGGCGGAATGTGCTCGATGATCGCGTCGAACAGCGGCTTGAGGTTGTCGGAAGGCGAGTCGAGCGACGTCTTGGCGATGCCCCGGCGCGCGTTGGCGTAGAGGATGGGGAAATTGAGCTGCTCTTCCGTCGCGTCCAGCTCGATAAAGAGGTCGTAAATCTCGTTGATCACTTCCTGCGGGCGCGCGTCGGCGCGGTCGATCTTATTCACCACCACAATGGGCGGCAGCTTGGCCTCCAGCGCTTTGCGCAGCACATAGCGGGTCTGGGGCAGCGGTCCCTCGCTCGCGTCCACCAGCAGCAGCACACCGTCCACCAGTTTCAGGGCGCGTTCCACCTCGCCGCCGAAATCGCTGTGGCCGGGGGTATCCACGATATTGATCTTGACACCGCCGTAGCGGATGGCGGTGTTCTTGGCCAGGATGGTGATGCCGCGCTCGCGCTCGAGCTCGTTCGAGTCCATCACCCGTTCCACCACCTCCTGGTTGGCCTTGAAGGTCCCGCTCTGCCAGAGCATGCCGTCCACCAGGGTGGTCTTGCCATGGTCAACGTGAGCGATGATGGCGATGTTTCGTATCATTTAACAGTCGAAGTGGTAGACGGTAGGCGGTAGATGGCATAAGGGCTCCCACATATGCGATCTAGGCCGATGCCATCTACTTCTTTTCCCCCTTTATACCGTATACCGTCTACCGTCTGCCTTTTCAATCACTTGGTGGCTTTCCGTAATATAAGCAACTTGTTTTCATGGACATGGCGGCTAAATTGGGTTCGTACCAAAAACCTAACCCAAGATGTCCTTTGATATCAATGGAGTTTGGGTTCGGTCCGTGCAAATCAAAGATCGTCCCGCCTTCGCCTGACGGCCCTTTTGGCCCATTTGCGGCAAGTGTAACTTTCTGATAACACCTGTAACTTTTTGTGCCGGCTGGTCACCGTCGGGCCAATTCAGCAATCGGGTCAAACGAGCGAGTTTTTCCTGCCAACCGCCACGTATCTCTAGCATAACAAAAGGCCAATCGCTGAATATTTCGTTCGCTCCAGAATGGATCATCCTATAGAAAACAAACGAGATATCGGATTGTATTTCGTTTAACCCATTAGTTTTGAATAACTTATATTCCATAGTGCATCAACCCACTTCCGCATCCTCTCCCGCTCCACACAAACTTACCACACGGGCTTCCCTGCCGTACCCGCTGGCCGTCGAGCTTTGTGGAGGGCGGCTTCGGCTGGGTTTCCTTGGCCTGCCCCAAGTGCCGGCCTAAAGGCCGCCTCTACGAAGGCGAACTCGCCCTCAACCACCATTTGCTTCCACTCAATCCGGGTCGAGGCTTTCGTAGAGGCCGGCTTTAGCCGGGCAACCTTCGGCCCCCCAAGTGCGGGCCTAAAGGCCGCCTCTACGAAGGTAAAGACTCGCCCTCGACAGCGATCTGAGCCAGACTCGCGACCCTAAGGCAGTATACCATAAGTAAAGGTCAATCCGCTAGGCCAGACCACGCCACATAACGCGTCGCTTCTTTCAAAAAGGTCATGGCGAGGGCAGTCGGATTTGCTTTCGGGTGCCTGATGATCCGGGCTTGATCAGCAATCGTCCGCCGGCCACGGAATTGCTGCGAGCGGGAGTAGATTGATCGGTGACTGCCCTCTGGCTGGGGGCCACGAATCGGTCGAGACAACTCAAATCTACTTGAACGCCAGCCTTGCGACGAAGGAGAAAGCCTCGGTGAAAACTACACTTAGATTCTGGCTTTTTGATGTGATAAAGCCCGCAGGATTGCATCCAGAATTTGATCAAGATATTTGCCGACGTCTTCGCTGAGGAACCTGAGAACCAGATAGCCGTTCTCCTGCAATAAAGCGTCCTTGCGACGATCTCGCCGGTAGGCTTCCGCGTCGCCCAGATGCTGGCCGCCGTCCAATTCGATGGCTATTCGCGACGGCGCGCAAAGCAGGTCAACTTCCATGCGCCCCCAGCCATCGAACGAAATCGGCAGCTCCGCGTTCAAGCGGAACCTTCCGGCTGTTTCGGCTAATGTTTCCAATCGGTGGTAGAGAAACGCCTCGGTTGTGCTTCGCGCTCGACCGGAGCTATCGGCATTGGGCGGTGGGATGACGGCAGCATGGACAAACAGATTCGCCAGGGGAGAATCTACGCCATCGTGGACCAAGCGGCGCACGCTGGCGGCGTACTGGCTTTTCCACTCGGGATCTACGGGCAGCGGCACGTCCGCGGGCCAGCCGGCCACGGCGCTTCCTGGAAGCTGGATCGTGTAGCCAATGACTTCGTAGCCGTGACAGCGACGGTCGAACATCCGCGCCAGCATCGTCACATTGAGATCCGCGTAATCGTAAACGCGCACTTCGCGCTTGCTGTCATAGAGGCGATGCAGCCGGCCGACGTATTGTGCGATCGTCCCATGCCAAGAGACGGGCAATGTCAGGAATAAGGTATCGAGCCGGGCGTCATCAAATCCCTCGCCTACATAACGGCCCGTTGCCAAGAGCACCCGAGCCTCCTCGGCAGGAATGGCGGCCAAACGAGCTTGAATTGCCTCAAGCTCCTTTTTGCGCATCCCTCCTCGCAGCACCACCAGATGCTGCACCTCCGAGGCCAATTGGTTGGCCAAAGCGTTGAGATGCTCATTGCGTTCGGTCAACACCAGCGGCGACCGTCCCTCTCGAAGAGCTTGGATCACGTCCTGGCAGATGAGCCGATTGCGCTCTACATCGGCAACCAGTTCTTCATAGAGTCCGTGGAATTGCATCCTTACATCGGGATCGGCCGGTCGTAGCGGACGAAAGCCCGTCGGCCGGACGATCACCGTATGCTCAAAGGGATGAGTTGCAACACCATGCCTGGCACTTACCCGATAACGCACGGGGCCGCACTGCATGAAGATGATGGGGTGGTGACCATCCTTCCGGGTGACGGTCGCAGACAGGCCCGTCACGAACTTCGCCTTGGCTTGACGTGCCACCTGCTCGAAGCTCTGGGCAGACAGATGGTGACACTCGTCCACGATCAAGTGCCCGTAGTCGCCTGTGAGATCATCAACCACACCCTTTCGGACCATGCTTTGTATCACCGCTACATCAAGCAAGCCGGTTGGCTTGGTGCGGCCACCGCCGATCCGGCCGATAGTGCGTGCCGGCATTCCGAGGAAGGTGGAAAGGCGCTCGATCCATTGCTGTTGCAACTGCCGTCGATGCACCAATACCAGTGTATTCACGCCCCGCTGGGCAATCATCCACGCGGCAACCACGGTCTTTCCGAAGGCGGTGGTGGCTGCCAACACTCCCGTGTCATGGGCAAGCATGGCTTGGGCGGCGACGACCTGCTCGGGGCGCAACTCTCCCTGGAACGTCGCTTTCAGCGGCTGGCCGGTGTTCCGCTGGTCCCGGATCACTCCCTTGATGTTCAAACCGCACAGAGTTTCAAGCAGCTCATCCAGGCACCCGCGCGGCAGTCCTATGTGCTTGGGGTGATCCTCGGCGCAAGCAATAATCCGAGGCGTGTCGTAAGTCGGAAGCCGCATGGCCTGCATTTTGCAAAACTCAGGATTCTGGAACGCTGCCAACCGGATCAATCGGTTGCGAAAAGCGGGAGGCAACATATCTTTTGGAATATAGATCTGATTGCCCAGGATGAGTTCCAAGCTCTCCGGCAGTGGACCACCGATGGAAGCGTCTGTCCGACGCCGTGACGGCGGACTCGTCCACGGCGTCTCTTCGTCCTCTTCGCTCTCAGCCGCCAGACGTACGCCAATCACTTGGCCGTTTTTCTCGGCGTGACAAACCGTTTCTTCAACTTCACTGCGGCTGATCTTGCGGATCGAGGACAGGAACTCCCATTGATCGGGATACGGAGCGAATCGCTCGTCCAGGAAAACGGTATTACCCAATTCTCGCAGCCGCTTCTGGAGAGGCAAGGCGATCAAGTTGCCGAAGCCGCCCTGCGGCAGGGTATCTTGATTCGGAAAGAACCGATCATACGAATCCAGGCCGATTTCGGGGCGGCGTTCCATGGTTTTCGTCAGGAGGTACGTGCCCAGCTTGCGAGCCAATGTGGCAGGAAGGGCTTCATTGAAAAAGAACCAAACGTGCCCGCCGTTGCCCGATCGGGACCGCTCCAACGAGGCTGGCAGGTTCATTTGGCGGCATGTTTCCAAAAACGCGGCTGCATCCTCTTGCCACGTTGCTTTGTCAAAATCGGCGGCCAGAAAGAAACAGGTTTCATCCCGAAGCATCGGATAGACACCTATCACGAATTCCCGGGCCTCGTCGTCCTGGCCGCGGAGATGCCACCGAATCACGTCGTCGGTTACGGGAAGAAAGCGCTGATGCGGGCATTCGGAACATTTGATTCTCGGTTTCTCGCAAATTCCACGGACCCACTCATTGCCGCAAGCCGGCGAATAGCCGGCCCTGCCTGTCTTACGGCTTTCGAAGCGACGGGGATAAACGTCTTCTCGTCCGTGAAACAGAGAGCGGAAGAGGGTAATCTTGGCCTGGACGGGTGAACGCTGATTCACGCCAACTTGCTCGAGAGCGGGCAATCCGAAAGGTGCGGCCACGACCATATTCTACTCTTTGCATCGCGACAAATTAACTTTTGTGGCGCTCGCCTCCAGCAACCAAGCAAAAATCGGGTTGCTTTCGACCGGGTTCTGTGAGATAAGAGTCTTTCGGGCTTTCCTCGACCAAAGGTGGTCCATGCTGCATGCACCTGCTTCCCGTGCCAAGCAAGGGCGTGAATCCGGTTCCGGCAATCGCCCTCCGCAGAACACCGCCCAACTGAGTCCGAGAGTCGGCGAGTGGATCGCTGCCCGGGCGCCTGCCGTGGCAAGCGGTGCTGTCAGCGTCCCAGCCGGATTGTCCACCTCGCTTGCCGCCCGCCACCGGTCGTTCGGCAATCAGGCGGTGTTGCGCACGCTTCGAGCGCCTTCAACACCGCTTAACAGCGCGGGGCTGTTGCAGCGCAAATGTGCCTGTGGTGGCTCCGAGGGCAGCGAGTGCGCCGAGTGCGCGGAAAAGAAAGAAAAAGAGACCCAGGGACAGCCCTTGCAACGGTTGGCGGCAGCAGCCGGGCCGGAGCAGGTGCCGCCGATCGTGCATGAGACTCTACGCCGTCCCGGGCGACCGCTCGATGGCGAGACTCGAGCCCACATGGAAAACGCGCTCACCGGCGCCATGGCCGAAGGCCAGCGTTTGACGCCCACCGGCCCCGGTGGGAGTTCGAGCGGGCTGCGCATGGGAAGACCGGGAGATAGTCACGAAGTGGAGGCGGATCGCGCCGCCAGCGCGGCGATGAGAACCCGAGCCCAAGGGGCGTCCGGCGGGGCCGGCGGAAGCACGGTGAACCTTGACGGCGTACGGGTCCACACGGACTCGCAGGCGGCGGAGTCCGCGCTCTCGGTGGGAGCGCTAGCCTATACCGTGGGGCGCGACGTGGTGTTCGCCTCGGGGCAGTACTCCCCGGGAAGCTCCGCTGGCCGGCGGCTGCTCGCGCACGAACTCAGCCACGTCGTCCAGCAGTCCGGCGGCGCGCATGCCGGTCCGTCCGCCGCGGCGCCCAAGGCCAGGGGCGGCACCGTGAGCCGGGCGCCTATCGTGCAGCGCCAGATCCAGGTGTCGTGTGGCATCGACCCTTTCAAGATCGCGCGCGTCTTAGGAGGCGACAAGTCCGCCGCGCTGGACGTGCTGAATTGCTGCGAGCAGGGCCTTGGCCCACTACCCAAAGGCTGCACCAAGGATCTGGTGGACGCGGCCCGCAAGCTCCTCAAGAAGACGCCCGCGAGCCCGGTGAAATGCCCGCTCGGGTTTCATCCCGGAAGGACCCCCGAGCACAAGGGTGATTGCTGCAACGAGGACACCGAGAGCGCGCAGGCTTGTTGCCCGCCGGAGCGGATCGCCTCGAGTCCCACCCAACCCGGCAAGTGCTGCAAAGAGGGCGAGGTGCCTCAGAAAGATGGCACGTGTGGACCGCCCCCGTTCCAGCCGCCCGAACCGCCACCGCTGGTGTGCCCGCCGCCAGGGGTGCAGACTCTTAAAGGCAAGTGCTGTTTGCCACCCGAGGTTCCGAACATTCTTACCGGTGATTGCGAGCTGCCGCCTCCCGGCCAGCCGGCACCGCCGCCGCAACCTGCTGCGGCCCCACCGGGTCCGGTGGTGGTGAATTTCAATTTCGACCGCCCGCGCTCGGGCGAAGGCGCCAGCGCGCTTGACGCCAGCCTCACCGGCCCCGGCCGTGCGAGCCTGAAGGGTCTGATCGGCCAGCTCACCGCGAATCCCTCGTGGAAGGTGCAACTGGTGGGGCACGCGTCGCCGGAAGGGACGGACCAATACAACCTGAGCCTGGGCGAAAGACGCGCGCGTATTATCGCGGCGGCGCTCGCCAAGGCCAGCATCGATGCTTCGCGGATCGCCGACGCGCCGGGCGGCGGGACGCCCACGGGTTGCCAGCCGCTGGACCAGGGGATGTCGACCTGCGGCGAACTGGGGGCTACCAGCGAGGCGGATCGAAACGTGACGGCGACTCTGTTTGCCCCCGCCGCCCCGGCTCCGGCTGCGCCGGCTCCCGCCCCGGCCCCCACCCAACCCTGATTGCCGGCACTTGATAATGTAGATAGGCTAGAATGCTGGTTAACTTAAGAGGCCGAAGCCGCCGGGGGCGCGCTCTCGGGGATGACGGCTTCGGGCGCAGCACTTTCCGTGGTTGTTCCCTGGGGGGTCGCCTTCGGCGTTGGGGTGGGGCCGCCGGGGACCCCCGAGCAGTCCTTTTTGTCAGGCTTGAGCTGCCCGATGTCGGCATTGAAGTCCTTGAGGCAGCTTGGGGTCAGCAGGCCGCCAGCCATGAGCCCCGCGCTATCCACCCAGGTCCTGCCTCGGGAGTTGATGGTGCGTGCGGGCATGTCCCAGTTGATGCACCACCAGACCTCATCTGAGAATCCGTGGACACACACCTGAAAAGCACTGCTGAGATCGGCCAATAGACTGTTTCCAATGCCAGCGTGGCAGCCGTAAAGAATGATCTTGGCGCCGGTGGCGAAACGGTCGCGCACTGGAGTGATGGCGCTCATCCTGGACTTGATACCGGCAGAGTCGATAACGCCGGCGCCGGTGAAAGTCACGTTCATCGGATTTACGGTGATGGTCCCGCTCAACGAGATCAGGTCGGTGGTGGCGTGGCCGATGATGCCCAGGGAGCTGATCGACCCCTTCCCTTTGGCGGCGATGGTCTTGATCAGATCATCGAAACTGGGGGCGCCGGTCCCGCCGCCGGAACCGGAAGCCGTGGCGGCGAAATCCACGGTGGAGGGATACCAGGTCTTGGCTTCGGCGCTGCGGGTCTCGGCGTCGTCGGTCTTGTAGGGGCTTTTGTAGTCGCTGCCGTAGATGAGGTCGCGCTGCAGGCGGTGGGCGACGGACGCGCTGCCCTGCTGCACGACGTGGGTCAGTTCGTGGGCGATCAGGCGGCGGCCCTCGGAAGTGTGAGCGGCGTATTGGCAGTCGCCGAAGACGATGTCCGAACCCACCGTGTAGGCGCGCGCTTGCAGGGCGCGGGCGGATTCAGCAGCCTTGGCGTCGGTGTGAATGCGAACGCCGCTGAAATCGTAGCCGGGAGAATGGTCGGTTTCGCCAGCGTCCATCACCGCGCGGGCCATCAACTCGGCCTGCTGCTCCTGCCGATCGCCCGGTTCGCCGATGGTGAGCTTGGCCTGGGGCGGACGGCGCGGCGCGGCCGGGACCCGGCCCAAGGCCGGACGCGGCGTATCGCCGGGCGATCGCGCCGGTGTCAAGTCAGGAGTGAATCGTGGCTCAAAGAATCGGCGTATGGCCGGGTCGAGTGGCCGGCCGGGCGATCGCAACACCTCATGGACGATCGGGGGCGGCAGCGCGTTGACGGGGCCGGGCTGGCCTCCTCGGTCCTCGGGGGCTCGAAACAACGGGCTCTTGCGCTCTTCCTTGCACGACTCGCACTCGCCGCCGGAGGCGCCACAGGCGCACTTCCTTTGGAGAACGCCGGCGGAGGCAGGAGCAAGCGCGGTCCGCGCTCGGCCACTCAGCATCAGCAACACCGCCTGGTTACCGTAAGTCTTTTGCAGGTCCCCCCAAGCCTGACGACCGCGCTCACTACCGTTGTTCAGAGGTAGCCCGTCGCTAGCGACCGCAGCCAATCGCGGACCGGCAGCCGTACTGAGGTACGGATGTAGCCGGTGCTCGGGCTGCAGCGAAGGCGACGTGCTGGACGATGGGTTTTGCTGCTTCGCTTCGCTGCTGGGTGCGTGCAACATCGAATCATTCCGATCGTGGACCGCTCACGCCTCGGTGTTATAAGCCCTCCCATCAATCCATAGAGGACAGCGCCGGCAGAGACGGCGGCAGGGACCACATGGGAAGGGTCTGAGTGCGCTCACCGGATGGTCCTGTCCGAGCTTTAAGGCCTCACGCAGTTGTAGGTTGCCCAATCCGGTAGCGTAGCCGCGGTGCGAGGCGGCAGCGACACCCTTCCCATCAACACATTGCCGGTCACCGCAGCCAACGCGACGTTGGCGGGTGGAGTGGCGGCGTTGAAAACCACAATGGACAAGCTCGCCCCCCTTTCCCCCCGCTCGTTGAGAATGACGTTCCCAGTTGCGGAGCAGTACTCCACCATGGCCGAGACGGTGAAGGCCAAGGGGCCCACACCCGTGCTCCTAAGCTTGTTGCCAGTGAGATTCAGAATGCCGAAGGTGGTTTCCGTGTTTGGCCCAGGGGTTCCGCCGAGGGCGGAGATGAGGGCGGCCACGTCGAGGATCGTAAGTGCCCACAAGCTCCCACCTCCGGCAACAAAAGCGTCAACATCATTATGGGAGAATTGGACGCTGAAGCTGATGTCGCGTCCAAACTGGGTGATGCCGATATTAGTCGCAGCGATCTGACTCATGAATTGGGCCACATGGGCGGTGAATGGCTTCATATTCTGCAATTTCAACATTGGTGTCGCCGAGGGAGCGGTCGGGGCAGCGGGCGCGGCTCCCACGGGTACTGCGCGTGCAACAGCGGCGGATCCGGGTTCCGCAAGCGCGGCCGACAAGGGAACTTCTTTGACTGCTGTGAACACCCTCCCGCTCGCCAGACGCGCAGGCTGACTCGGCGCCGTCGAGGTCGGCGCCGCCGGCGTCTTTGCGGCAGCCAAAACTATCTGGCGTTTCGGGACGAACGAGACCGGGCGTGGATATGCAACCGCGATCGACACCATTCGCTGGGTTGAGGAATCGCTGAGAGTTTGCACTACGACGTCGTTCGCCGCCATTTGGTTCGCGCCTGCCACCGACGCAACCAGCGGGAGGATCGTGAAGCCGCTGAGGCAGGATCTCATCACGTTGGCTTCGAACTTGGCTGAGCCGAGGGCGGTCACGATGGCCACCGGAAACGCAAGGTTCTCGAAGCTGTTGCCGGAAACGATGATGTTGTTCAAGGTGGACGGGACAAGAGTTCCGCCTGAAACTGCCGTACCACCACCCGCTGCCCCTAGGGAAAGGGTTTGCAAGCTGTCCGCCTGGACATAACCGGAAGCGAGCGCAAAGGCGGGCACGTTGCCGGCTGTTGCCCCTACCGCTTTGATTGCGGCGGGCCCTTCAAACAAATTCCCTTTTAAGCTGATGTCGGCACAGTCAGCGCCGGCAAATATCCCGGCAGCAAACAGGATTTCGTCCAGTCGTATCCCCGGATAACTAAACCGGCAGTCCTCAACGGTCAGGCCCTGGCAGCCTGATACCATCAAGGCTACAGACGTATCGAGTCTGACCAGCGCCGCTTCTCCTATGCCTTCGAGCGCGCTCTGTTGCAGGCCCGCCAGAGAGGACCCGCTTTGAAACAAAAGGACTCGGGGCATGGCAAACGTCAAACCGCGAAGCGTGACGTTGTTCGCGCCATTCAGTTGAATCATGCCCGTTATGAACTGTTTCAGTTCGTCCGATTGCGCGGCCGTGATCGTCGCGCCGGCGCAGGCTTCAATCGTGATGTTGGACTGTTCCGGACCCAGCACCAGCGGCTGAAGCAACGGGTAGCTTCCCGGGCCCAGGCAGATCTTCGCGGGGTTCCCGAAAATGCCGGCCTGGGCGGTAGTGGCATTGGTCTGGGTGGCAGGGTCCGGTTCGGCGCCTCCAGTGAGTTGGGTCACTCCCTCCGCGGGACATGAGGGAGCGACTGTAGTGGGTGGGGTCGCCACAATCTCATAACCCATGCTGGTTTGTATGCTCGAAAAAAGAGTGGCCATGTTGAGGCCGGGCAGAGTCTTTTGCCAAGTCACGGTGAGAGCGAAGGTCGGCGGGTTGCTGCTCGAATCCAGATTGGATATGGTCGCCTGGGTCAAGTTTCCGTCGACCCCGGGGCCTCTTGCCTGCAGAGTGAACGCGACGTTTTGATTGCTGCTGTCCATGAAATTTGCCAGAGCGTTTACGTTTCCCTGCCCTCCGGCAAACGTCACCGTCTGATTGTTCAGGGGCACGAGCTTCGTGTTCAACGAGCCGACGAGGATATGTGCCAGTCCGTCGTTTGGTCCTCCTTCTTCATCACCGATGATGACTTCGATGCCGTCGGTGCTCCCGTTGACCGTGAGTCCGAGATAGATATCGGTCTCCGTGACGGTCAAGTCGAAGGTCGGCTGGGTGGCATTCAATTGCAGATCGGAGATCGCAACCGCGATATTGTTTCCGGGCGCTCCCGGGTTCGCCGCCTCCACCAGCATCGTCGGCCTCGACGCCTTATTCACGATGGTTTGGAGTGTCTTGTCTCCGGTGATGTCCTGCGGCGCAACCGTGATCGTGCAGCATCCCTGCTCGCGGTTGCAGGCGTCGGTCAAATGACAGAAGGGGATTCGGCAGTCGGACGCGAGCGTTCCGATCCTCTCGCTCCAACTGATCACCGCCAACGGGCAGGCCCACAGGCGGGGTCCCTCGGGCGGCTGAAAGTCGGTTAAGTATCTCTCCGGGTAGACCTCCTGCGGTGTGCTCGGGCGCGCGGCGAAAAGCCAGTAGTCACCCGTATGGAAGACCTTGCCGCTCTCCAGCTTCAGCGTCACTTGCAGTCCCGTCGTGCCGAGCACAACGGGCGTTCCAGGCGTGAACACCTTTTGCTCTTCCCACACCCGCAGAAACGCACGAGGGGTCAGCGTGGCGTCGAAATACTCCGACGTAAGTGTAGTGGGCGACGGCAGCGTGATCGTTTGCGAGTCAGGATCGTAGGCCGCGGTGAGTGTCGCGGCGATGCCCCCGGTGGAAGCCACGTACTCGCCGTTGTGCAGCAGCGCCGCCGACCGTAGCACTTCGACGGTCTGCCCGGAGCGTGGCTGGTGAAACACGTCGACAGGCGCTGACTGCAGATGCACAACCTGGGGGGTGGCGGAATTGAGATCTACCCGGTAGAGGAAGGAAGCGTCGTCATATCCCCACAGGAAGGCCGGATTGCCGCTGGCCGAATCGACGCCCGAAATTTGAACCCGTATGAGCTGGTTATCGGCGCCCAGATAGCCACCCTGGTTCTGCGGCTGGCAGGGATCGTTGGAGCCACTCTGGCCTGAGAAGCCCACTTCCAGGCGTCCGCGCGACAAGAGCCGCATGGTCGCCGGGTTGAAATCCAGGCCCTCGGAGTCCCACTTTGCTTCCGCGGCTGCCAACCCGGATGCACACGCAGTTGCTTGCGAACTCAGGCGCGCAATGTGTTGGATCAACCGCGTGCGCTGAGCCGTATCCGGGCCTCCCAAGGCCACGTCCTTCAAATCCGAATCTTCAACCGCGCTCACTTCCTGCTCGCGCAGCAGGAGGTACACGAACTCAGCGGTGGGAGGAGACTGGGCCAGCTTGGCAGGGTCCACCCAGTCGGGATCGTCGCTTGCGTCCAGCCACTCGCTCTGATGGCTATACCGAACGGACTTGGACTGGGAGGCGCGCACGCCACCCACGTACATCGTGCCGCGCTGAATTTGAAAGTCACACGAAGGAGTAGTGGGCTTGCTCGATAGGATTACCTTGTAACCGTCATCGGGAGTACCGACCGGACCCACAATATCCAGCGTTTCGTGGCGGAGTTCTTCGCTCGCGATCTGCTGGCTCTCGTTCCAGTCCGCTTCCAGAGTTACGCGGCCCTGCTGCATCACCACGGATCGATACTGCTGGTCCTTGTCGTAAGAAACGCGCGCTCTATCACTGCCCATAACTGCCTCCTCGAAACCACCTCAGCCGCTGCCGAAGCCGGGGACGTGCCTCCTGCGTTCAGTCCGTCTGACTCGTCTCGCGAACGCAGGCTGACTACGTCACGTAGGTCACCACCGGGACCAGCCCCAACGGCATGAACTCTTGGTATTTGATCAGCAGGCTACGCTCCTTGATAGGGTTCTTCTCGCGTGCAAACGCGCCCATTTCCGACCCGTCCGCCGCCCCGGCGCTGATGGTTGAGCTCGGCGCGCCGGAGAGGATGGCGTTGTCGGCACTCTGCAAGAGCTGCCCATACACTGGCCGCCCGAAATCGCGCGAGCCGAACAACGGCGATTGCGGCGCTACCTCCACGCTCTCGTACTTGCGGGGCAGCACGCTGCCAGTCGGCCAAGCTGAAAATCGCACGCAGCCATCCTGCGCGTCTTCCACCACCACCACATCGTCCAGGATGCACTCGCTGACTTCGATCCGGTGAACATAGGCCGGGCCGAGCACGGTGCAACGGCTGAGATCCGCCGTGCCGCCGCTCAGCGCCAGTGTCAGATCCGCCAACTCCAAGGGGTACGCCTCCTCGAGCAGCAGCCGATTCAAGCGGAGCAGGTCCGCGCCCGTGGGATTCTCCGCCATAAGCTGCTGGGTCGCCGGATAGAGGTTCACCAGGGCGAAGCGCTGGGCGTCATAGATCGATGGCCCGGCAAGGACCGTATTCAAGTCCTGCACGACCGCCTGCTGGAGGGCTGCCGATGGTGGCTGGGGACCGGTGTAGGCGATCAGCAACGCCTTTGTGGGTGCGGTCAACTGCCCTTGCAGATAGAGCGAAAGGGGATCGAATCCATCGCGCAAGCGCGTTGCCAACCGGCCGGGATCGTGAAGATCTGCCGCCGTCAGTGGGCCGAACAACGACGTGCGGATGGATTGCAGGATGCTGTCGTTGATCTCCAGCGTCTCTACTTCCCCGCCGGCCCGCGTAGCGACAGGGCCCATGACGCAGCGATCGACCGTCAGTTGCCTCACCTGACCCTCAACCCACAGCTTGGTTGGGATGAGATCGCGACCGTCCACGGACTGTGCAAACACCGTTGGGGGAGTTGTGGATTGGCCCGAGTTGCCCGGATCGAAGGTGCAGCAGGTGAGGGTCACGGTATCAAAGATGCCATCGAGCACGATGTCGCCGCCGCTCACCAAAAGTCCTTCCAAAACCAGCGAACTCCCGTCGTTGCCGCTGAACGTCCACTCCGTCGCATTGGGCGCAGGCGGAGCGAGGCGGATGACTGGACGGCTGGTGTTCCGCGCCATCAGCGTGACTTGCTGGACGCCCGTCACGTCGGCTGTCTGCGTGTAGGTGAGCGAATCATCGATGCTGACCGTTCCTACAGGGGCCACCGTGTTAAGTTGTGGCGTGAGGGCGGTGGCACCGCCGAGCACGTGCCGAACCGGGGCCGGGGTTGGATTCGGCTGTTGACCCAGGATGCGGCGATCGTAAGGCCCGGCGCCGATCAGCGACGAGAACCCATAGTGATAGGTTACCGACACCGGTCCATCCAGGGGCGGATGAAGCGCTTTGAAGCTGCCTGTTTCCGGGAAGATCATCACCTGGTGCGTTGTGCCGGGCGTCTCCGGATAGGTCGTAACCTGCGAGGCGTCAATCAGCTCATAAAAGCTTCCGGGCAGCGTGAAAATGCCGAGTGAGTTAGGCAGGAGGGCGAGGCTATTGGAGGGATCAAGCGCGGCATAGAGCCCTTCCTTATTCTCGAGCGTCGACCGCAGGAGCGGTGTGGTGATGTAAGCCGGCAGTTGCCACTCCTGGGGCGAAACCCACTTGTCTCCCAAGGGACGGGAGGCAGACGCAAACAACGGAATCTCGCGGCCCGTCGGATCGAACGAGTAGTACCCGGGGCATTTCGCGAACTCCACCGGTGTTGTCTGGTCTACGCCGAAGCTGATGAGGCGCCACAGGAACACCCCCAGCCGCGGGATGTCGTACCAGCCGGTCTGTCCTCGGCCTCGGCGAAAGTCCGCTGTGTGGAAGAATTCGTCGAACGCTGAATTCACCTTCAAGGCGCCGTACACGTTGCGCAGATCAGCCCAGCCGCCGATCCCGGTGTCGGTCCAGGTTCCGACGAGGCCCTCGGCAAGTTGTAGCGCACGGTTCCCGATCGGGTCAGCGGAATCGGCGGGCAAACCGATTTCGGGATCGAGGCCGTGCCGCGTACGGCCCAAGCGTCGGAAAAACTCCACCACGCGCGCCTGCCAGCCGGTGATGTCAAACGCCAACTCCTCCAGAAGGGCGACGGTGCCCTTGCGCCGGCGATAGTAGATGGTCTTCGCCACATCCAACCGCTGTCCGCGTGCGTCCAGGCTGGCCACCAGGCGGGTAGCGAGCAGATCAGCAATGTAGGGAATGACCCAGTCGTCGCAGGTTTCAATGGACTGGTCTTCCCACAGGCGGTCGATGCTTCGCCGCAGAATGGCCGCCTGGGCGCCAATCCGATTCACCATCTCGCGTAGGGGCCCGTTGCGGTCGAAGACATCGGTATCTTCGGTGCGGTAAACCACCGGCAGCAGGTTCCACAGCTTATCGGCGTAGTAGATCTCGTAGTGGTCTCGGTCACCCGCCATTGCCGGCTACCTCCGTGGAGACATTGAGATCTGACACAGACAGTTGAAAGAAGCCTCCTTCGCCGGGATCGAACCGATATTCCTCTAGCAGATGCAGCAACGGGAATCCGATCTTGAGCGGAAAGAACTTTGAGATAAAGTGCAACGGGTGGAACGGAAACAGCAGGTAACTCTGCAATTGCTTCCGTTCGAAACTCAAGCTGTGAACCGCCACGGTGCCGGGCACGCTGAGACAGGCCTTGTAGATCTGGCTGAGGTAAATGCTCTGCCCAATCCTGACGACGTCGGTCCCCAATAAGCCGCTCTGCGGGTCGACCAGAGCGGCGGTGACGCCATTCATCACGTCCGCCGGGATATAGGCGGGATCAACCAGCACCGTGAGTCCCAGTGAAATCGGAACCGCCGTGGCGAGGGCCACCACCACCGGCCGATTCGGGTCGTCAGCGGCAGCGATCGCGGTGCGCGCGCCGCTCACAGCACTCGCGTCGTCGCCAACGTAGATTTTGACCACAGTGCGCTGCTGACTGACGTCCCACGTCCAGTACGCCTTGGCGCGGGCCACGCCCGGAGCCTGCGCCGCGATGGTTTCGTAGTCATCGCCCGAGACGGCCCGGCCGAAGGTGAGCACGGACTGCGGGGCGTATCGCCTGATCTGTTGTGGCGGATCCGGATCGGCTCCGCCGCCCACCGCGAGGGGATTCAAGAGCGATTTCAGCCCGGGTTGCGGCTTCAGGATTACCGTCAGCGTACCGGCAGCGGGCGAATCGGCGCCGCTGCCATAACGATAGCTGGCCACCACGTTGTTGACGCCCGAGGGCAGGCGGGCGCCGTTGACGCCGTCGCCAAACTGGACGTGAGTCTGCTGCTGTTCATCTTCTCGGGTCACAAACACCGAAGCGTTGGCGGGTTGCTGAAAGAAACTCGGCACTTCGTGCCACTCGATGCCGTTCACCCACACCTGCAGCGTGCTCTGATAGCCGCTGCCGGAGGTCGAGGTGGCGCTTTGCAGGTAGGTGAGAGGAGAGTTCTTCAAGACGAATTCCTGGCCGGTAACGATGGTGGCGTCCCCACTTCCCAGGATCTCCTTGGCGACCGTCTTTCCGCGGGACACCGCCAGGAGATCAAACAGCGCATTGATAGGGGGCGTCAGCGAAACAGCGGGATTGGCAAGGCCAGCGAGTTGCAGGATAGAGAGGTCCCCGCCCGCCGACCCTTTTGCGGACTCGCCGTTCCCGTTGGCGTCGCTGAGCAAGAGCGGAAGATCGAACCCGGGCGGGAAAGTCGGAGGTTGGACCGCGAGTAGCGAGGGCTGTGAGCCGTCAAAGACCGTGGCCGGCGCTCCCATCAGTTCGCCGACGTCCTGAAACGCGTAGTTCACAAGCAGGGAGCTAAGGTTCCCGTACCAGTCGATGACCGGTAGCGTGGCAGCCGAACCCAAGATCGCCGCAAGCTTCACCGCTCCGTCCGTACCCAGGTAGGCCTGGAGGTCGTTGAGTTGGGCGTTATTCTGGGCGAGGCTCTGACTGAGTGACACGCCGTCGGTTCCACCGTACCACCACCAGGCTTGGCCGCTACTGGGAACCATGACCACCGCAAACTTCACCGTATTGTCAACGTCCACGTAAGCGCTCAGGCTGATGAGTTGCGCGTTATTTGCCTGGAGCGTTTCATTGAGTTGGTTAGCGTCGATCCCCGCGTACCACCACCAGGTCTGCCCCCCCTCAGGCACCATGATGACCGCGTACTTCAAGGTGCCGTCGGTATCAATGTAGGCATCCAGGCTCACCAGTCGCGCATTGTTGGTGGTCAGAGTCTGATTGAGAGCGGCAGTGTCCAACCCCCAATACCACCACCAGGAACCCGGGGCCTTAATCATCACCGCCACGAACTTGAGTTTTTTGTCCGTGTCAATGTATGCATCCAGGCTCGTGAGGCGGGCGGCGTTGGCGGTCAGCAACTGGATCAGCGTCGAGCCGTCAACTCCCCAATACCACCACCAAGCTACTCCTGACTCCGGCATCATGGTTGCCGCGAACTTCAGGCTCTTGTCCTGATCGATGTAAGCGGTGACGCCGGTCAGTTGAGCCTGGTTATGATTGAGGATTTGGCTCAGCGTCGGGCCGGTCACGCCCCAGCACCACGAGGTGTTCGGCAAATCGGGCTGAAATCCGATTTCGGTGTGAGGGATGGGAATGGCCACTGCCGGCTGGTCCGGAGGCACCGAGGGGTCCGGGTTGGCGGTGACCGGATACCCTTTGGGGTTCGCGTACCAGATCTTCTCGCTATAACGAGTCACGCTGGCAAGCTGCGGGGCGTTTCCGCCGTCGATTTCGAACTCGATGGCATCGCCGACTTTGATCCCGCGCGCCAGAGAGTCAAGATCCGCCACGCCCGCGCCGCCGCCGGCCAGCACCTGCGACGGACTGGCCGGGTACTGCCAGAGGCGGGCGGTCTGACGGCTCTTCAACAGTCGATAGTCAGAGGCGAGAGCGCCTGGTGGCAGGCTCGGAGTCTGCGTGAAGGTGACCCGCGTGTTCTTGTCACCGCGCGGATCACTTTCCTGGCTAACGGATTGTACCCTGAC
>Ga0335081_10005555_pt1 | contig 19961 bp, 19 predicted proteins | sample Lox_Sample_35_FD_206713 | JGI IMG/M metagenome (GOLD analysis project Ga0335081, IMG submission 206713) | Soil microbial communities from Loxahatchee National Wildlife Refuge, Florida, United States - Lox_Sample_3.5 | ecosystem: Environmental > Terrestrial > Soil > Wetlands | place: USA... | reverse complement strand
TTTCTTGCTTTTATGTGCCCATCATCCCAGTTAGTCCGCTGTTCGTGGCCGAGCAATCCGCTTTCTCTCCGCTATCACGACAAGGAATGGGGCGTGCCTAGCCATGACGATCGGGTCCTCTTCGAATTCCTCATTCTTGAAGGCGCTCAGGCAGGCCTCAGTTGGGACACGATCCTGCAAAAACGGGAAAACTATCGCGCCGTATTCGACGGCTTCGATCCAGAAAAAATCGCCCGCTATGACCGCCGCAAGATTCAGGCCTTGCTGGGCAATCCCGGTATTATCCGCAACCGCTTGAAGATTGCCTCGGCGGTGCAAAACGCGCACTCGCTGCTGAAAGTTCGCGACGAGTTTGCCTCCTTCGATCGCTACATCTGGCAATTCGTAGACGGCAAGCCTCGCCAGAATTCATGGCGCACATCGCGGCAGATTCCGGCCACTACCGCCGAATCCGATCGCATGAGCAAAGACCTGCGCAAACGTGGCTTCAACTTCGTCGGCTCAACTATCTGTTATGCCTTCATGCAGGCCGTGGGCATGGTTAACGACCACGTCGTGCGATGCTACCGCCATGCCCAGGTCGCTCGCAAAAGATGAGAATTGGCAACTGAGATTTTCAACCCGGCCAGGGTTGCAACCGTGGAATCCACCGTCGGACGTTCCCGCAATAGCGTTCGTATTCGGATCCGAACTTCCGCCGCAAGGCGGGCTCCTCGTAGCCCATTACCCACAGGTGAAAGGTCACCCATACGATCGCACCGTACTGCAAAACGCGCACGTCGCCAAACAAAAGTGCCTGCCCGAAGATGACGCCGGTGACTCCAACGTACATCGGATTTCTGACATAGCGGTAGAGGCCGCTGACGACGAGCCGCTCAGGGGGCGCTACTGGAGCGGGTGTGCCCAGGCCTTGCAAAGCGAAGCGGGTAAATGAGTCCAGCAGCACCGGCAGGCCCGCGGCGATCAGAAAGACGCCAAGCACGCGAAAGCCGGGAAAGCCCAGAAATGCCGCCTGCATCTGCCAGCGCGAAATCCACCATGGGACAAGCCCGGCAACCGTTCCGGGCGCCACCAGCAGAAAGATCACTGAACCCGCAATGGCTGACGGCCGATTCATCGAACCTGCTTTACGATGTTTTTAAACAGACTACGCAGCCCCGGACATCCCTACGTAATGTATTCATAGCGAACCAAAACGCCCTCGGCCAACATATAATTGACAAAGTCAACTACATGGTTGATATTGGCATCATTTGAGACGCTAATGAGACACCCTATGGCCGGCCAGCCGATTCTCTCTTCGCACATTGATGCCGTCCGCCGCTTCAATCGTTTCTATACTCGGCAGATCGGCATTCTGCGTGAAGGCTGGCTGAATAGCCCCTTCGCTCTCACCGAAGTGCGCGTGCTTTACGAGATCGCGCATCGCAACCAGCCTACAGCCACGGAACTCTGCAAAGACCTCGGCCTCGACCCCGGCTATTTGAGCCGCATGCTTCGCCAGTTTGAGCGCGACCACTTGCTCAAGAAAACTCGCTCGAACGCGGACGGGCGCCAGAGCCTGCTTTCCCTAACCCTCCGTGGCCGCCAGGTCTTCGCTCCGCTTGAGGCCCGCCAGAGCCAGGAAGTTGGCGCCATGCTCGACCGCCTTTCTTCCCGGAACCAGCAGGGCTTGCTCGATGCGATGCGCACTATCGAAGATGTTCTCGATCCTAAACCGGCCGCACCAACTTCCTATGTGCTGCGTCCCCACCAGCCTGGCGACATGGGCTGGATTGTCCATCGCCACGGTGCGCTCTATTTTCAAGAATACGGCTACGATGAGCGCTTTGAAGCTCTTGTTGCTGAAATCGTCGCTGAGTTCATCGAACGCTTCGATTCCAAACGCGAACGCTGCTGGATCGCTGAAAAAGATGGCGAAATCGTGGGCTGCATCTTCGCCGTCCGCAAATCGAAGACCGTCGCCAAACTGCGCCTGTTACTGGTTGAACCTTCTGCCAGAGGCCTGGGCATCGGCGCCCGCCTGGTCAGCGAATGCGTGCGCTTTGCCGGCCAGGTCGGTTACAAGAAAATGGTTTTGTGGACGCAAAGTGAATTACACGCCGCCCGGCATCTCTATGAGCGCGCCGGGTTTCATCTCGTGGGCAAGAAACGCCACCAAAGCTGGGGACGCAACCTGGTGGCAGAAACCTGGGAACTCAAACTGTAGCGCGTTTATTGCCCCGCACCGGGTGCAGTGACCTTCTGCAATTCATCCAACGCGGCCAGCACTTCCTGGCTGTGCTGGTTTGGATTCACGCTCGTGTAAGCCCGCACAATTTTTCCCTGCGGATCAATCACAAAGGTGTGGCGGGCCGCAATCTGCGTCACGCCAAAATTCATCAGCGATCCATATTCGCTGGAGACTCGATGGCTCGTATCCGCCAGTAGCTTGAAGTTCAGGCCTTCCTTGGTGCAGAACTGCTTGTGGGAGTCGGCGCTATCCACGCTTACGCCCAATACGACCGCATTCTTCGCCGCATATTGCGCCTGATCGCGCTGAAAGTTGTGAGCTTCGATCGTGCACCCGCTGGTGAAGTCTTTGGGATAAAAGTAAAGCACAACCCACTTGCCGCGATAGTCTTTCAGGCTGACTTGCGTGCCTTCCTGCGACGTGAGGGTGAACTCGGGCGCCGTGCTGCCCACCGCCGGCGTAGAACCTGCGAACACTTTGCGAGAGGCAACTCCCACCACCACAAGGCCCACAAACACCAGCAGCACAATCAGCCAGATGCGCATTGTTCTTGCCCCCTATTTTCAGAATAACAAATTGACCAGGGAGAATGGGACACGGCTTCCGACTTTATATTCGTCTTTGAATCAGCAACTTAGTTCAAAATTCCGTTCTTAGGGGGCTTGACAAGAATTTCTGCGAACACTTCCGGCCCTGTGATATAGTCTCGCGCCGTGCCACTGCCGCGGCGTATTCTTCGGCGGGCCCTTTCCTGCATTCTGCTGCTTTCAGCGTTTTGTGTGTTTGGGGTCGCAGGCGACGACGACCAACCCGAACCCGCTCCCCACTTCCGCGCCAAGACGCTTAAGGGCGAGACTTTCAACAACGACTCAATCAAAGGCAAGGTGGTTTTGTTCGAGTTCTGGACTACCTGGTGCCCCTACTGCAAGCAGGAACAGGCTCTCGTCGATCAGATCGATCAGCAATACGCTGAGCAAGGATTGATCATGCTGGCCGTTGACGTGGGCGAGGGCAAGAAGAAAGTCATGAAGTATCTGGCGGAAAATCCTCGCTCCTGCCGCGTCGTTCTCACGGAAGACACCAACCTCGCCGCCATGTATGCCGCGACTTCGTATCCCATCTATGTCGTGGTCGATAAGGACGGAAACATCGCAGGCGAGCAGAAAGGCGCGGGCGGCGAACGTCGGCTGCTCAATCTGCTCCACCGCGCGGGGATCGAGGAAAAGTAAACTGTGTGGTGCGAGCGTCCCCGCCCACGTAGTCTCCCAGGCCGCTCTGATTCCTTGTGGTAGAGATTTCTACTTTGTGACGACTCCGCAGGCAATGCGCTCACCGGCGTTGCCCGCCGGATCGGTCTTCATGTCATCGGCTTTGGCGTGAACCATCAGGGCTGTGCCGCCATTGCTGAAGAGCGAGTGCGAATCAGAACCGAGCGTAACGTTTTTATTGATGATCGTGGCCTTGGCGGTTCCATTGGGTTTGACCGTGAAATTGGGCATGTCGCCCGCGTGCGGCCCCTCGGGATTTTGCAGGCCGTGTTTCTTGTTGTCCGGATTGAAATGGCCTCCGGCGGACTTGAAATCCGGCGGGTCGCACTTGGCATTCTGATGGAAGTGCACCGCATGCTCTCCCGGTGGCAGGTTCTTCAGGTTCAGTTTGACCTCAACCCCCTGCTTCACGCTTTTTAACGTGGCCGTGCCAACGCTCTCACCCTTTGAATTTATGAGTTCAACTGTTTTCGTGGCGCCTCGAGCAAAAAGAAGCGAGGCGGTCAAGAGCACGGTGGACAGCACGACGAAGCGAAAGGTGTTGGTTTTCATGGCCGCGATTATAGCCGAACCACCTATTTCACGGCGACGATCTCAAACGTAATGTCAATCACGTCTTTCACCCGCACCGTTCCCCCGGCGATTTTGATGGGCGTGATGCCGAAATCCGTCTGTTTCAGCTTGACTGAGCCCGAGTATTTTCCATCGGAAAGCTCAACCGGGAACTCGATCGGCCTGGTCACGCCGTGCAGCGCGAGCGAACCATGAACGAGAAAATGATCAGGGCTGGTTTCGTCAATCTGTGTGGAGGTAAAGGAAATTTCCGGGAACGTGGCGGCGTCGAGGACCTTGTCGCTCTTCATGGTGCTCTCGACGTCCGCCCGCTCCGAATCTTTCACGCCTGGGTCCTCGACCTTCATGTCCTGTGCGCGGAAGCTCAATTCGACCGAGCGCTTTTCAAGGTCGAGATGTCCGGAGGCGATGGGAGCAGAGACGGTGTGGTCATGGGCAAAGCCCGAGAACAGCCCAGTCTTGTAGACGTGTACCGTCAGTTTCGAGGCGGCGAGGTCGATTTCCGTGGCGCCCGCAGGAATCAGACAGAGGAGAAGCGCAAACACTAGCAGCCACGAGGACCTCTGCAAAGTCCGGTTCATGGAGAGATTTTAGGCTTCAACGCAGGCGCGAATGCCAGAACTTTGTAAAAAACATTGGCGGGCTGGCCCAGCTTGATTTTTTCGAGGCTAATAGTGAGATGGGCTGCCCCACGCTTCGCGCTTTTCGAAGCGTGGGCGCCACCGACGTGCGCGTCGGGGCCTTTCTTCGTCGCGGAACTGGCGAGAGAACGCGGCGCAGTCCCTTGCTACCATCGTCACTGCCACCCAGCTTTGCAAAACCAGCAAAGCTGGGGCAGCCTTTTCGTGATAGGTGCAGACAAAACCAAAGTTGGGCCAGCCAGCCGTTTTGTGCGCACCGCCCATCCAACTTGTCATCCCGAGCGCGTCCTGTGCACGCCGCCCATCCCACTTGTCATTCCGAGCGTGTTTTGTGCGCAGTGCCCATCCCACTTGTCATTCCGAGCGCGTTTTGTGCGCGAGGAATCTGCTTTTTCCTGCCTCCATTGGAAATTTCTGTCAGCCACGAAGGCAAAGTGTTTTCTACAAACAAGATCCCCCTCCCAGTGTGTAGTATACTGTGGAATAGTTTCCGCTGGGTTTCGCTAATTGTGCGCCACTTTAGGCTCTCCTTTAGGCGTATCAAATCGGCCTCAGCAGTAGCCGCTATCGCCTTTTGCGTATTGAGTTCGGTTTCGATTCCTACAAGCTTCGCGTCTGCATCCGCTGCCCGTTCCTGCTGCCTTGCTAACTCGGACTTAGCGGTAGTGAGGTCTTTATCGAATTGTCGCAGCTGGCCTTCCTGCCGTTTGCTGATGATGTTACCTGTAACGAGAACCCCGAAACCAGCTGCAAATGTTAGAAATAAGAGAATCACTGCAGCCCAATCGAATATTGTTTTCAGGCCTTCGACGCCCATAAGAGAAATCCTCGCTGACTCATTCACACGGGACGGCTGGCCCACGTTTCGCGATTTTCGAAAGGTGGGGACCGCCGCGTTCAATCCCTTGAGATTTTAGCTTGCCTTGCGCGATGGGGAAGCCCCGCCGGCGGGGGCGCGGAGTGGTTATAGGGATCCTTCGACTCCGCAAGAAGTCCGCGATGCGGATTTCTTGCTCCGCTCAGGATGACATTTGTAGTGGCATGAATGTGGGTGGGCCAGTGGCAGCAGGGCAAAGTCCCCACCTTAGATTTCGCAAAAAGCGCGAAATTTAGAATGGGGCACCGGGCGCTGGGCGGACGAGGCGTCCGCCCCTACGGGAGTGTTGCCGGCCGCCCAGGGGTGTGGGCGTCCGGATTGAGTTTTGGCGGAGGCAGAAAGCAGATTCCTCGCTCGCCTCGCCGCGCTTTCGGCGCGGCTGCGGACGGCTCGGAATGACAATGTGGGTGGGCCAGTGGCGGCATGGAAAAGTCCCCACCCTAAATTTCGCAAAAGGCGCGAAATTTAGAATGGGGCACCCCGGTTCGCCTAGAATCCGCGGCCGCGGAAGAAGTACACCAACTCGATCACCAGGATGATGACGACCATCAGCTCCAGAAAGAACGCCCGGCTCTGGTTGAATTGGTCGACCATGTAGCGGTAAAGGTCTTCGGCGGTTTTGAGCTTTTGCGTTACAAGATCTTTGTAGTCGGGCACGCCGATCTTGGCCGCGGCCAGCTTGTAGAGGCGGGCAGAAAACATGTCGCTGAGGAACTTGATGGCGTTGTCAGCATGCTCGGTAAGTTCGGTCACATCGAGCAGGACGGTGTGCAACTTGCGGGCGGCATTGGCGGTTCGCCAGCGTCCGAAAACCCCGCTGCCTTTGTCGGCCGAGTCGTACACACTTTCGAGTTCGCGCGTGAGCAGCTCGTCGTAATGGCGGAATTCCAGAAGCTGAGAATTGGCATATTCGAGCAATTGGATGGCGGTGTCGGCGCCCGATTCCGTGTCGTAAATGAAAGCCGCATTCCAGCCGATTACCGCTAAATCATTTGGATAATATGAGATACGGGATTGCAAAATCTCGTTGCGCTCGCCTTCGGAGAGCTGCGCGATCTCGCCGCGGACAATCTGGGCAATATGCGCTCCATGCGCATTGCAAAGCTCAGCGGCAGAGGGCGAACCGGCAATTTCGCGCACGTGGAAAATGAAATAGTCTTCGCTCAGCCAGTTGGAATAAGGCTTGACCAGCGCCGGACGAGCGCGCTCGAGCTTTTCCCGGGCAATGCGCTGGGCATAGCGCTCGAAATCTACATCCCAGACCCAGCGGCTGGAAAGCTGGACGAGCGTATCCCAATCGCCGGCGAAGGGCAGTTCCAGGACCACGCTGAGCACGCCATAGTCGTAATACTTGAGCTGGCCGCGAAGGCGCTCGCCGCTGTCCAAGACCAGAGGCTCGATGGTTTCAACGACCGGCGGCCGCTGATAACGGACATATCCGGGCGCAGGATGCTTAAAGCTGGGCTGTTCCTGAGTGCGGGCGCCGAAAATCTGGCGCAGGCGGTCGAGCTTGATCTCTTCGCAGATATCGAACTGGATCAGGACGAGAACCGACCCTTGCAGGGTGGTTTCGATGGGCGGCAGGACGGCTTCCTGGAGAGCAGTGCCACTGAGAGTGAGAATGTCTTGGGGGTCGCGAGCCATAAGAATGTACCTTTGACGAACTCGGGTAGGCCTGGAACCCGCCTGAGCAGCGTAAACACTATTTTCCCAGAAATCGGGGAGGTTGGGGAGAGGCCGGGGAGTAAATAGGTAAGCTATTGATTACAAGCAGCTTAATTGCAGGCCTGCGCGGGCGAGCCGCCCGCGCCCACACAGCCTGTTTCTCCGCCTAGCGGTCGCGGGTGAGGGCCCAGAGGGCTACGGCTCCGGTTGCAATGCCCGCGAGGGCCAAGGTGGCGCGTCTCATGGATCGATTGATGGCGGCCTGGCGAAGTTGAACGACGGGAGATTCGGGATATGCGCCCGGGTGAGGCAAGCTGTCGGTCAGGGCCATTTGAATGACCTCGGCCAGATGAAAGGCGTGGCGGTCGGTGCATTGAGCGATCTGTTCCCGGCAACTGAAGCCGTCGGCGATGATGAGGGTATCGGGCGAGGCCTGGCGGATGGCTGGAAGGAGTTCGAGTTCTCCGATTGCGAGCGAGACGTCGTACTTTTCCCGCTCGAACCCAAACGCGCCCGCCATGCCGCAGCAACCGGGGGCGGAAGCGTGGAAGTCGAGGCCCATTTTGTGGAGAATTGATTCCTCGTCCGTTATCTTCATCAGCGACTTGTGGTGGCAGTGACCGTGGACGAGCGCTCGACCCTCCAGGCGTGGCAGCTCGAAGTGCTTTGCTTTCTTCTCGATAAACTCGCTCAAAAGAAAGGTCTGCGCCGCGAGTCGATGGGCCCTTGCATCATCGGGGAAGAGATTCAGGAGCTCATCAAGAAACACCGATGCGCAGCCCGGTTCGAGAACAACCAGGGGAATGCCTGCTTCGATATCGGGTTCGAGCACGTCAAGAATATCGAGCAACAGCGACTTGGCGCGGTCGAGCATGCCAAAGTCGTAGAGTGGGCGGCCGCAACAGAGCACAATTTCAGGCAGAATCGCCTGAAACCCGGCGGCCTCTAAAACTCTCACTCCGGCCTTGGCCGTTTCGGGAAGGAAATAATTGTTGAATGTGTCGGGCCAGAGCAAAACGGGCGGCGCGCCGTGGTTCATAACCGGGCGGCGAGCGAACCAGTCGCGAAAAGTCTGCGGGGCAAGCGGTGGAATGGCGCGCTGGCTGGGTATTCCGGCGATTAGCCTGGCAAGGTCTCGCAAAACGGGAAGTTGTGTCGTCAAGTTGACGAATCCCGGAATGTTCGAAGCCACCCGCGCCCAGATATCGATATTGGCGAAGGCGTAGGCATTGCGCGGGCGCAATTTTCCCTCGTAATAGTGGGAAAGAAACTCGGCCTTATATGTGGCCATGTCCACGCCGACGGGGCAATCGCTCTTGCAGCCTTTGCAGGATAAACAAAGATCGAGCGAAGACTTCACTTCCTCGCTTTTCCATCCGTCTTTTACGACGTCGCCTTTGGCCATTTCCCAGAGCAGATGGGCGCGGCCACGGGTGGAATGTTCCTCTTCGCGGGTGACGCGCCAACTGGGGCACATGACGCCGCCTTCGTCGCGGCGGCATTTGCCGACACCCACGCATCGCAACGTGGCGTGGCTCAAACTGCCGTGATCGTGGGGAAACTTGAAATGCGTGGGCGGGTCCCAGGGATCGTAGCCTGCACCGAGGCGCAAGTTTTCGTCGAGTTTATATGGCTCGACGATCTTGCCCGGATTCATTCGCCAATCCGGGTCCCAGATGGCTTTGAATTCGCGGAAGGCTTGAACTAATTCAGCGCCGAACATTTTGGGAAGCAATTCGGCGCGGGCCTGGCCATCGCCGTGCTCGCCGGAGAGTGATCCTCCGTAACTGACAACAAGATCAGCAGCTTCCTCCACGAATTTGCGGTATTTGGCAATGCCGGCACTTGTCTCGAGATCGAAGTTCATGCGGTTGTGCACGCAACCGTGGCCAAAGTGGCCGTAGAGCGTGCCACGATAGTCATAAGCGTTCATCAGCTTGCGCAAATCGCGGAGATAGTTGCCAAGTTTTTCCGGAGCGACGGCGGAGTCTTCCCAACCCTCCCAGCTAAGAGGTTCGCCGGGGACGTAGGAGATCACTCCCAGGCTGGATTCACGGACTTCCCAGACTCGCTTGGAGAGCAGCTTGTTGGTGAAAAGATGCATTTGCGGCGGATTCTGGCTGTGGGCCAGCTTTTCCATGAGCCCGCGAGCCTGGGACTCGGCTTCCAGAGCGGTGTTTGCGCCAAATTCAACCAGCAGCCAGCCTCCACCTTGCGGAAGCAGGGCCAAGCCCTCGGAGTTAATCCCGCGCCGTCGCGTGTACTCCACGAGAAGATCGTCGATGCCTTCGAGGCCGATGGGCTTGTGGGCCATGACTTCGGGAACGTGATCGGCGCATTGATAGATGTCAGGCCAGGCGGCAACCAGGAGAACACGCTCGGGAGGACTCTCGACCAGGCGACAAGTGGCTTCGAGAACGGTTGCGCAAGTGCCTTCCGAGCCGACGAGGGCGCGTGCGACGTTGAAGCCATTTTCAGAAAGCAGATAGTCGAGGTTGTAGCCGGAAACGCGGCGCGGGATGTTGGGATAGCGCTGGCGGATGAGATCGGCGTATTTGTCGCGCAGTGCGGTCAGGGCAGCGTAGATTTGCCCGTGGCGGCCGCCCTGCTGAGTGATTTTCTCCCGTTCTGTGTCCGTCGTCGCGCCTACTCTCAGGCGTGCGCCATCGTAGGTGAGAATTTCGAGTTCCTCGATGTTATCGTCGGTTTTGCCCGCCATCACCGAATGCACGCCACAGGAGTTGTTGCCAATCATTCCGCCGAGAGTGCAACGGTCGTGAGAAGCGGGATCGGGAGCAAAGGTCAAGTGATATTTTTCCGCGGCGTTGCGGAGTTGATCGAGGACCACGCCGGGCTGGACGCGGGCAATGCGGCGGGCGGGATCAATCTCCAGAATGTTGGCCATGTAGCGGGAAAAATCGAGCACGAGGGCGACATTGCAGCACTGGCCGGCAAGTGAAGTCCCTGCGCCACGGCAAAGGATGGGCGCGCCAAATTCGCGCGCGATCGAGATGGCGGCGATGACATCGCCGGCATCTTTCGGAAGGACGACGCCAATCGGGACCTGGCGGTAATTCGATCCGTCAGTCGAGTAGAGGGCGCGGCTTTGGCGGTCGAAGCGGACGTCGCCGCACAACCCACGGCGGAGTTCAGCGGCCAGCGCCTCCGCGTCGACGACAGCAGATTTTGCCGCGGCAGCGAGTTCGATCAATGGGCCGGACACAGCTTCTCAAATTTTACGCATGCTGGATCAGGCCAGGAAGCGTGTGGTGTAGTCAGCCATACTCAGCGCGAGCAGCAGCAATAAAAAGAAAAACGCGGCGACGATGACAACCTTGGTCATTCGCTCATGCGTGTACCTGACGTGCATAAAGAAGAGGACCACCAGCGAAGCCTTGATGGTGGCGATGACGAGGGCCACAACCGTGTTGAACGGGCCGAGATCCACGAAAGAGACAACCGCGGTAATCACGGTCAAGCACATCAAGGTGGCCCAAATCCCGATATAGAGTTTGCTGGATAAAATGCGTTCAGACATAAGCGCTCACTTTAACGGCTTCCGGTCGATCAGGTAGAGCAACGGGAAAAGGTAAATCCAGACAATATCGACGAAATGCCAGTACAGGCCGGCGTTCTCAATGGGCGTGTAGTAATTCGCCGAGTAGCGGCCTTTCAGAGCAAGATAAAGGAGCACGGTGAACAGGCCCACTCCGATGATCATGTGCAGAGCATGCAGTCCTGTCATGGCGAAGTACATGGAAAAGAAAGTCTGCTCGTACTGCTGGTTGATGGGTATCTGGGGATATTCCTTCACGATGTCATCGGCGTTGAAGGATGCGCCGGGAATGTGGTGTTCCTCGTATTTGTCATACCACTCCTTGCCTTTGATTCCCAGGAAGGTCAACCCGAAGACAAGCGTTAGCAGCAAGTAGACAACCAGCAGCTTCTGCTTTCCCATTTGCGCCGCGCGTACTCCGAGAGCAACAGTCAAGCTGCTGCAGATCAGGACTGCCGTGTTGATGGTGCCCAGGTAAATATCGAGACTGCGGCTGCCGGCGGCAAACTCGTGGAAATGCCAGTAACGGTAAACCAGGTAGGCACAGAACATGCCGCCGAAAAACATGACTTCCGTGGCCAGAAACAGCCACATGCCCAGCGAGGCAGCGTCGCGTTGTTGCTCCACGTCGGCAAAGTGGTGACGCAACTCGGGGCCATGCGTTTCAACGGCGATTGGGCTATCGCTCAACGGCGACCTCCGGCTCAGGAATGTGCTCGTAATCGTAGGCCTCGAAATTCACGACGGGAGTCTCTTCGAAGTTGAAAGTTGGCGGAGGAGACGTGGTCTGCCATTCCAGCCCGGCCGCATTCCAGGGATTGTCCGGAGCGAGTTTGCCGTAACGCATCGACCACAGGAAATAAACCATCGGCAAAACGTAGCCCACCCCGAGAACGCTGGCGCCGGCGGTGGAAAGAACATTCAACACTTGAAATTCAGGAGAGTGCGAATAATCCCAGTAACGGCGCGGCATTCCGAGGTAGCCGAGAATAAATTGCGGGAAGAAGGTCAGATTGAAACCGACAAAGACGATCAACGCGGCCAGGCGGCCCCAACCCTCAGGATACAGGCGTCCGGAAATCTTCGGCCACCAGAAATGCATGCCACCCAGATAGCCCATCACGGCTCCCCCGACCATGATGTAGTGGAAATGGGCAATGACGAAGTAGGTGTCGTGGACATGCGGGTCGATTCCCAAACAGGCGAGAAACAAGCCCGTCAGTCCCCCCATCGTGAATAAGCCGATAAAGCCAAATGCGTAAAGCATGGGTGTGGAAAACGTGATCGAGCCTTTATACATAGTCGCGGTCCAGTTGAAGACCTTGATGGCGGAGGGGACAGCGACCAGGTAGCTGAGCATGGAGAAGACCATGGCCGAATAGAGCGAGATTCCGGCCACAAACATGTGGTGCGCCCAAACCAGAAAACCGAGCACCGCAATTGCGATGCTCGACATGGCGACAAAGGAGTATCCGAAAACCCGCTTGCGCGAGAAGCAGGGCACAATCTCAGTGACCACACCCATGGCGGGCAAGATCATGATGTAAACCGCAGGATGGGAGTAGAACCAGAACAGATGCTGAAAGAGAAGCGGATCGCCACCGCGGCTGGGATCGAAAATACCCAGGTGGAAAGCTCGTTCGAGCACTACCAGCACCAGAGTCACGGCCAGCACGGGCGTGCCAAGCAGCTGGATGATACTGGTGGCGTAGTGTGCCCATATAAACAAGGGCAGGCGCGTCCAGGTCATGCCCGGAGCGCGCATGCGGTGAATCGTAACCACGAAATTCAGGCCGGTGAGAATCGAGGAGAAACCGGCAACGAAAATGGCCAGACCGGCCTCGACTACTTTGGTATTGCTGAAGGCCGTGCTGAAGGGCGTATAGAAAGTCCATCCCGTGTCGACGCCACCGGTGAGCATGCAATGGATGTACATGAGGCCGGCGATGATGTAGAGATACCAACTCAGAAGATTGATGCGGGGGAAGGCCAAATCCTTGGCGCCGATCATCAGCGGCACAAGAAAATTTCCCAGAACGGCCGGGATGGAAGGAATGAGGAAAAAGAAGATCATCACCTGGCCGTGCATGGAGAACAATTTGTTGTAGGTATCGGCCAGGACCAGATCGCCGGCGGGAGTCAGCAATTCCAGACGGATTAACAGGGCAAAGAAGCCGCCAATAAAAAAGAAAAACGTAATCGAAGCCAGGTAGAGCAGGGCAATGCGCTTGTGGTCGGTGGTCAACAGCCACGACTTGATGCCGTAGCTCTGATTCAGGTAATTCTGGCGCTCTTGAGTAATTGCGGCGGTAGCCATAACTATTGCACCTTCGGTTGCGGCGGCTGGACAGTGGCCGGAATTCCCGGCCGCTCGCCCTTTTCAGGTTGACCCAGGGACTTAACGTAAGCCACCAGGGCATTAAGCTGTTCTTCGCTCACCAAACCTTGAAAAACCGGCATGATGGGTTTGAACCCTGCAACGACTTTGGCGCTCGGCGCCAGAATGGATTCGCGAATGTAGTCATCGTCCGCGATGACCGTGCGCCCGTCTTCCAGCAGGACCTTCCTGCCAAAAACTCCGGCCAGATCAGGGCCGCGTCCTTGTGTGTCGGAACGATGGCAGGTGGAGCAGCCCAATTGCTGGAATAACGTGGCTCCAGTCTCGGCCAGCGGGGCTCCCGGAGTTCCTCCGGCCAGCCAGGCCTGATATTGCGCAGGCTCCATCACGACAATCTGGCCGACCATTTCGGAGTGGAGCGTACCGCAATACTGCGAGCAAAAGAGGTGATATGTACCCGGTTGCGTGGCACGAAACCACAGCGTCGTGTAGCGGCCGGGGAGCACGTCCTGCTTAATGCGGAACGCAGGGACAAAAAAGCTGTGAATCACGTCCTGCGAGGTCATAATCAGCTTCACATCGCGGCCCACGGGAACGTGCAATTGATTGATTTCGCGCTGGCCTTCTTCGTGTTGCAGCTTCCACATCCATTGCTTGGCCACAACATAAACTTCAGTTGCGTCGTGCGGAGGGGTACGTTCGTGGAAGTAAATGATCATGCCCCAGAAAAAAATCACCATGAAGATAAGGAGCGGAAACACCGACCATGTAATCTCGAGCTTGTTCGAACCCTCAATTTGTTCGGCCTTGACGCCTTCGCGGCGGCGATACTTGGCCGCAAAGACGAGAATCAGGGTGAAGATTGCGACGCTCATGACCGTCGACAAGCAGACGAGGAAGATGTAAAGCGCATCGACCTGTGCAGCGGTCGTGGAAGCCCGCGCGGGCCACAATGGGAAACTTTCAAACATGTATGGCTAAACCCGAGTCATCTTTCTTGTTGTTAACTCTTCTGAAATCCAGCGTCTCATGTCCGCCTCACACTTGATGATGGCCTGCCCGGTCCAACCGGAACAGAACCGTCAGGAGAAGGCCAATACCCAACATGGTCGCCAATCCTGCCAGCTCGAGAACCCGCGAAATTATTGCTCCATATTTGCCTGTGTCGGGATTGTAGTGAAAGCAGTAGAGCAAGACCTGGTCCACCACTGTGCCGATCCTGTTCTGGGAAGCCTGAACCAGGCCGAGACGCAAATCTCTCGGCGCGTACTCGATGCCGTAGTAGTACTGTGAAATTTTGCCCTCCGGAGTTACCACGAGAATGGCCGTGGTGTGGGCAAACTGTCCGGTCTGCGCGTCGTACTGATATTGAAATCCGGCGGCCTTGGTCAGTGCGTCAATGGACTCCTGCGGGCCGGTGAGAAAGTGCCAGCCATCAGCCGCCCCGGGCCGGTTGTAGTTCTTCAGAATCGCAGCTTTTTTAGTTGCGGCCATTTCCGGCGTTTCGCGCGGATTAAAACTGATGGTGAGTACGTCGAATTCTTTGCCAACATTGAATTTCAGAGTGCGCAAGGCACTGGTGAGGCCGCTGAGGACCTCTCCGCAGAGCATGGGACATTGGTAATAAACGAGGTTCAAAATGACGGGCCGCTGGCCAAAGTAATCGCTTAGGTGGACGGCCTTTCCGGTTTCGTCACGGAACGCGAGGTCGAGCGGAATTTGTTCGTTCAGGCGTTGCTCGATACCAACATTTTTTAATCCGGGCGGACGAACGTTGGCAGGAGGAGACAAGATGCCCTGGCTCATGGCCTGGCTGAAAACAAACGAACTCAGTAGAGGGAGGAATGCGGCGATGGCGATCCATTTCGAATTGGAGCAAATGCTATTCATTGTTTTTTTGCCGAGCCCGGTTCGGACGCGCGGCCCCTTCGACTGCGCTCAGGGCTGGCTTGGGCGGCCGTGGCGACGTGGTCTGCTTCAGGCTTAACCGGCAAGCCGCGTTGCGCGATCAGTTGCGTTGCGCGTCCGATCGGAATGCGCACCACCCCTGCCTGCTGATCGACCCAGCCATAGCTGTTCAGCGTGTCTTCTTCGTGAAGACGGAAATCGTTGATCTCGTGGCGCTCATTGTCTTCCAGCCTTGGTTCAGGAAATGTGTTCTGGATTTGCGCTCTCACCTGCGCAGCAGGCTGATTGCGTTCCGTCGTCGCAGGAGCGGTGACCAGGGGACTTTGCGCCGGTTGCGTTGCCTGGGAACGGGCATCAAGGTAGGCGTACATACCACGCAGGAAAAAGAACACAAACACGCAAACCGTGGCCAGGCCGATGAAGGAGTAAAAGACAGTGCGCGGATTCCAGTCTTCGTGTTCGAACCCGGTGTCCGCGTTGTGTTCGCCGATGTTGTTTTCTTCGCTCATGGTCAGTGTGCGGCGTGCCCTTCAGCCGGTTCCAATACTTCAGCAGCAAAGGCGTCGTAAGCAGGCACGAGCGGCAGCGCAGCCAGATTGCGGCAGAAGTAAGCCAGCCACAATCCGCCCATGGCTACGGGCACGACCACGCCCGCCAAAGTTAGCGTCAAAGTCTTCGAGAAATTCGGCTGGATGATCCAGAACAAATCCACATAGCGGACCAGCAGCAGCCAAACTGCGAGCCAAACCAGCTGTGTCACGTCGCGTTTGAAACGCCGTGAAAGCAGCAGAGTGAAAGGCACGGAAAAACCGAAAATTACCAAAAAGAGGCCAACGTATTCCCAACCGCCATGCAGGCGGGTCATATACCAGGTGATTTCTTCCGGCAGGTTTCCGGCCCAGATGATGAGCCACTGCGAAAACGAGAAGTAGGCCCAGACCATCAGAAAGGCAAGCATGAGCTTGCCCTGGTCGTGGACATGTTCCGGCTTGAGTAGCTCGGACATGGGCCGGTAGCGGAAGAGGATTCGCTCAATCACCACCGCGAAGCACATCGCTGAGAGCACCTGGCCGATCAAAATGATCAAGCCATAGATCGTGGAAATCCAGCTGGGATCGAGCGACATGACCCAGTCGATGGCAGCGAAAGAGACTGTGAAGCCATACAAAATAAGCCCGGGCCCGCTGACGGCTTTGAAACGCGGGGTGTTGTCGCGCCCCCCGGGATGGTCCTGTTGCATGGACCACCTGGTCAGCACGAACGACAACAGGTTCCAGATGGCAAAGTAAATCACGGCGCGGATGATGAATCCACGCGGATTCAGATAGGACTGCGTAATCTGCTCGAGATGCTCGCGCAGGTGCTTGTCTTGAACCAAATCTAACGGGCGCGCCCAGATGTAAAGTTTAGGTAATCCGAAAAGAATGGGCACGAACAACAAAGTCATAAGCGGCACCGAGCGCATGGCCGCACCCAGGATGCGGCGGATGACCATGCCCCATCCACCCTTGGTTAGGTGCCGCAACATCAGGATCGCCATAGAGCCAAGCGTCACGCCCAGCCAGATCATGAAACTGAGAAGATAAGCACTAAAAAATTCCTGCGGCCGCGAAAAAGCCAAAGCGACACCGGCCACACTGAAGACAACTCCCACAATCAGCGAGCGCCTGCCGATGGTTTTGACCACCGGCGGGGGCATCAGATCGAGATTGTGGGCCGTGGCGCTCACTTGGTTTCCTCTTCGGATTTCGGCACGACGACCGGCAGCGTCGCGCCCGAACCCAGCGTTTCAAACTGGGGCGGTTCGGACGGCACCTTTTGTCCGGCCGGCACATCAGTCACCGTCGCGTCCTGGCTGAGCTGCAACGCGCGAATGTAGGCCACAATGCACCAACGGTCACGCGGCGGAACTTGCGAACCGTAGTCAGGCATGGCGCCGAAACCGTGGGTCATAACGTCGAAGAAATATCCCAGGGGCGCTTTGCGCAAGCGCTCGATGTGATACGAAGGCGGCCGCCGGAATCCGCGCTGCACGATCATGCCGTTGCCATCTCCAAGGCGCGAATGGCAAGGCGCGCAAAAAATATCGAAGCGTTGCTGGCCACGGGCAAGAACGTCTTGCGTGACCGGAAATGGCATGTAATCGCCCGGGTTGTTGCCGATCTTGCCGGAATAAAAGTACTCGTCTTCATGCAACTGGCCGCGCGCCACCGTGCCTTCAACCGGAGGACGGGCGGAGCGAAGATCGGAATAGAAATCGCTTTCCGCCAACGGATTGAAACGCGGCTGCAGGTGCATATCGAGCCGGCAGCCGGCCAGGGCCAGCAGGGGGAGAAACGCGAATGCGAGAAATAGGCGGAGGCGCGATCGTTTCAACTTGGCACCTCCGAAATGCCGCGCGGATTCAGGCCCTCCAGGAAGCGGCGCGCGGAAGCAGCTTCGTATTTGGGATCACTAGCGAAAACGATGAGAAAAAACCGGTCTTTCGTAGCCAAGGCAAAACGCGGCACGTGGAAGACCGGATGGTATGGCATGGGCAGACCATTCAAGGCCAACATGCCCAGGACGGCGAAGATTGCGCCAAACAGAATGGTCATCTCGAAGGTGATGACAATGAACGCAGGCCAGGAATTCAGCGGTCTTCCGCCGACATTCGTGGGATAGCTGACGGCCGCCATCCAGTACTGCATGTAATAGCCGCCGGTGCCCCCGAGAATTCCGCCGATCAAGGTGACCAGCGGCACCAGATCACGGCGGAAGCCCACCGCCTCGGCCAAACCTTCAACGGGAAAGGGGCTATAGGCATCGATTTTCTGGTACCCCGCTTCGCGCGTGCGATTTGCTGCTTCCACCAGTTGCGTGGGAGTATCGAACTCCGCCATCAGGCCGTAGATAGGAGTCTGGCTCATTCAGACTTGACCTCCGCCTCCGGCAGCAAAGTGCGCATTTCGAAAATCGAAATCATCGGCAGAATGCGCAGGAACAGAAACATGCAGGCAATGAAGAAGCCAATCGTTCCGATGAAGATCGCCCAATCCCAACGTGTGGGGTAGTACATGCCCCAGGAGGAAGTGAGAAAGTCGCGGTGCAAGCTCACCACCACGATGATGAAGCGCTCCAGCCACATGCCGGTGAGCACCACGGCAGAAATGAGAAACAGCCAGAGCGGGTGAGTGCGCATTTTGCGAATCCACAGCAATTGCGGAATGAAAATGTTGCAGGCCAGCAGCGAGAAATACCAGAAATGATAAGGCCCGTGCAGGCGGTTCCAGAGCAAGAAGGCATCAAAGCGGTTGCCGCTGTACCACCCCATGAAAGCTTCAATCCCGTAGCCATAAGCGACGATCAATCCTGTCGCCAGCATGACTTTGGCGGAGTTCTCGAGATGGCGCTCGGTGATGAAATCCTCCAGTCCATAAACTTTGCGGATGGGGATGGCGAGCATCAGCACCATGGCGAAGCCGGAGTAGATGGCGCCGGCGACGAAATACGGCGGGAAGATCGTGGTGTGCCAACCGGGCACAATGGCAATGGCAAAATCAAAACTCACCACGGTGTGTACAGAAAGCACCAGTGGCGTCGCAAGCCCAGCGAGAAGAAGATATGCCGTCTCGTAGCGGTGCCAGTGCCGTGCTGAGCCGCGCCAGCCCATGGCCAGAATGCCGTAGATCTTTTTTGCAATCAGGCTGTCCGAACGGTCGCGCAAGGTGGCCAGGTCGGGAATCAGGCCAATGAACCAGAACATCAGCGAGACGGTGAAATAAGTCGAGACCGCGAAGACGTCCCATACCAGCGGGCTGCGGAACTGCGGCCAATACTCCATTGTATTGGGATAAGGAAACAGCCAGTAGAACAGCCAGGGCCGGCCGAGGTGGAACAGCGGAAACATTCCCGCGCAGGCCACGGCGAAAAGCGTCATGGCCTCGGCGAAGCGGTTGATCGAGTTGCGCCAGGTTTGGCGCAAAAGCAGAAGGATGGCCGAGATCAGCGTGCCGGCGTGGCCGATTCCGATCCACCACACGAAATTAACGATGGCGAAGCCCCAGGCGATGGGAATCGTGATGCCCCAAATGCCCACGCCTTTGAGAAACAGATATCCGACCGCGTAGAGGAACACCATCACGATCAGGAAGGCGATGCCGAACCCGATGTACCACCCGTTGGAAGTCGGACGGGTAAGAACGATCGAGCTGATCTTGTCGGTAACCGAGCCAAAGGTGTATCCGGGCTCGATGACCGGTGCTCCCTGATTGACTACGCTTTGTTCGCGTTCGTCCATTTATGAATTACCGCTTTGTCATCCTGACGCTTTGTCATCCTGAGCGAAGTGGGAATTCGCGAAGCGAATTCTCGCACAGTCGAAGGATCCCTAATATCTTTACCGCGTCTGTCGCGCGTCTGGGAATTCTTCCTCCGCTGCTCAGTGAGAACGCCATGCATCGCCATTACCGCTCGCCAGCCAGAGCGGGGTCCTTCGACTTCATTCGCCCTTCGCTTCGCGAAGCGCTTATTCCGCTCAGAATGACAATGTGTTTAAACCAGCTTCGCTTGTTCCAATGTCCTTGCGCTCCGATGACATTGCTATCAGTCATCACGACTTCAATTCCGGGTCCGGATTGCGAATTTCGGCCAAATAAGTAGTTCGTGGCCGGGTGTTCAGTTCCGCCAGCAAGCCATAATTTCTTTGCTTGGCTTTGAGCTTCGAGACCGTGCTTTCCGGATCATTGATATTTCCAAACACGATCGCGTTGGCCGGGCACGACTGCTGGCAGGCAGTTTGGAGTTCGCCATCGGCGATTTTGCGGTTTTCGCGCTCGGCGTCGATGCGATGCTCGCTGATGCGCTGCACGCAATACGTGCACTTTTCCATCACGCCGCGGCTGCGAATGCTCACATCGGGAT
>Ga0335081_10005554_pt1 | contig 19963 bp, 19 predicted proteins | sample Lox_Sample_35_FD_206713 | JGI IMG/M metagenome (GOLD analysis project Ga0335081, IMG submission 206713) | Soil microbial communities from Loxahatchee National Wildlife Refuge, Florida, United States - Lox_Sample_3.5 | ecosystem: Environmental > Terrestrial > Soil > Wetlands | place: USA... | reverse complement strand
CGACCGACGCCGAGGCCTATGTTTTTCGCGCCGCAGTCTACAAAGAAAAGGGCGATCTCGACGGCGCGCTGGCCGATTACGACAAGGCCATCGAACTCGATCCGCACTATGCCGACGCCTATCGGCTACGCGGCGCCCTGTATCAGGACAAGGGCGACCTGGCGCGGGCAACGGCGGATTACGACAAAGGCGAAAAAGCCGGACTGCAGTCGCTGTTGGCGCCGAAACCGGCGAAGTGATCGGACATCGGCCTTTAGCGGCTGTCGATCGACACCCGCTTGAGGTTCTCCGTCGGCACCGGCGCGACGAAGCCGCCGGCGGCGGCTTCGGCCAGCCCGTTCCGGTCGAGCTGCTCGTCATGCTTATAGACGTCGTCGCGGAATTCGACGGTGCCGTCGCGCGTCACCCAGCCGGTGAGATAGACCCAGGCCACCGGAATCTTGCGCGGCAGGTTGATCACTTTGGTCTGGCCGGCGGCAATGCCGGCATCGATGGCGGCGCGATTCCAGCCCGGCGGGCCGTCCTCCAAAATCCACGCGGCAAGGTCGCGCACATTGTCGACCCGCGTGCAGCCGTGCGAATCGAAACGATAGTCGGCGGCGAACAGCTTTCGCGTGTCGGTGTCGTGCATATAGACCGAATACGGGTTCGGCATGTCGATCTTGAGATTGCCGAGCGCGTTCCAGTTGCCGGCATCCTGGCGGACGAAAAAATTGGGCGAACGGTCGCCCGACCAGTCGACGCTGCGCGGATCGATGTCCTCGTTTTGCGGGCCAATGAGCCGCATATGCATGCGGGCGAGGTAGGACGGGTCGCGGCGCATGCGGGCGAAGATCTCGTTCTTGGTGATCGAAAGCGGCACGGTCCAGGTCGGATTGAGATCGATCGCGGTGATATAGACCGACAGCGTCGGCGACGGCTTGTCGATCTTGCCGACGATGACGCGGTAGCGCCGCTCGACCTTGTCGTTGGCGACCGCCTCGACGAAGGCCGCCGGAATGTTCACCACGACGTAACGCTCCGCGAAGGTGAAATCGAAGCCGAGGAGCCGCTCCAGCGAGGCTTCGAGCTGCTTGATGCGGTCGCCAACCGGCACATTGAGTGCTTTGAGCGTCTGCGCCCCGACCGTGCCGGTCGCTTCCAGTCCGTGACGCAGCTGGAAGCGCTTGACGCCCTCGACCACGGCGGCGTCGTAGGTATCGCCCGCCTCCTTGCTTGCCGCCAAATCGCCGCCGATGACGAGATGCCGGCGCAAGAGCGCCACATCGGGCCCGCTGGCGCCCGGCGCAAGCTTGGCGTCGGCCGGCAGCGTCGGCCAGCCGCCGCGAACTTGAATGTCCGAATAGCTGAGCAGCGTTTCCTTGATGCGCTGATAGGTGCCCTCGTCGAACACCGGGTCCGACGACAGCGCCAGTTCCTCGGCGGAGCGCTGCTCGGGGGTCGTGACCGGCGCCGGCTTTGCAACTTGCCGGGTCTTATTGCCGACGGAATGCGCAGCCGAAGGCTTGGCCGTCTGCGCTGGCGCCGCGGTCGCGGTGAGTGCCAGAATTATTCCGGCAATGGAAATGGTCCGCATGAAGCCCGCCTCCCCCGTCCGTCGCGCGGCCCCAGCTTACGGTTCAAGCCGCGTTCAAGCCGCCTTCAACCTTGCGGCTGCGGCTCCAGCGGGCCCGGCTCGGGGCGCGGCCGGTTCCTTCCGGCGCCGGCGGTCGGCACGGCCGAGCCGCGCGGCGTCGTCGGCTCAATCACCGATTCGCGGTTCGGCTTCTTGCCGAGGAGCAAATCCTTGATCTCGTCGCCCGTCAGCGTCTCGAATTCAAGCAGACCCTTGGCCAGCGTCTCCAGATCGGCCCGCTTCTCGGTGAGGATGTGTTGCGCCTCGGCGTAGCCATCCTCGACATAGCGCCGGATCTCGCCGTCGATCTTCTGCACGGTCGCTTCGGAAATGTTCTGCTGGCGCGCCACCGAATAACCGAGGAATACCTCTTCCTGGTTTTCGCCATAGGCCACGGTGCCGAGCGCGGCGGACAGTCCCCACCGCGTCACCATCATGCGGGCAAGCTTGGTGGCCTGCTCGATGTCGGAAGCGGCGCCGGAGGTCACCTTTTCCCTGCCGAACACCAGTTCCTCGGCGACGCGGCCGCCCATCATGATGGCAAGCCGCGAGGTCATCTGCTCGAGCGACATCGACAGCTTGTCGCGCTCGGGCAGCTGCATGACCATGCCGAGCGCGCGGCCGCGCGGAATGATGGTCGCCTTGTGCACCGGATCGGTCGCCTTGACGTTGAGCGCGACGATGGCATGGCCGCCCTCGTGATAGGCGGTGAGGAGCTTTTCCTCTTCGGTCATCACCAGCGACTTGCGCTCGGCGCCCATCATGACCTTGTCCTTGGCATCCTCGAACTCGACCTGCGTCACCATGCGCTTGTTGCGCCGCGCCGCCATCAAGGCCGCCTCGTTGACGAGATTCATCAGGTCGGCGCCGGAGAAGCCGGGTGTGCCGCGCGCGATGGTCTTCAAGTTCACGTCGGGCGCCAGCGGCACCTTGCGCACGTGCACTTTGAGAATCTGTTCGCGGCCGACCACGTCGGGGTTCGGCACGATGACCTGACGGTCGAAGCGGCCCGGCCGCAGCAGCGCCGGATCGAGCACGTCGGGACGGTTGGTCGCGGCGATCAAAATGATGCCTTCATTGGCCTCGAAGCCATCCATCTCGACGAGCAGCTGGTTCAGCGTCTGCTCGCGTTCGTCGTTGCCGCCGCCGAGGCCCGCGCCCCGGTGGCGGCCGACGGCGTCGATCTCGTCGATGAAGATGATGCAGGGCGCGTTCTTCTTGGCCTGCTCGAACATGTCGCGGACGCGGCTGGCGCCGACGCCGACGAACATCTCGACGAAGTCAGAACCGGAAATGGTGAAGAACGGCACGTTGGCCTCGCCGGCGATGGCGCGGGCGAGCAGCGTCTTGCCGGTGCCGGGCGGGCCGACCAACAGCACGCCGCGCGGGATGCGCCCGCCGAGCCGCTGAAATTTGGCCGGATCGCGCAGGAATTCGACGATCTCCTGCAGATCGAGTTTGGCTTCGTCGACGCCGGCCACATCCTCGAAGGTGACGCGGCCATGCGCCTCGGTCAGAAGCTTGGCCCGGCTCTTGCCGAAGCCGAGCGCCTTGCCGCCGGCGCCCTGCATCTGGCGCGACAGGAAAATCCACACGCCGATGAGCGCGACAAACGGCAGCCAGGAGATCAGGAGCGACACGAACCACGGCACATTGTCGCTCAACGGACGCGCAGTGATCGACACGCCCTTCTTGTAGAGCTTGTCGACAAGACCCGGATCGCTCGGCGCATAGGTCTGGAAGGCGCGGCCGTCGGTGAAATCGCCGTGGATTTCGGGGCCCTGGATCAGGACGTCGCGGACGCGGCCTTGATCGACCTCGTTGAGCAACTGCGAGAACGAGATGTCCTGCGCGGTGGTATGCTGTCCGGGGTTCTGAAACAGCGTGAACAAGGCGAGCAGCAGCAGGACGATGATGACCCAGAGGGCGAAATTGCGCAGATTGGCGTTCATCTTAAGTCCTTGCCCGGCCGGGCGGAGTCCAAGGCTATTGACTGCCCGGAAATCGTGGCGGCTTGACGTCCCCGCTACCCAGGCAATGTAGGCGCCAGCCTGCCCCCTGCCAAGGGAACCCCAAGCGAAACCGCGCCATAATACGGCTACTTCGTAAAGCCCTTGTTGCGGTCGCCGCGGAAGCTCGACTTGCGACGCGCCGGGGCACGCCCAACCGTGAGCCGCTCGCTATCGAGACTGATCATGGCCCCGGCAAGCGTTCTGCGCAGCCTTGACCGGGCCTGGCGCAGCCCGTCGTAAAGGCTCTCCAGCTTGGCGAGCTCCACCGGGCCCTCGTCTCCCGTATGGGCGATGGCGCGGCCAAGGAGCCGCAATGCCACTTCCGCAGGCAGATTGGCAAATTGCGCAGTCGAAAACGCGACCGGACCGCGTTCCGGCCACGGTCCCGGCGCCATGGCCTCGCGTGCCGCGGCGACGGCGAACTCGATGGTCGCCTCGGCGCGCCGCATGCGCCCTGCAAACCGCGCGAGACCGCGTGCATCGAGTCCCTCCTCGGCCAGCGTCGGCATGAATTCACGCAAGCGTCCCCGCAAAAAGCGCGGATCGCGATTGGTCGGGTCCTCGCTGTAGGGAATGCCGGCGGCCTCCAGCGTTGCGATCAACCGCGCCTTCGGAACGTGCAGCAGCGGCCGAACGAGAAAAAACGGGCTCGGCGCGCGCGCCGGCAAGGGCGCGGCATGCGCCATACCGGCAAGCCCGCCTAGCCCGCTGCCGCGCGCGAGCCGGAACAAGACGGTTTCCGCCTGGTCGTCCAGCGTGTGCGCGGTGAGGATATGTTCGTAGCCGGCGCGAGCGGCGGCTTCGGCTAGCAGCCGATAGCGCGCGGCGCGGGCGGCTTCCTGCAAACCGGATTTCGGCTTGGCGCCGCGCCAGTGCAGCGTGCGATGCGCCACGCCAAGGCGAGCCGCGAGCCGCTTGACGGCTGCGGCTTCGCCGGCCGCGGCCGCGCGCAGCCCGTGGTCGACAGTGGCGGCGAGGAGTTTCGGCGCGCCTCTGCGGGCTTTCGCCCATCGCGCCGCCAGCAGCAGAAGCGCAGTCGAGTCCGGACCGCCGGACACCGCCAGGATCAATCCAGGCAGATTTTCCAGTCCGGAGAACAGCGCATTCGCTTCGGCCTCGCGAATAGGATATTCAGCAGTGGACACGCTTTTGCTCCCGGTCAACGTTTTGCTTTACGCTGATCGAAGCGTGCGGATATTTGCGCAGGACCTCGCCGAGCGACGCGCAGGCCGCTTCCTTCTCGCCCAAGGCGGCAAGCGATTGGCCGAGCCGCAACAGCGCCTCCGGCGCTTTAGCACTCGTGGAATACTTGGTCGAGACTGCCAGGAAGGCTTCCGCGGCATCGTGATATTTCTGACCGTCGAACAGGCTCTCGCCGAGCCAGTATTGCGCCTCCGGCGTCAGCCGGTCGTTCGGATATTTGCGCAGAAAGTCGCGGAACGTTTGCGCCGCCAGTTCATAGTTCTTCTGCACCACATAGCCGTAGGCGAGATCGTATTCCTCCTTCGGCGTGGCGTCGGGCGGCAGCGACGCGACCTGCATACCGCCTTGCACACCACCTTGCATGCCGCCTTGCATCGCGCCGGTCGCATTTGGATTGGCCAACGGCGGTGGCGGCAGCGCCCCGCCTTGCGGAACGGATAAGTTGAGCGGCGCGCCGGCTTGTCGCCTGTCCATGGCGGGATCGTACGGCGGCGGTTCGGTCGCGGTGGTGCTGGCGCCGAGCGGATGCGGCGCTCCCGGCGCGTTCGGATCAATCGCCGGGTTGAATGCGTCATGGGGGCCGGGCGCGGCCTGGCCCGGTGCGCCGCCGTAAGATGGCGGCGGTGCGTATTGCGGGGGCGATCCGTATTGCGGCGGGTGCCCATATTGCGGCGGTGGCGCGGATTGCGAATATTGCGGCGGCGTCGAATAGGGCGTCGCCGTCGGCGGCGGCAGCGCGGTGGATACCGAGGACCGCGGCAGCGGCGCTCCTGCCGGAGGCGGCAGAATCGTGGACGCCGACGCTCCGGCCGTCGGCGCCGCGGCGCTGCCCTGCAGGCGCTGCACTTGCTGTTCGAGTTGTTGATTATGGTATTGCAGTTCCTGAACCTGCCCGGTGAGATCGCGGACCGTTTGTTCGAGACGGTCGACGCGGGTCACGACGTCGCTCGGGCTATCCTGTGCGCGCGCGGCTTGGGTCCACACCAGACATGTGAACGCGAGTGCAAAGACGGGCGTGAGGCGGCGCATCGTTTGAAGCATTTTCGGCGGTAATCCCTCCCCTACCATAGCGCGTCCTGCGTCCAAATTGTGACTGTGTCCCGATCGCGGCGGCATCGTGACGCCGCGACGGATCGGCCGGAAGTGCGAAAGCAAGCTTGCCGCACGATCGGCGCCAGCATGCCTATTCCGTCTGTTCCGCCGGCCGGATTTTCGGCGCCTTGCGCGAGGCGCGCCATTCCTCGAACCGTTGAATTACCACGAACAGCGACGGCACGAACAGCACGGCGAGGCAGGTCGAGGCGATCATGCCGGAGAACACGGTGATGCCGATCGATTTGCGGGCGCTGGCGCCGGCGCCGCTGGCGACGACGAGCGGCGCGACGCCGAGAATGAAGGAAAACGACGTCATCAGGATCGCGCGAAAGCGCGCACGCGCGGCATCGACCGCGGCATCGACGATCGAGCGTCCGGCGATGCGGTGTTCGCGCGCGACCTCGACGATCAAAATGGCGTTCTTCGCCGACAGGGCGATGAGCAGGATGATGCCGATCTGCGTGTACAGATTGTTGTCGATATGCAGCAGCTCCAGCACCAGCACCGGCCCGGTCAAGGCGAGCGGCACCGAGAGAATGACCGCGATCGGCGAGTACCAGCTCTCGTATTGGGCGGCGAGCACCAGATAGACGAGCAGCATCGCCATGGCGAACACGAAATACATCTGATTGCCGACGATCTTTTCCTGATACGACATCGCGGTCCATTCGCTGCCGGTGCCCGGCGGCAGCGTCGAGGCCGCATTCTCGTCCATCAGGCGGATTGCCTGGCCGGAACTGAATCCCGCCGCCGGCAAGCCGATGATGCTCGACGAAGGATATAGATTGTACAGGCTGATCAGTGGCGGACCGACGATCGGCTCGATCTTGATCATGGTGCCGAGCGGAATCATGGCGCCCTGCTCGTTGCGCACCGTGAGGTTCTCGATGTCGCGCGCCCTCAAGCGGAATCTTGAATCGGCCTGCGCATAGACCTGAAACACGCGGCCGAATTTGTTGAATTGCGAGACGAAGGTCGAACCGGAATAGGTCGCCAGCGTCGAAAAGACCTGGTCGACCGGCACGTGCAGCGTTTCCGCCTTGACCCTGTCGACCTCGACGCGGATTTGCGGCGCAATGGCGCGGAACGAGGTCGACACCCGCTGCAATGCGCTTTGCGATTGCGCATTGGCGACGATGGTATTGGTGATGCTCTGCAGCTTGGCGAAATCGGTCGAGCCGTCGCGCAGCTCCACCTGCATGGTGAAGCCGCCGGCATTGCCGATGCCCTGGATCGGCGGCGGCGGCAGTGCGATGACGCGCGCATCGATCGCCCCGAGCGCGCTCGACAGCCGCGGAAACAGCGTCTGCAGATTGTCGCGCTTGCTCCAATCTTTCAGCACCACGTAGGCGACGCCGGCATTGGCCAGCGTGGCGCTGTTGTCGAGCACCGAGATGCCGGCAATCGCGATGACATTCTCCACGCTCGGGTCCTTATGCGCGATGTCATAAACCTGCTGCAGGGTCTGCTGCGTGCGCTCGAGCGAGGCGCCATCGGGAAGCTGGACGCTGACGAGGATGTAGCCTTGATCCTCGATCGGCAGAAACCCGGTCGGCACCCGCGCCAATCCCCAGATCGCGACCCCGATGATCGCCAAGGCGACGATCGCCATCACTCCAGCATGCTCAACCATACGGTGGATCAGGGCGGCATAGCGCGCCGCCACGCGGTCATAGACGGCATTGAAACCGCGATAGAACGCGTTGCGGCGTTCCGGAGGCACCGGCGGCCGCAGCCACATCGCCGATTGGGTCGGCTTGAGCGTCACGGCGTTGATGGCGGAAAGGAGCGCCGTTGCCGCGATCACCAGGGCGAACTGCGCGTACATGCGCCCCGTCAGGCCCGGCAGGAACGCCGCCGGCAGAAACACCGACATCAGCACCAGCGTGATGCCGATGATCGGTCCGAGCAGTTCGTTCATCGCCTTGATCGCGGCGTCATGACCGCTCATGCCTTGCTCGACATTGTGGGCGGCGCCCTCGACGACGACGATGGCGTCGTCCACGACGATGCCGATGGACAGCACGATGGCGAACAGCGTCGAGAAATTCACCGTGAAGCCGAGCGCCCACATCATGGCGAAGGCGCCGATGATCGTCACCGGCACCGTCGTCATCGGCACCAGCATGGCGCGCCAATCCTGCAGGAAGACGAGGATGACGATGAGCACCAGCACCGCCGCCTCGAGCAGCGTCTTGTAGACCTCCTCGATCGAAGCGTGGACGAAGACCGTGGTATCGAACGGGACCGTGTACACCAGCCCCTGCGGGAACGCCCGCCCCAACTCGGTCATCTTGGCCTTCACGGCCTTTTCGACTTCGAGCGCGTTGGCGCCGGGAGCCTGATAGATGCCGATGCCCGCGGCGGGCTTGCCGTCGAGATTGAAATACTGGCTGTAAGTCTGCGCGCCGAGCTCGACGTGGCCGACGTCGCGCAGGCGCGTCACTTCGCCGGTACTGCCGGTCTTGACGATGACCTTGGCGAACTGGTCGGCGTCGGTGAGCCGGCCCTGCAGTTCGATGGTGTATTGGAAATCGACGCCGGGCGGCGTCGGCGGCGCGCCGATCTGCCCCGCCGCCACCTCCTGGCTCTGCTGCTGCAGCGCCGCCACCACGTCTTGCGCGTTCAAGCTGCGTGCTTTGAGCTTTTCCGGATCGAGCCAGATCCGCATCGAATACTGGCCGGCGCCGAAGATGAGAACGTCGCCGACGCCGGGCAGCCGCGCCAGCTCGTCGCGCAGATTGATCGTGGCGTAGTTCGCCATATAGAGGCTGTCGTAGCGCTGGTCGGGCGAGGTCAGCGTTACGAACAGCAGGATCGCAGTGGAGCGCTTCTGCACCGTGACGCCCTGCGCCTGCACCGCTTGCGGCAGTTGCGACAACGCCGCCGCGACGCGATTCTGCACCAGGATTTGCGCCGCATTGAGATCGGTGCCGATCTTGAACGTCACTGTGAGGGTATAGGAGCCGTCGCTGGCGCTGGTCGACTGCATGTAGATCATGTTCTCGACGCCGTTGACCTGCTGCTCGATCGGCAGCGCCACGGTGTCCATCAGCGTGCGCGCGCTGGCGCCGGGATAGCGCGTCGTCACCTGCACGGTCGGCGGCACCACGTCGGGATATTGCGCGATCGGCAACCCGTAGACCGCGACCGCGCCGATCACGATCATCAGGATGGCGATCACATTCGCCAGAACCGGCCGTTCGATGAAAAATTTCGAGATCATCGCCCGATCGTCTCGCTTTATTTGGCCGCCGACGCGGAGCGCTGTTCGGCATCCACCTTCTGGCCGGGAATCGCACGCATGATGCCGCCGACGACCACGCGATCGTCCTTGGCAAGCCCGGAGTCGATGACGCGCAGGTCGCCGACCAGCTGGCCCGGCTCGACCTTGCGCTGCTCGACGACGTTGTCCTTGTTGACCACCAGGACGTAGCGGCCGCCCTGGTCGCTGCCGATCGCAACGTCGGGCACCAGCAAAGCCTCTTGCGGCTTTCCGGGAATACGCACGCGCACGAAATAGCCGGGCAGCAAGGAGCGGTCGGCATTTTCCAGAGTGGCGCGCGCGGCGAGCGTTCCCGTCGAAGGATCGACGTTCGGCGCGATGTAGTCGAGCTTGCCGTGGTGCGGATAGGCGCTTTCGTTTTGCAAGCCGACCTCCACGGGCATCCCGATCAGCGCGTCGGTGGTCTCGCCGCGGCTCGCCAAAGTGGCGCGCACCTGCAATACGTCACGCTCGCTCGCGGTAAAATTCACCCAGATCGGGTCGAGCTGCACGATGGTGGCAAGCGTCGTCGGCGAATTGGCGCCGACGAGTTGCCCGATCGACACCTGGCGCGCGGTCACCACGCCGTCGAACGGCGCAGTCACGTCGGTGTAACTGAGATTGATCTCGGCCTGGCGCTCATTGGCCTGCGCCGATTGCACGTCGGCCTGCGCGGAATCGCGCTGCGCCAGCGCCTTGTCGTAATTGGCCTGCGTCGAGACCTGCTTCTGCACCAACGCGGCCTGGCGTTCATATTCGGCTTGCGCCTGCGTCAGGCTCGCCTGCGCGCTGACCACCGAGGCTTTCGCGGCATCGACCTTGAGTTTGTAGGGCTCCGGCTCGATGGTGAACAGCGAGGTGCCCTTCTTGACGTAGTCGCCGTCCTTGTAGCTGATCGCCTGCACGAAGCCCTGCACGCGGGCGACCAAATCGACCGAGTTGATGGACGCCGTATTGCCGGTGGCGTCGAAATAGCGCGTGACGTTCTGCTCGATCGGCGCTTCGACCGTGACCTTCGGCGGCGGCGGCGCCGCATATTCATTGTTCTTGCCGCAGGCGGCGGCCCCGGCGCACAGCGCAAGCGCAAGGGTCATGCGTGCAAAGCGATCGAGGGCCATTGCCGAACCCTTTTCAAAATTTTTGCGAAAACGAAACGCCGTACGGACACAAGCGCTGCCAAACCCGGCGGCGGCGCTACGATCCAATTTCGGCCCCGCTTTGGCAAGAGGCACCTGGATCATCGCCGCAGATCGCCGTCATTTGCGGCGTGAGTGCGGATGCATCTCGCCGCGACCATGGCTGTGCGTGCCATTGGCCGGCAGATAGACCACATGGCCGTGGCGCACGCCGCGCTCGGCAATGATGTGGTCGGCGAGGTCCTGCACATCGGAGCCGCGGCCCTTGAGGACGGTGACCTCCATGCAGCTGTCGTGGTCGAGGTGCATATGGAGCGTCGCCTGCGCCAAATCGTGGCGGTGATGAAAGTCGCGGGTCAGCCGCTTCGGCAAATCGCGCGCTTCATGGTCGTAAATGTAGATGAGCGCGGCGACGCATTGCCGCGGTCCGCCCACCTCCGCCGCCGCCTGCTGCAGGCCGGAGCGGGCAAGGTCGCGGATCGCCTCCGAGCGGTTTTCGTAACCGCGCACGCGCATGAAGCGGTCAAGTTCGGCGTCAAGCTCGTCGTCGATGGTGATGGTCACGCGCTGCATCGCCTGGACTCCATTTGAATGCAAATCCCTTTTAGCAAATACGGGCTGGCGCGTCGCAGTATGCACTTTTATTGACATCGTCATACTCGCGGCGCTAGATTTTTCTGCCGTCAGGGGCGCAGAGGAAGATGGGACATTGAACATCCGAAGGGGAGATTGCAAATGCTGTTGAGAGCGCTTGCCGTTGTTTCATTGTTGACCATTTTGACCGCGGGCGCTCCGGCCAAGGCCGAGACGCCGCAGGAGTGGGTCACACTCCTCACGCGTGTCCACGGCGGGTTTGGCTCGTTTCTGCCCGTCGGCATCCGGATCGGGGAGGATGCAATGAAACGCCTCGATGCCAAGCCGCGCGAACTGACGGTGCTGTTTTATCAGGGCGAAGGAACGCCGTGTCCCTGCGCCGCAGATGGCGTGATGCTCGCGGTTTATGCAAGCCCCGGCCAAGGAACGCTGCAAATCGCTCCAGAAAAATCGCCGCCGGGTACTTTCGCCATGGTCATCATCAAGCCACGCAAAGGCGGCGGCGGCGTCAAATACACTGTGCCGATGTCTTTGATGCCGAAGCTCGACGACATCAATAAGACGATCCAGGATCCGCTCGGCCGCTACAACGCGGTCATGGCGCTGCCAAATCTGTTCGCCGTGGAGCCAACCAACTGATGGTGGGGTGCTAGGTGATTATTCGGCGCTCCGCGGTCGCCCAAAACGCAATCGGCGCCGCTCTGGCGCCGATCGCTTGAGGCCAAGCTCGGTGTGAAGCCTCAAGAGCTCTGATCAAGCACGGTGACGGCGCGCCGGTTCTGCGACCAGCATGAGATATCGTTGCACAGCGCCACCGGCCGCTCCTTGCCGTAGGAGATTGTGCGCATGCGCGACGCCGCAATGCCGCGCGAGACGAGATATTCGCGCACCGTCTCGGCGCGCCGCGCGCCGAGCGCGAGATTGTATTCGCGCGTGCCGCGCTCGTCGGCGTGCCCCTCGATGGTGAACGAGTACCTGTTATAGGTGTTCAGCCATTGCGCCTGCTTATCGAGCGTCGTGCGCGCCTGGTCGGACAGCTCCGACGAGTCGGTGTCGAAGAACACGCGGTCGCCGACATTGACGACGAAGTCCTGCTGGCTGCCCGGCGTGGCAGCCGTTCCCATAGCGGCTTGATCATCCTTCTTGGCGCACGCCGCAATCGCGAGCGTCATCATGATGATAGCGACGAACTTGGCGCCACGAATCGCATTCGCCATGTTCATTCCGGTGCCTCCATGCTTGCATTCGACCGGACATGGTTGGTCGTCAGCGGGTCTAGCAGCGCCTTCGTTAAACGAACGTTCCGTCAACCTTGATGCCGCCTTGCAAAGATGTCGCGACCTTGCGGATTCCCCGGAAAGCTTTTGCAATGGTTAATGCGGCGTCAATGCGGCGACTCTATGGAACCGGCGCCGGTCAAATCGCCGATTTATGACAGGAGCGGCGACCACGCCGGATCGGAGGCGTAGTTCGGCGTCGGCACCCGCTGCTCGTTGCGGCCGGATATGTCGACAGTGAACAGCGACGGCCCCGAATTGCCGCCGGGATCGCGGAAGAACATGATCACCTGCCCGTTCGGCGCGAAAGTCGGGCCTTCGTTGTGGAAGCTTTCGGTCAGGATGCGCTCGCCGCTGCCGTCAGGTTTCATCACGCCGATCGCAAACATGCCGCCGACGATCTTGGTGAAGGCGATGTAGTCGCCGCGCGGCGACCACACCGGCGTGTTGTACTCGCCCTCGCCGTAGCTGATGCGCTGCGCCGCACCGCCGGTTGACGCCATCACATAGATCTGCGGCTGGCCGCCGCGATCGGATTCGAAGCAGATGTGCGAACCGTCGGGCGAATAGGACGGCGACGTGTCGATGGCCTGGGTGTTGGTCAGCCGCGTGGTGGCTTTCGAGCGCAGGTCCATGACGAAAATGTTGGAGTTCGCGCCTTGCTGCAGACTCATGATGACGCTCTGGCCGTCCGGCGAGAACCGCGGCGAAAAGCTCATGCCCGGAAAATTGCCGACCACTTCGCGCTGCCCGGTATCGATATTGTAGAGATAGACGCGGGGATCGCCCTGGCCATAGGCCATGTAAGTGATCTCCTGCGACGACGGCGAGAACCGCGGCGTGAGCACCAGGTCGTCGCCGCGCGTGAGATAGCGCACATTGGCGCCGTCCTGATCCATGATGGCGAGCCGCTTGACGCGCGCCGTGCCGGGACCGGTCTCGTCGACGAAGACGATGCGGCTGTCGAAATAGCCGCCGTTGCCGGTCAGCTGTTCGTAGATCGCATCGGAGATGATGTGGCCGATGCGGCGCCAATTGTCCGGCGTAGTGAAATATTGCTGGCCCGCGAGCTGGGCGCCGGCGAGCACGTCCCACAGCCGGAATTCGGCCTTGAGCCGTCCGTCGGACTGGCGCGTCACCGCGCCGGTCACCAAGGCCTGCGCGTTGACGCTGCGCCAATCGGCAAAGCGCGGCACGGCATCGACGCTGGCGATATGCTCGATGAAAGCGGCCGGATCGATCGGGGCAAACAGGCCGCTGCGCTGCAGGTCGGCGGTGATGATCTGGCTGACGCCCGAGGCGGTATCGTCGTCGCCCTCGCCGCCGCCGATGAATTTGGTGATCGCGATCGGCATCGGCTGGAAATTGCCCTGGGTGATGTCGAGGCGCACCACCGCGCGGGCGCGCGGCACCGCGAACAGCATGCCGCCGGCGGCGGCGCCGAGCGTCAGCGCGCGGCGGCGCGTCAGGATGAGGTCGGATTTGCGTCGAAGCGTCATGGGTCTTTAATCCGTCCGGTCAGCCGCCCAGCAGTTCATGAGGATCGAATTTAAGTTCGAGGTCTTTCCACTGGCTGTAATGGTCGGGCCGCAGCATGGTGAAAGGCTGACACAACAGTAGCGCGCGTTTGGCGCTGTCGGCGAGCGCGGGCCCCAAGGACGACGCCGTGGCTTCGACCAGAACCGGTTCCTGGACCAGCGAACCGTCCGGCTTGAACAGGACGCGAAGCACGACATAGACCTTGGAATTGGCGTCGATGCCGGGCGGCGGGCTCCAGCAGCTGGAAATGCGGGCGCGTAGCGCGTCGATCTCGCTCTGCGACATCTGCGCCGATTGAGCGCCGCTGGCGGCGCCAAGATCGGCCACGTCGTTGAGCGTCGCATTGGATGCCAGTTGCCGCCTCGGATCGCGCTTGTCGAGCAATTGCGCGACCTGGTTGGCGTCGAACTTCGGCGCGTCCGCCTTTTGCGGCTTCGACTGATCGTCGGGCTTCGCCGGCTTCTTCGCGGCGTCTTTCTTCAACAGGTCGGCGATCTGGTCCGGCTTGTATTCGGGCGGCTTCGGTTTCTCGGCCTTCTGCGCCTGTTTCGGATCGGGTTTGGGTTCGGGCTTCGGCGGCGGCTTGGCCTTGGCGGAATCGGTCTTGATTTCCGGCTTGTCGGCAGCCTTGGGCGCCAGCTGATCGACCGCCTTGGGCGCGTCGACCTTGTCGGCGAGCGGCTTCGGCATTTCGATTTTCAGCTTCGGCGCGTTCTTGACGCCTTGCGTGAGCTGCGTGAAGTCCTTGTCGGAGATGAATTGCACCGGCAGCGAGTCGACCGGTGGCACTTCCATTGGCGTCGCCGAGATCGCAATGAGTGCGCAGCCGAGCGCGACGGCATGACCGATGCAGGATATGGTCATGCCGGTCTTCATTTCTGGTCCTGCTCGACATTGGTGACCAGCGCCACCTTGCGATAGCCGGCGCCGGAAATGCGGCCCATTACCCGCATCATGGTGCCGTAGTCGACTTTGCGGTCGCCGCGCACATAGATCGTTTCATCCGGGTTGCCGTGACGGGCGTCGATGATCGCTTTGAGCTTGGTGACGAGGTCGTCCATCTCGATGGGCTGGTTCTGCAGAAAGATTTTGCCGTCGACATTGACCGAGACGGTCAGCGGCTCATTGTCCTGCGGCAGCGCCTTGGCCTGGCTTTGCGGCAGAGTGATCGGCACGCCGACCGTGAGCAAGGGCGCCGAGACCATGAAGACGATCAGCAACACCAGCATGACGTCGACGAACGGCGTCACATTGATCTCGCTCATGACCGGCCGCCGCCGCCGGCGCTTGCCGCCGCCGACCGAGCCCGCGCTCAATGTGCCTGCCGCCATGACCGTAAAGCCCCTCAGCCCCGTTCGTCGATCTGCCGCGACAGGATAGCCGTAAACTCGTCGGCAAACCCCTCGAGCCGCTGCGCCTGCCGGTTCACCTCGCTACTGAACTTATTATAAAAAATCGTCGCTGGGATGGCGGCAACGAGGCCGATTGCGGTCGCGAACAGCGACTCCGCGATGCCGGGGGCGACCACCGCAAGCGAGGTGTTCTGCGAGGCGGCGATCGACTGGAAGCTCGTCATGATACCGACCACCGTGCCGAACAGCCCGATAAACGGCCCGGCCGAGCCGACGGTCGCCAGGACCAGGAGCCATCGCTCCATGTTCTCGACCTCGCGGGCAATGGCGACATTCATGACCTTTTCGATGCGCATTTGCAGCCCGGCAAAGGAGCGGGCGTGCCCCTCGAGGCTGCGTTTCCACTCGCGCATCGCCGCGACAAAAAGCACTCCGGTCGAATGCCCCGGATGGTTGGCGAGCGACTTATAGAGCTCCTCGAGCGACTGGCCCGACCAGAACGCCTCCTCGAAATGGTCGCCCTCGCGGCGAAGCCGCGAGAACAACAGGATTTTGTCGATGGCGATGGCCCACACCCATACCGAGCAGACCAACAGGCCGACCATCACCGACTCCACGACCCAATGGGCGTGCAAGAACAGGTGAAACAGCGACAGATTGGAGGACGTCAGCGGCGCGACCGACGAGGAAATGTCGGCTGGATTCATGAAAAGCGTCCCCTTCGGCGGTCCGGCAGTAGCGGCCCAAGCGAGGCCGCCAGTTCACTGGAACCAGGTCCTTGCACCAGGTACTGGGCCAGATACTCGGCCAGATATTCGACCATGACCGCCGCGGCGCGCTGGTCTTCGGATCAGTGTGTCGTCGCAAGGCCGCCGCCTCGCGCGCCGACCAAGACCCCGATTTTCGCGATGACCCAAGCCGGACCCGTCACCGGCGAAGCGTAATCAGTCGCGAAAAATGTCCAAACTAGGGCACCACTCCGGTCGTTCCCGCTTACGAAGCCCGACTGTGCTTAATGCGACGTTAAGGCCCACCGGCCCCAACGACGTCCCGAAAATGTCACAGCGCAAAATGACATCGCCGGCAAGACGACGCGGGGCCGCCGCGGATGCTCCGCGGGCGGCCCCCTATGAGCGTGGCGCTCCTCAGTCAGCAATTAGCCTTGCGGCTGCGCCCCGGCGTCGGGCTGGCGATTGCGGCGTTCGGCCATGAACTGATCGAATTCGGTTTTGTCCTTGGCGAAGCGCAGTCGCTCCAAAAAATCGCGGAATTCGCGCTGTTCCTCTTCGAGGCGCTTGAGTGTCTCGGTCCGGTATTCATCGAACGCGCGATTGCCGCTCGACGGCGGGCCGCGCCAATCGCCGGTTCGCAGCCCATCCATCCTGGCGCGGAAGCGATCCATCTTGTCCTGCATGCGGGCCATCTTACTGTCCCGGCGATTCATGCCGTGATTGCCCCAGCAGCCCGAGCCGTGATGGTTCCAGCAGCCCATTTTCGCGCTCCCGATGATCAAGGCGAGGGTCACAAGTCCCAACGGCCACCACAGCCAAAAGCCGAAGACCATCAGGAAGATCCAAACAGGCGGGCTCAGAAGAGCGAGGGCGACGAAGGGCATGGCGAACCTCACGTGTGAATGTAAATAACATTTACATAGCGGTGCGATGCCTTGTCAACGTAGCTCGCAATGTCGTGAACTCTGACGATCCGGCTAGCTCCGCGCCGGCACGCCGAGACCGCGCAGATAGATCAACGTGTTCGCCTCCAACAGCTCCTCCGGTGCCATCGGCAGCGACCGGCGCGCCGCGTCGCCGCGCCCAAACAGCGAAGCCACGCCATGCGCCATCGCCCATAAATGCAGCGCGACCATGAGCGCCGGCGGCCGGCCCTTTGGCGGCATTTGCGCGCACAGCGTCTCGGCGGCTTCGCGCAAAACGGCGAAAGCGCGTTCGCCGGCCTCGCGCAATTCGGGGCTGGCGGACATCGGAATGCCCGCTTCAAACATGGCCGAATAATACGCCGGCTCGGCCTGCGCGAAGCCGAGATAGGCCTTGCCCAACCGGTCGAGCGCCGCGAGCGCATCGGGCCGCCCGCCGTCCCAGGCGCGCGCGAGCGCGACTTCGAATTGCTGGAAGCCGCGCAAAGCGACATTGGCCATCAGCTCGTCGCGGTCGCGGAAATGCCGATAGGGCGCCGCCGGACTGACGCCGGCGAAGCGCGCCGCTTCGGCAAAGGTGAATCCCGCAGGACCCTTTTCGGCGATCAGTTGCAGCGCCGCGCGCAGCAGCGCTTCCTTCAGATTGCCGTGGTGATAGCCGCGCGGACTATCCCTGTCGTCTTTCGACCAGGTCATGTAAATGGCTTTTACATGCGTCGGCACCGGCCGTCGACCTTAGGTTGACGTGTCAGACCGATTTTGTCTTCTTCGGCGTCCTGCACGCATAGATGGAGGCTCACCGTGTCGCTGACCGATACGCTTACCTCCCCTGCTCCCGCCCTTGCCGCATTCGCATTGCCGCCGGCGACCGAAACCGGCGCGCTCGGCGTCTATCAGCTCAAGCGCCTGTGGGCGCGGACAATGGCTGGCCGGCGCGGCCATTTCCCGCCGGCGACCATGCACGATCGCCATCTCGACAGGTTGGTCATTCACGCCATTGGCGTCGGATTGGAGCAGACGGCCAGCTATCTCGGTCACGTCGCGCCGGACTTCGACGAATTCGAGCGCTGGATCGTGGCGACCACCGGAGGCATCGAACCGGAGCGCGTCGCGCGCATCAATGCCGCGGTCATCGGCGCCGAGACGCCGCCGGCAAGCCGGCGCGTGCTCGCCGCCATCGCGGCCGGCGAGCCGGTGCTGACCGCCGCCGATCTCGCGTTCTGGGAGGAGCACGGCTATGTCGTGCTCCACGATGCCGTCCCGCCCGAGACACGCGAGGCCGCGGCGGCGGCGCTATGGCAGCATCTCGGCGCCAGTCCCGACGATCCCGAAACCTGGTATCGCCGCACCGATCACGGCATCATGGTGCAATATTTTCAGCACCCGGCTTTCGCCGCCATTCGCCGCGCGCCGCGTATCCACAAAGCCTTCGCGCAGCTCTGGGGCACCGCCGATCTGTGGGCGACCACCGATCGCGTCGGCTTCAATCCGCCGGAGCGCGAAGGTTTCATGTTTCCGGGGCCCCATCTGCATTGGGACGTCAGCGTGAAAACGCCGATCCCGTTCGGCACCGCCGGGATTCTTTATCTCGCCGATACGCCGCCCGAGCAGGGCGCCTTTACGCTCGTGCCCGGCTTCCAGCGCTGGGGCGAAGACTGGCTGAAACGCCTGCCGCCGGGCGCGCACCCCCGCGAGCAGAATCTCTACGCCATGGGTCCGCGCCCGGTCGGCGGGCGCGCCGGCGATCTCATCATCTGGCATCAGGCGCTGCCGCATGGCGCCAGCCCCAACCGCGGCACGCGGCCGCGGCTCGTGCAATACGTCAACATGTTCCCGACGCGGGTCGAGGAGCAGGAGGAGTGGATTTAGGGCGCGACGTCCTCGCCTCGACGTGCCGCCGGGAAGAGCAAATCAGCCGCGCCGGCGGCGAGGCGCCGCCAGCGGCAGCCGGTCAAACAAGGTCGGACCGCCGGGCTGGGCGCCTTCGATGCTCAGGAGCCGCAGTTTCGTCGACGTGCCGCCGGGCGCCGAAAAGCCGCCGGCCTTGCCGCCCGCGGCGAGGACGCGGTGGCATGGCACGATGATCGGAACTGGATTTTGGCCGAGCGCCTGGCCGACGTCGCGGGCCAGCGCGCGATCCCCGAGCTGTTCGGCAATTTCACCATAGGAGCGCGTCTTGGCCCGGACCGATGCCGCGGGCGATGTCGTAAACACGACGATTGAAGTCCGGCACGCTGGTCATGTCGATCGCGACGCCGCTCAAGTCCTTCCGCTCGCCCCGCAACAGAGCGACGATGTCGCCGATGACGGTTCGCACCGGCTGCGGCGCCGCCGCCTCGCGCGCCGCCGGAAAGCGGCGCAGGATGCGGCCGCGGGTTCCCCGCGCGCTTGCCTCCGGAATCTGCACGCCGGCGATGCCGCGCTCGCTCCAGACGATGCCGCAGCAGCCGATCGCCGTGTCGAACAGCGCGAATTGATGATCTGTCATGATTGCAATTTATAAAAGCAGATGCGGCAAAGACACCCGATTTCTGACCGGGTGGCCGCCGAACGTCAGTTTTGCAGGGCGTCCTGATCCGCTTTCATGGCGATGCGCAGCGGTTTCGGAATTGGCCGCGCCCGGCCGCCGGAAATGAACGCGACCCGGACATGCGCTTCGACCAAAAGATCCTCGCCGCGCATGACGCGCTGGCGCAGCGTGATCGACGCGCCCTTCACTTCTTCCGGCTCGGTGACGATCTCGAGCACGTCGTCCATGCGCGCGGGTTTGAGAAAATCGATCGTCATCGAGCGCACCACGAAGGCAAAGCCCGGCGTCTCCTTCTCGGTCTCCTCGAACAGCGCGCGATGGTCGGCGCCAAGGAGCCGCAAATGATTGGTGCGCCCGCGCTCCATATAGCGCAGATAATTGGCGTGATACACGATCCCGGTGAAATCGGTGTCCTCGTAATACACGCGCACGGTCAGCACGTGCCGGCCGTCGCGGATTTCGCCGTCGAGAAGAACGCCGCTCATCTTACGATCGCCAATTGTTCTAGCGCCACGGCACGCGCTGGGTCATCGCGTGCTCCCAATTTTGTCCGTCAAACACCTGGGGTTTTATCGCGGCGACATCAACGCCGTCGAGACAGCGCACGTTAACGTCGATCTTGTCGGGGTCCGAGCGCGGCACATAGAACGGATGGATGCCGCAGGTGGCGCAGAAGGTATGCTGCGCCGTG
>Ga0335081_10005553_pt1 | contig 19964 bp, 18 predicted proteins | sample Lox_Sample_35_FD_206713 | JGI IMG/M metagenome (GOLD analysis project Ga0335081, IMG submission 206713) | Soil microbial communities from Loxahatchee National Wildlife Refuge, Florida, United States - Lox_Sample_3.5 | ecosystem: Environmental > Terrestrial > Soil > Wetlands | place: USA... | reverse complement strand
AGATTTTCGAGAAATATTGCGGCGCCCGCCTGACCACGCACGCCTTCCGCATAGGCGGCTGCCTCTACGAGACCTACGACGGTTTCGAGCAGGACGTGAAGAAGTTCATCGACTTCGCCCCGCCGAAAATTGATGAGTACGAGGAATTGCTCACCACCAACCGCATCTGGCTGGAGCGAACCAAGGGTGTCGGCAAGATTTCTGCCTCCGATTGCATTGCCCTCGGCGTTACCGGCCCGGTCCTGCGCGCCAGCGGCATGAAGTGGGACCTGCGCAAAGCCCAGCCCTATGCGGCGTATTCCGAGTTCGACTTCGAGATTCCCACTGGTCAGAACGGCGACACCTACGACCGGTATCTGGTGCGTATGGAGGAAATGCGGCAATCGCTGCGCATCATTCGCCAGGCGGTGGAACGTATCCCCGAAGGCCCCATCATGGCCAAGGTTCCCAAGGTGATGAAGCCGCCGGTGGGCGAGATTTACCACTCCATCGAAGCTCCCAAGGGCGAGCTGGGATACTTCATCGTCAGCGACGGTTCCACGCAACCCTACCGCGTACGCGTCCGCCCGCCATCTTTTGTAAACTTACAGGCACTCGATCTTATGGTGCGCGGACAACTGGTGGCTGACGTGATTGCCGTCATCGGCACACTCGACATCGTGCTGGGCGAGGTGGACCGCTGATGCTTGACTACATCACTTCCTATCTCAGCAGTAACACCACTCCCGGCCAGGCGGGCAACGTCTTCTGGGCGTTCGTCTATATCATGGTCGTGTTCGGCGCCGTTTCTGTGGCGGTCATGGCCATGAACTGGCTGGAGCGCAAAGCCCTGGCGCACTTCCAGATTCGCCTTGGCCCCATGCGCGTAGGCCCTCACGGCTTGCTTCAGCCTATCGCCGACGCCATCAAACTGCTCACCAAGGAAGACATCGTCCCCGCCGACGCCGATAAATTTGTCTTCTGGCTTGCGCCCCTCATCATTCTCTGCGCCTCTTTCACGGTCTACATCGTTATCCCCTTCGGCCCCACCCATGCCATCACCGATCTGAATATCGGCATCCTCTTCATGCTGGGCGTTTCTTCCCTGAGCGTGCTGGGCGTGGTTATGGCAGGCTGGGCGTCGAATTCTCACTACCCGCTGATCGGAGCCTTGCGTTCCAGTGCGCAGATGGTTTCCTACGAAGTTGCCATGGGCATGGCGGTGGTTTCTGCGATTCTCATGACCAGCCTGAACAAGACCGGCACCGGGACCCTCAGCATGATCGGAATCGTCCAGGCCCAGCAGTCGCAACAGATGTGGTTCCTGTTCAAGTTCTTCCCCTTGGGCTTCATCGCCTTCGTTATTTTCGCTATCGCCATGGTTGCGGAAACCAATCGCGCCCCGTTCGATCTCCCTGAGGCCGAATCCGAACTGACGGCCGGATTCCACACCGAATACAGCGGCTTGCGCTGGTCGCTATTCATGCTCGGCGAGTACGCCGCGATGATCGCGGTTTCGTCGATCGCGGTGACCTTGTGGTTGGGTGGCTGGTTGCGGCCATTCCCCAACACCCTGACCGGCGAGACCTGGGACTTGGTCTTCTCGCTGCTTCCCGGCTTCCTGTTTTTGGGCTTGGCCCTGATCGCTTTCATCGGCGTGGTCCGCATGCCCAAGCATCCTTATTTCCGCATTCAGACCATCGGCCTGGCCGGATTTGCCGCCGTACTCGGCCTCATCGGCCTCGTCCTCTTCGCCCCACCGGTCCGCGACCGCATCCAGGACATTTTCTGGTTCAGCGCCAAGGTCGCGGTGTTCATGTACCTGTATATTTGGTACCGCGCCACCTTTCCGCGCTATCGTTTTGATCAGTTAATGAAAGTGGGCTGGAAAGTGCTCTTGCCCGTCGCCATCGGCGTGTTGATTCTGACGGCGGTCCTGGGGGTTCTGCTCTAATATGCAACCTGTTGCCACAACATTTTTCTTTTACTTTTTGTCGGCGCTCACCGTACTGAGCGGGGTTCTGGTCATCACCCAAAAGAATGCCGTGCATTCCGCCCTGGCGCTGATTTTTGGACTGCTCGCTCAAGCCGGACTCTACCTGATGCTGTACGCCCCTTTCGTGGCTGGCGTTCAGATCATCCTGTATGCCGGTGGCATCATGGTTCTGTTTCTGTTCGTGATCATGTTGGTCAATCTGGAGCGTTCCCAGAAAGAAGAGCAGTTTAATAAGCAGTGGCTGGTCGGTCTTCTGGCAGCGCTGGCGCTGGGCGGTTTGTTGGTTGCCGTCTACTTGAAGGGCGGGCAACTGTTCCCGCAACACATTGCTCAACCAGTTGAGAGCAGCAACACGCAGGAGGTCGGGGTCATGCTGTACGGTAATTACATGTTCGCCTTCGAAATTGCGTCGTTGTTGCTGCTGGTGGCCATCATCGGCGCGGTCGTGATGGCGAAGAAGAGGATCTAGCAGTTGGCGATTAGCACTTAGCATTTGGCCAAGAAACTTTCGGAAAAGGGTTCGGCATGGACGTAAACGACCAAGTGCTAACTGCTAAGTGCTAAATGCCGACAGTTGGAAGCTGACATGGCACCCATAACCACAGTTCATTATCTCGTCGTCGCCGCCGCGCTCTTCATTCTGGGCGTGATTGGCGTGCTTACGCGGCGGAATGTGGTCATCGTGCTCATGTCAATCGAGCTGATCTTGAACGCCGTAAACCTTAACCTGGTGGCGTTCTCGCGCATGTGGGGATTGCACGGCCAGGTATTCGCGATTTTCGTCATCACCGACGCGGCCGCAGAGGCCGCTGTCGGCCTGGGAGTCTTAATCGCCTTCTTTCGCAACAAAGAAACGGTGAATGTGGACGAGGTGGATTTATTGAAATGGTAGAAAAGCAGCACTTGGCATTTAGCACTTGGCATTTAGCCGGTGGAGATTCTTGCAGGGTTCTGCGATCCCGCCCAATGACTAGATGCCAATTGCTAAGTGCTAATTGCTAGCTGCTGGCAGCCAAAAACTAAATGTTCCTCTTATCCCACATCTGGCTCATTCCGCTACTGCCGGCCTTCGGCGCAACGGTTATGTTCTTCTTCGGCCGCAAGCTGCAGAAGCAGACCGTCAGCGCGGTCTGTGTAGGCGCAGTGATCATTGCCTTCCTTTTTGCCTGTGGCGCGGTCTGGCAGTACAGCGATTACGCCCATAACAACCCTGGCAAACCCTACCAGACGATCCTTTATACCTGGCTTGGCGCCGATGATGCAGGCGCGGGCGTCTCGCCCGTGCAAGCCATGAATTACGTGAAGCGCGATGGCGCCCCAGCCGCTTTCCACGTCGACGCTGGCTTCCTCCTCGATCCTCTCTCCGCCATTTGGCTGCTGTTTGTCACCGGCGTCGGCATGTTGATCCACATTTACTCGATCGGCTACATGGGGCATGAGGGCGGATACTACCGCTTTTTCGGCTACTTGAACCTGTTCATGTTCTCCATGTTGACGCTGATTCTGGCGAACAACTATGTGCTCATGTTTGTGGGCTGGGAAGGTGTCGGCTTGTGTTCGTATCTGCTGATCGGATTCTACTTTCACCGTAAGTCCGCCAGCGACGCTGCCAACAAGGCATTTATCGTGAACCGCATCGGTGATGCCGGCTTCCTGCTGGGGATGTTTACCATCGCCTGGTACTTCGGGTCGTTCCAATTTACCGAGATCAACCACCTCGCCCGCAGCGGGCACTTCGCCATCGGCGATCCCATCATCACTGCGGCTACGTTGCTCTTGTTTGTGGGCGCTTGCGGCAAGTCTGCACAGCTTCCTCTCTACGTCTGGCTGCCCGATGCCATGGAGGGCCCCACCCCGGTTTCTGCGCTCATCCACGCCGCGACCATGGTCACCGCCGGCGTCTATATGGTGGCGCGGTCGAACGCACTATTCGTTCTGGCTCCGACGTCCATGAAGACGGTCGCCATCGTCGGCGCACTGACCGCGATCTTTGCTGCATCCATCGGCTTGGTGCAGAACGACATCAAGCGCGTGCTCGCCTATTCGACAGTCTCTCAGCTCGGCTACATGTTCCTGGCGCTGGGCGTCGGCGCTTTCGCTGCCGGCGTGTTTCACGTTTTCACTCACGCCTTCTTCAAAGCGCTTCTGTTCCTTGGTTCCGGCTCGGTAATCCACGCCATGAGCGGCGAGCAGGACATGCGCAACATGGGTGCGTTGGCCGGGAAGATCCCCACCACCTACCGAACCATGTTCATTGCCACCCTGGCCATCGCCGGTATTCCGCCGTTCGCCGGATTCTTCTCAAAAGATGAGATCCTTTGGCAAACCTGGTCTTCCGAAGGCGGGGCTTACCGTCTGCTCTGGCTGATTGGATTCATTACCGCTTTGATGACCGCGTTCTACATGTTCCGGCTGATGCTCCTCACCTTTCACGGTCGCGCCCGCATGAGCCATGAAGTGGAACACCACATCCACGAATCTCCCAAGTCGATGACGTTGCCGCTGGTCATTCTGGCTCTCGGCTCCATCTGCGCTGGATGGCTGGGATGGCCGCACAGTCTGGGAGGTTCCGACCGCTTCGCGAAATTTCTCGAGCCAGTCTTCGCCAAAGAAGCGCAGGTGTTGAGCGCGGAAGGGAAGAGCGCTCAATTGGCCGCCGGACAAAAAGAAGAAGAGCATACCAGCCCGGTTGAGTATGGGCTGATGTTCCTCTCCGTCGGCGCAGCCGTGGTGGGCTGGGGTATGGCCAACCGCGCCTATCGCAACGCAGACAAAGGCTACGTGGAACCGATCGCAGCTGCCGCGCCACCCGTTTACAACTTGCTTTACAACAAGTACTACGTCGACGAAGCCTACGACTACACGTTCACCGGCCGCCGCAAAGTCGGCGACGTGCGTCTGGGAGCGATGGGGCTGGGCGAGGCTTCGTCCTGGTTCGACTCGCACGTGGTTGATGGCACCGTCAATGCCACCGGATGGATGACGCGCCTCGCCGGCAATCTTTCCAATTGGTGGGACAAGTGGATCATCGACGGTCTGCTGGTCAACGGTCCGGCCGTCGTGTCACGCATAGTTTCGTATCCTGTCCGCATTTTGCAATGGGGTCTGGTGCAGTGGTATGCGCTGGTCATGGTCTGTGGTCTGGTAGGATTTGTCGCCTATTACGCTTGGCGATGATACTCAACCATTGTAGTTCCGAGCGGAGCTTCGCCATCCGCTCGCGGATGGCTGAACGCAGTCGAGGAACCTGCTGTTGATGTGCATTTTCAACTGAAATTTATGCAGAGCCACATTCTCTCTATCATTCTCTTCACGCCGCTGGTAGGCGCGATCCTGCTGCTTTTTGTCCCCAAGGACAAGAAAGACACTATCCGCTGGATCGGCAACCTCTTCGGGCTGGCCGGATTCCTGGTCTCGTTACCGCTGGTCCCCTGGTTCTGGGCGCAGCGTTTCGAGCCCGGCTTCAAGTTCATGGAGGGCGCACCCAACAACTGGATTCCCTCCATCGGCGCGGGCTACGTGCTGGGCATCGACGGCATTTCCTTCCTGCTGATCATGCTGACCACGCTGCTCGGCTGGGTTTCAATCCTTTCTTCGTGGTCTGCGATCGAGAACCGCGTCAAGGAGTACTACATCTGGTTTCTGGTCCTGCAGACCGGCATGTTAGGCGTTTTCATGGCTCTCGACTTCTTCCTGTTCTTTGTTTTCTGGGAAGCCATGCTCGTCCCCATGTATCTTCTGATCGGCATCTGGGGCGGCCCGCGCAAGCTTTACGCCGCCATCAAGTTCTTCCTCTACACCTTGTTCGGCTCAGTGCTGATGCTGCTGTCTGTCCTGTTCCTCTACTTCTACAATTTCCGCCAGACCGGCTCCTACACCTTTAGTATCCAGGCGCTCTACCGCACCGCGCCGCATATCTTCCACGACCCCGCCTACGGTTCCGGCTTCGCCATCGTGCTGTTCTGTGCATTCTTCGTGGCTTTCGCTATCAAAGTGCCGATGTTCCCGTTCCATACGTGGCTGCCGGATGCCCACGTGGAAGCCCCGACCGCCGGCTCCGTGATTCTGGCGGGGGTTCTGCTGAAGATGGGGACCTACGGTTTCATCCGGTTCGCCCTGCCGTTTTTCCCTGACGTCGCCATGCATCCCAAAGTCCGCGGCTGGATGATCGCCCTGTCCATCATCGGGATCATCTATGGAGCGCTCGTCTCTCTGATGCAGAAAGACATGAAGAAACTCGTGGCTTACTCCTCTGTCAGCCACCTGGGATTCTGCACGCTCGGGATCTTCGCCTTGAATCCAGCGGGCCTCAGCGGATCGGTCCTGCAGCAGATCAACCACGGCATTTCGACCGGCGCGCTGTTCTTGATCGTCGGCATTCTCTACGAGCGCCGCCACACCCGCGAAATCGCAGAGTACGGCGGCATCTCCAATGTCATGCCCATCTACGCCACCATCACCATGATTATGTTCCTGTCCTCCATGGGACTGCCGCTGCTGAACGGCTTCGTCGGCGAATTCACCATCCTTCAGGGAAGTTTCATGGAGAACTGGCGCTGGGCAGCTTGGGCCGTACCCGGCGTCATTTTGGCTGCGGCGTATTTGCTGTGGCTTTATCAGCGGGTGTTCTTCGGAACGGTTACGAATCCAAAGAATGAAAAATTGCACGATCTGACGCCCCGCGAAGTGCTGACCTTCGCTCCGCTCCTGATTATGGCCTTCTGGATCGGCCTTTACCCCAAGCCGTTCTTCCAGATTTTGCAGCAGCCGGTGAATCAAATCGTACTGACCGTCCGCCCGGATTACCCCGGCATCAGCGGTGGGGTGAACGCATCGCTTCCGGCTACACCGCCCCCGGCTTTGCAGCCCGTGACGACGGAAGTAGCGAAGAGGGTCAAACCGTGATGGGCGGCGCTCAATACTTCACCGGCACGGACTATCTGCTGTCGCTGCCCGTCATTCTGCTCACGCTGTTCGCTTTGGGTATTCTGCTCATTGATCTCATGGTCCCGCCGGAGTGGAAGTGGACCAACGCCGCCACCGCATTTGTGGGTGTGCTCTTTGCCGCCGCGGGTGTACTCCGAATCCAGCTAGCCCAGGCTGAGTTGCTGCGCCACGGTCAACACGCGGAGTGGGCCTTCATGCGTTCCCTGGTCATGGACCACTTCGCCATCTATTTCTGTTATCTCTTTCTGGCTGGAGCTGCGATTGCCATCCTGATGTCGGCACGCTATCTCGAAATCGAGCATGAGCACCACGGCGAGTTTTACTCGCTCATTCTATTCTCGGTGGTCGGCATGATGGTCATGGCCTCAGGCTATGACATCGTGCTCATCTTCATCGGCCTGGAGCTGATGGCGATCTCCACCTATGTGCTGGTCGGATTCCTGCGCAGCGACAAGCGCTCCAACGAAGCCGCCCTGAAGTATCTGTTGCTGGGCGCGTTTTCCTCAGGCATTTTCGCCTACGGCCTGTCTCTTTTTTACGGCCTGGCTGGCAGCACCAACCTGGCGAATATCGGCTTGGGCGTGGAGCGTGAGTTGATCGCCCATCACAATCATGCCACTCCCATCCTGGTGGTCGCCCTGCTCACCACCTGCGTAGGATTGTTCTTTAAGATCGCCGCAGTTCCGTTTCATCAATGGTTGCCGGACGCCTATGAGGGCGCACCCACCAGCGTGACCGGATTCATGTCCGTGGCGGTCAAAGCCGCGGCCTGGGCCATGCTGCTGCGCATTCTGATCTGGGGTCTCTACCCCCTGCGCAAGGTTTACCTGCCCTTGCTGATCTTTGTTTCCATTGTCACCATGACCGCTGCCAATCTGGCAGCTCTCACCCAGAACAACCTCAAGCGTCTGCTCGCGTATTCTTCCATCGCGCATGTCGGGTACATGCTGTTGGGACTGATAGCCTTCGCGTCGGTCGACTATCCCTCACCTGCCATGTCCGATGGCCTCAAGGGCATCCTGCTCTACCTGCTGGTCTACACCTTCATGAACCTGGGTGCGTTCGCCGTGGTCACTTCTTTGCGTCAGCGTGACGTGATCGGGGACGAGATCGATGACATCGCCGGCCTGTTCTCCCGCGCTCCCACCGAAGCCGTTCTCATGCTGATCTTTCTGCTGTCGTTGGCCGGCATTCCGCCGTTGGCAGGCTTTTACGGGAAGTACTTCATCTTCCTCAGCCTGATGGAAAGCGGGCACTACCTGCTGGCCGGCCTGGCGGTGCTCTACGCGGTCTTCGGCCTCTACTACTACATGCGCATCGCTAACGCCATGTTCATGCGGGAAGCCAGCGACAAGACCCGTCTGCCCATCAGCGCGGCCATGCGGGTCGCACTCGGCTTGACCGCGTTCGCCACCGTGTTCATCGGAATATTTCCCGAGCGCTTCATCAAACTGGTAACGTGGTCGGCGGGACTCTAACCCTTCAGGCAATATCCACGCCATGGCCTCGAGCGATGACGATTCTCCGGGCAAGAAAAACCTCTGGATCCAGATCGGCCTTTACAGTCAATTGGCTTTCATTTTTCCCGCCGCGACTGTGGCCGGTTGGCTGTTGGGCCTTGGCCTCGATCACTGGCTGCACACCACCTGGTTGTATCTGGTGGGACTGATTTTGGGCATTGCTGCCGGATTTGTGGAGCTGATTCGGATCGGAGTCTCATCGGACAATAAATAGATTCGACCGCTCCTCTGCCAGCTTTTCGTTATATCCTGCCTTCGGTGGATCCTGTTTCGAGTTTGCTCCGTGACGAATGAAGCAGAAACCCGTGCCGCGTCCTTTTATGCCGGTGCCGTGGCGCGGATTCCGCGCTTCATGCTCCTCATCGCAGTAGTTTTCGGAGCAGCGACATGGCTATGGTTCGGCTGGCGCGTCGCTCTGGGATTTGCCGGCGGCTGTGCTATCGCCTGCCTCAATTTTTACTGGCTGGAGAAAGTGGTCAGCGCGCTGGCCGATCGCGCCACCGGGTCTGGACATTCTCAGTCGAGCGCGGGCGTCGTGTTCCGCTTCCTCCTGCGCTACTTTTTGATGGCTCTGGCTGCCTATGTTATATTCAGTGTTTCTCCCGCGAGTCTGTATGGGCTCTTTGCGGGCTTGTTCTTGCCCGTTGGGGGAATTGCCTGTGAGGCGGGTTATGAGCTGTACGCCGCCTTGAGCCGCGGCCTGTAGCTGGAAGCTTTCCATGCCTGAGCAACTTTGGTTTACCGCATTTCTCAATCATTACCTCGCGGGTCCGGTCACCGCCCTGTTATTGGCCCTCCATTTGGAGCCGAAGCACCCCCAGGCGCCGATTCCCAATTCCGCCGCCATGGAATTGCTGGTTTTCCTTTTTCTGCTTGTCCTGTTCATCCTGGTCCGGTCGCGGCTGTCGGTCGACAGTCCGGGAGCTTTGCAGCACATCTTCGAGGGCGCGCAAGGGTTCGTCGAAAACCAGAGCCAGGAAATCATCGGCCACCACAGCAAGGGTTTTACCCCCTTCCTGCTGGCGTTGGGGCTGTTTATTTTATGCTGTAATCTGCTCGGCGTAATTCCCGGTTTTGAATCGCCCACGGCCACACCCGCTGTGCCGCTGGGTTGCGCGCTCTGCGCCTTTGTCTACTACCAGAGGCAAGGCTTTAAGCATGCCGGAATCGGCTACCTAAAGCATTTTCTGGGCCCGGTTTGGTGGTTGTCCTGGTTGATGCTGCCGATTGAACTCATCAGCCATCTGGCGCGCGTGTTGTCGCTGACCATCCGTCTTTTCGCCAATATGTTTGCGGGTGACATGGTCACTTTGGTTTTCTTTTCGCTGGTTCCGCTGGGCATTCCGATCGCGTTCTTAGGATTGCACATTGGAGTATCGTTGCTGCAAACCTATATTTTCGTTCTCCTGACGACGGTTTATCTGCAGGGAGCCGTTGCCGACGAACATTAGGAAAGATGGCCGCCGCTAGTTCGTAGCTAGCGACTGGGAGCCCGAAACCCCCAGTTCCTAACTACCAGCTATTCGCGAATCGCTGGTTCCGGCAGCGTGAGGGCGCCTGCACGGTATGGCGCCAACCACCCACTGACGGTAATTCATAACGAGGAGAAAACGTATGCGTCGTACACTCAGCTACATCTTCATGGCGATGGCCATACTATGCTTCGCCACGCCCGTATTTGCACAAACCCCGGAGCCGGCAAGTGCCGTCAACTGGGTTGCCATTGCCGCCGGCTTTTCCATGGCCTTTGCCTCCGGGATCTGTGCGCTGGCGCAGGGCAAAGCCACCGCGGCAGCAGCCGAAGGGCTGGCGCGGAATCCCGCCGCCCGTCCCGGCATTCAGTTAGCGCTGATCCTTGGCTTGGCTCTGATCGAGTCCTTGGCGCTCTATACCTTGGTCATCATTTTTGCCAAGGTGAAGTAATGGACCTTTCCAAAATTGAAAAGCCCCTGCGAGTGCAGGGGCTTTTTGTTGATAGACAAGCTGGCCTAATACATTTTGCGCTGGCCGTTCCACTCGGCATTCTTCATCTCAGGAGCGTGTTCCACGGTTTCCAGCAGCAGGGTGCGCAGGCGATAACGGCTTTCCAGATCGGCATTGACCAGTTCAAACCCCACTTCATTGACGCGCGCACGCCGCAGTAACACCTGTCCGCGGATGCGGCGTACTCCCACCGAGACGTCGATATTCGCTTCCGAACCGACGCGGAGATTGTCTTCCTTTGTTCCCATGCCGCCGCCTAGGCTCATCTCGCGAATCAGGATTCCGGATTTCCCCCACGAACTGCTGATGCTTGCCGACAGCGCCTTGCGCAGCACAATGCGTTCATAACGCCGCTGCCGTACCCAGGGACAGGCGGGCGCCGCATCCAGCGGAGCAATCGCCATTTCGCCCGGCGAAAGGCCGCTTTCCGAGAGCACCTGGCTGGCGTACCGTGGATCAATCTTGGCCAAAGCCTGGGCGGCGGCAATGCGCAACTCGCGATGGTGGATCCACTTCCACATCTTCTTGGCTTCGAGCAAAGTCCGCAGCACGGGTACCGATTCCGGCTCGCGCAACCGGCCCAGCGACTCCACCGCCTTCACCTGCACCAGGGGAGAACGCCCATGGGCCTCGCCGGCCTCAGCCATCACCATCAGGGGCGGAACCGTAGATCGGTCGCCGCTCATGCCGATTTCGTCGATAGCCTGAGGCAGTACGAGGGGGTCGATCAACTCCAGGATCTCCAGCAGCGTCCGGCCGCGGTCGTGGGCCGCGCCGTAAGCAATCTGCCGCACTGCCACGTCGTGATAGAAGCGATTCCACTCCGGCAGACGCGTCGGCAACAGTTCCAACAGGGTGGGTACATCCAGGCGGCTCAACAAGCCGATGACCGAAGAGGCGGCTCGCGGTTGTCCCGTCCGCAGCATCTCCCTCATCTGCGCCGTTCCGTCGGGACCCAATTCCTTCACCAGATCGACCATGCGATCGCATTCCTCGCGCCGCATACAGCGGAAGAAGCGGTCGGCCATATGTTCGATGGCGGCCTGCGAAGTGCGCCGCAGCACAGCGATCAAGTCGCGGGGAACTTCCGGCAGCCGCAGCGCCTCTTCGATGAACTCCGGCAGCCGGTTCTCCACTCCAATCCTGGGACGCAGATCGTTCGCCGTTGCCGGCCTCTCTTTGGCAAGATCGTCCAGCGCCGCGCACACATCGTTGAGGGCACTAAAGTGTTTGCGATTGTTGGCTTCAGAACTCAGGCGTACGAACGCCGCGTTGAGCAGGCTCTGCGCCTCCGCATCCGACTCCTTGAGCAGCGCTTTGGCAACCTGGTGAATCGTTGGCCCGATCAGGTCAACCCCAGGCGCGGCAAACAGGTCGGCCAACTGGCTCAGCCCGATGGCGGTCTTGCGGCGCGGTTCGGTGTCCTTGGCGGTAAGACAGTTGGCGTAGTTCTGCAGAATCTCCACGCAGGCATCTTTCTCGCCCCGCTCCAGCAGCACGTCCATGAACTGGCGTATGTTGCGGGCCGGAACACAAGGGGCCTCATTCGAAAGCAGCACACTTTTCTTGCCCGCTTCCGGCACTTCCGCCCAGAACATTCGGTCCAGAATATCGGCATGGGATTCCACCAGGATTCCCGCCTTGCTCATCTTGTCTTCCTGCAACCGCAGGATGCGGCGCAGTGTGTCCATCTGCCGGCTCATGTGTTCCAGCATTTGGTGGACGGCGTTGACCTTTACGTCCCCCTTCTGGAAGCGCTCCATGGCGAAGCGGATTGCCATGTGTTCTGCCGCCTTCATCAACAAGGGCGTATCCGTCTTCTCAGCGCTCCCGGCCTTGCTGGCCAGACTGGACAACAACTGCTGCAGATTGACTTTGGTGTTCGGATCGGCCTGGCTGAATTCCTGTTGCAGCAGTTCGGGCGGGATCGAGGGATCGGTCCCCGCCTCTCCGAACTTGGTGAGAAGACGGATCGCTTGGATCACTTCTTCCTCTTGCAGCGGTACCACCCCTCCGGTCCAGGCGCCTCCAGTGTTCACCGCACCCGGTTGACCGCCGCCGCTGCCTACGGGCACATTGGGAACGGCGCCCAGCGGGGCTCCCCCCGGTACTCCGCCCCCGGCACGGGAACCTTCCGCCGCTGCAATCAACTGCAGCAATTTCTGCGGATCGTTCAGCCATTCCTTGAACTCTGGCCCCAGCGTCTGCGCCGCGATTTGCGCCGCCACGCTGATTTCCCCCGTGGCTGGGTCTGCGGCCACAAACTTCACTTCATTAATCCGGATGGTGGACTGCTTGCTATCTCCAAACGTGGTTTTGATTTCCTTCACCACGTCCTGCGCTTTGGAGCCACCCACCGCGAAGGCCCGGATGAGCTTGGCAAAGTCATCCAGCGTGACTTGATTAGAGAATTGAATGCTGGCCAGACCGGCAGTGTTTAGAAACTGCGCGAAGCTGCGCTCGGCTTGTCCGGTTTCGAGCGCCACCCCATCGAGAAGCAACCGGTTTTCTGAGACTCCCAGAAGAAAGTTGCCGTCCTTCCCGCCCGGCAATCCCTGCTGCAGTTCCTTCCAGGTAATTTCGAATTGCCCTTCGGTGCGCTTGTGATTAAACCCATAGAGGCGCACGTATTTCACCAGGATATTCAGGCTGTGAATGAAAGCCCGAGCCGATGCGGTCCTGTCATCACGCTTGGTTGTGGCGCCAGTGATAATACGCGACTCCTGCGGTTACCACGTTAGGGTAGTGCAGAAAGTAAGACCACGCATGTTACGGAGGTAATCGAATCCGTGCTGAAAGTCAGGGCTGACATCGGCCTATAGTGCCCCCGATCTGGCTCTCGAAACCCATTGCCCACCCCGGCATAAAGTTGTTCACTGATGTAAGCTCAAGGCTGCTATGTCTGCAAACGCCGTCGTGGCCTCAGCCCGAAAACCGCCCAAAATCACCGGCCTCGCCTTCTGGATGCACCGGGTTCTGGAGGAATGCGCCCGGGCGGGCGTAGCTTTTGCCCCCGACCCAGTCCACGATCTGCGCGTCGCCCTGCGCCGCTGTCGCTCCATCGCCGACGGTCTGCGGGCCCTCGATCCCGATCCCTCCTGGAAGCAGATGAAGAAGGCTGCTAAACGTCTTTTCGACCGCCTGGGCGAACTCCGTGACGTGCAGGTGATGCAGGAATGGGTTGCCAGGCTGGGCGCCCTTGATGACCCTGTGACAGTGGCTCTGCTGCAGTTTCTGGCTGGTCGTGAAGGCCAACTCAAGCAAGAAGCCGCGCAAGCGCTGCTGCAATTTGATCACAAGCACTGGCGTGGGTGGACCTCTACGCTGCCCCGCCGCGCGGCGCGGATGCGGCCGGGGAGTCCGATTTTTCAGCATCTGGCGCTGGAACGCTGGACCGCGGCCTACGCACTGCATCGCCGCGCCCTGCGTAATCGTTCCCAGATCGCCTTTCACCAGTTGAGAATTGGGCTGAAACGCTTTCGCTACATCGTGGAGAACTTCCTGCCGGCGCAACACGACGCGTGGATACGAGACCTCAAGGAATTGCAGGATCTTCTGGGCGAAGTGCATGACCTCGATGTGCTTTGGGCCACCGCTCTCGAGCTCAACTCCTTTCCGGATGCTGACTCTCGCTCGCGCTGGCACGGCAACATTCTCCAGGAACGTCGCCAACGCATCGAAACCTACCGCAGCAAAATGCTGGGCAAGACTTCACTCTGGACCGTTTGGCGCAGCCAGCTTCCGCGGCGGGAGCAGGTGGAATCGATCGCCTTGAGCCGCCTTCGTTTGTGGGCCTCTCTGCTCGATCCTGATTTCAAGCACTCGCAACACGTGGCCCGCCTCGCCTTACAACTTTACGACGGCCTCCCGCCCACACCGGGATCGGAGAGCAGGGAAGAGCGCGCCACATTGCAACTCGCGGCCCTGCTCCATGATGTCGGTTTGTCAAAGAAGGATAGAGCTCACCACAAGACCACCGTGAAACTCATCACACGCCTCGATCCACCTCTGGGATGGAGCCAGGAAAAAATGAAGATGGTAGCCGCCGTGGCTCGCTACCATCGCGGAGCTCTTCCCCGGCCGGGACAGAAAGTGCTGGCCGGATTCACTCCGCATCAGCGCCAAACTACCATCAAGTTGGCCGCGATTCTTCGCCTGGCCAATGCCTTTGACGCCGATCGCGACGGCCGCGTCGAACGCTTGGCTTGCGAAAGACAAAATGGTTTCCTGCTGGTCCGTGCGCAAGCCTATAACCCGCGCGATCGCATGGCCGAGACCATTGCCGGCTCACGCCACTTGCTGGAGACGGTCTATCGCCGCCCCGTCTTGGTCAAACCTCTGCGGCCGGGAAGTTGATTCGCCAACGCCACACTCATTCGTAAAAAAAAGAAAACCGGGCTGGTTAGCCCGGTTCCTTGTCGCGTCGGTTGTGATGCGGTTACATCGCAGCGCGGCGCATGCTGGCGTCATGGTCGCCTCCGGCCCGGTTCGGGCCAGATCTGTTCGGATGCGATCCTCGCGCCAACTGAAAAGTCATCAACGCGCGAGCCTCTGCCCACAGTGCAACTCTGCTGCCACCCAATGGGTCACTTAATGAAGTCCATGCAACAGACTGATGTGTAACGGGTTAGCGAAGCTTGGCCGTCCATGCGTGGCCCGGATGGGAATACCGAAGGCAAACTTCTTGCATATATTGCACAGCAGATTTAGCAATTCGAAAGGAGCTTTTTTGGATTCGCCCCACCCACGCCCTACAACTCCCGCCGCCCTTCGATCGACTTCAGCATGGTGATCTCGTCGGCATATTCAATATCGCTTCCTACTGGAATCCCCATGGCAATGCGTGTAACCCGCAGCCCGGCTCGCCGCAGTTGCCCGGAAAGATAGGTTGCCGTGGCCTCCCCCTCCACCGTCGGATTGGTCGCCAGGATCACCTCGTCTACTTGCCCCTCGTCCACTCGCCGCATCAGGTTTGCAATGCGCAACTGCTCGGGGCCGATCCCGTGCAGCGGAGAAATCGAACCATGCAGCACGTGGTATACCCCGTTGAAGTGCTGCGTCTTCTCGATGGCGGCGATATTGGTCGGCTCTTCCACCACGCAAACCAGCCGCTGATTCCGCGTTGCACTGCTGCAATATACGCAAGGATCAACGTCGGTGATGTTATTGCAAATGGAGCAAAGCCGCAGCTTGGCCTTGACATCGCGCACCGCGGCAGCCAAGGCTTCCGCGTCTTCATCGCTGGTTCGCAGGATGTGAAACGCCAGCCGCTGCGCGGTCTTGCTGCCAATTCCCGGCAACTTTTTTAATTCATCGATCAATCGCACCATCGGCTCGGCAAAGCGGCTCATGTGTTTGTGGTCTCTCTGGTCATGAAGAGCAAAAAACCGTGAGGAATCGAAGAAACTGGAAACTCGAAACTGGAAACCGCTCTTACATTCCCGGCAGTCCCATCCCGCCCAGCATGCCGCCCACGCTGGACTGCATGGCCTCATCCACCTTGCGGCCGGCGCCGTTGATGGCCGCCGTCACCAGATCCTGCAACATCTCTACGTCGCCGCCCCTCACTGCTTCCGGATCAATTTTGATGCTCAAAACCTGCTTGCGGCCGTCCATCTTGACCACCACGCTGCCGCCGCCCGAGGAACCCTCCACCACGGTCTGCTCCATCTTCTTCTGCAACGCTTCGTATTGCCGCTTGGCCTGCGACATCAATTCCTGCAAATTGAATCCGCTCATGCTGAATTCCTCGGTTCGCTGTGTCCCCTGTGCTCAGTACTTCTGCCGGCGAACTCAGCGGTCACGCTAGCACTTCTCTTTGTAATCGATGACCGTTCTGATCTCCGCCCCAAATTTTTCTTTCATCCGCCGCACGATCGGATCCTGCTCCACTCGCCCGCGCCCGCCGCCGTTCGATCGTGCGGGTCCGGCCACCACTGCCGGTGTTCCGCCCGGGACCACCCTCAGCTTCAACGGACGCCCCGAAATTCCGCTCGCCGTTGCCATCACCAATCGTCGCGCATCCGCCGTTAGCGACATTTCAATCACGCTTGCCGAAGATGGCACCTTGACTACCAACTCATTCCCTTCGACGCTCCATTCTCCACTCTCCAAAAGCGTCACCAGCATGGGTTGTCCCGCCAGCGCCTTCAAAACCGCATGCCGCAATTCGTCAGGTTGCGCTGCAGCCGCCACCGCGATTCCTGATTCGGGCGGCTCCTCGGGATCCGGCTGCGCTACCACCGCCGGCGCTGCCGCTCCCATCACTACTCGCGCCGCCGTGGGACTCTCGTCCGCGGAAAGCTGCGGCTTCGAGCCGCCCTTGCGGGCGGAATCCGCGGCAAACGGCGAAACCTGGTTGGCACGACTTGCCGCAGCAATCTCAGGTCTCCTCACCTCCGGTACCACCGCCGGTCTCCCCGCCGGAATCGACTCGCCCGGTAGAGCCGCGTCGCTCAACAACTGCTCGATCGGCAGCAGCCTCTGTGCATGCGCCATCTTCAGCAGCCCCAGTTCCAGATGAAACCGTTGCTCCTGCCGGTATCCCAGCTCGGCGTGCGTGCGCAGCATGATCTGTAAGTGCCGCGCCAAATCCTCTTCACTAAAAAGCTCCGCCACACGCACCACCCGTTGCCGCTCGTCGCTGGACATCTGCAGGAGGGAAGACTCGCCACCGGCAATCTTTGCGACTACGGTATTGCGCAAGAAACGTACCATCTGCCGCGCAAAGTGCGTCGGACTGTGGCCCTCGCTGATTAGCCGGTCCACCAGCTTCAGAACTTCATCACTCGCGCTTCGCGCCACCGCTTGCATCACTTCTTCCAGCACTCCGGCGGGCGCCGTCCCCACCAACTGCCGGACCGCTTCCGCCGTCAGCCGTCCGCCTGACGAAGCAATCGCCTGATCCAGAATCGACAACGCGTCCCGCATCGAACCATCCCCGGCCTCGGCCAGCAACGCCAGCGCATCCTCGTCGGCCGTAATCTTTTCCCGTCCTGCCAGGTCCTCCAGTTGTCCCAGGATTTCCTCGAACCGGACTGCCCGAAAGCTGAAGTGCTGGCAGCGCGAGCGAATGGTTTGGGGAATGTCTTCCGGCTGCGTCGTGGCCAGCATGAAAACCACGTGCCCGGGAGGCTCCTCCAGTGTCTTTAAGAGGGCATTAAACGCCGCGTCCGTGATCTGGTGGGCTTCATCCAGGATGTAAATCTTGAACCGGTCGCGCGCCGGGCGATAGCGCGCCGCTTCCCGCAGCTCGCGGATCTCGTCAATTCCGCGGTTCGTGGCGGCGTCAATCTCAATCACATCCACCGAATTCCCTGCGCGAATCTCGCTGCAGGAGTCACACACGCCGCAAGGTTCCACCACCGGCTTGTCCGCGGAGCGGCAGTTTAGGGCCATCGCCAGAATGCGCGCCACGGTGGTCTTTCCGATGCCCCGGTGGCCGCTGAAAATGTAGCCGTGGGCGGTTCGCCGCTGCTCCAGCGCGTTCTTCAGGGTGCGCGTCACGGGCTCCTGCCCGATCACTTCGGAGAACTTTTGCGGACGATATTTGCGCGCCAGGACTTGATAGCTCATGATGCGGAAGCCTTGATTATACGTGATGTAGCCGGGTGTAGTGCCTCTCCCTGCCTTCCCACCGCGCCCACGAAGTTCTTGCGTAAATGGTTATCCCAAGGTAGGCTTCTCAGTTGGTTTTCTGCTTTGCAGGGGGTCCCGCGTGCAACTGAAAATGAGTACTCGAATCGTCGATGGCGTCATGATCGTGGATTGTGCCGGACGCGTCGTTTTCGGCGAAGAATCCGCCTCTCTTCGCGACAACGTCAAGAAGCTGATCATCGAAAAAAAGCGTTTGGTGCTCAACCTGTCCGGCATTACCTTCATTGATAGCGGCGGCCTCGGCACCTTGGTCGCCCTTTACACCACTGCGCAGAACAGCGGCAGCCGCATCAAATTGGCCAACCTCACACAACGCGTAGGTGACTTGTTGCACCTCACCAAACTGGTGACCATCTTTGAGATTTACGACAATGAGCAGTTGGCCGTGGATTCCTATAAGGGCACAGCCGCATGATGCCGGTGCTCTCGCCCGCGTCTTTTCCGGCCAATCCTGAATGACAGAGAAAATCGTTTTCTTTTTCGGCTTGGTCGCAGCCGCTAGTGGATTGGCATCTCCGCCCGTAGCCCTCGCCTTGGGTCTCATCTTCGGTCTGGGGTTTTCCAGCTTCGGACTGGTGCACCCTTACGGCGCGGGCACCAGGAAACTTTCCCGCTTTCTGCTGCAAGCCTCGGTCGTGGGTCTGGGGTTTGGCATGAATCTTCATGAGGTGATCCGCGTTGGCCGCACCGGATTTCTTTACACCCTGCTCAGTATCAGCTTCACCATGCTCGTCGGTATGGCGCTGGCAGCGCTGTTCAAGGTCGAACGCGAACCGGCTTTTCTCATTTCAACCGGTACCGCCATCTGCGGCGGCAGCGCCATTGCTGCCGTCGGCCCTATCACCCACGCCAGCGATGAAGAAATGGCCGTCTCCCTCGGCACCGTTTTCGTGCTCAACTCGGTTGCGCTCCTGATTTTTCCCGCCACCGGCGCCGCTTTGCACCTCTCGCAAACTCAGTTCGGTCTGTGGGCCGCGCTGGCCATTCATGACACCAGTTCCGTCGTCGGCGCGGCCGCTAAATACGGCGCCGGAGCGCTCGCCGTGGGCACCACTGTCAAACTTGCCCGCGCCCTCTGGATCGTTCCCGTCGCCCTCGCAACCGCTGCGGCCAAACACGCCCACGCGAAAATTCAGTGGCCCTGGTTCATCGTCTTTTTCTGTCTGGCAGCGGTTTGCAATACCTACCTGCCGGCCGGCGCTCCCGTGTATACGCCGCTCGTCAAACTCGCAAAAATCGGCCTGACCGTGACTCTGTACCTGATCGGCAGCGGCATCTCCGTCACCACTCTAAGAGAAGTCGGTCACCGCCCCCTGTTGCAGGGGATCGTCCTCTGGCTGCTGGTTTCGGTGAGTTCGTTGTGGCTGATTCGTTCCGGTTGGATCGCGCTGTGACTTCCGCCAACATGCAAAGCCGCATCATCGCCGCCATCCGCAAGATCCCGCGCGGCAAAGTCTCCACTTACGGCGCGGTTGCCCGTGCCGCTGGCTATCCCGGAGCGGCCCGGCAAGTTGTGGGCATATTGCGCACTGCCTATGGCCTTCCCTGGCAGCGTGTGCTTGGCGCCGGCGGAGTAATCAAGCTTCGCGGCGATGCCGCCATCGAACAGCGCCTCCGGCTGGAATCTGAGGGCGTAATTTTCCGCGGCCGCCGCGTCGACATGAAGCGTCACGAATTCATGCCGCTCAAGGGCAAACCATCGCGAGTCGCCAAACGAGGAACGACCAACGACTAACGACTGCTCTTAAACTGCTCATCAACCTCTACCTGATACCCTGCGACCAGTCGATTGGTCTCATTCGCCATCCCCACCACCGCCATCAGCTCCCGGAACATGTCATCCGTCATACCTTTCTTTTGTGCCGAGATGGTGTGCGAGGCGA
>Ga0335081_10005552_pt1 | contig 19965 bp, 15 predicted proteins | sample Lox_Sample_35_FD_206713 | JGI IMG/M metagenome (GOLD analysis project Ga0335081, IMG submission 206713) | Soil microbial communities from Loxahatchee National Wildlife Refuge, Florida, United States - Lox_Sample_3.5 | ecosystem: Environmental > Terrestrial > Soil > Wetlands | place: USA... | reverse complement strand
AAGGCAGCGATGCCGCGTGCGGAGGTGACCCTGCGGGCCGGCAGTGATGCCAAAATTACGCTGTCCAGCTATCTGAAACCGGGCGACGCCATGAACCTCTTCGTCGATCCGGGCACCAAGAAATTGAATCAGATTGTCATCAACTCGAAGCTCGACGACGATCCTGTATCTTTTCTGGTCAACTTTAATACGCTTCCCGATGGCACCAACTATCCGGCATTGACCTCGATCAAGTCGGAAGCCAAACAGCTTGAAATTCGCGTGAGTGCGTCCGACTACCACAAATAGAAAACCGCTATCAGGAGTTGGGAAAATGCGATCCTTTTCAGTTCTACGGTGTGCATCGTTCACGATTTTGAGTTTCCTGATTTCTGGGCTGGCAACCTTTGCCGCGGCGGGCAGCGAGAAGTCTTCACCGCCTCCCGGCCAAGGCAAGACCGTTTTTGTTCAGGATTTCGAGCTCGACGCGGAAAATTTTCAACCCGAATCCGGCCTGGGATCAAAAATTCCTGAAGGACCATTGCCCCGGCCGCATGTGATACGCGGGAAAAAGGAAGACCCTGCCACCCAGGCCAAGAAAATCGTGGATACCATGTCGAATGATCTGGTCAAGGATCTCGAAAAGCAGGGCTTCACTGCTCGCCGTCTGCTGCCGGGCGACGCCATGCCCAAAGACGGATGGTTGTTGCACGGCGTCTTCACTGAGGTGGACGAAGGAAACCGCGTACGCCGCGCCGTGATTGGCTTTGGATCCGGCTCGGTGAAGATGTCTCTCTACGCAGATGTAACCGATCTGACCCAACCGGGCCCGGCGCTCTATGAATTCTCCAACAAGGACAGCAGCGGCAAAATGCCGGGGGCCGCGATCACAATGAACCCGGTTGCAGCCGGGGTCAAGTTTGCCATGGAAAAAGATGCTAGTGAAAAAACCATCAAGAAAACTGCGTCACAGATCGTTACAGAATTAGTACACAAAATGAATCCACCCGCGCCAACCTCCAAATAGCTTCCAATCTTGGGCGGATTCCGCACAGACAGCAGCGGCCACTAAATTCCGGTGGTTTCGTATCTCAGGACGGCCAGGCTCAGGCGATAGTCGTATCCGGCCTGGGCGTTGCTGATCTGCGCCTGCGTCTGCTGCAGCTGTGCCTGGCTTAGCTCAACTATCGACCCCAATCCCAATTTGTAGCGGGCCTGGGCAAGGTTCAGCCCCAGAGTGGCTTGCTCCAACAACTGTTGGGTAACGGCGAGCCGCTGATACGCAGTTTGTGCGTTCAACCAACTGGTGCGGACATCGCGCGAAATCAGGTCCTGCAAGTCTCTCAGGCGTTCTTGCGTGGCTTGTGTCCGCAACTTTGCCTCGCGGGCTCGGGCGGTGTAGAGAAAGCCGTTAAACAGAGGAATCTCCATGTTCGCTCCCACCGCTCCGTAAGTGTTGTTCAGGGCGCTGGGACTGGGGGCGACGGCTGCGTTTCCCACGGGCGTGTCTCCCACCGCGCCGGTTGCTCGAATGCTGGGAAACAGCAAGTCGCGCTCAGCAGTCTGAAATTTCCTCGCCGACTGATATTGGAATTGCAGCGCAAGAATCTCGGGACGGTCCGAAAAGGCTTGGGCGACCAAGTCGTCGACGTTGCCCGGTGGCGACGAGATGGCGCTGGTTTCCTCGGCAAGCTGGAAATTCTGTAGAGTCGAGAAGCCGAGAACCATGGAAAGCGTGGCCTGCGCAGCATTCAGGTTGTTTTGCGCGTCCAAAAGAAGGAGCTGGGCCTGTGCCAGGTTGACATTGGCGAAACTGAAGTCCAGTTCCGATTTCAGTTTGCTCTTGAACAGAGCGCCCACCTGGTCGGCGACGGTCTGCCGCTCCTTGACAGTTTCCTGCGCGACACTGAGAACTGCCTGGGCCTGGAGGGCATTGAAGAAAGACTTGTTTACCGCCAGAAGAATTTGCTCTTTTGTGGCCTTGGCATTTTCGTTTTCGGCTTTTGCCGCGTAGTTCGCGCTAGAGACCAGGTTTGTGGTGCGTCCGAAGTCTGTGATCAATTGACTGACCGTCATGCCCGCGGCAGCGCGCTCATACAAAACAGGATTGTTCAGGAAGCCTGCCGTCAGGCGCGTGCCCGATTGCGCATCGACCCCGGTTATGTTGCCGGTCGCAGTGGGCCACAAGTTGGAGCGCACTTCGCGGGTTACCTGCTGTGAGGCAAGGGCAGTCAGCCGAGCAACCGAGATCTGAGGGTTGTTCTTGATCGCCAGATCTTCGGCTTGCTTCAAGGTCAGGAGCATCGGGGTTGCTGAACCCGCCGGCGCCCCAGTCGTCGCCGGAGCAGGCGCCTGAGGAGGGGCTGCGTTGGGCGTCATCTGCGGCATCGGAGCCGGTGGCAGCGCCCGCGCCGTCTGAACGTCAACTGAGATTTGAGCAAAGCCCCACAAGGGGAACGCCATGACGGCGATTGCTGCGATGGCGTATCTGTTCTTTCGTTTCATCAATCCACCTTTAGGCAGTTTTTAGCGGGCCGCGTCGCACGCCGAGCCGGAACCAACGGTCCGACGCAAAATTGCCATCCTCATCTGCGGATTATTGGGCAGATCAAAATACATCACATGCTTGCCCAGGTGCAGCTGGATGGGCTGACCGGCTGCAAAAGCCGAGGGCAAATAGTCGAAGGGAGTCTGGTAACGCGCAACATAGGTTTTGCAATCCACGCGCACAAAAACGTCATACGCATAAAACTGCGAGGCTAACTGCGCGTCCGAAGGATTGCTCCCGCCGGTCACTTCAGGAGACTGCATCTCCTTTTCCTGTACTCCTATGACTGTACCGCTCAGCAACTGCTTTGGATTCGCCTGGGCCGAAGGAGCGCAAAGCACTGGCACAGCGAGTGCAAAACTTAAAACTGCAATAGAAAGATTCATTTTCATGATCTCCTCCCATGAGATCGCCGGCTGAAATTGGCGTCAGGCGTGGTCCGCTGTCAACTCCGCAGGCCTGCGCAAAACCAAGCATGGGCACGTGGAATTAAGTGAGCTTGACGAATTCAGCGCGAAGGAGGAGCCCGGTCACACACGGAGGTCGGGGGCAGAAACGCGGTAACCGGGGAAGCTACCGGAAGCGGCGCCGTAGAAACCTGGATGGATTGGAATTCGAGCTCGCTCTTGGGAGCGACCCACTGCCAGCTGTCCTTAAGCAAGTGCTGGTGTTGCGCATGGAGCGCATGGGTACTGATTGTTTTTCCTGCAATCGCCTCAAGGCCGGTCGCATCGCAATATCGAGTTGCAACGTTGACTGCAAGTGTGCAGACGGCAACGACGATCAAGCCCCCATGCCGGAAGCTCAGACTGGCTGAATGCCGATTTGGCGAATATCTCAGCATTCGGGCCGATTACTGATTGCTGGGCATTCATTCGTCACTGCGCAGGCTCCACTGCCGGATTTTCCGGCGTCTCATCTTTTGTTTTCTTGTAAACGAGCAGATAGGCGGCAGGTACGATGAAGATGGTCAACAGCACCGACGAAGTGAGACCGCCAATGATCGCCCGCGCCAACGGCGCATATTGCTCGCTGCCGGTGCCCAGCTTCAACGCCATCGGCACCATTCCGATGATCGTGGCCAGCGATGTCATCAAAATCGGGCGCAAACGCACCCGGCAGGAGGTGATGACGGCTTCTTCCACGGATTTTCCCTGCTCCTCCAAGCGGTGGGCAAATTCCACAATGAGGATGCTGTTGGAAGCCGCGATGCCTACCAGCATGAGCACGCCCATGAGCGACATCACGTTCAACGTGGTTCCAGTCAAAGGAAGAACCACCAACACCCCGATAAATCCCATTGGGATTGCCAGCATGATGAGGAATGGATCTTTGAACGACTTAAATTGGGCGACCAGGATCAGGTAGAGAAGAATTGCCGAAAGCGAAAGGCCGATGGCAAAGCTGCGGAAAGAGGCCTGCATGCCTTCCACCATGCCACGAAGATTGACCCGCACATTCTCCGGCAGTTTCATCGAGCCCAGCACACCACGGACTGAGTCCGCCACCTTGCCCAATCCTTCTCCCGCCGGAGTCACGTATACATCAGTTACGCGTTGAATCTGATAGTGATCGACTTCGGTCGGCGTCTGCACATTCTGTAATTTGACAACCGCGTCCAGCGTGGTGGGCCGTTTCAAGTTGGCCGACCGCAACGGAATGTTGGTCAAGTCCGCGAAGTTGTGAATGGCGCTGGCGCCCTTTTCGAAATACTGGACCGTCAGGTAATAGTCGTTGCCTGTTTTGTAATCGACCCAATAATTTGGCGCGATCATGTAATTCGAATTGAGCGCGGTGATCACGTTGTCCACGACTTCTTTTTGCGTGAGACCAAGTTCGCTGGCGTGGACGCGGTCCACGTCGAGCCGCAAGCCCGGGTAGTTGAGGTCCTGCGGAATGTATACCTCGCCAATGCCAGGCAACTGCCGGATTCGGCTGGCCAGAGCCTGCGCGATTTCGTAGTTCTGATGAAGCCGCGGACTGCTCACTTGCACATCGATGGGCGCCGGCATGCCCATGTTCAGAATCGAATCCACCATCGAGCCGCTCGAAAGGAAGGTCCGAACGTCGGGAAATTGGGTTGCGATCGCCTTCTGCACCCGATCCATGTATTCAAAACTGCTTACACTGTGAGACTCGTTCAGGGCCACCTGAATGGTTGCCGTGTAAGGACCGGCATTGGTCGTGTACAGGGCGGAAAAATCGGGGACCACGCCAATGTTGGACACCACCATTTTGAAATCTTTTGGATCGACCACGTGGCGGATCAGGTCCTCGACCTTGGCGACGTACTGTTCCGTAAGCTCGATACGGGTCCCAGTGGGCACTTTGAAGTTGATGGTGAATTGACCGGCGTCCGTGCGGGGGAAGAAAGCCAGGCCGAGAAAAGGATAAATGGCAAGGCTCAACAAAAACACGCCGCTCAGAACGGCGACCGTCAGGCCGGGCCGGACCAGCGCCCGCTTTACCCAGTATTCGTAAGAGTCCAGGACCTTGTTGAATCGGACGTTGAAACCGACATTGAATTTGTCCCACCAGGATTGGCTTGCCGGGGTGGTGGGTTCGACCTCGTACTCCTCCTGTCCCTCCCCGTGGGCCGCGGCATGAGGCACCGCCTTGAGAAAGCGAGAACAGAACAGTGGGATTACGGTCATGGCGACGAAATAAGAAGCAAAGAGCGAGATCACAACGGCGAGCGCCAGAGCGCTGAATAAGAACTTGCTAACACCGTAAAGAAAAGTCACAGGGAAAAAGACGACCACGGTAGTCAGGGTCGCCGCTAACACGGCCAGGCTTACTTCCGCCCCGCCGGCCTCGGAAGCGGCTTCCGGAGCCGCACCCATTTCCAGATGGCGGTAGATGTTTTCCAACGAAATAACCGAGTTATCGATGATTCGCGAGAATGCCAGCGCCAGCCCGCCCAGAATCATCGTGTTGATCGTGCTGCCGGTCATATTCAGCACCACGAACGTGGCCAGCGCCGAAAGTGGAATGGATAGAAAGACGGCCGTTGTTGCCCGGAAGCTTCCCAGGAAGATGAGAATCATGACGCCGGTAAGAACAAGACCGATCAGGCCTTCGTGAAGCAGAGTTTTGATCGCTTCCTTGACAAAAACCGACTGGTCGAACACCACCGAAGCCATCAGCTCTTTGGGAATGTCGAAGAGGTGGTGAATTTTGTCTCGAATGCCGTTGACGACTTCAATTGTGTTGGTGTCACCGCCCTGCTTCATGATGGGCAGATACACCGATCGTTGACCATCCACTCGAACAATGTTGTATTGAATCTGGTTGGCATCAACCGCTTGGCCGATATCGTTTACCTGCACCCAGGAGCTGCCGACGGTCTTAACCGGGACCTTCCCCAGTTGGTCCATGTTGCTGACCAGGCTGTTGGAATAGACGTAATAATCGTACGGCCCCATCTTGACGTCACCGGCGGGAAGAATGAGGTTGGAGCTATTTACGGCATCCACGACATCCATGGGGCTCAACTGCCGCGATGTGAGCTTGTAGGGATCAACATAAACCATGATTTGACGGTACTTGCCGCCAAAGGGAGGTGGAATCTCGGCGCCTTTCACGACGGCGATCTGATTGCGGATCGCAAACTGGCCGATGTCGTGGAGCTGCGTCTGGCTCAGGCCCTGTCCCTTAAGCGTGACCAGGCAGACGGGAAGGCTCGAGGCATCGAACTTCAGGACTACTGGCGGCAAGGTGCCGGGAGGAAGGCGCTTCAGGTCGGCCAGGGCAAGATTAGAAAGCTCGGTCACGTCCGCGTCTGCGTCGGTTCCCGGCTGAAAATAAACTCGGATAATGCTCACCCCGAGCAGTGATCGCGACTCCATGTGGTCAATGCCGTTGGCCAGAGTAAAAAATCGTTCCAATGGGTCGGTGATGTCCGTCTCAATGTCCTCTGGCGGCATGCCGGAATAGAACGTTGCCACCACGACTTCAGGGAGATTGATTTTCGGAAAAAGGTCGACCGGCATCCGCACCAGGCTGGTCACGCCAATCACCACCAGGGCGAGGCAAATCACTATGATGAAATATGGATTCCGTATTGAAAAACCTGGCATTTTGTTAAGCTCCTCTAAGCAACGCTTTTATTCCTGGGTCTCCTGATATCGCATAACTTGCACAATCTTTGCCTGCACTCTTTGCCCTGGCTTCAGAGCGCTGCGATCACTGACGACAACTTGTTCACCTTCGTTCAGGCCGGCTACAATCTCGGCATCCGTCGAAGTCTGAATTCCGAGAGTCACCGGCCTGTCTTCGATCTGTCCTTCGCCATTCACGACGAACACTGTGGTTTTGCCTTCTTCGTGATTGATCGCCTGCAAGGGCACCGAAGGAATGTCTTCGCGATGCTCCAGCGCGACCGAGGCTTCGGCGTATAGACCGGGGATCAACACGCGGTCCGGGTTCGGAACGTCCACCTCGGTGTGCATGGTGCGCGTGTCTTCTCGTACGTCCACTGAGAATCGCGTTACTTTCCCCGGAAAAGTCCGGTTGAGGGAAGGAACACGCACGCTGACCGCATTTCCCACGTGAATGTACCGGACATAGGACTCCGGTATTGGAATGACCAGCCGGAAAAGATCGTCTTCCGACAACCGGACGATTGGTAGCGCTTGCGTGCTTGAGCTTGTTCCGGCTTGCACCAGTGTCCCGAGATTGGCGTACCTGTCCGTTACCACTCCCGAAAAGGGCGCGACGATTTTGGAATAGTCGTAGAGCGTTTGATCGCGTGCGAGTTTCGCGTGCGCGACGGCCAACTGGCTCTGTGCCGCTTCCAGGGCGGCTTTGCCGGCATCGACCTGTGAAGATGCAGCAAGATCCTTGCCCTGCGCGTCGTCAACCTCCTGCTGGGCCACAATGCCGGGCTGCGTCTGGAAGACTGCGTTCAAACGTGTGTATTCGAGATGAAGGGCATTGTATTGGGCCTCATCGCGGCTGAGTTCGTGCTGCGCCCGCAGCACCTGGTCCGAGGCATTCTTGATCTCGGCCTGATCTTCTTGCAGTTGGTCTTGCAACTCCGGAATTTCCAGCTCGGCCATCACCTGGCCTTGTTTTACACGCGACCCGTAATCCACATACAACTTCCGAACGTAGCCCGATTCTTTCGCATACACATCGATTTCTTGAAATGGCACCAATTCCGACGACAAGGTGATTTGCTGGCTTAGCGTCTTCTTGACCACCTTCGTCACGCCGACGGTCACGGATGGTTGGGCATTCGCTTCAACTCGGGATTCGCCTCGAGTGCATGAGAAAAGTCCCAGCAAGAGAATGGCAGTCAGGCCGAGGGCGCTCGCGGGCAGATGCGGCTTGATTCGTCCGCCCAGAGGAAGAGGATAGTGGCGAGAATTTCGATTCATTGGTTCCTCAATTTCGGTTTTCTTTACCATCGGCATTTCCGGCTACTTCAGCCCGGTTATCAGCCGGCGTAATTTATCTATCGAGAATTCGCTCGAACTGCAAAAATCGATGATGGATTGGTCCCTTCGCAGCAAACCAGCCGCTACCGCCGGAATTTCTCCTGCAATCGCTTTTGGAACCAGCAATAAACCGTGCCGGTCTCCGTGAAGCAGATCTCCCGGCCGGACGTCCAAGCCACCTACCTTGATGGCTGCCCCAAGGTCAAAAATGTGGGCGTAGGCATGGGAGACCGCAACACTTCCCGCAAAAAGCTGGAGGTTCAGGCTGCGCACGTCTGGCAGTTTACGGACGGCGCCGTCCGTCACAAAACCCACGCATCCCAATGCCTTCAAGATTGCAGCGTGTGTGTCGCCAATAAAGGCTCCCAGGCCCGGAGGCTTGTCCATATCCTCGAGAACGACGATCCGCGGGGGAGGCACGTCGAGGATGCTGTTCCACCAGTCGGTGCGGTCGTGATAGGTGGTTCCTGTCATTGGCGGCTCGCCACTGCGGAGCCGGGCCGTGGCGGCATATCCCACCATGGGCGGGAAGTCCTTAAACATGCAGCGAATGCGCGAGTCTGCAAAACCAGTGTTCCGCAGCCTTAGTTGAAAGGTCTCGATGGCGTCAGAAACCGTGCATGTGCCCAATTGCCGGAGAGCTTCCAGTTCCCCTTCGCTGATCTGTGGCACGTGCATCATGACCCCTTTCGCAATCATCTTTTCACCGTGGGTAGTCGGGATGGGATTGTTGAATGTGGCGTTCGCCACTTCAAAGTGTTCAATCCACTACAGAAAAATGGCCCGGTTTACGTACAAAAGGAGAATTAAAGGAAAAGTGCAAGTGAAGGAGGCGGACGATTGTAAGGATGCTCGTGAAAAAGAGGTTTCGGAAGTTGAGCCGCAGGCAGCATTACGCGGCTCCTGAGCGTGACCGGCTGCAGGGTCGTAAAGTCCGGGGCCAGCGCTACCCAACGGGTCGCATCTTTAATGAGATGCTGCCGTTTGGCATCGACTGGTCCACGCTCCATGGACCTTACGGTGTGGATCTGGGAAACGGAAGGTGTGTAATACCGCGTGGCCAGACTCACCGTCAGCGCGCAAACGGCCACAAGAATCCATACGATTCTGCCGGCGCGCCGATCAGTCCCCAGATGTGAATGAGGCATCGTCAGGGGCAAGCTCTCACACGCGCGATTATACAATGCCGCCCGGTCTCGCCCAAAGCGTCACCTTAGTAACTAATTCTCCTTCATGACGTGGTCTGTCATCGATCGAAAAACGAAGAATGGTCGGGACGGGCAGATTTGAACTGCCGACCCCTCGCACCCCAAGTTGAGCCGTTTTGCGGGCGTGAGCCGGAACGAAGTGAAGGGGAGAGCCCGCAGGCGAAATCCCGAGCCTAAGCGAGGGACCCCTGGACAACAAGAATGGTCGGGACGGGCAGATTTGAACTGCCGACCCCTCGCACCCCAAGCGAGTGCTCTACCAGGCTGAGCCACGTCCCGACAAAAAGGAGCGCCGAATCTCACTCCGGCGCGGGGTTAACTCTCCAATTCTACTTCAACTCCACAGACTCGGACTACCGTGCCCGCCGCTTTCGCGGTTGAGTTTTTTCTTCCACCAGGGCGAATTGCAACTTTTTCTCCACCGGATCGATACGGTCGAGCAGAACGCGTACTTTCTGTCCCAGGGCGAATTTGTTCCGGCTATGCTGCCCGATAATCTCACGGGTATTTTCGTGATAGGTATACCGATCGTCTGTAAGCGTTGAGAGAGGAACCAAACCTTCCACGAACAGATCGGTCAGTTCGACAAAGAATCCGAACTTGGTCACGCTGATGATGAGCGCATCGAAGTCTTCGCCGATTCGGTCTTGCATGAACTTAACTTTTTTCCACTCCATGAGTTCGCGCTCGGCGTCGTCGGCGCGGCGCTCGGATTGGCTGGATTCTTCGGCAATGTCGTGCAGTTCTTCGAGAGGGATTGGGCCACCCAGCGGTTTTGCGGGAGAATGGTCGCGCCGCTTCGACCAGGGAGTGGCGGATATTTCCTGCGAATTGGCTGGCTGTCCGGGCGACAATCCTCGTGGAACAGTTCCGTCGAGTTCCTCTGCCGAATCGCGGAGGACATTCTTCAAGATCCGGTGCACGATCAGGTCAGGATAGCGGCGGATCGGAGAAGTGAAGTGAGTGTAGGTCCTGGCGGCCAAAGCGAAGTGGCCGAGGTTCTCTTCCGAATATCGTGCCTGCTTCAAGGAGCGCAGCATGAGATAAGAAAGAATTCGTTCTTCCGGCTTCCCCGCGATTTTTTCGGTCAGCTTTTGATACATGCGGGGAGTAATGTGAACTTCCTGCGGAATCTCGACTTCGCGGGCACGTCGGCCAGTGCCGTAACCGGCCCGCCGGTCAGACTTGAACTGAACCCGTTGAATTGGAAGTGCGCCGACGCCCAAAGAGTATCCGAACGTAGCCGCGATGACTTCGAAATCATAAACCCGTTTGGCGTCCGGTTTCTCGTGAATGCGATAGAGAGACGCGATGCGCTTGTTCTCGAGGTATCCGGCCACACATTCGTTCGCCGCCAGCATGAATTCTTCGATCAACCGGTGCGCAACATTGCGCTCGGAACGCGTAATGCTCCTCATTAGGCCGGACTCGTCGAACTCGATCACCGGTTCTGGCAGATCGAAGTCAATGGAACCGCGCCGCTCCCGCTTCCGATTCAGAATCAACGCCAGGTCGCGCATGGTTTCGAAGCCCGCTACCAGAGGAGCGTAACGCTTTGCCAAAACGGGGTCTCCCTCAAGGACTGCATTGACTGCGGTATAAGTCATGCGTTCGGCTGAACGGATCACGCCTTCGCACAGTTGATAGCCGATGACCTCGCCGCGGTGATCGATCTCCATGACACACGACAGAACCAGACGGTCTGCCTGCGGACGTAAGCTGCAAATGTCGGTGGAAAGTTCCAAAGGCAACATGGGAACGGCGCGGTCAGGAAAATAGACGCTGGTGCCGCGGAGGCGGGCTTCCTGATCGAGGCCGGAGCCGGACCTAACGTAGTGGGCCACGTCAGCAATGTGCACCTGCAACTCATAGTTGCCGTTATCCAGGCGGCGAACGTTCACCGCGTCGTCAAAGTCGCGGGCGGTTTCGCCGTCAATGGTCACGATTGGAAACTCGCGAAAATCGCGGCGATGACTTAGTTCGCGGGCCGAAATAATGGCCTCAATCGCCTGCGCTTCTTCCAAGACCTCAGGAGGAAAACGGTGAGGCAGGTGGAACTTGCGAATGATGATCTCGACGTCCACTCCGAAATCGTCCGGTCGCCCGAGAATTTCGATCACGCGGCCACGAGGATTTTGGGTTGCCGTAGGCCAGTCGGTGATTTCGACATCGACAACGACACCTTCGAGATCGTCCCATTCGCCAGGGCGGGCGGCTTCCTCGCCGAGAACGCGATGGACAGCCTTTTTTCCTTTTTTCTTGGGTGCCTCTGGGTTCTCTGTGATTCTGCTTTCCGGGTATTCCATTCCGACAGGAATCAAGATCTCCTGCGAAATCTTCTGATCCATGGGAGTGACATAATTGCGCCGGTTCCCGTAGTGAAAAATTCCTACTACAGTGCGATGAGCACGATTGACCGGACGCACGATACGGCCTTCGGCCCGGCCATCCGGACGGAACGCGGTGATCTCGACCAGAACGCGATCGCCATGCATGGCCGAGCTGATGAAAGGCGGTGGGATGAAAATGTCTCCTACAAGTTGGGACTTCAGGCGCTGGTCGAGCGAATTTGGGTCGGGAAGAACGAAGCCGAAGCCATCTCGGTGCATGCTGAGACGGCCAACCACGAGGTTTTTACCAGCAGCGGCTTGCGGGATGGCATAGCGGTCAGAATCCACTTGAAGAAGCTGGCCGCTTCCGGCCAGCTTTTGCAGCTTCTCGCGTAACTCCTGGCGAGCTTCTCCATGTAGCCCCAGTTCACGCACCAGTTGCTTGAATCCAGCCGTGTGTTTGGGCTGGCGGCTAATGTGCCGGAGAATGTCAGAGTCGGAAAGCATGGCCTTTTCGGCGAAAGGGGTGTTCACAGGACAGGTTACCAAAGTCGTAGGCGAGTTCCGGCAATCCGTCCTACGACCCCAAGAACTAGCCCAAAGCCCAAATTTCCACAGTTCAAACTATTGTTTGGCGGAGTAAAATAACGCAAGCTATCCAAGTGCATCATTGATTCGAATCTTTACGAGGAAAGGACCTTTTGCGAAATGTGGAAGCCCACGAATCAGCCTACGACTCCGGCACGGCCCAGTGAGGCGGAGCGTCCTGCGATGACTCCCACCACGACGCCCATCAGCGAAGCGGCGCCTGCCCCGCGCCCGGTCGCGGCAACGACGGCGGACCAGGCAACCATCGGCAAGTCGCTGGTGATCAAGGGCGAGGTCAGCGGCTCAGAATCGCTCTATATCGATGGCCGCGTGGAAGGTTCGATCAACCTTGCCGGCAATCGAGTTACGGTTGGCCGGAACGGCGTAGTTGCGGCCAACATCAACGCGCGCGAGATCGTAGTGCTCGGCAAAGTCCGGGGCAATCTCACCGCCAGCGACCGCGTGGATATCCGCAGCGACGGCTCGCTCACCGGCGACGTTGTGGCGGCGCGCATCTCGATCGAGGACGGCGCTTACTTCAAGGGTGGCATTGACATCCGCAAGGCCGGGCAAAAACCGAATGGCGAAGAGGTCAAGGCCACTTCTTCGGCATCGCTCGAGACGGCGACCGCCGCCCGGGCATAAGCAGTTTGTAATTCGCCAAAATTAGCGGCGGACCGGGCCCCAGGATGGGCGTGTCCGCCGTTCTTTCTTTAGGAAAGACGCTTCTCTCAGGGTTCGATTCCTGCGCTTAACTCCTCTGCCTGGCGTTCGGCAACACGCGGATATGCCGTTGGCCTGCGGCGACGCAAATCTTCCAGCAGACGAGAGCGCATGATCCATAGCCCGGCAGCAACTGCGGCCGCCCATGTGACAGAAATCAATCCCAGCGCTTCAAAATCGCCGATCCGGCTGGCCCGGCCTAGAAGCGGACGCGCGACCGCGTAACTGAGCACGCCGGCAACGGCGGAAGTTATTGTGGCCTTCCCGATTTCCGCCCAGTTCAATTCTTCCGTCCTGACCAGATTTCGTTGCTGCAGCAAAATCGCCAGCGCAAGAGTGTTGGCAATGATTCCAACATCTGAAGCAAGAGCGAGCCCAACCGTGGAGAAGGTGCGATAGAGGGCCGAGTATACGGGCAACGAAGCCAGTGTAATCAGGCTGCTGGCCACCATAGGTGTGAGGGTGTTGCCTGCGGCGTAAAAGGCGCGGGAATAAAGTCCTTGGGCTGACCAAAACAAAAGAGACAGTGAAAACCAGAAGAAATAGAGCGCGGTTTCTCGCGCATCGGAAAACTGGAAGTGGCCCCGACGATAAACCAGGTCAATCAACGGAAGTGAACCGACCATCATCCCGCTGGTAACCAGAAGGGCGCTGGCCACGATGCGGTAGACGGAACCGTTGACCGTATCCGAAAATTCCTTCATGCGTTTTTCGCCGAAGAGCTTGGCGAAAAAAGGAAGCGAGGCCTGGCTGGTGGCCTGGCCGAGAACGGCAATGGGCACGGCGAACAGCCGCTTAGCGTAGTTGAGGCGTGTGATGTCTCCAGCAGAGCCGGAAGCAAAGTAGCGCAGGATCCAATCATCGGCGCTGACCAGTGAGACTCCCAGCATGAGAGGAATGGAAAGACGTACCCACTCGCGGAAGGCAGGGTTTTTCGTATCAAATGAAATACGGTAGCCGGTGCCGATGCGCGCGGCCCCGATTGCATTGATCAGAAAAGGCCCAAGAAAACTTCCCGCCAGGGCTCCCCAGGCCAGCGAAGAAATGCCAAGCCGACGCGAAAGAACAATGCCACCCAGAATGATTGAAGCGTTGTAAAGCAGCGGCCCAAATGCCGGAAAAAGAAAAAGCCGTTGTGAAAGCAGCACGGCGGAAACTACTCCGCCGACATAAAAGAAAAGTTGAGCCGGCAGAAGAATGCGCGTCAGGTGAACGCAGAGCACTTGCTGTTCAGGGGTGAATCCGCTGAACATGTGGCGTGTGATCTGCGGGGTAAAGATTTCCGCGATTAAGATGCCGACCGCCAAAACTGCGGTCATGACGGTGATGATTACGGAGAAAGTTTTCTCCGCGTCCTGTTCCCTCTTCTCGGCGAGAAAACGCGTGTAGATCGAGACGAACGTGATTGAAGCCGTGCCACCGGCCACCAGATAATTCAGCCAATCGGGGATCGTGAAACCTGCAACATAGGCGTCGGTAGCGGGACCGGCCCCGAAGGCCCAGGCGATATAGGCCTCGCGCACATAGCCAATCACGCGCGAGAGCATGACAGCGGTCATTAACAGCACGGTGGCGGAAAAAGCGCTGTGCTGGTGAGACGGGCGGAGGAAATCGGGCAAGCGCGCCGCCAAACCGCCCGATGCCGAAGGAGTGTCCGCCGAATTCGCCATCCAGACGCGATTCTACACGCAAAATTTCGTGTCTCCGGTGGATGGCGTGGTTCGTGCGGCCTAATAAACTGCGGCTTGCCCGAAGTTGAATCGTCCCTTTTTTGACAGCCCGAGTGGCAGGCCAGGATAATCAAAAAGATGCCGGAATCGGCGATTCAAAATTCCCCGCGCTCAGCAGTTTTTCGGCGGTCATTTCGTAAGCCATATCCGACGGCCGTTCGGGGCGAAGGCGTGTACGTCCGGGACAGTGAAGGCAAGGGCTACCTCGACTTCTCCGGCTCCGCCGCGGTGAATTTCATCGGGCACGGCGTCGCGGAAATTTCGGCTGCGATGGCCGGACAAGCCTGCCAACTGGAGTTTGTTCACACGAGCCAGTTCACCACACCCATCGCCGAAGAATATGCAAAAGAGTTGTTGGAATTTGCCGGCGAGAATTTTCGCGGTGGGGCCGTGTTTTTTACCTGTGGCGGATCGGAATCGACCGAAACCGCGCTAAAACTTGCACGGCAATATCAAGTCGAGATCGGCCAGACACAACGCTACAAGATCGTCAGCCGAGAGCAGAGCTATCACGGCGCAACTTTGGGGGCAGTTTCGGTTTCCAGGAATCGCCGCAGGCGCGAGATTTACTTGCCCATGGTGCGGGAATGGGAGCACGTGCGCATGCCGTATTGCTACCGCTGCGCCTACGATTGCACCGACGGCTGCTGGAATTGCGGGCAGGAGTATGCCGCGGAATTGGACCGCATTCTTGCGGCATCGAATGGCGAAGTGGCAGCGTTCATCTTCGAGCCGGTGAGTGGAGCGACGCTGGGCGCGGTCGTTCCGGCCACCGGATATCTGGAACGTGTAGCGGAAGTTTGCCGCCACCACGGCGTGTTACTGATCGCAGACGAAGTTATGACCGGCATGGGCCGCACTGGGCGGAATTTTGCCGTCGACCACTGCAACATCGCGCCTGACATCCTGATTACGGCCAAGGGTCTGTCGAGCGGATACGCGCCTCTGGGCGCCGTTATTGCGACGGCCAAAGTTGTGAACGCGATCGCCGCCGGTTCAGGAGCATTGCTGCATGGCTTCACTTATAACGCGCACCCGGTTTCTCTGGCTGCCGGGCGCGCGGTATTGCAGTACATTAAAGCGAAGAAGTTGGTCGAAGCCGCCGACGCCGAGCGTGAAGGATCAATTGGCGCCATTCTGGCTAAGGCACTTGAAACGCTTCGCGACTTACCAGCGGTCGGCGATGTGCGGGGGCTCGGCCTGCTTCGCGGAGTTGAATTCGTCACCGACAAAGCGAGTAAGCGGCCTTTTCCGCCCGAGCTGAATTTTGCCGGTCGCGTGGCCGCAGCTGCTATCAAGCGCGGGCTGCTTGTCTATCCTATGCAGGGTTGCGTGGATGGGATTTCCGGCGATCATATTCTGATTGCGCCGCCCGCCATAATTGCCACGGAACAAATCGAATGGGCGATCACGCAACTACGCGAGTCGATATCTCAGGCCGAGTCTGAAAGCGCCTAGAGAACTTCCTGCAACCAGCCTGTTTTCAGTCGCTTGCGCGATGTGCTGAATTTGCTGCGGGATTTACCTCCAGTGTATTGCCGCCTCACCGCCCTCGGAGCAAAGTCGTCCGAGGCGGGAGGAAAAATGGCAAGCCCACTGATCGACTTTTGCGAACAAGCCAACCCAGTAGTTCTCCGGGAAGTTGGTCGAACACGGTTTCAAACTGCAAAGCGGTTTCAGGAAAGTTTTCTGGCAGCGGCGGAGAAACGCATCCTGTTTTGGATGGCGGAGCGAACTCCGGCATGGATCAATGCCGACCACCTCACATTGCTCGGCTTGGCCGCGCAGATGATGGCAGGGGCTTCGTATGCCTTTTCTCGCTGGAACCAGTATTGGTTGTTGGCTGTCATCGGTTTCATTGCCCTCAACTGGCTGGGCGATAGCCTCGACGGAACTCTGGCCCGGGTGCGGCAGCAGCAACGTCCTCGTTACGGCTTCTACGTCGACCACATAGTGGACAGCTTCGGCGCGCTGGCCCTGATGACAGGTCTCGCAATCTCGGGACACATGCATCCCTACATTGCCGCCGGATTGCTCGTGGGATTTCTTCTGCTTTCCATTCAGTCTTATCTCGCAACCTACACGCTGGGCGAATTTCGGCTTTCTTTCTGGAGCTTTGGCCCAACCGAGTTGCGTTTATTGCTCATCGGAGGAAATCTCGCCCTGTTGCACTGGCCGACGGTATTGAAAGGGCACTATCGGCTATTCGATCTCGGCGGAGTAATTGGGTTGATTGGCATGGCCGCGATGCTTGTCTTTTTTACGGCGCGCAACACGGTCAGGTTGTACCGGGAAGAAAGAATCTCGTGAACGTCGCCACAGAAAAATGGCGGCAAACTGCGTCGCGGTGGCTCAAGTTTAACCTCGTCGGCGCGATTGGAATTGGCGTACAGCTTGCCGTGCTTGCGGCTCTGAAATCCGGCCTGCATATCCACTATCTCTGGGCAACGGCGCTGGCGGTCGAAGGTGCAGTCATCCACAACTACTTGTGGCACATGCGATTCACCTGGGTTGATCGAACCGCAGGCTCCGAAATCCGGCGATTCCTAACATTCAATCTCACGACCGGGGTATTTTCGATCACGGGAAATTTGATCCTGATGAAACTATTGGTCGGGACCGCCCATTTTCAATATTTGGCCGCCAACATGGTTACGATAGCTGTTTGCTCAATCGTAAACTTTCTGGTCAACGACAGATTTGTATTCAAGCCGTGTCAAACCATCGATTGATGGCTCAATCCATGTGCGCCTGGCCGGGCATTTGCCGCTCCACTGACCAGATGCCGGCTTGATCTTTCTCGAATGGATAAACGTGGACCATCCAACCGAAAATTTGAGGGATGAATGTGCCACCGGCGGCATCGCAGGTGGACTTCGTCGCGATTGATCCGCGCAGGCCAAATTTGGCGTCCGGTCCGAAAGCCTCGCTCTTGTGGCCTATGGGAGGCAGGCACAAATTTACGTGCGCATGCCACTGTGCGATGCTGAGCGGTATGCGCTGATCGAGCTGGTCTTCGGTGGCGTTTTTGGGTGCGGTGTACATCACCCCGATCAGCTTGTAATCGTTACCGGTTTTCTCATAGAGCAGCGAAGTGGGGTGGTCAGGATTGAAGCGCATGCTGGCTTCAAATGCGTACCAGTAATTGGTGAAGTGATACTGTTTCTGTGGAATCTCAGGATGGAAAATCTTGAAACCATCGGCTAAAGCTATTTTGTAGTCCGTATACTTCTCTGCCACTCTGCGCGCCGCTTCGACCACTTGATCTGCTTTTTCCTGGTCCCCCGGCTTGAGCTCACGCAGGGTCGTCATCTTCATGTGCGGGCCCATATCCATATGGTGCCCTTCCATGGATTCCATGACGTGAACGCTGCTGTCGCCGCCCATGCCGGGCATGTCGTGCATGTCAGAAGAATCGCCTTTTTGAGCTTCTTCGCCGCTGGCCGCCTGACTGTTTGTGGCGGGGGCGTTCGCGGCCGGCGCGTTTTGAGCAGGCGTAGTTTGGCCAGACATGTCCATCTCCGGCATGTCGTTTTGCGACTTCGATTCTTGCGCGCACAATGGCAAACTGATCAGAGCTGCGAATATGGCGAACGTGAGAAGCCGTTGCTTCATAAGAGTTGTTCCTCTCGTTCTGGAAACCCTGAAACAGGTTGATTGTTTCGGTGATTGCGGGCCAGATTACGAGAGTAATTGTGCCAGGAGTTGCTCTGCCGCCTCCTGGCCTGACCGCACGCAGTCTGGTACCCCGATGCCGCGATAAGCATTACCCGCCAACGCCAGCCAGGGTAATTGCCTCCTGAGACGTTCGATGCGTTCAAGGCGGTCGAGATGTCCCACAGCATACTGCGCCATGGCGCGCCGCCACTTGTAAACACGGGTGAACATTGGCTCAGCATTCAAGTCGAGCATTTGACGCAACTCGTCCCGCACTATTCTTAGGATTACCTCATCGTCCAAATCCAGAATCGCTTCGTCGCGGCTGCCGCCCAGGAAGCACCGGATTAGCGCACGGTCTTCAGGCGTGCGATGAGGAAATTTATTGTGTACGAAAGTCGCAGCCAGCATCCGTTTGCCTTCACGGCGCGGCACAAGAAATCCGAACCCGGGTGGAAGCGCAGCGCGCACAGCCTGTTCGTATCCGAGGGCTACAGTTAGCGAGGAGCTGTACGAAATGGACCTCAGCTCGGCGGCCAACTCGGGCCCCGCGCCCTCCAGCAGCTCAGCCGCTGCGCCGGCGGGAGTGGCGATTATTACGCCGTCGAACTGGTCCGTGCTATAGCCGGCGGAGACCAGCCAGCCATTATCCTGGAATTGCAAGGCTTGCACGAATGTTTTTGGCCGAAGCGAATGGGCCGACAAATGCCTTACCAGAGCATCCGCCAGACTCTGCATTCCACCTTTCAGTGAAGTAAAAAGTGGCCGCGATGAATTTGAAGGCGATGATATTTTTTTTCGCGCGGCCAGCATGGCGCGTCCCAGGCTGCCGTATTGCTTTTCCATTTCCGCAAATCGCGGCAGGACCGCGCGCACGCTGAGTTGCGCTGCTTCTCCGCCATAAACACCCGCCAGCAAGGGATCAGCCAGATACTCCACCATTTCCGGGCCATAATGGCGTTCAACCAGCGAAGCGACGCTTTCATCTCCATTAGCCTGGCGTGGCGGATGGAACCATTCGCGGGACATTCGCAGCTTGGTGGTTCGCGAGAACAGCGGCGAGAGTGCCACAGGAAGGATCTTCGTTGGCACCATGAACATCAGGCCATCGGGGATAGGAACTAGATGGCTCTTCACCGATATGTAGGTCTTGCGCTCTTTGTCGTTCGAGCCGATTAGCTGGTCGGCCAGACCAATCTGACGGCAGAGGTCAGCCGCCCAGGGCTTCTCCGTGAGAAAAGAATCCGGCCCAGCTTCGACGACGCAACCATCCACTTGCTCGGTCCGCAGCACACCGCCAAACGTCGGACTCGACTCGTACAAGCAATACTCCAGCGACTGGCCAGCCTTGCGGCGCTGCTCGAGGGCGAAGGCCGCCGAAAGCCCGGAAATGCCGCCACCGATGATGGCAATGCGTTTCATGAAAAACTTGAGCTTCAAATTAGAAGAACTCGGGGATTTTCCCCTGTCTAACGTAACCGCGATCGGACGATATCCGCCAGCGCAGCAGTAAGCAGTGGCGAGTCATTCAAAGACTCAGCCCGCCACAATCGCATGCCGCGTTGCTCGGCAAACCGTTTGAAGCCGATATCGATATCGTAGAGAACTTCTACGTGATCGCAGAGAAAACCGATGGGTTGCACAAAGAGTCCACGGTGGCCCTCCTTGCGCAACTCGGCGATCGTGTCCTCTACGGTAGGCCCCAGCCATGCTCCCCCCGACATGCCCTGGCTCTGATAAGCGAATCTCCAATCTTCCACC